>Ga0209313_1000866_pt1 | contig 21545 bp, 18 predicted proteins | sample BioC13SIPDNA_3_FD_185748 | JGI IMG/M metagenome (GOLD analysis project Ga0209313, IMG submission 185748) | Anaerobic biogas reactor microbial communites from Washington, USA - Biogas_R2_B C13 SIP DNA (SPAdes) (version 2) | ecosystem: Engineered > Bioreactor > Anaerobic > Unclassified | place... | reverse complement strand
GTGAGCGGCCTGCGGCAGCTTCAGGTATTCCGCGCGGATGTCCGGAAACAGATTCAGCAGTTGCCAGGAGCCGAGCCCGTTATTGGGGATCGTGGCCGTGACGAGGGCCAGGTCGGGTCGCTCCCGGTGCGCGGCATGCGCTTCGGCCAGAACCTCGTCCCAGTCGGCGGAAACGAATGTGTCTTCGTCGATCTTGAAGTACAAAGAGTCAGGATATCGCCGGACGCACTCGTTCTGGAGGTTGGAAATGAGCCAGCCACGTCCCCGGGGGCCGGAAATCGTATCCCAGGGAATATCGGGATGCGCGGCCATGAGGCGGCGCAGGTAGCGAAGATGCCGGCCTTTCACGCCGTTCAGCAGCAGGACCACCCGGTCGAATCGGCGGATCGAACCGCCCTGGATCAGCATATCCATGCACAGCTTGAAGCAATCCAACCGGTGGCTGGTCAGGATCATCAGGATTTTCTTCATAATGAATTCGTCAATTTGCCGATGATGGCATGCAACTGGGAAGACACGACCTGCCGGCTGTACTGGGCCATGCATTTCTGACGGGCCCGTTGCCCTTGTGATGCCGCTTCCTCCGGATGTGTGAATGCCCACTGGATGCAACGGGCGAGACGGCCCGCGTCGTCGGGCGGAACCGTCCATCCACAGCCCTCCAGGACGAGAGGAAGATCGGAAACGGCGGATGCAATGATGGGTTTGGCCATGGCCATCGCTTCGAACACCTTGCAGGGCATTTGGGTTTGGGCCAGCAGGTCGTCGTTCAAGGGCAGGACTACCAAGTCGGCCAACCCGAGGTAATTGGGCATGTCGGCCTTCGGCCGGGGACCGATGGCAACCAAGTACGGGGCATAGGCGGGATTAGCGCCCAGGGCCGCGACATGCTCGTTGACAGGGCCAACAATGACCAGGGCGTTGGAGGGATTCCCAATGGCTGCCAGAGAATCCAGAATGAGTTCGATGCCTTTATGGGGCCGCACCACACCGCCAAACACGATCAGATTCCTGTCTTTCAAGTCGAGTTCACGGCGCAACCGGATGCTTTCCTCTTTGGGACGCGGAGAGAAAACATCCAGATCCACCCCCATCGGCAGGACTGCGCCGCCAAACCGTTTTTGGAGGGCTGTGGTGGTGCTCAGCACATGGTCGCAGCCGGGGAGCAATCGTTCCACCCAGGGACAGTAGATGTCATCGACTGGATGATGGACATGTTTTATCCAGCGCATCATTTTTTGGGTCGGTGAAAGGCGGGCCATGAGCGCGCCATCCCATTCATCGAGGTAGGCGATGACCTTGGCTTGGCGTCGCCGCCGGGCCTGCAAGGCCACTGGAAGGCTGGTGGCAAAAGCCTTGACGGCTACAATGACATGCCCCGTGAGGGCGGCCGCCAGGTGTCGGGATTCCCAGAAATAATCCGGCCAGCGGTATATGCGGGGACATGAAATGACCTTGTAGGGAAATGCATCCCGATACATCGGGCACACGCCATGCCCGAAGTCCGGGCCAACAATTTCCACCTCGTAATCTGGGATCAGATGGCTTGCAAGGACGGTCACCGGGCCCAGCACGGGAGAATGGATGTCCGGGACCAGAAACGAAACGGCAGCAGGGGACATGCGGCGATCCTACTGTTTGCCGGAATTCACCTGGGCTGGATCGGGCAAGGTTGATTCCGGTTCTCCGCGCAGGATCCGGTTGACCACTTCCACGCCCTGCATGATGGAATGATCCATGTTGCCGACTTCATATTTCCAGGCCCCGAAACGTCCCCGACTCCAGATATTGATGCCTTCAAAACGGGGGAGAATCGCGGCCAGGGCGGAGTCCCGATCCAATGTGGGAATCGGATAAGCATAATCCGATGACAGGTGGAATACATGCGGCTTGGCGGACGGCAGTTTCAACAAGCCAGACTGATCGAGATCGTTCAGGACCCGCTGGGCCAATTTCTCTTCAGGATGCTGCGGGGCTTGTCCTGGCGTGGCTACCTCGCACATGAACGAGCAGCAGTGCTCGGCATCCGGTGTATGGGCGGGAGAAAAGATGGAAAACGGCGTGATGCGGTAGTATATGGATTCGGGATCCGGGCAGTAAATCCATGTTTTGTCCTTCATCAGGGCGGGAATGGGAACGGGGAGGCCGATGCAGACCACTTGAACCCGCGAGAACTGCAGGCGGGACGCGGGAGCGGCTAGCTCATCCAAACCCGCCATGCGAACCAGACGGTCCAGAGGCAGCGTGGAAATCAGGTGATCGTAAGGCAGGATTTCACCTGAAGACAACCGGACGGATCGGGAAGCAGGATCCACCGCAACGGCCTCTGCCGACAACCGGATGCGTTCAGGGCCGATCTGCCGGGCCATGCTGTGCCAGATGCTTCCGGTGCCACCGGTCCGGGGGAAATGGAAAACATGATTGGGCCCCCAGGAAACATCATCCCGTTCATGCCGGATGTTGCGGCGTACACGCTCTAGATTGGTTTCTGGCACACGGTCGCCCAGCCATCGGCAGTTCATGGCCGCAGGCGGAACCGTCCATAATTTCGTGTTGTAGGGCACCATGAAGTGCTTGGCAATTCCGCTGCCGGCTGTCGCCAGAATCCACTCTTCGAAATTGGATGGTTCGTTTGATGTGAGGGGAGGCCGGCTGACCAGTCCGTCCAGGCATTCCTGCCGGGCTTTTTCCGGCAGGTAACGGAAGTTGTACTGGAAGGGAAAGGGGACAAACGTTTTCTGGGTGTAAACCCAGGAGCGGCGCTCGTGGGTCAGAAAGCCATCCGGCAGCACGGACTGCATCAACCGGTCGATGTAGCGATAGTGGGAGTGGGCCACATGGACGGCAAAATCCCAGGTAAATCCCGCAGAATCCACAAAGGAGGCGGCCAGGCCGCCAACAAAGGGATTGCGCTCAATCACAAGAAAATCGGAATGGGCCAGTTCCTTCAGGCGCCAGGCCGCTCCCAGTCCAGTTGGGCCTGCTCCTATGATCAGTATTTTCACCAGTCCATGTTGGAATGGACTGGTGTGTCTTGCAACTCTGATTTTTCATGTGCATTCCGGGGATCATCCGGGGATCATCGGGTTTTACTGGACGGGGGAAGCGCAGAAATATAGCATCATCAATCCAATGGAATTGTTGATCCAGCGTGCCGCGAGCTACGCCGGCAGCGTGGTGCTGCCGGAGGGCCAGGACCCGCGCGTGATGAAGGCGGCGGCGGAAATCACGCGCCGCGGATTCGCCCGTGTCGTCGTGCTGGCCTCGCCGTCGGAAGCCCAGCAGGCGTGCGCGGCGGCGGGGATGATTCCCGCGGGGATTGAGGTGATCGATCCGGCCCGGGTTCCGGATCTCGACGGCTTGATCGAAGCCTATCAGCAAAAAAGGGCGTCCAAGGGAGTGACCTGTGAACAGGCCCGCGAGGCGCTGAAAAACCGGCTCTATGTCGGGGCGATGATGGTGGAGACCGGGCGGGTCTCGGGCATGGTGGCGGGCAGCATCGCCTCTACGCCGGACATGCTGCGGGCCGCCTTTCACTGTGTGGGGACCGCACCGGGAATTCGGACCGCCAGCAGTTGCTTCCTGGTGCGGCTGAAAGCCCCGACCCTGGCGGGAGATGACACGTTGCTGTTCGCGGATTGCGGGGTGAATCCCAACCCGACGGCGGAACAGCTGGTCGACATCGCCCTGGCTACGGCCCAGACCCACCGGGCGTTGCTGGGCACCGGGCCCCGCATGGCCTTGCTGAGTTTTTCCACACGCGGCAGCGCCAAGCATGAGCTCGTGGACAAAGTGGCAAAAGCGGCGCAGATGGCCCGCTATCAGGCGGCAAAGTCCGATCCCGGCCTGATCGTGGATGGCGAATTGCAGACGGATGCCGCCCTTGTTCCGCAAGTGGCAGCGCAGAAGGCGCCGGACAGTCCGCTGAAGGGGGGGGCGAATATCCTGATATTCCCCGACCTGCAGGCGGGCAACATCGCCGTCAAACTTGTGGAACGCTTGGCGGGCGCGCTGGCCCTGGGGCCGATTCTGCAGGGGCTGGCCAGGCCGATTAATGACTTGTCGCGCGGCTGCAGCGCGGCGGACATCGTGGGCGTCGCGGCCGTCACGATGTGCCAGGCGGCGGCACAGGGCGCTTCCCGGGAGCCTGCCGCCGGAGGCGCGATTTCCGCAACCGCCGCGTGTGCCGCGGGCATCTTGTCGGACGATGAAATCGAGGCGATTGCCCGGCGCGTGGCGCAGGATTTGCTGGCCAGTCCGGAACTGGCGCGCAGCCTGCAAGGTATTTGAGAGGGACAACACATGAAGAACATCGATTGGAAAAGTCTGGGATTTTCGTACATGGACACCAACTGCCACGTCCGCTACGTGTGGAAAGACGGCCAATGGGATGCCGGCGAGCTGGTGACGTCGCCGACCATGCCCATCCACATCGCCGCGACGGCGCTGCACTACGGCCAGGCCGCCTTCGAAGGGCTGAAGGCCTTCCGGCGCAAGGACGGCAAGGCGAGCCTGTTCCGGCCCGAGGAAAACGCGAAGCGGATGCAAACCACGGCGCGGCGGACCTGCATGGCCGAAGTGCCGACGGAACTCTTCGTGGATGCGTGCAAGCGCGTGGTGAAGGCGAACCTCGAATACCTGCCGCCCTACGGCACGGGCGGCTCGATGTACGTGCGCCCGCTGCTGTTCGGCAGCGGCGCGCAGATCGGCGTGGCACCCGCGGACGAATACACGTTTCTGGTGCTGGTGACGCCCGTGGGCGCCTACTATAAGGGCGGCCTGCAGGCGGTGAAGGCCATCGTGTTCGACGACTACGACCGCGCGGCGCCCCAGGGCACCGGCCACATCAAGATCGGCGGCAACTACGTTGCCGGACTCTATCCCCACCAGCTCGCGAAGCAGATGGGCTATCCCGTGGAGCTCTATCTCGACGCGAAGGAGCACAAGTGGATCGACGAGTTTGCAACGAGTAACTTCCTGGCCATCACCAAGGACGGCAGGTATGTGACGACCAAGTCCAGTTCCATTTTGCCCAGCATCACGAACATGACCCTGCAGCAGCTGGCCAAGGACAACGGCATCCCGGTGGAAGTGCGGCCCGTGGCGTTTGACGAGGTGACGAACTTCGCCGAAGTGGCGGCCTGCGGCACAGCGGTGGTGATCACGCCGGTGTGCCAGATCGAGCGAGCCGGAAAGGTCTATAAGACCGGCCCGGAAACCGGCTGCGGCCCCGTACTGCAGAAGCTGTACAACGCCGTGCAGGGCATCCAGTACGGCGAACTGCCGGACGCGCACGGCTGGAACGTGGAAGTCGAGTAGCCGCCGAATGATGACGCTGGAACAGCAATTCGCGAAAATCACCGCGCGGCGGGTGGATCTCCACAGCGCGGACGAACTGAAAAACCGCCTGGCGAAGTCCATCGCGGAAAAGAAGCCCCTGCGGGTCAAGCTGGGGGCGGATCCGTCCGCCCCAGACCTGCACCTGGGCCATTGCGTGGCGCTGAACAAGCTCCGCGAGTTCCAGGACTGCGGCCATACCGTGGTCTTCATCATCGGCGACTTCACGGGCATGATCGGCGATCCGTCGGGCAAGTCCGCAACGCGGCCCCAACTCTCGAAAGAGCAGGTCCTGGCGAATGCCCAGAGCTATCAGGAGCAGGTCTTCAAGATCCTGGATCCGGCGCGCACCGAAGTGCATTTCAACTCCGAATGGTTCGGAGCGATGACGTTCGACAAGGTGATCCGGCTGAGCGCCCACGTGACGGTGGCGCAAATGCTGGCGCGCGACGATTTTTCCAAGCGCTACGCCGCGAACCAGCCGATTTCGCTGGTGGAATTCCTGTATCCGCTCGTCCAGGCCTACGATTCCGTGATGGTGCGGGCCGATGTGGAGCTCGGCGGCACCGACCAGCTCTTCAACCTGCTGCTCGGCCGCGAAATCCAGAAGGCCCACGGCCAGGAGCCGCAGATCGTGATGACGATGCCATTGCTGGAAGGCCTCGACGGCGTCAACAAGATGAGCAAGAGCCTTGGCAACTACATCGCCGTGAGCGACTCCCCGAAGGACACCTTCGGCAAGACCATGAGCGTCAGCGACAACCTGATGTGGCGCTATTTCTCCCTCGTGCTCTGCCTGCCGGAAGAGGAGATCGCCGCGCTGAAGGCCGCGGTGGCCTCGGGCACGCGGCATCCGCGCGATGTGAAGGACGAACTCGGCCGGCGCATCGTGGCGAAGTTTCACGGCGAAGCCGCCGGCGCCGAAGCCAGCGCCGAGTTCGCCCGCGTCTTTTCCCAGAACCAGCTCCCGACCGACATTCCCGAGGTGGTGGTGTCAGCCGGAAAGATCGGCATCCTGACCCTGATGGTCAAGGCCGGCCTGGCGCCGAGCACGAGCGAGGCGCGACGCCTCGTGCAGGCCGGCGCCGTGAAGCTGGACGAAGAAAAGATCGCCGACGTCCGCCTGGAGATCGAGCCCAAGACCGGCGTCGTGATCCGCAGCGGCAAGCGCGGGTTTGCGAAGATCAAGATCGGGAGCTGAAACCGGGAAGAGCCGGTTCAACTACGAAATACGCGAATTGCGCGAAACAGAGCAGTTATGGATTTCCTGTAGCCGGCCCCGCCGGGGCCGGAGAGTGAAGGGACAGCCCGGCTCGGCAGGGACGCCTCGCCCTACCGAAAGCCGGTTAATCAGGTTGGGGGCAGGGCGAACCCTGCGGGTGAGCCGGGGTTCTATTAGGTGAAGTTGCCGAACACCAGTCCAATACCGCACGACGAAGCCCTCGAGGGGCTCGTCGAGCTGATCACCTTCCACAGTGAGGAAACGGGGTTCTGTGTCCTGAAGGTGAAGGCCCGGGGCTTCCGCGAGACCGTGGCGGTGGTCGGCAAGGTGCCGCGCATCAACGTGGGGGAGTGGATCAAGGCGCGCGGCAAATGGAACATCGACCGCAAGCACGGGCGCCAGTTCCTGGCCGAGCATCTCGAAGCCGTCGTGCCGGATTCGCTCGAAGGCATCGAGAAATTCCTGGGATCGGGCCTCATCAAGGGCATCGGGCCGGTCTATGCGAAGAAGCTGGTGGAAACGTTCGGCATGGGCGTGTTGGACGTGATCGAGAACCGCTCCGCCGAACTGGAACGGGTGGACGGTATCGGAAAGCTCCGCCGCCAGCAGATCAAGGAATCATGGAAGGCGCAGAAGACGATCCGCGAGATCATGAGCTTCCTGTTCGCGAACGGGGTGAGCACGGGGCGGGCGTTTCGCATCTACAAGGCCTATGGCGATCAGGCCATCGCCAAGGTGCGGCTGGATCCATATTGCCTCGCCCGCGACATCCACGGCATTGGTTTCAAAACCGCCGATCAGATCGCCGAAAAACTGGGCATCGGGAAGGAATCGATATTGCGCGCCCGCGCGGGGCTGACCTATGTCCTGCTGGAGCTGTCGAACCAGGGCCATTGCGCCTATCCGCGCGACGCACTGCTGGTCAAGTCCGCAGAGATGCTGGGCATTCCGCTGGGAACGATGGAAGACGCGCTGCGGATCGAGGTGGAGAACGGACAGTTGACGGTGGGCGCGGGCGAAGACAACGCGCCATGGGTGTATCTGGCAGCCCTGGATCTGGCCGAACGCGAGGTGGCGGCGCGACTGGCTGAAATCGAAAACGGCCCGCATCCCTGCCCGAAGATCGATTTGGTGGTTGCCGCGGACTGGGTGCAGAAGCAGCTCGGTATGGAGCTGGCCGCAGGCCAGAAACAGGCGTTTTTCGGGGCCTTTACGCACAAGGTGCTGGTGATTACGGGCGGGCCGGGCGTGGGCAAAACGACGTTGGTGCGTTCGCTGGTGAAGGTGCTGGCGGCGAAAAAACTGCGCCTGATGCTGTGCGCGCCGACAGGGCGTGCCGCCAAGCGTCTGGCGGAGTTGTCCGGAATGGAAGCCAAAACCATCCACCGGATGCTGGCTTACGAACCCGGCACGGGCAAGTTCCGCCACGACGCGCGCCATCCGCTGGAAACCGATGTGCTGATCGTGGACGAAACCAGCATGATCGATATCCAGCTCGCGGTACACCTCTTCCGCGCCGTGCCGCGGCACGGATTGCTGGTGCTGGTGGGCGATGTCGACCAGCTGCCGTCCGTGGGGCCCGGTTGCGTTCTGCGAGACGTGATCGAATCGGGCACGCTGCCGGTCTACCGCCTGACGGAGATTTTCCGGCAGGACGAGGGCAGCCGCATCGTCCGCAACGCGCACCGCGTTAATGCGGGTCAGATGCCGGAACTGCCGGGCAAGGATCCCGGCATGGCGGACGACGGCGACTTTTTCTTCGTCCGGGCCGAGACGCCGGAGCGCGGCGTGGAATTGATCCGCAAGCTGGTGTGCGAGGCGATCCCGCGACGGTTCCGGTTCAATCCGATGAGCGATGTGCAGATCCTCACGCCGATGCAAAAGGGCGAACTGGGGGCGCGCAACCTGAATGCGATCATGCAGGCTGCGCTGAATCCGCGCGGCGCGGACGTCGAGCGCTTCGGATGGAAATTCCGCGAAGGCGACCGCGTCATGCAGACGGAGAACGACTACGACAAGGACGTCTTTAACGGCGACGTGGGACTCGTGGCGAAGGTGGATCTGGACGAGCGGGAGATCGTGGTGCGCTATGACGACCGCAAGGTGGCCTACGACTTCGATGAACTCGACGAACTGACGCCGGCCTATGCGGTGACGGTGCATAAGAGCCAAGGCAGCGAGTATCCCTGCGTGGTGCTGCCGGTGCACACGCAGCATTATGTGATGCTGCAGCGCAACCTGCTGTACACGGGCCTCACGCGCGGCAAGAAACTTGTGGTGGTTGTCGGCACCGAAAAAGCGGTGGGAATCGCGGTGCGGAATGCGGAGGCCGGGCGCCGCAACACCACCCTGCGCCGCCGGCTCCGCGAAGCGTTTGGGGCCGCGTAGCGGATTCCAATAGGTTGGGGCACCACGGTTGGAACATGTCGGCAGGGCGGTTCGGTTCGGCTGAAGAAACATCAAGCGGCGTAGCGTTCGACGAGCCTCGCTTTCCGCCGCACTTCAAATGCGGCCAATCGCTGTCAATGAAACAGGGATGCGCCCTCGGCGGCTCACGGGGAGCCGGCCGGTCCCAGTGGGACCTTGCCGCCGCCGCCGGGGCGGTCGAACATGAACAAGGGCACGGCGTAGCCGGTTGTCAGACCGCACATTTTGCGCAGGATGCGGCGGCCGGTCGACGCCGTCGAACGCAGATGCGAGGTGCCGGACGCCAAGTCGCCTTGATGCAGGTAGTAGGGTTTTACACCCATTTGCAGCAAGCCTTCGTTGAGACGGACCATGACTTCGAGGCTGTCGTTCACGTTCCGGAGCAGCACGGTCTGGTTGACCAGCGGGAGGCCGGCATCCAGCAGGCGCCGGCAGGCCGCGGCGGCCTGCGGCGTCAGTTCCGCCGGATGGATGAAATGCAGGCTCAACCACAGCGGCCGGTATTTTCTCAGCATGCGGACCAGCGCAGGGGTGATGCGTTGCGGCAACGTCGCGGGCACTTTCGTGCCGATCCGGATCAATTCCACATGTGGAATGGACCGGAGGGCTTTCAAGATCGATTCCAACCGTGCATCGCCGAGTGTCAGGGGATCGCCGCCGGAAACAAGAACATCGCGAATGGCCGGGTTTCGACGAAGCCAGGCGAGGGCCTCGGCGGGGGCGGGGGGGGGCTGCCCGGCGGTCCGCGCCCGGGTGCAATAGCGGCAGAAGCAGGCACAATCGCCCGCGGCGAGCAGCAAGGCCTTGCGCGGGTAGGACCGGACCAGGCCCGGCGCGACCTGATGGGCGGCTTCGCCCAGAGAGTCTAGCCGCTCGCCGGGGGCCATGTGCGCCTCGCGCAGATCCGGCAGCATGGTACGCCGGAGCGGCCCGTCCGGCGGTTCCGCCGCCAGCAGAGACAGGTAGTAGGGGGTGATTCCCAGCGGCATCCGCCACGTTGCCGGTCTTGCCAGGGCCCGCCGCTCGCGCGCCGACAGGTCCAGCATCCGGTCCAGCGCTTCCGCAGTGCGCACCCGATGGCGCAGTTGCCAGTGCCAATCGGCCCATTGCGCTGCCGTGGCTTCTGGAAAAGCGCGCCGGCGGAGAGCCTGCTGGCGTCGAAGCTCTGTCCTCTGGCGATCCATCTTCATGCAGAGTCGATATTGCCAAACCGGGAGCATCCAGTAAACTCCTCCCATCGTGCAACCGAAACCCGTGCGATTTGACCAGACCACCGCCCTGGAGGGCGCGGCAGACGCCTCGCCCGATGCCAGCACGGTCGAGGCGGCCAATCCAACGATCTTGCGCGACCTGGCGCCGGGCGCGCCCGGAGGGACCGGCATCGGCAGCCGGCAGCTGATCGCCAACTACCGGGCCATTCTCGCGGCGCGGACCATCTACTATCCGGTGGCCTATCGCTTTCCACGCGAACTGGGGCGCGGCCGCCAAGGTATTGTCTTTCTGGGTCTGCGGCAGGGCGCGCGCGGATGCGTCACCCGCCATGCCATCAAGTTGTTCGATCCCGGTATTTACGGCAACGCCAAGAAATACTGGACCGACATGGGTCGCATCGCCGCCCAGACTTCCAAGCTCCAGTTGGTGAAAAATCCCGCCCTGGTCGCTCCCGACATCTACGAAGAAAGCAACGGCATCGGCTATGTCCAGATGGAAGTCGTCAATGGCATTTCGCTGCGGGAACTGCTTGACGGCAACCATCTCGAGCAAGTGCGCGCGCGGTCCACCGGGGAGGAATGGCGCCGTTTTACCGATGTCATTTTCCGCCTGGAAAACGGCAAGGTCATGATCCAGCCGGGCATCGCGCTGTACATTCTCCGCCAGGTGCTGCGGGGACTCGAGACCCTTCACGAGCTCGGATTTGTGCACTCCGACGTCAAGCCGGCCAACATCATGGTGGATCGCCTGGGCTACGTGAAATTGATCGACTACGGCCGCGCGATGCAGGTGGACGAGCGGATCACCCTGTTGATCGGCACGCCCGCCTACATGGCTCCCGAGGCTCATGAGGAGCGCATCGCGCGCTCCTGTTCCGACATCTACAGCCTGGGGATGGTCGGACTGGAAATGCTCCGCGGCGAGCGGCTGTTTCCTGCGGACCGGCCGCTGGCCGAAGCCGAGCTGCTACGGGCCAAGCGCGAACTGCCCGGCCGGCTCTACGACCTGCTGCCCGATCATGTCCGCCAGAACGCCCAATTCCTGATTCTGCTGCAACACTTCCTGGAGCCCAACCCGGCGGGGCGGTTCGCCACCGCCGAGGAAGCCGAGGTCGGCAGCAATGGCCTGGCCATGCTTCACAAACAGCTAACCTTGGCCGGCAAGGACACGGAGTACGGCCGCGAACTGGAAAACTACCTTTCCAAGATCGTCATCCGCTCGGCCCGACCTGAGGCGGGCGCAGCTGTGATGGCGTGCAACCCGCCCAATTATATATTCCGCTTGAAATGCGGGGCGGCATGACCGAAAGTTCGAGCCAAGCTGTCAACCGTTCACATCACAAGGAATCCACACATGGCCACCCCAAAACGCACCAGCGACATGGTTTTCAAGGGTCCTGAACGCGCCCCGCACCGGTCCCTTTTTTATGCCCTTGGCCTCACCGCCGAGGAAATGAAGCGCCCGCTCATCGGCGTGGTCTCCTCCTTCAACGAGATCATTCCTGGCCACGTTCACCTCGACAAGATTGCCGAGGCCGTCAAGGCCGGCGTACGCATGGCGGGGGGCACTCCCATCCTGGTGCCGGCCATCGGGGTCTGCGATGGCATCGCCATGAATCACCCCGGCATGTGCTACTCGCTGCCGTCCCGCGAATTGATTGCCGATTCCGTTGAAACGCAGGCCATGGCCCACTGTTTCGACGCCATGGTGCTCATTCCCAATTGCGACAAGATCATTCCGGGCATGCTCATGGCCGCCGCCCGGGTCAACATCCCGGCCATCGTGGTCAGCGGGGGCCCGATGCTCGGCGGCGATCTCGATGGACGCCTGCTGAGCCTGTCGAGCGTCTTTGAAGCCGTCGGTGCCTGCAAGGCGGGCAAAATAGGCTTGAAGGAGCTGACGGACTACGAAGAGACGGCCTGCCCCGGCTGCGGCTCCTGCTCGGGCATGTTCACCGCCAACTCGATGAACTGCCTGACCGAAGCCATTGGCATGGGCCTGCCGGGCAACGGCACGATTCCCGCCGTGGCCGCCGCACGTACCCGCCTGGCCAAGCAGGCCGGCATGCAGATCATGAAAGTCCTGGCCATGAATCTGCGTCCCCGCGACATCCTGACACCGGCTGCGTTCACCAATGCCCTGCGGGTGGACATGGCCCTGGGCTGCTCCACCAACAGCGTGCTGCATCTGTGCGCCATTGCCCATGAGGCGGGCGTTCCCATGCCGCTCAAGCGGATCAACGAGATCAGCGCCACCACGCCGAACCTGTGCCGGCTGAGTCCGGCGGGTCCGGATCTCATCGAGCACCTGCATCTGGCCGGCGGCGTGCCCGCCATCATGAAGGAACTGGCCAAAGCCCGACTCATCGACACCGGGCTGATCACGGTCACCGGCAAGTCTGTTGGCCGCAACATCGCCGGCGTTACAAACCGCAATCCGAAGGTTCTGCGGCCGGTGAAGGACGCCTTCAGCCCCACGGGAGGGCTGGCGATCCTGTTTGGCAACATCGCGCCTCGCGGCGGTGTCGTCAAGCGCTCGGCCGTCGCTCCGGAAATGCTGGTCAAGACCTGCACCGCCCGCGTGTTCGACAGCGAAGAGGCCGCCTGTGCGGCCATCTACGCCCGCAAGATCAAGAAAGGCGACATCGTGGTCATCCGCAACGAAGGCCCCAAGGGAGGTCCCGGCATGCGCGAAATGCTTTCGCCCACCTCTGCCCTGGCCGGCATGGGCCTTGACAAGGATGTCGCGTTGATCACCGATGGACGGTTCAGTGGCGCCACGCGCGGATCGGCCATTGGCCACGTTGCGCCGGAAGCCGCCGACGGCGGTCCCATTGCGCTGGTGAAGAACGGCGACAAGATCGCGGTCGACATTCCGGCCTACAAGGTGAACCTGCTGGTTTCCGCCAAGGAGCTCAAGGCCCGCGCGGCGAAGCTCAAGCCCTATCGGTCGCGAGTGAAGGGCGGCTGGCTGGCGCGCTATCAGCGCTTGGTCGGTCCTGCCGACATCGGCGCCGTGCTGCAGTAAGACCACCCGCTGGATCGCGCAGGGGCACATTGTGGTCCGGCAACGGCCGAATCCACGGTGTGGAAAACTATTCGCCGGCCAGATGGCGGATGAACTCGGCCAAGGGGCAGGGGGCCAGCGGGGCGGCCGTCTCCGCCAGTTCGATGCGCAGGGTGTTTTCCAGGATCTGGCCCGGGGGCAGGTTCAACTCCGGGCTGAGGGTTTCGATTTCGGAATAGCCGAGACCCTGGTTGGAATAGACTTCGACCACGCATCCGCCGTCGGGATAGTCGCCCAGGGCCAGGTTGACGACGGATTCGAAGATCACGTTGGTGCCCCGGGCGGCGGTAATCCAGCCGCGCATGGCATCCGAGCCGAGTTTGGTTTCGGCGCCGGGTCTGACGCGGTAGATGGCGATATCCCCGCATTTCGCCAGATGCTTGCGGCCGGGCAAGCGGCCCATCAGGGGCTTCAGGCCGCCGCGGAACTTGGAGGGCTTGGAAATCGGGAGTGCAATCTGGTCCGCTTGGGCGATTTGGCTGATGTTCCAGAGCACGACGGGGATTTCGGAGGGGGCGGTGCGTTCGATCCGCTGTTGCACCACCAGCGTGGCGGAGCCGGGCGCAAGCCGAAACAGACGCGAAACCTGGATATGCAGCGGTGCGCCGTATTCGCGCGCCAGCCGGGCACATTGGGCGCCGTCCGCATCAGTCCAGGCGGCGCAGGTCCAAGGCAGATCGGCCAGCGCGGCCGGAGGGGGCCAGTCCCGGTCGTTGTCCGCGAAAGCCGCCCAGCGCGCCTGCGAAACCGGCCAGAGCCAGTCGCCGCCGATGTTGAAGAAGCGTTCGCCTTTCGGCGGGGTCTGGCCGTGTAGCCCGGGATCCAGCCGGAAGGGGCTGGTTCCGTTGTGCGGAGCGAAATGAACCAACCGGCCGATGGCGGGCACCAAAACGGCTTCGGCCCGGTCGTTTTGCAGGCGGAAAGAGTTGGTCCATCCCAGGAACTCCGAGGGGAGGATGGGCGAAACGGGCGGGGGTGCCTCGACGGTCAGCGCCGGTTGGACGGCCTCAACGGCAAGCAGCACCGGGGCGGCGGCCACCGTCAGGCCGAAAAAGGCCAGCATCATGCCGCAACGGAGCATCGGGTTCATGTCCGCGAACATTAGGCCACGCCGCGGGGAAAATCCAGCGCTACTTGTCTGCTGACGGGCCGGAGTCCGGCGGGGCGGGGGGCTTGCGCATGGCGCGCATCAAGTCGCGGTTGTTGCGGTGCATTGCATCGATTTCCGCAATCAGTTGGGCGTGCTTCGTCTGCTGCTCGGGCGTCAGGTGGGTCGCGATTTCGGCGCGCATGTCGGCCAGCAGGCCGGTGAAGGTGGCGCGGCTCTGCTCCCGGGCCTCCTGGAGGCGGATGCCATGGGCCTGAACCACCGCGCGGATCTGCTCCTGCTGGGCGGCGTTGAGATCGAGGCGCGCGGTCAGTTTCTGCACAATATGTTCGGGCACGTTGCCCGGAATCCGGGAAAAATGCCGGATGCGGGCGCGGATGATGGCGGTGTTGCCGAAGAATCCCAGGCACACGCCCAGAAGCAGCGCGGCCAGCAACAGTAGGATCAATTTGGTCTTTCTCATGGCGGGGCTCCTTTACAGGCCGGACTCGGGCACGTCCAGGAAGGCCTGTTCGAATTCCTCCAGTTGGACGCTCTGCAGCCAGGCCTGGCTGATCTGACTGTCGGCGACCGTGGCGGACCGGCCCACGACAAATCCGGCCGCGAAGATCGCGAGCGAGGCCGCCGCAACGCATGCCCAGGAGGGAATGGCCGCCAGCGGGTTGGCCTCGAGGCGGCCCAGCGGATGCGCAGCCGCCTCCCGGCGGATGGCCCCCATGATGGCGGCCGTGTCGAGGTCCGGAGCCGCCGGACGGTAGGCCGTCCGCAACTGGTCCCACAATTCTGGATTGTTCATGTTCATCGTTCCTTACTCCTTGGCCGGCCGGACTTCTTCCAGGATCGCCTTCAAGCGGCGCCGGGCGCGGAAAGCGCGCACCTTGACCGCCGAAAGCCCGCAGCCCAGTTGCCGGGCCGCTTCTTCCATGGTGCGCTCCTCCAAGGCAACCAGCGTAATGACGGCCCGGTCGTCCGGAGACAAACGCTGCAAGGCGGTTTCCAGCCATTCCCGGGTTTCCTCCTGGGCTGCGGTGTCCGCCTGATGTTCCGCCAAGCGTTTTTGGTGGACGGCTTCAACGCGAACCTGCTCCGATTCGTCCAGATCCGTGAACAGCCGGTCGCGGCGGCGATATCGTTTGCGCCAGAAGTCCATGGCCGCATGCCGGGCGATGCGCAACAACCAGATCCGCACGGGCGCATCGCCCCGGTAGGCCGGCAGGGAGCGGAAGGCGCGGACGAAGGTGTCCTGGGCCACTTCCTGCACGTCCTGAGTCGGGAGGCGCCGAGCCAGGTCGGCCGCCAGAAGCCGTTGATAGGTCTGGATGATCGTGGCGAAGGCCTCGATATCCCCGGCCAGGACGCGCCGGATGGCTTCCTGGACCAGCGACTCGTCGGTGGCGTTGTCGTGTTCGCTCATGTGCAGGACGGACTGGAAACCGGTTGCGGCCTCCGGCAACTACATTTTCATAGAACAGCGGAAGGTTCAAGGCTCCGTTAGAATCTGAATGTCACACTTACGCCCGGGGCATACGGGTAGTACAGCACCGGGGGCGGCGGGGGTGGCGGGTACCCCCAGTAGTACACGGGGGGCGGGGGCGGAACCGTTGCCCACGTAAACCCCACATAGGGGCGGGGACGCCGGTGATGGTGAACCCGCGGCGGAGGCGGATGGTGGCGATGCCGGGGCGTCGGAGGGCGATGGTAACGGGTAGGCACCGGCCGGTTGCCCCGTTCCGAGCGCCGCGAATCATGCTTGCGCGGGGGGGCTGCCTGCGCGCTTGCAGCAATCATTGTGGCGCAGATCAGGGCCAGGATCCATCGGGCAGGGTTGGTTTTCATGGTTTGTGCCTCCAGGCTCGGTTGTGCTGTTCATTCCCATTGGTCGTCTGGTGCGTCATGAAGGTTACAGGGCGAAGCGTGTCCTGCTCACCTGTCCCGGCGCCGTCTTGGCTGGGCTGGCGCAGGGGGGGGGGCTTTCAACGCGGAACTTGACCCATCCGGCTCCGTTCCGCACAATGCGCTCTCAATTGTTGCGGGCATAGCTCAATGGTAGAGCTCTAGCCTTCCAAGCTAGCTATACGGGTTCGATTCCCGTTGCCCGCTCCATTTCAAAAACCCCGTAAAATAAGGACAAAATGCCTTATTTTTTGCATTTTTCCGACAGTCCCCCATTTTTCGCCAGCTTCAAATAAACGCGGATGATGGCAGACTTACGCGCCTTTTTTGTCAATTTTTGTCAACGCTTCCCCAGATTGCCAGCCTGCCGAAAACAGGGTTTTGACAAGTCAGCCGCCCCGATTGTCAACGCATACCTAAAGACCCAGCTTGCCCCCAGCGCCCCGATCCGGCCCCGGCCCCGGCCTCGGCATGGCCGGGACGGACGGCAGCGCCCGGAGCATCCCAGCGCCCCGGCCCCGCGCCGATCCCGGCCATGAAGTCGCGCCGATGTTCCTGCCGATGTCCAGCGCCCCGGCTGGAAATACCCCCGCGCCGGATTGGAAACATGAGCGCCCCGGCCCAGCGCCCAGCGGGTTGACAACGGCAGCGCCGATCCCTTCACCCGGAAGGGCGGGCGCTTGCCCAGCGCCCAGCGCCGGATTGCCCGTCGCGCTCGACGGCGCGCGCGGCGTAGGTCGTGGGGCGAGCCTTGCCGTCTGCTCCGGTTCGGGTTGCGGGAAGGGTCAACTTATTACTTGTAATAAGTTCATTCTTGTATCGCGCAACAAGCCCCTGCGAACACCCCACCTGCTTCGCAATCTCGGCCTGCGACTTCGACGGCCATTCCCGCAGGGCAATTTCCGCTTTTGCTGTTCACCGCCGATCCAGCGCCGATCCTCTGAAAAAAAGGGCGCTAGGATCGCGCCTGCCGCGTTTTCGACATGGGGTCCGATAGATAGCATGGGTGGAAAATCGCCCATGTCGTTCGTCTAACACTCGGATAAGTGCCGCCCTGCGCGAATACCGGGGGGCGGCTTCCCGGCCAACGCTGTCAGCCGTCGCACTCGGCACACTCTGAAACTTCCTCCCGGCAACAATGCTCTGGAAACATTGCTGCCATGACTTCATCCCCGGACAACCGCCCCCGCTCATAGAGCGCGCGCGCCGCCAGCTTAATGCGCCACTTGAACGGCCTCAACCGCCGCCGCGCCTCGGCAGCTGCCAGCGCGACAAAGGCGCTCTGTGCATAGAGGTCGCATCCCCGCATCAGTCCCCGCGCCAGCGTCTCGATCCGGCGACGGTCATCTGAATCGGGAATCTCCGTTTCCGTTTTTTCAGGATGCAAGCACAGGTCCACCGCAACGAAACCGCCAGCGGCCCGGATTGCGCGCACAATCGCATCTTTCCAATCGGTGACGACGGCGGGCGTTTCCGGTGGCTGTTCCGGGTCGAAGGTTCCGGGCGGGCTTGCGTCTGCCAAGTCCGGCAGGCACAGCCCGCCGCCCCCGTCGTACACGATAACGGCGCGCGCGCCGTGTCCGACAATTAGGGCGCAACAAGCGTGTCCGCACTCATGGACCGCGAGTTCGTAGCGCGTCGCGTCCATGTCCGCTACAGGGCCAGCTCCACAAGCGCGCGCGCGTTCGCGTCGTCGTCCAGACTGCCGCAAACGATCCTTCCCGCCCCGCCCAGCGCATCCCAGAACCGTCGCTCGGCTGCGCCACGTTCGCGGGCAGCTTTGGCAAACTTGTTCAGCGCCGCCGCCTCCGCAGAATAGGCGGCGCTCATCGGCAGCGATTTTCGGACGAAGGATTGAGCATCGGCATCGCACGGGAAGCACGCGGGCAGCTTTGCCCGGAGTTCCTTGACGGCAAGGTCAACCGCCTTGTCGAGCGGGGTTTCCCGTTTCGCACGCCGCGTCGGTTGCTTCTGGATTTCCGCCAGCGCCGCCGCCGCCGCCCTCGCGAATCGCGCGGCCTTGTCGGCCCGCTTGTCCTCGGCGCGCTTGAGCTGCCGGATCTTCTTCCGCAAGCCCTCGACGGCCAGAACAAACCGCTCCTCGCCTTTCGGGATCGCGGCCAGCTGCGCGGCCTCCTCCTTCATTTTCCTCTTTTCGTAAGCGTCGGCCTCGGCGTTGATCGCATCGTAGCGCGATTTTTCCTTGGCGTTTTCGTGGATACCGCGTCGGAACAAGCCCGATGATTTTGCCGTCCTGCGTTCTGATAACATCGCCCATTTGATCTACTCCTTGCCGCCGTTGGGCGGCGCTGTCGTTTGTTGGTTTTTTTCCGGCGACGTGCCGGAAAAATTGATTGCGTGTTCGCCGCGCGCGGGCGGGTCAACGGGGTCCCAATGGTGGACGATGTTTTCGTCCAGAGGCTTCGCCGTCAGTCGCGCATTGAAAACCGCGTGCCATGCGTTTTCATAGACTTCTTGCGTGAGATCGTTCCGCCGTTGCGCCAGCCTGCGCCAGCCGGACGGGTTCGCCTTGCCCTCCCGCCGTCGCTGGTCCGCCAGTTCCCGGCCATGTTCCGTAAGCGAGTACAAAAACAGAGTGCTATCGCCCCATGTTCGCCATTGAACATGGCCCTCGACGATCAGCGGCAACATCCCATCCACCACCGCACCCGCTACCTCGACGGGCAGGACGGGTTCGCCCACCGTCCACGGCAGCGGGACCGGATCGCCCCCGGACAGGCTCGACTCGGAGATTGATCCATCGGACCACCGGGAAGGCGCGTTGCCCTCATCGGCAAGGAAGTCCAGCCCACACAAGACTTCCCCCAGCTTCGGCAGCAGGCAGAGTTCCCGCGCCAGTTCCGCGCCCTCCAATGTCAGCGCAACGGTTTTACCTGCGGGACCGATCCGAAGCAGTCCTGCCCCCGCCAGCCGCGCCCGCGCCCGCACTGCCGTCTTGAATTCCGCCGGGGTCGTTCCCATCGGCAACCACGGCAGGAAGCCCCCGGACGCTCGGAATCTGTCTGAAACCTGTTGGTCAGCTTCCCATGCCCGCCCTTCTAGATGCAAGGGTTCAACCTGTCCGTTGACGGTCCCTAGAACGTGGCAGAGGGTCAACAATTCGGTGCGGCGAATGGCGGATTTCACGGCGATTTCCACCTGTCTAAATGTCCGATGACATAGGAGTGCATTTTTATGATTCCGCCCCTCTCGGTTTCTCGCCCCAATGGCCGGAAGGACCCGACACGCGGCAGCACGATGCAGCTTGTCGGCGCTACGTTCGACGCTGCGGCGTTGCGGTTGCCCAGCAGGCGCGCCAGCCAACCCGGACGAAACGCCTGTTCAGAAACGATCCTAGCGCCCCGCCGCCGCCCACCAGCGGCGCACCGCGCCATGCTCGCTCGATGTCCTGCGGATAGTTGCTTGTACTTCTTCTTGCGCTTTGGCTGGCGCAACAGCGTTTTGGGTTTGCGCTTTGCTGTTCGCTTCTTACTCATGGCCGGACCTCCCTGTAGCTGCCTGTCCCAAAGTGTCCCAAACACTGTCCCGGTACACTGGGCCTCTGCCCTCCCACCTGTCCCACCACCCCTTTAGGGGTGGGACAGTGGGACAGGCCCGGACGGGGGACGGGTTCGGCTGGGAAGGTTTCAAGGCTTTTCCTCCCTGCCGTGGGACAGTAGCGGATGCTTGGCGAGTATCCGCTGAACCTTGCTCTTGGAGTGTCCGGTTGCCTCTGCCACTTTGCGGACACCCTCGAAGGGGTGGGCAGTCGCGTACTCGACTATCTCCTGTTCGCCCTCGACCATCGGCTTGTGATCCGTCTGGTCATGGCTGGGGGTCCAGTAGGGACGGTGGGCATCCGGCGCGCGGTCCAGATAGATGTCGCGGACGGGATGTCCGTTGTCATCTACCACCCCGGCACGTTCCCAATTTTTTCCAAGGTGTAGCCGATAGCGTTCATCGCCCTCGGCTGGGCTGTAGAGTTCGGCGCTACACCGCGCGCCGTTTGCCTTCCGGCTGGTCCCTGCGGCGAGATAGACCGAATCATGCCGCCCCCAGCCCTTCCGGTCCTGCGGCTTCCCGGTATGATCGACCAGGAGCATCGCCGCCCGATGATCCTTCAGCAGCCGGACCAGCGGCGTGATAAACGCTTTCCATGCTGCCGAATCGTTCAAGTCCGTTGCGCCGGAAAACGACTGATAGTTGTCCAGCAGCAGCAGATCGAAACGGCCCCGGCGCAATTCAGAATCCAGCGCCGTCACCAGTTCGGACCCGTCCAGAGCGTAGGCATGGTGGATTTGAAGGTTGGCATCCAGTAGGGCGGGGTCCAGATTCTCATGCGCTGCGATTGCTTGAAGGTCGCGCTTCAAGGTTTCATCGTCCTGCTCCGCCGTCAGCATCAGCACCTTGAACGGCCTCGACACGTTCAAGCCGAAAACAGATTTCCCGCACGCCACGCACGCGGCCATCTGTTCGACCAAAACTGATTTCCCGATCCCCGTCCCTCCGGTGAACAAGGTCCATGCACCCCGGCGCAACCATCCTCTGCCGACAACGTGGTGGTCCTCTGGCTTCACTTCCAAGTCACGCAACGCGCTGTATCGGATAGGGGGGAAGGTTGTCGCCAGCGGTCCGCCGATCCCCGCGCCGCCGCCCTCTGCGGCCTCGCCAGCGGCCCGGAGTTGCGCGGCGATAACGTCCAGCGCGCCGCCCTTCACCAGCGCGTCAGCGGCCATCCGCGCCGCCGCGTGAAGGGTTCGGCGCTGCTCGGCCTCTCGCACCTGTCGGCAGTAGTGCGGGGCGAAGGCGATTGTCTGGCACGCCTCCACCAGCGGGTGGAGATGTATTTCCATCGCCTCTAATGAATCGCCGCCCCATGACTCGGCCACGTTCACTAGGTTGACAATTCCCGGCCTCCCGGCCCGGAGTCGAGCCATGACTTCCCACGCTTGGACGCAGTCTGAATCCGTGAATGATGTCGAAGTGATCCCCGCCGTCTGTACGACTGGCAGAACCTTGTCGAAGTCCGTCAGCAGCGCGCCGATCACGGCGCGTTCGGATAGAACGGCATCGGCCCCGGCCTCGGGTTGTGCGATTGAGTCACGCATGGCGCACCGCCATTCCGCGAAACTCCCGCATGATCAATTCGACCACGCAGCCTATCCGCACGGGGCGGCTGAACCGCCGTTCACTTTTCCTTTGCCAGCGCCGGACGCGCGTGGTAGCGTGTTCCCCGTTGGCGAGTTCTGCCGCGCCCTCTGCCGGGGGTGCGGCTTTTTC
>Ga0209313_1000803_pt1 | contig 22946 bp, 40 predicted proteins | sample BioC13SIPDNA_3_FD_185748 | JGI IMG/M metagenome (GOLD analysis project Ga0209313, IMG submission 185748) | Anaerobic biogas reactor microbial communites from Washington, USA - Biogas_R2_B C13 SIP DNA (SPAdes) (version 2) | ecosystem: Engineered > Bioreactor > Anaerobic > Unclassified | place... | reverse complement strand
AGTTTGCCGCCGGCTTCCTTCAGATTCCTCGTCACCGAGGACACCCTTGCCCTTGGCTATGTGCTTGGCACTATCAACCCGCACTAGGGACTTTCACCCATTAGACTGCGCCCATGCCGGGCGCACCTAAAAAAGGGGACTGGTTTGATAACCAGTCCCCTTATTATCATGGCAGGTTCAGACGTTGGCTTGCTGACCATAATGTGGTCAGACGTACCAATCCCTGAATTTTCGGTATGGCTATTGCAGTTAGCTGTGTCTTCTTGTCCGGCTTTTGTCTGCCGCAGACATGCGATGGCTGGCCCTAAATCCTCTGGCACTGATCACAATAGTAGATGCTTCCTCCCATATAGCTTTCCTTCCTGATCGAGCCCCCACATACCGGGCAGGTATTTCCTACGGTCAGCTTACTGGCCTTGGTTTTATAACCACCCGGTTTGCCAAAGAGGTCTTTCTCGGTATCACGCCCGCCTCTGACTGCCATATCGGCCAGGGTGTCCTTGACGGCTCGGAACAGGGCCTCTTTTTCTCCCTCATTTAGAGAACCAATCTTACGCTTGGGGTGGATACGGGCGTTATAAAGGATATCCTGCAACACTCCATTGCCTAGCCCAGGAATGCGCTGCTCCGTGGCCAGCCATGCCTTGGCGCTCATTTTGTCTGCCTCAGATCCATCCATCAGCGAATCGAAATAGACACGGTCAAATTCGCTGTTCAGGGGTGAAGGCTTCTGCACCGCTGCCTGGTAATAAGGATTCTCGAAGCTGCCTTCCAGAAAACACCACAGGCCGCCGTACATCTGTACTGAGGCGCTGAGCGCGGTGCCGTCTTCAAAATCCATCAGCAGCTGGTGCTTGGAAGGCCTCTTATCGTCCTTGGAATGAAAGCGCAGGTTTACACCATCCCCGAAAAGCAGGCGCGCCCGGCCAACTTGTATTTCTACCATGCCTCCACGTGCCGAAGCCCCATCGATGGTTTGCCCAATCAACAACCTTTGGTATTCTTCCGGCTGACCGCTGAACCAAGCGAATTTATGGGGGCTGTGAGCAGTAATTATGCCAACGATCCTTTTCCCAGCCAGGGTATCTTTAATCTGTCGGGCTAGGACAGTCGCTTCCGGTATCTCCAGCATGTGATCCCTCCTTTAGGATGTCGTTGCCTGGATTAGCAACCAGTCAAACATAAGCTACACCAGCATAGTTTGAAAAGCCTCTTCGGAAAAACCGATCACCAGGCGCTGGCCATCGCTTAGCACCGGCCGTTTCATAATCCTGGGCTCACTGTTGATCAGCTGGATTACCTCCGCATCCTTCATTCCCGCCAAATCCGGCTTAATCTTCTTGTAAGCCTGACTCTTGATATTGATCAGATCCTTAACCGTGGAATTGGCCGTTTGAGCCAAACCCCGCAATTCGTCACCACTCAGCGGTGCCTTGATCAGATCCCGGTATATATATGATGCATTGTGTTCATTCAGCCAGGCCCTGGCTTTTTGACAGGTCCGTCAGGTGGTGATGCAGTAAAAGGTTAATGGTTGTTTACCCTGCAAAGCAATCCCGTCCTTTCTTTCGTTTTTATTCGCAGTGTCCGAAATGGTTTGGTGAGATCATTATAATCTATAACCTTGAGTTATAGCCATCAACCGGACAGCATACAATCAGCATTTCAAGACTAACCGGTTTACCTGATCAGCCACTAACCGCGGTCAGCTTGGACCGACTCCGTAAGATATGGAAGTTGCTTCAGTTGACAGAATAAGTGTAACCTTTTGCCTGCCATATACATATCCTAAATTGCAGGCGCGTGCCGCCTGCATGAACAGACTTCCGGCCAAGTGCCGGAAGCTTTCATATAAAATGCCGGGAGGTATTCCTCCCGGCATTTATTGTAGCTCCCTGCTCGCCATACCCAATTTCCAAACCTACAATCCCTTGATATACCCCAGCTCCGCTCCGCATTGGGCGCAATGCCTGTCCCTTACCCCGGTGATCTCAATCCGATAACCACTGCGTTGGATGAGCTCATGACCGCAGTTGATACAATTGGTGTTGTTGAGCTCCCCGGGTAAATTGCCGGTAAATACGAAATCCAGGTATTCCAGGGCAATCTCCCGGGCTCGCATAATAGTAGCCGTGGGGGTAGCGGGCAGGTCCAATTGGTAGGCAGGGTGGTATTTGGATAAATGCAAGACGGTTTGCCGGTCCAGGGATCCCAACCATTGGGCCAAGGCCCGTATCTCGTCTTCGCTGTCATTCTTGCCGGGGATGAGCAGGGTAGTGATCTCCACATGGGCTTGCCCGATTGCTCTCTCTACCGTTTCTTTGACCGGACCCAAACGACCTTTGCACATCTGCGGATAAAAACGTTCGTTAAATCCCTTGACATCTATGTTGAAGGCATCGATGCAGGTAAGCAGGTCTTCCAATGGTCCTTTCTCTATAAATCCATTGGTTACCATGACCGTTTTTAATCCCAGTTCCTTGAGTCGCGGGGCCACGTCCATTATATATTCGTACCAGATTGATGGTTCATTATAGGTGAAGGCCAGGCCTACTGAGCCATCCCGGCGGCATGACTGGGTTATTTCCACCATTTTCTCTGCTTCCGTGTAGGTACTGGCAGGGATGCCGTGGGCAATGGAATAATTCTGGCAGAATGAACACCCCAGGTTGCATCCGTAACTGCCGGCAGACAGGATGTAGGAGCCGGGGTAAAAGTGGAATAGAGGTTTCTTTTCGATTGGGTCCAGGGCCAGGGAGGTTACTTCTCCATAGTTGTGAGTCAGGAGATTGCCGTTCTGATTGCTTCTAACTCGGCAAATACCTATCTGTCCCTCTTTTAATCGGCAATGATGAGGGCAAAGAATACACCGTACTACACCCTCATCCAGTATCTCAAAATACCTGGCTTGGGCGTTTGCCATGATTCTCACCTCCTCACGGGAGCTTGATTATCAAGTGTATCGCTTAACTTCGAAGCGCTGTATGGAGTATTTCTCCTCCGGCGATATTCCCGCCTTTTGCAGCGCAATGCTTAACTGCTGATCCACTGTGTCTACCCCCTCCAGGTCGGGAAGCAGGAGTCCGCTCCGGCCCCCGCTGCGAACAATAACTCCGTAACGGCGGGGATCGAGTTCTTCGCGCCGGGATGGTTCAGGTGGGGTGAGAATATCCACGGAGTAAACCAAGTTTGGCAGTTCTGAGGCTGTCACCGGGGAAAAACGCGGGTCTCTTAATCCCGCTGCTATTGCATTATGCTTGATCTCTTCGGCTATATTCTCATAGACCGGCTGGAAGGTGCCAATACAACCGCGTAACCGGCCATTTTTCTTCAATGACACAAATACCCCTGCGCGTTGTGAGGCCAATTCACCCATATCCGGGGGCAGGTCTGCGACCTTGCCGCCCTGCAGATAACCCTCCAGGACCTGACGAGCCCACTTGACCGGAGGGGATTCGTTTTTCCGTCCGGCTTCAGCTGATTTCGTCTGCTGTTCGATCAAGCGGTCGAGGGTACTGGGGATTTGGTGGTCCAGCTTTAGACCCGCAGTCAGGTAGCCCACTCCAAACGGACCCTCATAGCTGAATACCTCCGCTGTCGGTTTAAAACCATCCAGTGCGCCTAACATGATAATTATGGATGGGTAACCGCATTGACCGGCATTTTCGACCAGGTTTGAGGGCAGGTTAAACAGTCCCTCTACATCTCCTTGAGAAATCAAGTCCCTGACCAAAAGGTCGAAACGACTGCCGTCGGGATGGAAATCATAGGGTCCCTCATCCTTTAGACGGTGAGACATATCACCTGACGCGACTACCGCCACCCGGCGTTCTACATTCTGGGCGGCCTCCTGTATGAGTTTTCCCAATGTATAGAGCTGGATATTGTCCAACATGCCAATGCTGATGGCCGCAATAGGCTTGTCCCCCAAGCCGGCTTGCTTGAGAAAATAAAGCGGTACCAGGATGCCGTGGTCGAGGAATGGATTGAGGTTGTAACGAGAGGACGTGTTTTTGTCTATCCCGATCATACTGATGTCGTGTTTCTCAGCTAGATTTCCGATCGCTTGAATCAACTCCAGATCGTTGGCATGGCTAAAGGCAACTTCGGGGTGGCCGAAGGCTGCCAGATTACCTTCCAACCGGGGTTCAATCAAGCAGGTTATACAATCCGAGAACACATTACCATGAGGGGTGAGGAACACTACCGTTTCGGGTTGGGTTTGCACCAATTCCCGAGCCACGGCCTGTATGCCCTGGCTAGTGAGGCTGGCCTCGTGAGCCCTTTCCCCGCCAACTTCTGGGACAATTATGGGTGGGTGCGGCATCAATGCTGCAAAAGTGATCATTTGGCTCCCTCCTCGATTAACAAATATTCCCTTGCTATAACTCTATTATCCGTCAAGATAGGCTTTTGCGATACCACAAAATATGGCATAGGACACCTTCTCCTGGTATTGATCATCGCTCAGCAGCTTCTCTTCCCGCGGATTGGAAAGAAAGCCTACTTCCACAATAACAGCTGTCATATCGGTCTTTTCAGTGATATAGTAATTGCCCGTTTTAGCTTTGCGGGTAGTATTCCCCAATTGGGCAATCAATTCCGCCTGAATCGCTTCGGCTACACGTTTTGCTTCTTCACTGCTGGCACTGTAGAAGGTCTGGGCCCCGTACCAGCGGGGACTGACATCGGCATTGGTATGAATGCTTACGTACAGGTCGGCCTTGTTCTCCTGAGCTAGAGACACTCGCGCGGCCAGATCCTTTCTCTTCCTTTGCAAAAGGCTCCCGGAAAAATTGTCCCCGGCCAGGTCCTCGTCTTCATCCCGGGTTATTATTACCAATGCTCCCGACTGACTTAGGTGGTAAGCTAGTTTGTTGCTGATTGCCAAGGTGATATCCTTTTCGACGTTTTTGGCCGGTCCTATCGCACCGGGATCAAAGCCACCATGACCAGCGTCCACGACAATAACCCGATTGGCTAGTGAATACGCCATGATTGCCTCCTCATAGGGTGGATTTACATTGACACCCCATAAACAAAGCAAAGGCAGCAGTATTATGGCCATCACAATGCTGCCGGGTTTTCTTTTGAAAATGAACACTCGGTTCCGCAATCCCAGCCCTCCCCGGTCCTGATATTTCTTATATATGCCTGGGAGCGGCATAATATTTATATCCTCCTTCGCTTTCCATGTACCGGCAGCAAACAGAAACTCTCTCCAATGGAGAGAGTGATTTAACATCGTTCCCATACACTTCTGGTTGGGACCGGTCTTCTTTTGTTGTGCTGGGATTTCTCCAAACCTTGGGTAAGTTCCACATACCGATGCCGAACCCAACAAAAAAGCCCCTCCAGCGAGGGGCTCTGTAAACTAACGTTTTGAATATTGGGGGGCCTTGCGGGCTTTATGCAAGCCATACTTCTTTCTTTCCGTCATGCGCGGATCTCTGGTCAGGAATCCAGCCCGTTTCAAGCTGGGACGCAGATCAGGGTTGGCTTTGATGAGCGCCCGGGCAATACCCAAACGGACAGCTCCAGCTTGACCAGTTACCCCGCCTCCGCCTACGCGGCAGATTATGTCAAATCGCCCGGCCTGGCCAGTTAGTTCCATAGGTTGCAGAACGATCAACCGGCTGGTCTTATTGGGAAAGAAATTTTCGAAATTCCTGTCATTGATGGTTATGTTTCCGCTGCCGGGTACCAGTCTCACCCGGGCTACAGCTTTTTTTCTTCTTCCGGTTCCCCAGTATTGTGCCTTCGTTGCCATATCGTTCCTCCTAACCTCTCAGTTCCCGTACTTCGGGTTTTTGGGCTTGATGAGGGTGTTCGCTCCCCCGGTATACCTTAAGCTTTTTAAACATGGCAGCACCCAAACGGTTATGCGGGAGCATTCCTTTAACCGCTGCTTCAATTATTTTCTCGGGCTTCTTTTGTAACAGGGTTCCGTAGTCGATCTCTTTCAAACCACCCGGATATCCTGTATGCCAGCGCATTTTCTTGTTCAGCAGTTTGTTGCCGGTAAGGTTGATTTGGGAGGCATTGATAATGATTACAAAATCTCCGGTATCAACATGGGGGGTATAAATCGGCTTGTGTTTCCCTCTTAGAATCGAGGCTACTTCCGATGATAATCTTCCCAGCGTCTGGCCGGCTGCATCTATCACATACCACTTGCGGTCTATCTCAGCTGGTTTCGCCATATATGATTTCACAAATTTCCCTCCTGTATATCGTTGCCTGGGTCTGACCTTAACAGTCTCTAAAGTGTGGTATTTGCCAACGGGGCAGGAGACAAACAGCAGTTTAGAGACTACCTATTAATTCTATCTATGTCCACAGTCATTTGTCAAGAAAACCGCCCTGTTTTCGAATAATTTAGCCCACATCGGGTGGGTAGATAACCGAAACCAGGTAGAGGCCTTGCGGTGGTACGGTAGGGCCTGCTCGAGTCCTATCCCGGGATTGAATAATGTCAGCTATCTCGGTAGTGACAATTTTACCGCGTCCAACCTGCAAAAGCGTGCCCATCACTATCCTGACCATATTGTACAGAAATCCGTCTGCCTCAATATCCAGACGCAGAAAAGGCCCATCGCTGGTTAGGCAACATTCCCGCACTGTTCGTTCAAACGTCTTGGCCGTGGAGCCTCGAGCACAGAAAGCCAGAAAATTATGTCTTCCTATTATATAGCGGCAGGCTTCCTGCATTTCCTCCACCTGCAACGGCTCCGTAGTACATAGAGCATAATGGCGGTGAAAAACCTCCCCGCTCTTCCGTCTGTACAGATAATATGAATAGCGCTTGCTGACCGCTTGAAACTGGGGATGAAAATTGGCACTGGCTTCTGTACTGTGCAATATTCGTATGTCCGGGGGGAGAAACGTGTTGAGGGCCAGTTTCCACCGGTCCCCTGGAATTGTGGCAGCGGTATCGAAAGCAATAACCTGCCCGCAGGCATGCACACCTGCATCGGTACGGCCGGCTGAATCGACGTGGACAATTTCCCCTGTGAGACGTTCTATCTGTTTCTCCAATTCGGCTTGGATGGTATGAGCGTTTTGCTGCTTTTGAAAACCATGATACCTGCTCCCGTCATATTCGATTATCATTTTGATCCTGGTCATTTACGTCTTACCCATCCTGACTGAACGATGTTGGCTATTGAAACTGCGGTCAGCCGCGCAGCGCTTGGCTCCACTATGCCACGATTATGATACCTCTCTGCAAAAGACAAGGAGGATATCAATCCTCCCGAACTTTCGCATAACAGATTATTATGACTTAAATGCCGAGGCAACCTAATCCACTAACTCGATAATAGCCATGGGAGCCCCGTCTCCCTTGCGTACTCCGGTCTTAATTATCCTGGTATAGCCTCCGTTACGTTCCTTATAGCGCTCGGAGTAAGTGGAGAACAGCTTGTATACTACATCATCCTTGAGCAGGTAGGAGTTGGCCTGGCGGCGGGAATGCAAATCACCCTTTTTTGCCAAGGTAATCATCTTATCAGCTATGCTGCTAATTTCCTTAGCTCTGGTTTCGGTGGTGGTTATTTTCTCATGTTCGAGCAGCGACGTCACTGAGTTTCTCAACAAAGCCCGGCGGTGATCGCTCCTAAAACCTAATTTACGGTAACCCAATTTTTTTATCCTCCTTTCTTATTCCTCTGACTTCTTGAAGTTCAAGTCCAATTCTTTGAGCTTCTTCTCTATTTCTTCCAGCGATTTTTGGCCCAGATTCCTTATCTTGCTCATCTCTTCCCGGGTCTTTTCGATCAGGTCTCCCACAGTATTGATGCTGGCCCGCTTCAAACCGTTGGATGCCCGCACCGAGAGTTCCAATTCTTCAATGGACATCTCCAGGATCTTATCCTTTTTCTCTTCTTCTTTCTCGACCAGAATCTCGACCTCTGAGTAGGTATCGTCTATTTCCGTAAAGAGTCTCAAGTATTCGATCAGAATCTGGGAGGAAAGGCTCAAAGCCTCTTCAGGTCGGATGCTGCCGTTGGTCCAAATCTCCAGGATGAGCCTGTCGTAGTCGGTCCTTTTGCCCACCCGAGTATCCTCAATAGTGTAATTGACCCTTTTTACTGGAGTATATATGGAATCAATCGGGATCATTCCCACAATATCAGCGTTCTTCTGGGGCTGTTGGTCAGCGCTTACATAACCCCGTCCTCTTTCCACTGTCATCTCTATCTCAAGTTTGCCGTCTTCATCCAGGGTAGCAATATGCAGATCCGGATTGAGGATTTCCACCTCGGCATCCGGGGTGATATCGCCTGCTGTGACAGCTTTGGGGCCCTTCTGTTCAATTCGGATGATTTTGCGTTCATTGCCATCGTAACGCAAAACCATCTGCTTAATGTTCAGTATCATCTCCGTGGTATCTTCCAGTACACCGGGGATGGTGGAGAATTCATGCAAGACTCCATCTATTTTGATGGAGGTAACTGCTGCGCCAGGCAGGGAAGACAGCAGTACGCGGCGCAGGGAATTCCCTAAAGTAGTCCCATAACCCCGCTCCAGCGGTTCAATCACGAATTTGGCATAATCTCTATCCGGGTCTTTTTCCGTACATTCGATACGGGGTTTTTCCATCTCGAGCATATTGTCCCCTCCTTTTATCTTAGAGGTTTATTGAAGTTGGATATTTTACCTGGAGTACAGTTCTACGATCAGTTGCTCGTTTACGGCTGTATCCACATTCTCTCTGGTCGGGAAGGCCAACACCCTGCCCGTTAGATTATCCATATCAACTTCCAACCACTCCGGGGGGGTTTTATAGGCTCCAGCTGCCTTCAGTTCCTGGAACTTGGGCGAGTCGGCGCTGCTAGGTTTGACTTGAATTGTGTCTCCGATCGAAACCAGCATTGATGCAATATTCGCTTTTTTGCCATTAATCGTGAAATGATCGTGAGTCACCAGCTGGCGGCCTTCTTTGCGAGAAGAAGCGAATCCCATCCGGTATACTACATTATCCAGGCGTCTTTCCAACAGTATCAGAAGGTTCTCGCCAGCGATGCCTTTTTGCCGCTCGGCTTTCTTGAAATAGTTTCGGAACTGTTTCTCCAAAACCCCATAGATTCTCTTCGTCTTCTGTTTTTCTCTAAGCTGTATACCATATTCGCTTGCTTTTTGCCGGCGTTTTTGACCATGCTGGCCGGGCACGAATGCCCTCTTCTGGACCGCACATTTTTCCGAGTAGCACCTGTCCCCCTTCAGGAACAGTTTCTCCCCTTCCCGCCGACACTGGCGACAGACTGCATCAGTATATCTTGCCACTAAACAAATACCTCCTTAAACTCTTCTTCTTTTGGGCGGTCTGCATCCATTGTGCGGAATAGGGGTGACGTCCTTGATAACGCTGACTTCCAGCCCTGCCGCCTGTAAAGACCGTATGGCCGCTTCGCGTCCAGCTCCCGGCCCTTTTACATAACACTCCACTTCCCGCAGCCCATGCTCCATGGCAGCCCGGGCAGCATTTTCAGCAGCCTGTTGGGCAGCATACGGGGTGCTCTTACGGGATCCCTTGAAGCCGACGGTGCCGGCACTAGCCCAGGAAATTGCATTCCCGTTTTTATCAGTAATAGAAATGATTGTATTGTTAAAAGTCGACTTAATATGAGCTATTCCTTCAGCGATATTCTTCTTTTCCCGTCTCTTGACCCTGACGGTTGCTGTTCTTCGTGCCACTCAAACAATCCTCCTCGTTTATTTCTTCTTGCCGCCAGCGGTACGTTTAGGTCCCTTACGGGTGCGTGCATTTGTCTTGGTATTCTGACCCCGAACCGGCAACCCGCGACGATGCCTCAATCCTCTGTAGCAACCTAAATCCATTAACCGCTTGATGTTCATGCTAACATCGCGGCGTAGATCACCTTCGACTACGTAGTTTTTATCGATTATAGCCCTAATTTTGGCAACTTCTTCCTCGGTTAAATCTTTCACTCTGGTGTCTGGATTTATACCTGCGGTCGCCAAAATCTTCTGCGATGACGATCTCCCAATTCCCAATATATAGGTAAGGGATATCTCCACTCTCTTTTCGCGGGGCAAATCAACGCCTGCTATTCTTGCCAAACCTTTCACTTCCTTTGGTTATATTAATGGTTATCTTCAGTGATTATTACCCTTGAACCTGTTTATGCTTGGGATTTTCACAAATAATTGTGACCTTACCCTTTCGCTTGATGATCTTGCATTTATCGCAGATTTTCTTAACCGATGCTCTTACCTTCACTAGTGATGTCCCTCCTTTTTGATGCTGGCCCTCGATTCTATTTGAATCGATATGTTATCCGTCCCCGATTCAAGTCATAGGGTGATAGTTCCACCATAACCCGGTCGCCGGGCAATATCCTGATAAAGTTCATTCTCATCTTCCCTGATATATGGGCAAGGACCTTATGGCCGTTTTCCATTTCTACCGTAAACATGGCGTTAGGCAATGGTTCCAGGACTTTTCCCTCTACCTCGATTACGTCATCTTTAGCCATTCTCCAAACCTCCTTCCCCGAGATTTAAACCTTTATCAATCAGCTGTTTTAGACTTTTTCTAATAATATGATTGGGAGGCTTTTCTCCCTTCTGTAAGTACTCCAGCACATCATGGGCCTGCATGGACGTGAAGCTCAAATGCCGTGTGTTTTTCTTCTTGGGATTCTCAATCTTGCGTATGTCCCCATCGCATATGAGAAGGAATCTTTCATTCAAAATGCCGATTACCACAAACGCCTTACCCTTGTCCCGGCCGGATTTTGATATAACCACTTTACCCAAAATGTCGATACCTATATCCTTCACCTCCATTATAACAAGGTGAGAATTTCAGGGCCTTGGTCACCGACCACAATGGTGTGCTCAAAATGTGCCGAGGGTTTGCCATCAATGGTGACCACCGTCCAATCATCCATTTTGGTGATGACACTATAGGATCCCATGTTTACCATCGGTTCAATGGCCAATGCCATCCCTGCCTGCAGAACCGGGCCCCGTTCGGCCTTACCATAATTGGGTATGGGAGGATCCTCATGCATATTACGTCCAATCCCATGACCGACGAAATCCCTGACTACGGAAAATCCGGCCTGCTCTACATGTGTCTGGATCGCATGGGACACTGCCCCTAGACGGTTCCCAGTTTGGGCCTGTTCTATTCCCTTCATTAGAGCTTCCTCGGTTACACTGATTAGTTTTCGGACTGAGGGCCTTACCTCACCGACGGGTACCGTTATGGCTGCATCACCTGCGAAGCCGTCCAGTATTACCCCAAAATCGATACTTATTATATCGCCTTCCTTGAGCTTTCTCCGACCTGGAATGCCATGAACCACCTCTTCGTTCACCGAAGCACATATAGCACCCGGGAAGGGACGGGTTCCTCGTGGATGAGGGTAATTCTTGAAAACCGCTACAGCATTTCTTTTCTTGGCCTCTTCTTCAGCTAGTTTGTTCAGTTGACCCGTAGTTACCCCGGGACGGATCTCCCGCTTTAGAATCTGTAGAACCTGGGCAACAACTTGCCCTGATCTCCGCATCTTCTTGATCTCACTGGGGGTCTTGATATAAATCATCCCAGTTTCTCCAACAGGGCTTTTACATCTTGGAATACTACCTGAGGATCCCTCTGGCCATCCAACGTTACCAGGTTGCCTTGTTGTGCGTAATAGGACAACAGAGGTTGGGTTTGCTCCATATAGACCTTGATTCGATTCTCAACTGTTTCAGCTTTATCATCGGCACGCTGCACCAATTCTCCCCCGCATTTGTCGCAAACACCGGCTATTTTGGTGGGATTAAAAACCGTGTTGTAGACGGTCTTGCAGGAACTACAGAACACCCGACCTACCATGCGGGCCATTAAAATTTCCTCGGGCACCGATATGTTAAGGGCAAGGTCCAGCTTTTTGCCCAATTTACTCAGTACCTGGTCCAGTGCTTCGGCCTGCACCGTAGTGCGCGGGAATCCATCCAACAGAAATCCTTGTTGGCAATCAGGCATACCTAGTCGATCTTCAACTATGCCGATGGTAACTTGATCGGGCACCAGTTGCCCGGCATCCATGTATTTCTTTGCCTCCATCCCCATGGGGGTAGCATTCTGTACCGCTTCCCTGAACATGTCGCCAGTAGAGATATGCGGTATCGGATATTCTTTCTTGATATATTCCGCTTGAGTCCCCTTCCCGGCACCGGGTGGGCCCATTAGAGTTATATTCATCTGATCATCTCCTATTTAACAAAGCCTTCATAACTTCTCAGCAACAGGTGAGATTCGACCTGCTTCATGGTGTCGAGGGCAACTCCAACCAGAATCAAAAGAGCAGTCCCTCCGAACCAAAGGCTTTTTATCCCGGTAATAGCAATAACTATATTCGGCAATATGGCTATCAGTGCCAGGAAAACCCCGCCTGCCAGGGTCAAACGAGACAATACCTTATCGATGTATTCAGCGGTGGGACGACCAGGACGAATGCCCGGGACAAAACCACCGTTCTTTTTGATATTATCAGCAACGTCCAGCGGATTGAATATGATTGAAACATAAAAATAAGTAAAGAAGATTATCAGAGCCGCATAGAAAACGTTGTAAGCTACGCTGGTGTAACTAAAATACGTGTTTATAAACACATTAAAGGACGAGGTTGGGCTCATCCATGACCCGATTGTAGCCGGGAACATTCCTAGAGACATCGCGAAAATGATGGGGATGACTCCCGCACTGTTGACTTTCAATGGCAAAAATGTGCTTTGGCCTCCATAAAGCCTGCGGCCAACCACCCGCTTGGCATATTGGATAGGTAGTCTGCGTGTACCTTCATTCATCGCCACAACGGCTGCAATAACTGTTAAGACTACCACTATCAGCAGCAATACCTGGAAATAACCTGCCATCCCGCTGGTTACTTCCTGGCCTACCCCCTGAATCTGAGATGGTATACGGGCGGCGATACCGCAGAATATAATCAGGGATATGCCATTGCCGATCCCGCGCTCGGTTATCATTTCGCCTATCCACATCAGCATGGCGGTTCCAGCGGTTAGGGATATGGTAATGATCAGATAGGATAAAAATCCGGGATTGTCTATGGCTCCAGACTTGCCCAAGGCTACGGACATCCCGATCGCTTGGATCAAGGCCAGCACTATGGTTCCATACCTTGTATATTGAGCGATCTTCTTTTGGCCTTCCTGCCCTTCCTTCTTCAGCTCTTCCAGGGCGGGAATCACCACGGTCAGCAGCGACATGATAATTGAAGCATTGATATACGGAGTAATGCTCATCGCAAATACGCTAAAGCGTTTGAATGCACCCCCGGATATTATGTCAAAGAAGCCAAATAACTGGCCCTGCAATAACTGGGCGATCGCCTCCGGATTTATGCCGGGAACTGGTATATGTGCGCCGATACGAAACACCAGCAGCATCATTAGGGTAAAGAGCAGTTTGCTTCTTAAATCCCCTATCTTCAAGGCTTGTTGAAATGAGCTAAGCAATTATACCACCTCAAATTTGCCGCCCTTAGCCGTAATCTTTTCTTCGGCCTGCCGGCTGCACTTATGCACCTGAACGGTGAGCTTCTTCTCCAAATCACCGTCACCCAGTAATTTCACTCCGGCCGGAATCTTCTTAACCAATCCTGCCTCGCGTAGCAGGTCAATGGTTACAACCGTTCCGTCCTCAAAGCAATTAAGATCCTTCACATTTACAATGGCATATTCTTTCTTGAATATGTTGTTGAATCCTCTCTTCGGCAAACGCCGCTGTAAAGGCATCTGGCCACCTTCAAATCCGGGTCTGATACTTCCGCCGGAACGAGCCTTCTGGCCTTTATGCCCTCGGGTAGAAGTCTTGCCATGACCGGAACCAATGCCTCGGCCCACCCTTTTAATCCGCTTGTTTGCACCAGGTGGAGATTGCAGTTCCTGCAGTTTCACTCTAAAACCTCCTATGCCTCGTTTAGTTCTTCTACGCGAACCATATGTTTGACTTTTTCTATCTGCCCCCTGATCTGGGCGCAGTCATCCTTTATCACAGAATGGTTTAATTTCCTTAAGCCCAAGCTCTGAATGGTTAAACGTTGGGTGCGGGGATAACCAATAGAGCTTTTGGTCCAAGTAATTCTCAATTGCTTTGCCAAGTGGTTTACCTCCCTAGTTCAATATCTCGTCGATGGTCTTTCCTCTTAGCTGTGCAACCCGCTCGGCCTTTTTTAAACTCTTAAGACCCTCCATGGTCGCCCGTACAACATTGTTAGCGTTTGAGGTACCAATACATTTGGTAAGTATATCCTTCAGTCCCGCTGCTTCGAGGACAGCTCTTACCGGGCCACCTGCTATAACTCCAGTCCCGGCTGCCGCCGGTTTCAATAAGACCTGCCCGGCTCCAAACCTGCCAATCGTCTGATGAGGTATGGTCCGACCATCGATCAACGGAATCTCCACCATATTTCTTTTAGCGCTCTCGACACCCTTGCGAATGGCCTCCGGGACTTCAGCTGCTTTCCCTTTACCAGCGCCAACCCGTCCTTCACCATCTCCTACTACTACCAGGGCGCTGAAGCTGAACCTGCGGCCACCTTTTACAACCTTGGCAACCCGGTTAATGTTGACAACTGTCTCGATAAACTCCGGTGCTGCCTGTTCCTTTTCTATCATCATTTCCCTCCTATCCATAACCAGTCAGATTAAAACACGAGACCGTTTTCACGAGCTGCCTCTGCCAGTGCGGAGACGCAACCATGATACTTACGCCCATTACGGTCGAACACTACTGTAGTAATTCCCTTATCTTTGGCCTTCTGAGCAATGCTGCCCCCAACTCGCTTGGCTGCCTCAATATTGCTGCGACTACCCATGTCGGCCATATCCTTATCGAGGGTAGAGGCGGCCGCCAAAGTAACGCCCTTTTCATCATCAATCAACTGGGCGTAAATATGGTTAAGGCTGCGGTAAATGCACAGTCTGGGTGTTTCTGCTGTTCCCGCCAACTTTGTTCTTATTCTCTTATGTCGTCCTTGGCGCAGTTCTTTTTTACTGGTCTTCTTGATCAACGCAGTCACTCCCTTCCTATTTATTTAGCGCCCGATTTGCCCGCTTTACGTCTTACAACTTCGTTCTCATAACGCACACCTTTACCTTTGTAAGGCTCTGGTTTTCTAAGTGCACGAATGTCGGCGGCGGTATTGCCCACCAATTGTTTGTCGATACCTTTGACCGTTATCCTGGTAACCGCTGGTACCTCGAACTCCACTCCTTGAGGAGGGTCAATCTCGATTGGGTGAGAATAACCAATGTTCAAGACCAGTTTGCTGCCCTGCATTTGAGCCCGGTACCCCACCCCAACCATTTCCAGCTTTTTCTCAAATCCAGTGGTTACCCCGGTGACCATATTGGCGACCAATGCCCGAGTGAGTCCGTGCATGGCGCGGTGCCTCTTAGCATCACTCGGCCGAGTACACAATAGTTCATTTTCCTTCAACTCAATACTGATATCTTCAGGAATAGACTGAGATAGCACTCCCTTGGGGCCTTTGATGGTTATTACATTATCTTCTATTTTAACTTCTACGCCCGCGGGTAGACTGATAGGCTTCCTACCTATTCTGGACACGGTTCACTCCTCCTTAAGCTACCATATATAACAGACGACTTCTCCGCCCAGACCTGCTTTGCGAGCGTTCTTATCGGTCATTACCCCTTTCGAGGTAGATACAACTGCAGTCCCAAGCCCAGCCAGAACCTTCGGCACCTCATCCTTCTTAACGTAAACCCTCAACCCCGGTTTACTGATTCTCTTGATGCCCGTAATTACTCTCTCTTTGTTCGGGCCGTATTTTAAATATACTCTGATTATCCCTTGTTTGCCGTCCGCAATGAATTCAAAATCCTTGATATAGCCTTCATCCTTTAGAATTCCGGCCAGCGCAAGCTTCATTTTGGAACTCGGTATTTCTACCGTTTGATGCATGACCATATTACCGTTTCTAATCCTGGTCAGGAAATCAGCTACGGGATCAGTAACGACCATGTGTTATACCTCCTTAATCCAAGCTACCAACTTGCCTTGGTGACTCCTGGTAATTCTCCCTTATGGGCCATTTCCCTGAAACAGACCCGACACAATCCGAATTTGCGCATATATGCCCGAGGCCGTCCACATATTTTACAGCGGTTATATTCCTGAACCTGATACTTCTTTGGGCGCTTCTGCTTAGCAATCAGTGATTTCTTGGCCAATTTATAAACACCCCCTCTTATCTGAATGGCATTCCCATACTCTTTAACAACTCACGGGCCTCTTCATCGGTCTTGGCCGTGGTCACAATAACTACTTCCAATCCTCTGATCTTATCTATCTTGTCATAGTCGATTTCAGGGAAGATGGTCTGTTCTTTTATACCGAGTGAATAATTACCACGACCGTCAAAAGCCTGCGGCGAGACTCCCCTAAAGTCACGCACTCGGGGCAGGACTATGTTTATAAGCCGGTACAAAAAATCATACATGCGCTCGCCGCGAAGAGTTACTTTACACCCAATCGGCATACCTTCGCGCAGTTTAAACCCGGCAATTGATTTCTTGGCCTTGGTAATTACCGGCTTCTGACCGGAGATTGCCATAAGATCATTTACAGCTCCATCCATAGCTTTGGGATTTTGGATGGCTTCCCCAACCCCGACGTTGATAATGACCTTCTCTATTTTGGGAACCTGCATTATGTTCTTGTAGCCGAATTTATCTATTAGTCTCGGGGTTATATCTTGCTTGTACTGTTCCAACAACCTGGCCATTCTAAAGTTGGCCTCCCTTCCTGGAGTTTTAGTCTAAAACCTCACCGCATTGCTTACATACCCTGGCCTTGTGCCCATTGTCCAGAATCTTGCTAGCCCCCCGAGTCGGTTTGTTGCACTTGGTGCACAGAAGCATTACGTTGGAAGCATTAAGGGGTGATTCCACTTGCAGAATGCCTCCCTGCGGCAGACTCCTGGTCGGCTTCTGATGCTTCTTGGCTTTGTTGATACCCTCTACCACAACCCGATTTTCAGTTGGGATGACTCTCAGCACCTTGCCTTTTTTCCCTAAATCCTTACCGGCTATGACTGTAACCATATCACCTTTTTTAATATTCATCTTTTACACCTCCACCGATTAAAGGACTTCCGGAGCCAAAGAGACGATCTTCATGAAGTTCCGTTCCCTTAGTTCTCTTGCCACCGGGCCAAAAATACGGGTGCCCTTGGGATTATTGTTATCATCAATAATAACGGCCGCATTCTCTGAAAATGCTATATGGGATCCGTCCGGCCGCCTGATTTCCTTTTTGGTCCGGACCACAACAGCTTTAACCACATCACCCTTCTTTACTACTCCGCCAGGACTAGCTTCCTTGACGCTGACCACGATTACGTCACCCACAGTCGCGTATCTTCTGGTCGATCCGCCCAGGACCTTGATACATAGGACCTTCTTAGCACCAGTGTTGTCGCCAACCTGTAAAACCGTTTCCTGCTGAATCACGGAATGAACCTCCCTTCAAATACCCCGACTATTCCAAAGTCTTGGCTTTTCGTACTATTTCTACCAGTTTCCATCTTTTGTCCTTGCTTAAGGGTCGGGTCTCCATGATTCTGACCACATCGCCGGTCTTGGCCTCATTGTTCTCGTCGTGGGCTTTGTATTTCTTATTGGTCCTAATGGTCTTTTTATACAGCGGGTGCTGTTTGACGGTTTCCACCCTGACAGTGATGGTTTTTTCCATCTTGTCGCTGGTGACCGTTCCTGTCATGCTTTTACGGTTGCTTTGGTTTTCAGCCACCTGTTAGACCTCCTTCTTAGTTGCTTAATCTGGAAAGTTCCCGTTGTCTCAGTATCGTTTTGCACCTTGCAATATTTTTGCGCACATCTTTGATTCTCATGGGATTATCCAGCTGCCCGGTGGCAATTTGAAATCTGAGGTTAAACAATTCTTCTTTATAATCAGAAACCTTTCTGACCAGTTCCTCATCGGTTAGCTCTCTCATCTTATCAACTTTCACTAACCTCACCACCCATTTCTTCCCTCTTTACAAAGCTGCACTTGATGGGGAGTTTATTTGCAGCCAGGCGCATGGCTTCTCGGGCTACTTCTTCCGATACTCCGGAGAGTTCGAACATAACCCGGCCCGGTTTCACAACCGCCACCCAATGTTCGGGTGAACCTTTACCTTTTCCCATGCGGGTCTCCGCAGGTTTTGCGGTAATAGGCCGGTCAGGAAATATTTTGATCCACAACTGCCCGCCTCTTTTAACGTGCCGGTTGATAGCTATACGAGCCGCTTCGATCTGCCGGTTGGTAATCCAGGCAGCTTCCAAAGCCTGTAATCCGAATTCACCATACGTTACGGTATTACCCTTGTGGGCTTTGCCTTTGAGACTGGGACGGTGCTGTTTTCTGTATTTTGTTCTTTTAGGGGTAAGCATTATTGCCCTGCCTCCTCCATTGCTTTCTTCTTCGGTCTTTGTTTGGCTTCAGGCGCAACCTCTCCGCGATTGATCCACACTTTGATGCCGATCTTCCCATAAGTGGTGTTGGCTTCAGCAAAACCATAATCTATATCGGCTCTTAGAGTGTGCAGAGGCACCTTGCCTTCAGCGTACCACTCGGTTCTGGCTATCTCGGCACCACCCAAACGGCCGGAAATGGCAATTTTGATGCCTAAGCCTCCTACCCGCATGGTCCTCTGTACGGTCTGTTTCATAGCCCGACGAAACGAAATACGTTTTTCTAGTTGTTGGGCAACATTCTCGGCTACGATCTGCGCATCCAACTCAGGCCGTTTTATCTCCTGGATGTTGACATTGACATTCTTTCCAGTCAACTTACTCAACTGTACTTTGAGGCTCTCAACTTCAGTTCCGCCTCGTCCAATAACAATACCAGGTTTGGCGGTGTGAATAGTCACTCGAACCCGATTGCCGGTGCGGTGGATCTCAACCTTGGAGATACCGGCAGTGTAAAACCGTTCTTTGACCATTTTCCTGACCTTATAATCTTCATGCAGCAGATCGGAATAATCTTTATCGGCGTACCAGTTGGAATCCCAACTCCTGATGACACCGAGTCTGAATCCTTTTGGATGAACCTTTTGACCCACTATCTAACCTCCCTTTCCTTGAGAACTACCGTAATATGGCTGGTTCTATGCCGTCTCACATCTGCTCTTCCATAAGCCCGGGGCTGCATACGTTTAAGGGTGGGCCCCTCGTCGATCATAATCTCTGAAATATAAAGTGCATCTGAATCCATATCAAAATTATGCTCGGCATTGGCTACCGCCGATTTAACCACCTTGTTAATCAAAGGGGCCGATTTCTTGTTCGTATATCTTAAGATACCCAAGGCTTCTTTGATGTTCTTGCCCCGGACCAAATCAGCTACCTGGCGGGCTTTCAAGGGAGATACGCGTATATAGCGAGCTACTGCTCTAGATTCCATTTATATATCTCCTCCTTCCTATCTGCTTCTGCTCGACTTCTCGGATTTGCCGGCATGGCTCCTAAATGTCCGGGTAGGAGCGAATTCACCTAATTTCAAACCCACCATATCTTCGGTGATATAGACGGGAATGTGCCTGCGTCCATCATGAACAGCTATCGTATGTCCTAACATCTGGGGCATGATGGTAGAACGACGGGACCAGGTTTTGATAACCTTGTTTTGGCCGGATTCGTTCATTTCTTCGATCCTCTTTAAAAGCTTCTCTTCACAATAAGGTCCTTTTTTTAGTGACCTGCCCATTGAAAGACCTCCTTAGCTTAGTACACAATTTAATACTATTTGTTTCTCTTCCTGACTATCATCTTGTCGGAAGGCTTTTTCCTCCGTGTCCTGCCGCCGATTGCAATCTTACCCCAAGGTGATACCGGATACTGCCTCCCAATGGGGGCTCTGCCTTCGCCGCCGCCGTGGGGATGATCCACAGGATTCATTACCGAACCCCTAACTGTCGGCCTTATTCCCATCCAGCGAGATCTGCCCGCCTTGCCTATCTTTTGATTTTCATAATCCAGATTGCCTACTTGCCCCAAGGTAGCACGGCAGTTGATGTGAACCAACCTGACTTCACCAGACGGCAGCCTTACGTGAGCATAGGCTCCTTCCTTGGCCATAAGTTGGGCCACCGTTCCAGCGGAACGTACCATTTGTCCGCCTTTGCCTGGGCGTAATTCTATGTTATGGATCAAAGACCCCACCGGAATGTCCTTGAGGGCCAAAGTGTTACCGGTCTTAATATCCGCTTTGGATCCCGATACTACTTTATCGCCCACCTTCAGATTGTTCGGGGCCAAAATATACGCTTTGGCACCATCTGCATAATGAAGTAAAGCGATGTTGGCGGAACGATTGGGATCGTATTCAATCGCTGCCACTGTGGCCGGGACATCATCCTTAATGCGCTTGAAGTCTATTACCCGATACAGACGTTTGTGGCCGCCACCCTTATGTCTGACGGTTAAACGCCCTTGGGCGTTTCTGCCTCCCTTGCTCTTGAGGGCAACTGTGAGGCTTTTTTCGGGCTCGGTCTTAGTTATTTCTTCGAAGCTCATAATTGTCATATGTCTTCTGCTGGGGGTTGTAGGCCTAAATTTCTTTATGCCCATTTGCTTGCTCACTCCTTACAACACACCGAATGACGGTTTATTACATACCTTCAAACAACTTGATCTTCTGTCCTGGTTTCAGACTAATAATAGCCTTCTTGCGGTCTGAAGTACGTCCCTCGAATCTTCCCATTCGTTTGGGTTTGCCCTTCACTACCATGGTGCTCACTTTGTCAACCTTAACCTTGAAAATGCTTTCAATGGCGTTTTTGATCTCGGTCTTGTTGGCTCTCTTGTCTACGATAAAGGTGTATTTGTCATCAGCCAGCAGATTCATCGATTTTTCGGTTACTACGGGCTTGATAATAATATCTCGATAATCTCTCATTTTAAGCAAATACCTCCTCAACTCTGGCAACTGCATCCGTGGTCATGAGCAGAGTATCATACTTGAGGATGTCAAAAACATTTATATAATCGGCTCTGAGTGACTTGACTCCAGGAATATTGCGAGCCGACTTGTAGACATTAACATCTCCGTCAGCAGTTACTACCAAAGTCTTTTCCGCTGCGTTCAATGATTCAAGAGTCTCCAGCATTAGTTTGGTTTTCGGCTCCTCGAATGTCAGGGAATCAACCACTATTATATTGCTGTCCTTCACTTTGCTGGAAAGGGCGGATTTCAGAGCTAAGCGCCTTACCTTGCGGGGAAGTGTATAAGAATAGTCTCTGGGTTTTGGGCCAAAAACGATTCCGCCACCGCGCCATACAGGATTGCGGCTGCTGCCCACCCGGGCTCGTCCTGTTCCTTTTTGCTTCCAGGGTTTCTTCCCCCCGCCTCTGACTTCAGCCCTGGTTTTAGTCGAAGCTGTACCCTGCCGCTTGTTGGCAAGCTGCATCTTAACAAATTGCTGCATCACCGCTTCGTTGGGCTCTATGCCAAAGACTCTGTCGTTCAAGTCTATCTCCCCGACCTGGGTGCCGCGCATATCATATACTGCAACTTTAGGCATCTTTTTTTTACCTCCTTCGTTAGAACTCCGATTATGCCTTAATTGAATTCTTAATCAGCACCAGACCTTTTCTGGGCCCGGGAATCGCACCCTTAATCAGGATTAAGTTTTTCTCCGGATAGACTTTAACTATCTTAAGCCCCTGGATTGTAATCCGGTCTCCGCCATAATGACCAGGCATCTTGCGGCCTCTGAATACTCGAGCTGGACCCATGGCGCCCAGCGAACCGGGCCGACGATGATACTTGGATCCGTGTCCCATGGATCCGCGCGCCATGTTATGTCTCTTGACTGCACCGGAAAAACCTTTGCCTTTGGAGGTGCCGACTACGTCAACAACCTCACCGGCGGAAAATATGTCCGCTTTAATTTCCGTGCCGACTTCATAATCATCCACGTTATCAACTTTGAATTCCCTTATGTGGCGGCAAGGTTTCAGGCGCGCCTTCGCGAATATACCCATCTTGGGTTTATTCACCAGTTTCTCCCGGATATTCAAAAAGCCCACCTGGATGGCATCGTAACCATCGGTTGCCACTTGCTTCTTCTGTAATACTACATTAGGATCAGCCTGTACCACTGTTACTGGAATGGCCTTGCCGGCATCATCAAAAACCTGCGTCATACCTACTTTTATTCCCATAATGGACTTGTGTGTCTTAATTGCCACCTATTCTACCTCCTAGTTGAGAATTCTGCGGCGAGCGGTTGAAAGTGAGTGGTCCAACTTCGCCTTTTTTCTAATCCGGAATTTTTTACCTTGAGACCGGTTCCCCCCACTAGTCTCGCAGTACCGGCTCCTCAGCTACAACTTGATCTCTATATCCACTCCTGAAGGCAGGTCCAGGTGCATAAGGGCATCAATAGCCCGGGGATTAGGATCCAGTATATCGATTAACCGTTTATGGGTTCTCATCTCAAATTGTTCTCGTGAATCCTTGTTGACATGCGGTGACCGCAAAATGGTATAAATCTTCTTTTCAGTCGGTAATGGCACCGGTCCAGATACGCTGGCACCATTTTTCCTAGCAGTTTCTACTATCTTCTGTGATGATTGGTCAAGCAATTTATGGTCAAATGCTTTCAATCTTATCCTTACTTTCTGGCCATTCACTCTAGTTTAACCTCCTTAAGAATGGGGTCGATTCTTTACACGCATCCTGGCGTTTGGCAGCTAAGGACATCCCTGTCCTTAGCTGCAGCACCTGGTTTGTGCGTATTAGGATTCGATGCCGGTTACGACTCCGGAGCCGACTGTGCGGCCACCTTCGCGGATAGCGAATCTCAGGCCTTCCTCTATTGCTATCGGGGTAATCAAGCTGATCGCCATCTGGATATTGTCGC
>Ga0209313_1000773_pt1 | contig 23683 bp, 9 predicted proteins | sample BioC13SIPDNA_3_FD_185748 | JGI IMG/M metagenome (GOLD analysis project Ga0209313, IMG submission 185748) | Anaerobic biogas reactor microbial communites from Washington, USA - Biogas_R2_B C13 SIP DNA (SPAdes) (version 2) | ecosystem: Engineered > Bioreactor > Anaerobic > Unclassified | place... | reverse complement strand
TGATAAAAATTTTCTCTAGTCTGGTCTGAGCTTGCATTTTTAATGCATCCTCAAAGGAATACAGGCATTGTTGTCGAATATACAAGGTAACTTCACCTCTTTCTATTTGTTGGTTTGTTGGTTTTGTTCACCTTATAAATTCGACAAAAACAGGGGTGAAGCCTTTATTTTTAATCCGCTAAGCCCCGATTTTATTGAGGCTGTGAGTATGAAATTTTCTCAATTCAAATTTACATAAGCAGAGCAGGGCATTTTATGAGTCAAAGTGTTTATAATATCGTAATCCATACTAACGAAGGAATCTATGATCCAACTGAATTAGAAACAAATCCACCGGTAGAATCAAAGATTTTAATAGTTCCTGATTTATGGATTGAAAAATTGAATACTAGCGAAGCTCAGAAAATAATGGATGCATGTGAACCTAAAGGATTCAATTATTCGGAAAAACGTCAGTATGCACAGATGTATTCTATTGTTAGGTGTATTTCAGATGATCAAGAATGGGATTCAGATGGTATTTTGCAGACAGTTATAACCCTTTCCCGCATAATTCATCCTACTACTATTTCATATAAATATTCCGCAATTGTTACCAGGGATTCTCAAGAAAATATAATTCGGGTTGTTCCAGGGCCGGTTTCCGGACCGGGAGCGGAAGCATTCATTGCGGATAATACGCGCAACTGGTTAACTGAGAGTGAAGTAAATGAATTAAAGAAGTTATTTGCCGATTATTAAAGGAACAGTCTCTTACGGCCTGTTATTACATGTCTATGGTATTATGAATATTGTTCTTGGTAGAAATATATTGATATTAGATGGACGCTGGTTTCCACTGCTCTGGAGGAAACTGTGAAATCTTATGTGATGGTTATGTGATTAAAAACGTTAATGATTGAGCTTTATGTTATTAAAAGGCCAATATATTGGTATTTCTATTAACAATATTTATGTGATTTTAAAAAGGATAGCGGGGTTTAGCTGTTGATGTAACCTTTTTTATATGTCGCCAAAACGTCGCCATAATTTCAAAAAAGGTAGTATTTTAGATGAACAAGGTCTCCAGAGCTAAACACAAAGACCCCTTAATATAGGGATTTGCTGGCACTACACCACACCCCAAAAACACCCCATGATGAAATTCGTAATCAGCAGGTCGGCGGTTCGAATCCGCCCATCGGCTCCACTTGAAACTAGGTAACCGCGCAGGTTTGCGCGGTTTGTTGTTTTTCTGTTCATTTAATGAAAAGCTTGTTTAAAATATAGTTACCACCACATTGGAAGCATCCCGACAAACAATCGACTCACTTGAAAGCGGCAATCTTGGTACAGCAATCAGAGACAAAACGATGATTATGAACTATCCGGAAATTCCGGATAATTCAAATTGCCCATTACCAAGCAGTTCAGATGACTACCGGTGTAGAGAGACAGCCATGATACACCTCTCTTACAGAGTCAACCGCTGCAGGCGGTATATCGTAGTATCTAGGATGAGACCGCATACCAGCAAAACGGCGGGATTCGACTCCAGCAAATAAGATGATGCCAAAGATTTTGGCCCATACCGAAAACCATTGAAATGCAGGCCTTATTACCACATTGGAAAGTTCATATCGAGTGGCACACAACTATTATTCCACTAGATGGCAGGAAAAACGGAATAGTTGCAGAATGAATATTATAAGGATATTTAAGGACATTATAGCAAAATTTCATATTATTTACAGTGGAGATCATAGAGATTGTTTTATACATGAGAGAATGTCGAAAGGAACCAAATTTAATTATGCTAACTGAAATTCAAAATCTTGACAGGATCATTGGACACAGCAGCGTAGGTCGCCATGAGACTTTTACCCCTCGCTATGGATGGCTCAAAAAAGGCTATGATGCCACAGAACAGGACGGTAATGTTTTCAAAGCCCCTGATGCTATAGAGAAGCTAGGAGTAGGGAAGAACATGGTTCGTTCTATACGCTTTTGGTGTCAAGCTTTCAAGATCATAGAAGTAGAACAGGGATTTGCACAAAGTACCCGATTTGGAGATGAGCTTTTAGGCCCAAAAGGTTGGGATCCGTATGTTGAGGATATAGGTTCCTTATGGCTTTTACATTGGATGCTATTTGTTCCTAAATTGGAGGCTATTAGCTGGTCTTTTGCTTTTAATAGGAATTATCTCTTTTCCTTCGATAGTAAGAGTCTAACCAAGACCCTTATAAGTGCTGCCCAAAAGCATTCCCACTTAACTGATCTAGCAGAAGGAACTTTTGAAAAGGATGCGTCTTGTATTTTACGTATGTATGCTGATAGCTCTGGTAATTCTGAATCAGAGATTGATTGTCCCTTTACTCAGTTGGAGATTATTCGCCGAGCCGAAGAGAAGAATCATTTTTGTTTTGACAATAGGGATAAACCTAGCCTGCCACCGTTAATTTACGCGGCGGCATGCTTTTCCTATATGCACCATTATGCTTCTTCAACCCAAAAAGCGATCTCACTAAACCGGCTTACCTTTGATTTTAATTCGCCAGGTGTTGTATTTAAGCTTTCAGAGACAGCTAGCGGGGAGAACCTTCGACTAGCATCCCTAAAAATGTCTGGATTTTCCATAGTTGAACAAACGGGGGGCACCCAAATTCACCTAAAAAGTAATCCAGATGATCTGTTTTGGCAAGCATTAGAAGCCTATTATTAAGGAGCAATAATCAGATTATGAAAATTAGCGAATTTGTAAAACCCAATATGGAAGTTGCCCGTTCGGTAAACCTCGAAAGGGATGCTGGGTCACTAGATATAGTGAAGGACTATCAGGTTACTGATAAGACCAGAGAGATTCTTGGCCGCTTTGGTGATGCACTACTGGGAGAAAAAATCTCAGCATGGTCATTGACAGGTCCTTATGGTATGGGAAAATCCTCTTTTATCAACTTCTTACTAGCTTTGACTTCACCCCGGAATACAGAAATAGCTAATAATGCCTGGCAGAAACTTAAAGAATCCGACCCGGTTCTTTATGAAAAGCTATTGCCTGGTATTAATAATGTTGATGGCCAAGGTTTTTTACAAATACCAGTAACCGCATCTTATGAACCGGTTAATACTTCGATATTAAGAGGACTTAACAATGCCCTAAGTGTAGCGAGCATTCCCAAAAAAGAGAAGCTGCAATCGAGGTTAAATAAAATCGCTTTAAATAAAGATGTTAATTCACAAGTTTTATTAGACATTATTAAAGAAGCAATGCTGTTAACTAAGATGCCGGTGATAATCGTAATCGACGAATTCGGTAAGAACCTAGACTTTATGTCTCATCATCCCCATAAGGGAGATATATTTTTGCTTCAGCAATTAGCAGAATTAGATTCTCTCTACATTTGGCTATGTTTACACCAGGCATTTGACGAATATGCCGCCGGATTATCAACCAATCAACAGCAGGAATGGCGCAAAATCCAGGGCCGCTTTGAAGACATATCTTTTGTTGAAACTACCGGACAAATGTTAGAAATGATATCTCGTGCTCTAAATCAATCCGACGATCCATCTTTTGAGCAAGCCCTATCAAAATGGGCAAATGAAGCATTTGATTCTATAAGTGATACCGAACTTTTCCATAAAACCTACTTCACATTAGAAAAAATCAAGGATATGTATCCGTTGCATCCGATTACAGCCATATCGCTAATTGAGCTTTGCCGACGTTTTGCCCAAAACGATAGAACATTGCTGTCTTTTCTTTGTAGCGGAGATAGAAATGCTCTTTCAGCATTTCTGAACCAGGAGGAGGTAGGTAAAGATTACAGTTTACCGACAGTAGGTTTGGATTATCTATACGACTATTTTTTCAGCATTAGTGCAAATGCACCCAGTTATCAAGCTGAGTCGCAACGATGGCTGGAGATACATAACATCATTTCCGAAGTTGGTAATCTATCTGAGTTAGAAGCAGCGCTGCTGAAAACAATAGGAGTACTAAATCTACTCTCAGGAGTTACGGGTATATCAGCTGATTACGAGACTATTTACTCTATTATGAAATACTCGGGAGGTTACGAACCCCATCAGGTTAGAAGATGGTTAGATGGATTAATCAAATCAAAAGATCTATTTTATCGCGAATTCGCTAATGAACTACGCTTGTGGGAAGGTTCGGACTTCGACATTTATGGAACTATACGTGAGCAAAAAGCCAAAATGGCTATTACCTCACTGGAGCAAGTGCTGCAAGAGTACCTGCCCCTTAGCCCATTCGTAGCATCTCGGCATGCATTTGAGACTGGAACCGTGCGGCGTTTTGAGCGTCGTTGGATAAGTGCTGACTCTCTCAATGAGGATTTGGCACCTACCGCTGGATTTGATGGACTGTTCGTTTATTGCTTTGGCAGTTTAAGTCAGCCCAAGTTTGTTCCATCTATATGTGCTGATGGACGCCCGATAATGATTGCCTATGTTTCTTCACAGACTACTTTGGTCGAATTAGCACTAGAGGTTGCTGCTGCAAGATATGTTTTTGAGAATAGTCCCGAATTGGAGCATGATAGGGTAGCTCGTAAAGAAGTGAGTTTTAGAGTGAATATGGCTGAGGTGCAGTTCCGCAACTATTTGAGTCAGGTGTATTCGCCTAACTCGGAAGATATTCTATGGTACTCCAAGGGACAGGAGATTACCATAAATGGTTCCAAAAAACTATCAGAAGAAGTTTCTAGACTCTGCGATGATTGTTACAGCCATTGCCCGCATATAGGCAATGAAATGATTAATTATGACAGACTATCCAGTGCTGCTGCTCGTGCCAGACGAGAATTAGTCGAAGCGATGGCAATTAATGAAGAACAGGAGCATTTTGGTTTAACCGGTTATGGCCCCGAGGTTGCCATATGCCGTTCTCTCATATTAGCTAAGGGCTTACATTGTAAAGGCCAGGAGGGCTGGCACTTAGTACTTTCCCGCGAAGACCAACGTTTTGCTTCACTGTGGGACAAGATTGAGCAGTGTATAGTTGAGAGCAGAGAGGACGGAATTCGTGTAGCCACAATACTAGATGACTTGCGGAAACCGCCTTTTGGAATGCGACAAGGGGTAGCTCCAATTTATCTATGTTTGTATTTGTTGGCTAAAGCTGATGATATAGCTGTTTTTCGAGAAAGCAGCTATGTTCCCTATTTAACTCAAGATACGATAGCTCTACTTGTTAAGCGGCCTGATTTGTTTACTTTGAAACGCTTTGTAACTTCTGGTATCGAACAGAGAGTCTTCAACATTTATCGAAAGTTAATTAAAAAAGCCAATTTACAAGGCAACGTCAAGCTTCGGAATGCTACCATGCTTGGAGTCGTCGGGCCTCTTATAAAATATATGGAGTCATTACCACCCTATAGTCGAAACACTAGGGAGATATCTTTGGAAGCACAAAGGGTAAGGTCTGCCGTTATTAATTCTACTGAACCTATGCAGTTGCTATTTGAGGATATACCTAAGGCAGTCGGAATCGATCTTAATGATCAGTATAAAGAAGCTAATTGGCAGGAAGAACTGCAGATGAGGTTACTTAAGGCATTAGATGAACTGGAACAGGCTTATCCCCGGCTTAACCAACGGGTTCAGGAAGCCTTACTAGAGGTTCTCCGCCAGTCAGATATAGTAAAACTCAAAGAAAGACAAGTTAAGCGGATAAAGCCTCTGGTGCAAATATGCAGTGATAGCGAACTTAAACCGATCCTACATGCGTTCATTAGAACGGCTGATGATATAGATGATTGGGTGAAAGGCATTGCCGGAATAATTGTGAAAAAGCCCCTTGATGCTTGGAATGACCATGATTTTATGCCCTTTGTGGCTAATCTGCGAGACTATGTAGATCGAATTGACCAGTTAGAAGCCCTTAATACCTTTGGCTCGAACTCAGAATCAGACGCTGTCTTACTAAGTGTTATGGATGCTAATGGCAAATTGACCAGAGAGATATTTAATTCTTCGCCTGTGAATAATGAAATAGTAGACCGCAAGGTTAAGGAAATCTTGAGTTTGCCGGAGTCTACTGAGATCATATTGGGACTAGTTAAAAGCTTATTGGGAGGGGAATCTTATGGCGACCAATAAAGATGTTAACAAAAAGGAGCGCCATATTCTAGCTCTATCCGGGGGAAAAGATAGTGCCGCTTTAGCAGTGTATATGCGAGATCAACATCCAGAATTGGATATGGAATATGTTTTTACTGATAGTGGGTGTGAACTGCCTGAGACCTATGAGTATTTAGATCGCATCAGGGCGGTGCTAAATATAGATATTACAGTTGTTAAATCAGAACGAGACTTTGATTATTGGTTGAAATACTACAAAGGAGTTTTACCATCACCGCAAAATAGATGGTGTACAAGGCATCTTAAATTAGAACCCTTCGAAGCCTATATAGGAGACAATGTAGCATATAGTTATGTCGCAATACGCGCTGATGAAAACAGAAAAGGATATCAAGATAAAAAAGGAACTATTATACCAAAACATCCGTTTGTTGAAGACGGTATAGTTTTGCAGGATGTAATAAATATTTTAACCAATTCTGGTTTAGGCTTACCTGGCTACTATGGTTGGAGAAAGCGCTCCGGATGTTACTTTTGCTTTTACCAGACAGACAACGAATGGAAAGGGTTAAAAAAGTACCATCCCAATGAGTTTGAGAAAGCGTGCTTTTATGAAGAGAATCATTCTGATGGCAGAGTATACACATGGAGAGGTAAAAACAAAAATGGTTATTTGTTTATTCGGGATTTAAGTGAGGCCCGAATTGAAAATGAATTAGTAATAGAGAGCGGCAAGGATAATAAACTAGGTGCCATATTGAAAGAATTGGATTTTTCCTTTCAAAACAGCCTTGTATCCGGGGGGGAGTATTAAGATGGAAGAGCTGCGCGACCGCAAGTTAAAACCATATGATCTTATGGTTAAAGAAATTAAAACATATAAGCGCGGCTCGGATACTAGTCCTAGTAAGTATGTTCTCTTATTATGTTTAATTAAATTATTTGACAACAATCCAGTTCATGAAAACAAGTTTTATTTTAAAGATATCGAGCCTAAGTTTATAAAGTGTTTCAATGAGTATTTTCCTGATTATCCAGATCATCGAAAGATGCTTGAATACCCTTTCTATCATTTGAAAAATGATGGTTTTTGGAACTTGCAATTATTAAATGGCCAGCAAGAAAAATTTGAAATGTACAAACAAAAGAGATTAACAAAAAACAGACTTCTTGAAACCGTAGAATACGCATATCTGTCTGAGGATACCTATCAGATGTTTCTAAATAGAAGTCAACGTAACTTATTAAAAGAAGCTCTTATTGCAATACTTAAAGGGCAATATAGAACTGATAATCAGCCGGAATTCATGGTTCAGGAATCTAGTCTGTTTGAACATGAACAACTTGCTATTGAAGTTATAAGAAACTCTATTACCAAAATGAAAATAGGCCAAGTTGTAAATAATGTACTTGTTTATGACAATCAAACGAAAAACTATTATGAATATGATTTAATTGTCATTTCTTATAGTGGATTATATGTTGTGGAACTTAAACATTGGTCAGGGCAAATACAAATAGCACCTTATAATTGGTTGATTCGAGGAACTCAATATCGACCTGATCCACATAAGAGCAACGCTTTTAAGTGCAAGATTCTCAAAGGTATTTATCAGCACCACTTTAGAACCTACCCCAATCTCTGGGTCGAATCAGTAGTAGTTCTTACTAATCCTGATGTGGAAGTAGAAGGGGCTGATTCTCCGCTAATTGCTACAAAGCAGGGCAAACATAATTTAACTTTTTCTTCAATTGGTGACTTTCTAACATATATAAAGAAAGGTAATGAATTTGACCAGCACATTCTCGATGAGCAGCAGATTAACAATATTGCTAATTATTTACGAGGCTTAAGTGAGACTAAATCAGGCAATAAATATACAATCCCGGGCTATGAAACCGTTGAATATCTAGTACAGCGGCCCGATCGAATAGAGATATTGGCTAGGCCTAATAGCCCCATAGCTAGAGGATTGAATAGATTTAGGGTGTTTAGGATTCCCGATAGACTAAAAGGAGTCGAACGGGAGAGATTCATTCGGAGAGCGTATAATACCGTTAGTGCGGTGAGTCAATTAAATGAGCATCCCAATATCCTCAGAGTTTGGTTGATACAAAATGATGTCGGTGATATTATCGAGGGTTCGGACTGGTCGGAAACGGGAACATTAAGGGATTATATAGCTATCAATGAAGGAGAGCTTGATGTTAAAGAGATAAACAACATATGCTACGGAATTTGCCAAGGACTCATTGCAGCGCATCAAAATAGCATTATCCATAGGGCGGTTAATCCCGAGAACATTCTTCTGTTTAACAATGTCCCTAAGCTAATGAATTTTGATTTATCTTATCAAATGGACGAGGATCATCTTACGGTTATCGCAGATTTAGAGTCATTGATTGATGATGGTTACATAGCACCGGAAGTATTATTGGGACAGGATATTGATGAATCTACTGATTTCTTTTCTTTAGGTGTTATCGCATATGAACTTATAACTGGTTCCAAGCCGTTTAAGAGAGTTAGACAGTTTATTGCCGATGGAGGCAAGCTCAGTGAGTCGGATTTAGCCAAATTGCGACAAAAGCAAATATCAACTAAGATAATCGAAGTTATTGATGCTCTTGTTCAAGCCGATCGACAAAATAGACTGAAGGACGCTCACGAAATATTAGTAGCCTTTTCCACTGAACAAAAAGAACCATCGCTAATGAGCTTAAATGCCCGTCTTAAACCGGGTGATACATACGATGTGTATGAAATTCTCGAGTTTATTGGAGAGGGAAGAGAAGCCCAAACCTACAAAGCACGAAATGAACGTTCTGAAATAGTTGCCCTTAAGCTTTTTAACCGGGAAATCGAACGAGAGCGTATATTTAGAGAAGGAGATAATACTGCAGCTGTCAATTCGGCTTATGTAGTAGGATGCAACAATATCATTGGTCACTGGAAAGACGATCGATACTTCTTGATATTGGACTATGTAGATGGGGAGTCGATGCGTTCCTGGATAGAGCAACAAAGACAACCCAATGAAGAGACGTTTCGTAGTGTTGCTATGTGCTTACTGCAGGGTATTAAGGCTCTTCACCAGCACAGAGATGAAACTGGCCAAATTGCACCGATCCTGCATGGTGATATCAAGCCAGATAACATACTTATTACCAAGGACAAAAAGGCTGTTCTAATCGACTTTGGTATAGCTGGATCACCTAGAGTTGATGTTTTCCAGGGGACCCTTGCTTACATTCCTCCTGATAGTATAAAGGGAGCCGATAGGCAGTTTGCGGAAGACGGTGATTTATATGCACTAGCCGTAAGTCTATGGGAATGGCTATGTGGAGACCCACCTTACGAACAGCTTATTGTAGGTGAACAACCTCTCGAACATCCGGACTGCTTTGCCAACATTCCAATAGATATGCAGAAATGCCTTCTGAAAGCTATTGCCCTAGATAGGGAAAATCGTTTCCAAAACGTTGAACAAATGTTGGCTGCTTTTAAGGGTATAAAAGAGCCAGAAGAACAAGAGATAGAAGAGCTAAAGGAACAACCTGACGTTGCAACATCCGAAGCGCAACCCGTTGAAGAAACAAACACCATAGCTGGAAGTCATCAAAATCCATTTGTATCATATCTCAACACACTTTCCAATACTTCAGCAGGTAATGAAAACGCTACTGCTGAATCACAGATAGAGAACAAGTACTTTCCGACTATCCGCGTAGAACATCCCATCTCAAACTTGATATATCAACAATTATTTACTGAAAAGAGAAATGTAATTCTGACGGGCAATGCAGGCGATGGTAAAACGACTATTGCTGCGGAAATATACAGGCGCCGTTTGGGAACGTATAAGCCTTTACTTTCCCGAGAAGAATCTGCCGATTTTGTAATGATCAAAGATCTGAGCGAATTACCAGAGGACCATAGAAAAGAAGTTTTCAGAGAGGCTATTGACAATCCCCAAAAGTCATACTTGATTGTATCCAATACCGGTACCCTATTAGAAAACCTTAGTACGATTAAGCATGAGGGGACTAATATTGACAAAAATCAGTTACTAGCGGCTTTAGAGGCGAACCATCCCTTGCTAGTAGGAGATGAAAGATTCCTTATAATCAATATTGGCCGGATTAACAGTATTTCTACTGCTTTGTCGGTTGGGGAAAAAATGTTGGCTGCCAATAATTGGCACAAGTGTATTGAGTGTGTTAAAGCCAAGGAATGTCCTATCCATAGGAATGTTAAATTACTACAGGAAAACCAGGACATAGTTTTGGAACGTATTGGTTTGGCATACCGCCGACTTTACGAGTATGGGAACCGTCTGACTATGCGGCAGATGACCGGCCATTTAGCTTACATAATTGTTGCCGGATTAGATTGTGAAGATGTTCAGGGAATGTCTAAGATAGCCCTGGAGCAGCAATATACTCATTATCTCTTTTTTAATCGCTTTTTTGGAGATGATGGCCAACATGAAGTACCGGAAGCCAGACAACTATTGCCAATACGTAAGATACGTGAAATAGAACTGGGAATCTATTTAGATCCCTTTATAGAAAGGTATATATGGAGGAAGCATCCTAATGAAATGAGATTTTCCGAAGGGGCAGCAACGGTTCTGGCAGATATTCGTGGCAACAGTGAGATACCTACTAAAGAGGTAAGAACTCAGGTGAGACGTCTGTTGTATTTCATGCTCTCACCTGAAGAACAAGGGGCGACTCAATACATATCAGGATTTCTCAGATCTCCAATGTTGCTTACTTATGTACGCCATGTGGAAAATAACGAACCCTTTACCAGGTCACAGGAGGATAGGCATCTGCGGTTATTGTTACACGAATTACAGGAATATTTTGCTGGTGTGAGGTTGTTAGAGGATGAGTACCGATCCCAGGATCTTTATATTACTCTAAGACCCCCGGGCTTTAGTACTACTCAGATGATCTTAGGCAAAGCCCGTGCGGAAGATTTTTCCTTGGGGCTAAAAAATATTTATGATACTGGAGATATAAAGCATCGTATCTTAACTCTCCGGTATAAGGGTGGACAGGCGGAATTAGAATTAGACCTTCCTTTTCTTGATTACGTTGCTAGAAGGTACCGAGGACAAGTAACTGAGGAAATGTCAGTGTTTTATATGGATCGACTGCAGAGATTTAAGGTCATGTTACTGGAGGTTCTTGATAATACGCTCCAAGACGGCCACATAGAGCTTTTAAGTATGGCGGGCACCCGCAAGTTTGAGATTATAAACATTAAGATAGCTGATGAGCATTTGGAGGTGATAATGTGACCTTACCAAAGCCCTTTCCTAAAATAAATACTTCTAGGGATTATAATCCAGCCATTCGATTATTTGGCAACCGCTTAATCTCGCAGCAGACTATTTTGGAACATACTACTGAGTTTTTAGGAATTGTGTTTTCGGAAAAAAAGATAGATTCTGATAAGATAGCGGATCCTATACCAACACTGGAAACGTTAAAGAAGTGGCCGTCAGGCCAATCCCTTAAATACAAACCATCTATTAAGTTAACTCTGAAACTTTTTGCCTTTTATGGACTATCTCGCATTGATGGGAAGCATGAAGTGCATGAGCAGCATTATCGGTACCTGGCTCGAAAACTAGGGGCTGCTATGACCTTTAATCGGGGAAATAGCGACCAAGTCTTAGACTACTTGGATGATTTTTTACGGGGTTTCCAGGGGGCTGGATTTAATCGAACTTGGTGTGCGCAAACCTTTTATCCAATCTCCCCCAACCTGCTTACCCAGGAGACTATTTGGAATGAAACGGTTGCAAATTCTCCAAAAACTAAACCTTCATCTTGGGAATATGCTATAGAAAACTTTTCCCGATATTTTAGCAACAAAAGAGCCTTCATGGCCCGTGGAGGCGAAATACTCTATTTACAATTATGCAATGTCTTTCGCATGAATCAAGAACTAATAAATTCCTGGGCAGATAAATTTGAGTTGACAGATGACGAGAGAGATTTAGAAAAGCTACATAGTCAACTATCTAGCGGGTTTACGTCCTTAAAAGGTTACTATAATTCTTCTTTGGATCAGTTGGTAAACTTCTTGGAAGGGTTGGATAGCAGAACCCATGAAAAGACTAACGATGAGCAGTATTGGTTAGAAGGCGGCTGGTGTCCAGAAGAGTCGTGGCCGGAAGGCTACCTGTTTGCTGTGGAATTGAAGAGAATCTTAACAGCCACGTTGGATCCTGTTGAAAGGATCGACTTACTTATAACCGGTTGCGCTATGCAAGTTCTTCGTACTATATGTGCTCAGAGTATACGACACGGGGGGAGTGAGAGGGATAGTGAAACCCCCCTGGGTTACGAGTGGATATTCTCAGCATCTGGTTCCTCCCCCCAACAGAGGCAAACCTCCCAACGCAGTCTCCAGTATATCCAGGGTATTATACAAAAAGCTTTGCGAAAAGACGACTTACAGGCCAATGCCAGAAACCATCCTAGAGGACCTGAACAGATAAAAGTACTATACAAAGAAGCTGATACCAAATATGGCTTCAAGCTTTTAGTGTCACTGGGTAAAAAACTCGGCATAATTGTACCCTACACTGGACCTGGAGCACGTTTTATTATGACTGATAAACTGGTGCGTTACTTAGTGATATCTCTTGTGTCTCCAGGTGAGAGGATTACTTACCAAGACTTTTTACAGCGTATGTATCTACATTACGGCATTGCTATTGAAGGGATTCAACTGGCCAATGCTATGCGGTGGAGCGGCTTGCCGGATAATAACGCTATGCAAGAGACCAAAAAGGCATGGCTTACAGATATGTTAAGTGCAGGAGGATTCCTAACTGAACTATCAGATGCCTGGTCAGTAGTAAAAAATCCCTTTGATGGAAGTCAAGGTATCTAAAAGGGAGATAGAGACATGAGGTATTTGGCCAAAACCATATCAGATTATATATTTGAGACAAGCAAAAAGCCTGGAACTTATAAGTTTGTTATGCCTTCATATCCATCAGATGTTTTGGTGGATATAGGAAATAGGCTGGAGAAGTCGTTTGGCAATGTACTGGAGGAACAAGTTAAGTTTTTATATGGGATCGCTTTTCGCTTAGGGCAGCGCTGGAAATCCACTGATGATCGAAATTTTGAATATATATGTCAAAAGGACTGGTACAACCAAGACAATAACCTGACGATCTTGCGCAACGAAATAAAGCCACCGGATATAGATATACTGGTTACAGTTTTAGCGGGATACGAGGATATTGATGATAAGGGTGGATTGGGGGATTTCTTCCACATGGATCAGGATTCCATCTGGGAGATATGCCTGGAAAAGTCATTTAAACCATGGATAGAGAGCTGCCTTAAGGATTGGATCAACCTAGATGATCATATGTCTTATATCAGGGACATAGATGATTTATTCTCGTCCTTGTACAGCAATGGCTTAGCTGATCTTCTCACCATAAGCTTATATCTGCAGAATCATAATTTTTCCGGGGTAAGCAGCGGCAGTGAAGCCTACCGTATAATTCTAGAAGACTTAAAACAGTTTACTTTACCTAGAATGATTGGTTTAGAGAGTAAGAAAACCCGTAAATCTTTCTCGACATATCAGTCAGCAGCCTTACAGTTTTTTAATTACAGTACTTTTCTTAATGCTGGTAGCAGAAATAAAGCCCTAGAGCGTCTTAGTGCCTTTCATAATGATCCCCAACGACCTGTACCCGATGCGGAACAACTAGGCGACTTCGATGATATCGAGGGATTATTAGATGCGTTGCAGGACTATATAGAAAATCGTTCAGAAGAAGCACGTCAGAGGCTATATTCTGTTGATTTTATATATCTATATGAAAAAATTTTAGGATACAAACCTAAGAAAGGACGTACTCCTCTAGCCCCTTCAAGGGTTCGTAAATTAAAAGGAGTAGCACCCGAAGTGTTTTTACATGCGCTGTGGCTTACCTTGGCAGATTTGCGAAAAGAAACCAAACAATCTGGCTTATATTTACCAAAGAGCATTAATAAAATTATGGTTCGCAGTATCCTTTTTAAGCACAATTTTAATGCCGGTGGAGATGATGATGAACATGAAGAAGCTCAGCAATTCCTTATTCAAGCGTTGGGCGGTATAGATGATTTCTTAGCACGTTTTATTAGTATACCTTGGCAAAACAGCGAGGATAAAGAGGCGAATTGGTCGCCAGTAACCTTTGAATGGCAGTTGTCAGCTACTAACAATAACAATTGTTTAGAGTATTCAAGAATTCGGACGGGGGAACCTAATCTAAAATTCGATATTATTATCAGTTATGCAGAGGCAAATACCCTGAAGAGAGAGTTCGTCTGGGTGTTGCCAGAACATCATCAGACCCGTTTCATGGTTGATGTTTTTAAGATGGCTCGGCAAAAATACCTGGACGGTGGAAATTTATTGCCTGCTTTCACAGTTCCCTATGTTTCAGAAGTGTTTATGGCTCGAGATGAAGAGGAATGCACCCGTCTACTCCAGAGTGCCGTGCAAAAACAGTGTAATGCTATTGATTTGCTAAATGTAGAAGAGCTAGGTAATACGGATATTCTCAAAAATCATTTGGAGAGAATTTCCTATGAATATCAGAGCTTTTTAGAGGAAGTGTATAATCAGGGATTTTTTACTGCTCTAAATCATAGCTGCTTGTTATTGAATCAGTCGATATATGATGCTTATAAGACATTCATTGCTAATAGCACCCAAAGCTTAGCAGGTTCTCTGCTCTGGAAAGCCTTCATGGTAGTAAGTGATGATAAAGTTACATCTCAGCAATGGCCATGGGAATCATACATGGATGCAGCCATTGTAACTCCACTGCATCCAGTGTTATTGGAAATGATGAGACACCAATACAGCTTCCTTTGTGATAGTTTCTGCTATTATGTGGATCTAGCTTTGCAAGCTCCCAATGAGAAGCCGTTTGCGGAAAGACATTGGTATCGGGTAACTGATTTATCTACTATGCAGTGGCCTGTTTTGGGGACTCTTATCGACTATAACCAGACTTTAGATACCAATGTAAAAAGCTTTGGCTATATTCACTTAGTTGGTGTTGCAGAAGGGATAAGTTCTTTCTTAAATTCGCGATTATTATTTGAATATGATGATGAGGAAGATGATTTCACGGATGAGCAATTATTCCAGGACACACAAGCATCGGCTTTAATTAAGCAAATCCTTGATGATTATCAAGCTCTCCATCCATTTGCTCAAGACGGTTTAACCATCGGAGCTTACTGCGGTTTGGAGGTTCAACCCATCATTGCAGGAATTGATAGTCACCTAGCTGATTTATTGGCGAATAGGGAAGAGCCGTTCGCGTTGCACATTAACATTTTCTCCGATAGTAAAGACGATAGTGCAGTAATGCGATGGTTAAGTGCCTGGAAGGAGAGGTGGCAGCAAGCTGAACTGTCTCCAGGAATGAAACATTATAGCAATTGCCGAATATCCATTGCTTATCGGGTTGTGTCGAGAGAGGATAATGCAGAACAATTCAAACGGTTACTAACGCAAACCGAAATGGATATAATGATCTTTTCTGATTTTATAGACTTAATGGGGAGCCGATTTGAGCCGATTGCCGATGGATTCTGTGTGGAGGATTACCGTCGGTTCCCTGTGTTAGAAAAAGTGTGTTGTAAAAAAAGCGGTGGAGGACAGGATTATAAACGTGAAAGGGTACTTAGTAATCAGCGTTTTCAATTAGGCTCTACATATATGGAAGTAATGGCTAGGTTGAAAAATAAGCATGCCAATCCCCAAGAGAAACATATAGTGATAAGTTACAGTGATTTCTATCCCTGGGTTGAAATAATTGACGAAGCTCATGCTCACAGCAATTGGGTAGTCTGTATAGATCCTTCTGTGGATGAACAATTATTACTCAAAAGAAATGACGATGTGCAAGTAAAGAGAGAGATTGTGGGTTTTGGGTCTGGAGTAGGGTCTCATGGTGAAAACAATTTTACGGTTTCAACAGAGTACTTTTCTTTGCTTGATATCGGGAAGAAAATCAGCTCATATGTCGCCTCGCTGTTTGCGCCGTTGGAGGAGGCTAAGGCAGATGCAATTGCCAATAGTTTGCTAAAGGAAGCTTTACATATTGCTGGTTTATCTGTGGTGAAGGCTACAGGACCTATAAAGTTTGTTAGGGAGTTCATTGCCAATGCGTTAGTTCGTAAACTGCTATCCAGGGATCCTAAAATATTCTGCGATGAGATATTTTCTTTGGATGCTTTTAGTCACTGGTTTGATGATCCTTATGATCATAGGCGCCCAGATTTATTAAGATTGAAATGTTCCATAGTAAATGGCTATTTCAATATTGAAGCTCAATTGATCGAATGCAAGCTTGCCCAACAATCAGAAGGATATTTACAAGAAGCACGTGAGCAAATTGAAAAGGGGCTTAGAGAATTAATTTGGAAGTTTAAACCTAGACAAGGCGATGGCCCAATCGGTATTTTTGATCCTCCTAATCAGCGTTATTGGTGGATGCAATTGCACCGATTAGTAGCCAGCAAAGGAAAGACGAGTATGCTTCATTACAATGATACCCTTTTGGCGCTGGAACGGCTTAGTGAGGGTTGTTTTAATATCACCTGGCAGGCAGCCGTAGTTGCCATTTGGACTGATTTGGACAGCGACGAGTGCAACTCAAGAGGTGATTGGGAGTATAGTACGGAAGGGCAGTCATTAGATATTTGTGTGGCCCAAATAGGAAGGGAATTTTTACAACGGGCTTGTCTTGATAACCAAACAGGACATATCTTTGTAAGCAATAAATCAATTTGTTTTGAGTTTACACCGCCAGCCCTCGTAGTAAACCATGATGACGATGATGAAGAGGAAGTTAAGTCAGGACTTGGCGGTTTGGAACCAGAAACCGCTTCCGGGGATAGTACTCCGTTAGGGAATGAAAGTACCAAAGAAAAACTTAAAACACAGGTTGGAGAAAATGGAAAGCCGACCATCCCAGACAGGATTATGTTAGGGCAAGTTGTCAATACCAATCGGGATATTTATTGGGAGTTTGGTCATAAAGATCTTCCTAACAGGCATCTGTTAATCTTTGGAGCCTCTGGGACTGGAAAAACGTATACGGTTCAAGCCATAATCTTAGAATTGGCTAAGTATTTACAAAATAGCTTAATTGTGGATTATACTAACGGATTTACAACCAACCAATTAGAATCAATAATTAAGGATATTCTTAAGCCCCAGCAACATATCGTACGCAGGGAGCCCCTGCCCATTAATCCCTTCAGACAGCAATATGAAGTAATAGAAGGATTTGAATTACCAGAGGATCCCGCTTCTACGGCTCAGAGAGTAAGTGGAGTATTCGGAGAAATATATCAACTAGGAGACCAGCAGAAATCTGCACTTTATACCGCAATACGGGATGGGGTTAATGAAAATGGGGACAAGTTTAATTTAGCTGTACTGATGCAACGTCTACAGATAATGAGTAATAGTGGGGGGCCGACAGCAGCATCGGCAGCTAGTGCGATGACAAAAATTCAGCCCTTTGTGGATACGACACCTTTTGGAGTCGAAGATCCGCAAAGTTGGGAGAAGTTATTTTCTGATACTAGTTCCCGCTGCCACATTATACAGCTGGCTGGCTTTATGAAAGAATTTGCTCGTCTGATTACAGAGTTTGCTTTAATTGATCTTTATAGATACTACCGAGCTCAGGGTGATAAAGATAAACCTAAGGTTATAGTCCTGGATGAAATTCAAAACTTGGATCATAGGTTGGAGAGTCCACTAGGACAGTTTTTGACCGAAGGCCGAAAATTTGGGATTTCCTTAGTGCTTGCTACTCAAACTCTTAGTAATTTAGGCAGAGATGAGCGGGATAGACTGTTTCAGGCAAGTCATAAGCTCTTCTTTAAACCGGCTGACACAGAAATAAGATCGTATGCCGGTATTTTAGCTGATGCTACGGAAGAAAGAAGCGAGGAGTGGGTTAGACGACTGGCTTCATTAAAACGGGGAGAATGTTACACATTGGGATTTGCATTAAATGAAAGAAATGGAGTCCTGGAGCCAAACAAGTGGTTCAAAATCAAAATCAGTGAGATTGAGAATAGAGTTGGCATTTAGGGAGTGTTAAACGGTGCTACCAATAAATTTTCATAAGACCTTTATTCCAGAAAGGCACTTTATTGCTGCCTTACTAGACTATAGTGCGTTGGGCAAATCTGGAACTCTACAAGAGATATCTGATCATACAGGGATTCCTATGGGAAAGTCAAACGGGAAACTACCAGCTATTATAGATTATGCCCGCGGTATGGGTTTAATTGAAGTACATACAGGTGCTATTAAGGGCACAAAGGTTCCTCAGTTAACTAGTCTGGGCAAGGCTGTCTTTACAGAAGATAAATATTTGGGAGAAGAGGTTACTCAATGGGTATTGCACATGAATCTATGTCGCTCAGATATAGGTGCGTTAGCCTGGAATGCTGTTTTTGTTAAGGGAAGAAGTTCTTTAGGTAGTCACTTTGACACGCAGCAATTGGAGGATTACCTGGTAGGTATCTTTGGCCTGGGGAACGATAGAACCGGGCCTTTGCTTCGTACCTATATGGAGGATGCTGGGTTAGCTCGAACAAAGGCTATAGAAGTGAACGGTGATGTAGTTCGAAGAAAAGCACCTTTGTTGGACTTCTATGCTTTACCTCATACGGCGTTCTTATTGAGCATACTAGAAGCGTATTTTCCTAGTCAAAATCAGGTCACTCTTACAGATTTGCAGATGGAAAGCGGTTGGTTGGATATGTGTCTCTGGAGAGAGCCTGAAGTTGAAAAGATATGCTTGTTAATGGAGAGAACGGGATACATATCTATCGATCGTCAAATGCAACCCTGGATAATAGAACCGTTAAGTAAAGCGGATGAAGTATGGCCACATATTTGGGATGACCTGTAATGGGGGGGGTAAAATGAAATATGCTGATTTAGTATCGTTTAGAGATGACTTATTATTTAATGGAGCTGTTCAGATAGGTTGGTTTGAACATGATATGCCCCTAGCTGAGAAAGCAGCTAAACACTATGTTTTTCACGGATCTGATTACCACGGTGTCAGCAAAAATGATTACGGTAGTGAACTTCGTTTATTAGATACTACAAGCTTCACCTTGGATATCTTGCAAAGAATTTATGGAGAATCGTCGGACGAGCCATTCGAATTAGCCATTGCCGGTTATGGAACCGGAAAATCCCACTTGGGTGTTACCTTAGCATGTCTATGTTCCCAACCAAATTCAAAGGTCTCAAAAGAAATACTACAGAACCTTAGTATGGCTGATGCTTCGATAGGTCGAGAAACTAAAGCTCTTCTAAAAAATGCACAACCTTTCTTAGTGGTAACACTCAATGGAATGCAGGATTTTGATCTTAACAGTGAGATTATTCGTCAGATTCTACGGGTTTTGAATCAAGCAGGCTTGGATACCTCCGTTTTAGAAAACCTTCGGCCTCGCTTCCGAACTGCCCAGGTATTTACGGAATCCTTCTATGATGCACTAATCAGCGATTATAAGAAGCAATTTGGTGACAATCACCGCTTTGAGGATATAATCGAAGCTCTTAAATCTCAGGATGAAGATACATTTTGGCGGGTGAGCTTAATATATGAGCAGAAGATGGGGTCACCTATCCATGCAGTAGGGCAAGAGTCATTACATGATTTTGTGCGAGTGACTAAAGAGGCATATTGTGGCCCTAATAAACCATTTGCAGGTATTCTAATTGTTTTCGATGAATTTGGCCGTTATTTGGAATTCTCAGTTCAAAAGCCTCACGTAGCTGGATCAGGTGCATTGCAGCAATTATTTGAATGTGTCCAGGCTAATGGTGACAGAGTGTTTTTGCTGAGCTTTATCCAATATGAACTTAAGGCCTACATTTCAAGGATAGCGCCAGAGTTGCGCGATGATCTGAACCGGTATGTTACAAGATATGATGCGGTAAGAAAGGTTCGACTATCAACGAATCTTGAGACTCTGATTGCCAATTTGATGGAGAAAAAGGATCAGGCTAAGTTGCAAGAACAGCTACTTACAAGCTCGGAAATTGAACATATTCAGAATAATATGGAATCCTGGTTTCCTGACCTTAGAAACTACTCCTTGTGGATAGATAATCACAGATTTACCAAAATCATTATTGAAGGATGCTGGCCTTTGCATCCCATTTCTACTTGGATTCTATATAAACTAAGTTCTGCTGGTAAGTCGCTGCAACAAAGATCAGCCCTTTCTCTACTAGCGGAAGTGTATGCTAGTTTTAGCCAAGCAGCTATTGAACAAGGAAAGATGATAGTGCCAACTGACTTTTGTAATGAATCGTTAATTGGGGAATTCATAGCTGCAGAACGATATGGTCAACAAGGTGCTTCGGCTAACGCTTACGAAACTGTTATATCTAAATATCAATATCAACTTATCACAGAAGAAAAACTCGTACTTAAAGCAGTACTTCTTTCCAATAAGATAGGTGTTAAAGTTGAGTCAAAGGCCAACTATCTGGAATTACTCGAGCAATTGAGTGGAGTAAACGGTAATCTTATATCTTCGGCAGTCACATCACTAGAGATGGAGTATGGGGTCCTGGAATGGAGTGAACAGTTGTGCCAGTATGAGATCGTTGGAGAAGCTGTACCAAGGAGAGCCTTCTTAGACTACCTAGAGCGAAAAGCTGACCTGATTAGTATTGATCAACGGGCTGATATATTTGCGCAAAAATTTAGCAAGTGGAGTGGGCAGGATCTATTCAGTACTGATTTCGGGACAAAAAACCACATTGCTACGCGGGAATGGGATTATAAAATACAATATTCTAATATTTCCCTGATAAAACAGCAGATCGATTATGCAGTAAAGATGTGGAAGGATACTAGAGAAACAGATCAACCTAGAGGGCATCTGATATATTGTTACGTGGGAGCCAAGAGTAATCTCGATACTATCAAAGAAAGGATTACCGAATTACTACATTCCAGCTTAATTGAGAATAACGTAGATTGGGACTTGGGAGCTCCCCTTGTAGTGATACTATTGCATGATACTGATGGCTATTTGGCGCAACTAGCAGCAGAATACTGGGTTTTAGAAGAACAAATGGGCGATGAAGAAAAAACTAAGTTCCATAACTTTATTTTAGATAAAAGCAATAGCCTGATACTTGATATGCAAAATCATGTTTCTAAACTTGAGAAAGAAAGACATGTAATAGTTGCTACTGCTAAACCCATACAGCCAAGTCGCCTGACTAATATGCTTTACCAGGTTTTTGACAACATTTATTGTGAAAGACTACCGTTTCCATTCGATGGTTTTAGCACCTCTAGAGGAAATGCTGCTAGAGATTGTCAGATATTTACCAGACAACTATTTGTAGGCCTCTTAGACCGAAACTGGCTGATGACCCAAGCTGCCCAGCAAAAGAACCGAGGCGAGAAGGTTTTCGACAAAGCCTGGGGAGTATTCGATAAAGATGGTTCTATAAAGCTGAAACCACGAGACAAAAACCTTCGCAAAATAATAGAACTTCTAGAAGGCTATCTGCAACCAAACGAAGAGAGTCCTGGCTCTTTAAACTTGGGCTGGGCTGTACGCTTACTCTGTGCTCCACCTTATGGATGCAATATTGCTTCAGCTGGTTTAATCTTAGCTCTTTTTATCGGGAAACGGCGGAATAACCTGAATCTATTGCTAAATAACCAGCTAGTATCTATTGAAACCTGGCTTTCTGATGCTATACAGGGCAACTTTCTTAATCTGACCATCCTTGATAATACAGATGCAGTAATTGTGTCAGAAGAATCTTTGTCAGAGTGGGAGGCGTTGCTAGAGGACTGGGATGCCGAGAATACATACAGCGGCAGAATAGAGTTTTACCAAAAAGCTCTTGTATTACAAGACAAAATGCCCATTCCTCAGCTCCTTTATTATAAATATGATAATCTGGCTAACAAAGCCCGGGCGGCCCAGGCTAACTTAAATGAATTTGAACGAAAATTGGACGATGCTGCTAATAAGATTTATAAAGGAAATGAAAAGGGGAATTTAAGTTTATTGTCATGGGGCGCAGCAATACTAAAAGAGCTATTATCCTTGATGGAATCGGAAGATAGTAAATGGATCTATGCTCAAATCCAGGTTGTGCAGGAAAACCTAGCAAACGCTAGATTGCAAACGCAGCAAATGTTTCCAAGTTGGTATAAACGACAAACGGTTCGTTCCATTGAAAATCTCGGAGACTTTAAACGTAAAATGTTTTCAGTGGGGCGCAATCTACAGAATTTGGGTCTAGATGAAGAACAAAAGCTCTTAGCCGAGTTTGTCGAAGAGATTGAGGTGAATGTCCGGTTTATTGAGGAGCTTAAGCAAACTGTAACCAATGTTAAACAAATGGTTGATAGCAATGTAATTAACGATTCTACCACGATGCAAACTTTAAGCAGTTGGCTAGAGCAAGTGCAAAACTATGCTAAAGGGCTTGAGACGGCACTTCTACACACCAAAGTTGTTGAAAGTGAGGTTAAAGATGCTAAGAAAATGTTGGCCCAATTTCAGAGGAGATGTCTAGATCAAGTTACTCGTAACAAACAGCGTCTTGTTGACATTTATGATATTCAAGAAATGAACAATCATAGCCAAATCTCTACTTGGAAGCAGGAGGTTGCACTGCTTATTAAGATTTTTGAAGGTGATAAAAATATTGAAGACTTAGTCCTGGTACAACAGCAACTTGAGCTATTGGAACAACATGTCAATATATTGAATGACTCTGAACTTGATGATAAACAGTTTCAGATAATACTGAAACAGTGCCAACAGGAGACTGAGACCTTTTTTGACAATGATCCTCCGTTAGATACTGAGGCAATCTATGGTAGCATTTATGAGTCGATCCAAGAGAAGCGAAAGGGGTTAGCAAAAATATGGATGACAAACCATGTGCCCTCATTGAAAGATATTAAGCAATATGATGCAACCAAAGCTTTGCAGACGATTGCTAGCCTTCAAAAAAGGCCAAAGTTTCTTTCTGCTAAACAGGTTAGCGAGGTGAAGCAGGTTATAGAAGCCTGTGAAAGTATAATCGATGAATTAGAAGTAGAAGGATTATATGTAAAATTCCAAGGAATGTCGGATAGAAACCAGAAGGCGTTTATAAAAAAGATTGAAAGCCAAATAAAGGCTTACGTTGATCACATCGCCTAAAGTATGCAGCAGTGGGAGGAACAATAATGATTTATTTTTACCTTTTTAATTATTCCAAAGTACTCGAAGATGTTGAAGCAGAGAATCACATTAACAGCCTTTTCGAATATCTAAGAGCTAATGGTGTTGAAGTGGAAATTAGAATAGAAATGGTTAAAGGTTCATTAAAGGAGTATTCCTGTAATGCTTAACAGAGGTCTTTGAAAAAAGAGACGCCAGTCAATTACAATTGAATTGTGCTGATCCAGTCGAAGAAAGGCACAAAACAAAAGATTGAGGAGGCGTCCCTATATGAAAAATA
>Ga0209313_1000772_pt1 | contig 23689 bp, 20 predicted proteins | sample BioC13SIPDNA_3_FD_185748 | JGI IMG/M metagenome (GOLD analysis project Ga0209313, IMG submission 185748) | Anaerobic biogas reactor microbial communites from Washington, USA - Biogas_R2_B C13 SIP DNA (SPAdes) (version 2) | ecosystem: Engineered > Bioreactor > Anaerobic > Unclassified | place... | reverse complement strand
AGGCCGTGCCTTGGCGGAGTGCCACATGGCCCTGGGTCGATATGAAGAGGCTTTGGCGCTCCGGCGTACCTTGGCTTCCTCTGCGGGGACGCCGGAGTACGTTGATGAGCTGCTGGAGTGCATGGCGCGTGCAGGGGAGGCGTACCTGGCGGCGGGCGACCCGGAGCGGGCGGCGTCGCTGCTGAGCGAGCTTGAGGAACTGGACGCTCCGAGTGCACTCACTGCGGAGCTCCTGCGCGGGGTGGAGGCGGCGCGGCAGCGCGCGCTGGACGGTGCGTGGTCGGCGATCGAAATGAGAGCGTGGGCCGAGGCTGAGGAGCGGATGGAGACGTGCGCGAAGCTTGGGGCGGGCGTGGGCCAGGTCCAGGATCTCCGCCGACAGTGGGCGGAGGCTCGGGCGGCTTCAGCGGGCTGGACGTATGATCTGAGCAGTGCGGCGCATCCGCCGCCGGCGGGCGTCACGTTCCCAGAGGGGACGTACGTGAACAAGAAGGACGGCAGCATCCTGGTTCCGATCCCTGCGGGTGAGGCCATCTTCGGTTCGCCGGGGAAGGGCGCGGATAGGGAGCATCCGCAGTTCCGGGCGACGCTGCCAGGATACTACCTTGCGGCGCATCCGGTGACGAACGCTCAGTGGAAGCGATTCGTGGAGGCGACGGGTCGCAGCACGCGTAACCTCGATCGAGCCTATGCGGACCGGCGCAAGAGCGACCATCCGGTGGTGTGTGTGAGTTGGGAGGACGCGGTCGCGTACTGCCGATGGGCGTGCGTGGAGCTGCCGACGGAACTTCAGTGGGAGAAGGGGGCTCGCGGGACGGACGGTCGTGAGTACCCGTGGGGGAGCAAGTGGGACGACGACCGCTGTCGGTTCGACGGTAACGGCGATTCAGCGGGTCGGAGGACGTGTGGCATCTGGGAGTACCGGCAGGGTCGTAGCCCGTATGGATTGTTCCACATGTCGGGGAACGTATGGGAGTGGTGCACGGACTGGTACGATGAGAAGGTGTACGAGCGTTACTCGAGGGGCGACCTGACGCCGCCCGCGTCGGGCAAGAGGCGTGTGTTGCGCGGCGGCTCGTGGCGCTACGCGCTCTCCTGCCGGACCGCATATCGCAGCTACGGCGGCCCGGCGTTTCGGGACCTCAGCGGCGGGTTTCGTGTCGCCAGGGCTCTTTGATAACCACTTGCAGCTTAGCGGCTTTACCACTTACAGCAGTTGGGGTCCAGGGGGCGAAGCCCCCTGGTCGCCGCGGAATCCTGAGGGAGGGATTGGGTGACAGAGGAGCGGCCGGGCGGGGATCTGGTCGCCATTCAGAAGGCGTACGACCTCGCCAGGGAGATCACGGAGCGGACGCGGAAGCTGCCCCGGGATCTTCGGTTCGTGCTCGGGGATCGGATGCTGAGCACCGCTTACGACGTGCTGGACCTGCTGCTCGAGGCCCGCTACACGAGACGCCGTCAGGAGCTGCTGAACCGCGCGAACGTGCTGTTGGAGCGCTTGCGCTATCAGGTGCGGCTGTGCATGGAGGAGCGCCTCCTCAGTCTCCGCCAGTACGAGTACCTGGCGGCGATGATCAACGACACAGGGAAGCTGGTAGGGGGCTGGCTGAGGAAGTCAGCCGAGTAGGGTCACCTCCGGCGCCGCGACCCGCGGTCCGGTGTGATAGGGGCACGGCCGACATGGCACACGTGTGTTGCGCGGCGGCTCGTGGAACAACAACGCGAACAACTGCCGAACCGCATATCGCAACAACAACGACCCAACGAATCGGAACAACAACAACGGGTTTCGTGTCGCCAGCGCTCCCACGGCCGGAGTCCACGGGTTCACGGACCCCTGGAGCGTGCGGAGGAGAGCCCAGGCCGGCTCCTGGTCGAGGCCCCGAGGGCCGAGGCCGAACACACAAAACGGGCCGGGGGGCTGGTAGCCCGCGGGCGAAGGTCACCCGGCCCGGCCCGTTGATATGAAGCGCCACAGCGGCCTTTACCCAGGTATCTGCTCCTTCGAGAACCTCCTGCGGGCCGCCTATCGGGCCCGACGCGGCAAGCGGCTGCGGCCGGATGTGGCCGCCTTCCACCACAACCTCGAGGCGAACCTGCTCGCGCTCCGCGACGAACTACAGGCGCGGACCTACCGCCCCGGTCCGTACCGGGCCTTCGTCATCCATGACCCCAAGACCCGGCTCATCAGCGCCGCCCCCTACCGAGACCGGGTCGTGCACCATGCCCTCTGCCAGGTGGTGGAGCCGGTCTTCGAGCGGACCTTCATCGACGCCAGCTACGCGAACCGCAAGGGGAAGGGGACGCACAAGGCGCTGGACCGCTGCACCTACTGGGCGCGCCGCCACGCGTACGTGCTCAAGTGCGACATCGCGAAGTACTTCCCGAGCATCGATCATGAGATCCTGCTCGGCTTGGTGGCGAGGAAGATCAAGTGCACCCACACTCTCTGGCTGCTCCGGGCGATCGTGGAGCACTCGAACCTCCAGGAGGAGGCGGTCGCCTACTTCCCAGGGGACGACCTCTTCGCCCCTTTCGGGCGCCGGCGCGGGCTGCCCATTGGTAACCTCACGAGCCAGTTCCTGGCGAACGTATACCTCAGCCCCCTGGATCACTTCGTCCTCCAGAGCCTTGGCGTACGGGCGTACGTGCGATTCTGCGATGACTTCCTGCTGTTCGGCGATGACCCGTCCGACCTGCGCCGCTGGCGTGAGGAGGTTCGCGCCTTCCTGTGTGGGCTGAGGCTACGTTTGCATCCCAGCAAGTGCCAGGTTACCCCGACCCGCTGTGGCGTGCCCTTCCTGGGGTGGCAGGTGTTCCCCGACCACCGGCTTCTTCGCGGCGGCGCGAAGCGCCGGATGCGGCGTCGCCTCCGCGTCAAGTCCCGCCTCTTCGCCGCCGGTGTCGTGACGGAGGCGCACCTCGAGGCCAGCCTGATGAGCACCCTGGGGCACCTTCGCCACGGGGACGCGTATGGGCTGACTCATCGGCTCTTGGCTCCCCGCTGCTACGTCGTAGCGGGGCCCCCTGGCAAGGTGCCCTGGCGAGACGCCGTGACATGCACACGAGAGAGGGCGTGACCGGTTGCCCCGGCCCTGCAGGAGGGCGGAGACGGGCCTGGAACACGTGCGGAACGGCGCCGTGATCGCAGTCGCACAGTGTCTGGTGTCGAAAGACAAGGAATGGAAGTTTGAGATGTATTACCGGTCGGGGTTGGTCGTGCTCGTGGTTCTGGCTCTGTCGCTGAGCGCGGCAGGCATCTCGTACGGGAGGGCGGCGACGGGGCAGGCCGAGCAGAGCGGAACCGATCGCACGCTCAGGGATACGGCGGTGGCGCAGCACCTGGCGCCCGGCGATCTCACCGCGGACCTCACGAAGGCGATGCACGTTCCGCCTGCGGAGATTCGCGAGGATCTGGAGGCGCTGGGCGCGGTGGTGAACGAGAAGGACGGGAGCATCCTCGTGCCCATCCCCGAGGGCGAGGCCGTCTTCGGTTCACCCGAGGGTGAGGGATATGACGACGAGCGCCCGCAGTTCCGCGCGTCGCTGCCCGAGTACTACATGGGCGCGTACGAGGTGACGAACGCCCAGTGGAAGCGTTTTGTGGCCGCGACGGGGTATGACACGAGCGAGCTCTGCAATGACTGGTACACGGACCCGGCGATGGCGGAGCACCCCGTGGTCTGTGTGAGTTGGGAGGACGCGCAAGCGTACTGCGAATGGGCCGGGTTGCGGCTGCCGTCGGAGCTGGAGTGGGAGAAGGCGGCTCGGGGCACGGATGGACGGGATTACCCCTGGGGGTATGTATGGGACCCAACGCTCTGCCGGAACGGCGTCGACGACGGTTCCGCGCCGGTGGGCTCATACCCCGACGGACGCAGTCCCTATGGTCTGTTCGACATGGCGGGGAACGTGTGGGAGTGGTGCGAGGACTGGTATGACGCGGGGGCTTACGGGTACTACGCGCGCGGGGACCTGTCCGCGCCTCCCAGAGGCGAGTATCGAGTGTTGCGCGGCGGCTCGTGGGAGGAGAGCGTTGGGGCGTACTTCCGTTGCGCCTGCCGCGACTACAACCTCAACGGGTTCGACGACGGTGGGTTTCGCGTCGCCAGGGATCTCTGATTACGGCTTGCGGCTTAGCGGCTTTACCACTTACAGCAGTTGGGGTCCAGGGGGCGAAGCCCCCTGGACGGTGCGGCTTCGCTCCGGGCTTCGCCCTGGCGAGACGCCGTGACATGCACGCGGGAGAGGGCGTCACCGGTTGCCCCGGCGCGCGGGCGGGGTATACTGCAGATGGTCCAGCGACGTGGGGGCGACCGGTCTCGACGGAGTGCTGGAGCGACGGTCACTGCGAGTCGAGCGGCCTACCATCTCGTAAACTTGGTAGGGAAACAACAACCGCCAACAACAACCTGGCGCTAGCGGCTTAGGCCGCTCGTCCTCCCCGGTTTGGCCGATGGGCTGGGGACAGGGCGTCATAAACAGCGGCTTACCGAGCGTTGCCGTCTACCCGGCGCGAGGGACACCCCAGGTAGGCTAGCCGGGATCTAAGCCCGCCCGCGGGCGTGGCCCCGGCGAACCCAAAACGCGGGATACACTCGTAGATGTGGCCGGGCTCTCACTTCGGACGCGGGTTCGATTCCCGCCGCCTCCACCAGGCTTCGTTCACGGCTTCGCCGTGAACTACGCCCTGGCATGCCAGTTCCTGAGGCTAAGCGATGGACTACGCCCTGGCATGCCGGATGGGTGCGGGTTAGGCCGTGAACTACGCCCTGGCGTGCCGGGTGGGTGCGGGTTGAGCGATGGACTACGCCCTGGCGTGCCGGGTGGTCGCGGGTTAGGCCGTGAACTACGCGGTGGAGTGCCAGTTGGTTGCGAGTTGGGCCGTGGACTGCGCGGTGGAGTGCCAGTTGGTTGCGAGTTGGGCCGTGGACTGCGCGGTGGAGTGCCAGTGGGCGCCTAGAGCAGGGGGCGAGCGTTCCGACGATGGCTTTGCCGAGCGAGCTTCCAGTGGCCAGGTTTCACTACGTCTACATCCTCCGGAGCGAGTCCGAACCCGAGCGGCACTACACAGGCATCACCAGCAATCTCCGGAGCAGGCTCCAGGCCCATAACGCGGGGCTCTGTGAGCACACCGCCAAGTACCGACCGTAGGTGGTAGAGACCTCCATCATGTTCCGGTCCAAGGAGAAGGCGATCGCTTTCGAGCGCTACCTCAAGTCCCACTCAGGGCGGGCCTTCGCGACGAAGCACTTCTAGCGTTCGCGGCCTCGCCGCGAACTGAGTCCGGCGACGGCGGTCACGCTGAAGGACCTCGACCGCTCGCGGCGCACTTCCCCCACGGTGATCGCCGTGGACGAACTCCAACGGTTCCTCGTAGATCGTGGGGCCTCCCTGGTCGGCGTCGCGGATCTCAGCGGCATCTCTCCCGAACCACGGCAGGGCCTGCCGCGTGGGGTAGCCGTCGCCGTGGCTCTCGACCAGGAGATAGTCTCCGACATCCTGACCGGCCCGACGCTGGAGTACGCCGGCGAGTGCGAGCGGGCGAACGGCCTCCTCGATGAGATCGCCGAGGCGGCGGCCCGGTGGCTGCGGGACCTGGGGGCGACGGCGGCGCCCCTCCCCGCGACCTCGGGGGAGCTGGCCGCGGATCTCTCCACGCCGGCGCCGCACGAGATCGTGGCGACCTTGGCGGGGCTGGGTTGGATCGGCCGCACGGGGCTGCTCGTAACGAAGTCCTTCGGCTCGGCGCTGCGGCTCGCGACGGTGCTCACGGACGCGGACCTCCCCGTGGCCGCCCCGATGGATCGCTCCCTCTGCGGCGTGTGCGGCCTCTGCGTAAGCGCCTGCCCGGCACGAGCGGCGACGGGGGCCGAATGGAGCCCCGGGATGCCGCGGGAGGAGCTTCTGGATGTGCGGAAGTGCCGCGAGGCGTGCCTCCGGGCCCGGGACCGCCTGAGGATCAGCCACGCGATCTGCGGCATCTGCATCACGGTGTGCCCCTGGACGCGGCGGTACCTGGAGGGGCGGTAGGTCCGCGGAAGGGCGCCGCGCGCCCAAGGCGAAGGGGCTCCTGGCGGTCATAGGGCCGCACCAACCGCGCAAGGAGTGAGAGGGGAGCTGACCGGTGGGTCGCATCGATCGGAGGGACGCGCTGCGCAACATGGCCGCGGGAGCCGCGGCTGCGGGGGGCCTCGGCATCGCCGCGGACGCCCTGCGCGCACAAGAGTGGGAGGACCCGTGCAACCTGGGCTGGAACGGCAGCGAGTTCGTGCTGCCCGACCTGCCCTACGCCTACGACGCGCTCGAACCCCACTACGACGCCGAGACGGTGACACTGCATCACGATAAGCATCATGCGGGCTACGTGGCGGGGGCGAACGCGGCCCTGACGGCGCTGGCGGCGATTCGCGCGGGCGATCGGCCCGCGTCGGAGATCAAGCACTGGGAGCGCGAACTCGCCTTCCATGGCTCCGGCCACGTGCTCCACACGCTCTTCTGGCTCGGCATGACGCCCGGCGGCTCGGCCCCGACAGCGGAACTCGTGCGCGCCATCGATGCGAGCTTCGGCTCGGTGGAGGCGTGCCGACAGCAGCTCACGGCTGCGACGGTAGCGGTGGAGGCGAGCGGCTGGGGCATCCTCGGCTACTTCCCCATGACGGACACTCTGATGATCCTGCAGGCGGAGAAGCATCAGGACCTGGCGGTGCAGGGAGTCATCCCGCTCATGGTCATCGACGTCTGGGAGCACGCCTACTACCTGAAGTACAAGAACGCTCGGGCCGATTTCGTGGCGGCGTGGTGGAACATCGCGAACTGGGAGTACGCCTCCCAGCGCTACGCCTCGGTTCGCAAGGCCTAGCGTCTCCGATGGCAGGGCCTCTCCAGACAGCCGCACCTGTCGGCTGGCGCCCGGGGCGTGCTCGGCTGGCTCTGCTGTGCGTCGCATCCCTCTGGCTGGGAGGCCCCCTCGTGGCTCAGGAACCCATCACGAACAGCCTCGGCATGACGCTGATCCCCCTTCCGCCCGGCGAGTTCATCATGGGCAGCCGGGGGGACGCGTTGCCGGAGGCCGTCACGACGCGGGCGCATCTGCGCCACGGTGACGTCGATGAGCGGCCCGACCACCGCGTGACGCTGTCGCAGCCGTTCCACATCGCGGCGACGGAGGTCACGAACGCGCAGTACGAGGCCTATGACCCAGCCCATCGGGTCCTGCGGGGCAAGCAGGGGTTCTCGCGGGAGGATGACGAGGCCGCCGTGTTCGTCTCCTGGGACGATGCAGTAGGGTTCTGCGAGTGGCTCTCAGAGCGCGAGGGCAGGCCCTACCGGCTGCCGACCGAGGCGGAGTGGGAGTATGCCTGCCGGGCGGGGACGACGACGGCCTTCTGGACCGGTGACGCGTGGCCGGAGGCCTATGGCAAGAACCAGCGGCGCAGTTGGTACCCGGACCCGGAGCGGAGTTCCGCCGAGGACGTCGTGAGCCTCCGCGTGGCGCAGAGCCCTCCCAACCCGTGGGGCCTCTACGACACCCACGGAAACGTGGAGGAGTGGTGCCTGGACTGGTATGGCCCGTACCCGGTGGGCGATCGGGTGAACCCCGTGGGGCCGGCGGAGGGCGAGTTCCGGGTGACGCGAGGCGGGAGCCACTCCACGGAGGCCTATTACCTCCGATCGGCCAACCGTCAGGGCGCCCTTCCAGGCGAGCGGAGCTGGTACATCGGCTTCCGAGTCGTCATGGGGGAACTGCCAGAACTCGATGCCGCGCCGGCCCAGCCCCTGCCGCTCCATCAGCGGGATGTGTCAGCGGCGCCACGCCCCGCCGAGCCCACGCCCGCGGAACCTTGGTTCGCGCCGCCCCTGCCGACCGTGCGCATCCCCTCGGGGAGCATGGGGCCGCTGTGGTCGCAGCACAACCACGTGCCGGCGGTGGTCGAGTGCCCGAACGGCGATCTGCTCGCCGCATGGTATTCGTGCGTGGAGGAGGCCGGCCGGGAGACGAGCGTGGTCGCGAGCCGATTGCGCTTGGGGAGCGAGGCGTGGGAGCCGGCGGAGCTCATGTGGGACGCGCCGGACCGGACGGAGGAGTCGAACGCCTTCCTGAGGCTCGAGGACGGGCGGATCCTGCAGTGGATCTGCGTCTCGGCGGCGGCGACGTGGGGCAACTGCGTCATCGTCCAGCGGGTCTCGACGGACAGCGGGGCGACGTGGTCACCGGGCCGGATCGTTACCCCCGATCACGGCCTGCGGCATATGCCCATCGATAGCGCGATCCGGCACTCGTCGGGTGCTCTGCTGCTTCCCTGCGACGCGGTCACGGGCGGCGATGGGGGCACGGCGCTCCAGGTGAGCCATGACGAGGGCGCGACCTGGGCTGACACCGGCGGGACGATCGCGGGGATCCATGCCGGGGTGGTGGAGATCGCGGGCGGGAGCCTCTTGGCGCTGGGCCGCGGCGACACCATCGACGGTCGCATGCCGCTCAGCGTCAGCCGGGACCTTGGGGCGACGTGGGAGTTCCGGGCGAGCCCGTTCCCGCCCATATCGGGTGGCCAGCGACTGGCGCTCATCCGCCTGCGGGAGGGTCCTCTGTTCTTCGCGAGTTTCGCGGCTGCGGTGGAGGTCCCGGGGTTGGATGGGGAGCCGATCGTCGGCTCGGGCCTCTTCGCCGCGCTCAGCGAGGATGAGGGCGAGACCTGGCGCGTGGCGCGACTCATTGCGGATGGGAGCGGTCGGACCCTCGAAACGACGGATGGGGCGCCGTTCACGCTGAGTGAGACGGAGGCGGAGCCGCGGGGCTACCTGACGGCGATCCAGGACAGCCGTGGGACGATCCACCTCCTGAGCAGCCGCCAGCACTACCGCTTCAACCTGGCGTGGCTCACGGAGCGGCTGTCGGTCAGCGCCGCTCTCCACGGGGAGTGACGTGGCAAGCGTCGGCGCCGGAATCGCGACAGTTGCCGCGGCCCAGCCCAGCTCTTGTCAGCGGATCTCGAACTTGATCTCGGTTCGCCCGAGCACGATCACATCGCCATCCCGGAGCTTGGCGTTCTTGCCCTCGGCAAGCCGCTCGCCGTTCAAGAAGCTGCCATTTGTGGAGCCCAGGTCCTGGATCGTGAAGATGCCCATGAGGCACTGGATCTTGGCGTGCTGGGAGCTCACGTAGCGGTCGCCCGACAGAACGATGCTGCACTTGGCGGAGCGTCCGAGCAGCACCTCTCCATGCTCGACGGTGATCTGGTCGCCATCGGGGAGATGGATGACTCCAATGCCGAGTTTGGGGCGTCCGCTGGCGTGGGCGGGACCGCGAAGGACGAGGCCGCAGACTCCGCAGAAGTGGTTGCCCGCGGCGTTCTTAGACCCGCAGGCGGGACAGACCTGCTCCGCTTGTTCGTGCTGCGACTCGGCCTCTGGCGTGTGAGGCGCGGATGCGGCATGGCGCATTCGATGGCCCAGGGCCTGATCGTACTGACGGCGAGACTGGGCGTCGGCCAGAGCCATGTACGCTTCCGTGATCCGGTCGAAGAGGGGCTTGTCGTCAGCATTGCGTCGGACGAGGAGCCGATAGGCGTCGGTGATCTCCTCGGATGTGGCGTCGGGAGTGACCCCCAGGATCTCATAGTAGGTCTGGTCGCTAGTCTCGCTCATGATCTCCGTCCCTCCCCGTGAGGACGGCTCTGCGGCCGTACGCAAGCCCCGGCTCAGGGGGCTGGCCCGATCCTCACATCTAGGACGATCTCAGTCAGCCATTTGTTCGGCCCGGCGAGGGCGCCATCCCGGAACCGCGCGGCGGCCGCGTAGGCTCGATCGGCGAGATCTTGTCGGCCTCCCGCGGCGAAGGCGGCGCCGGCCCCCTCGATTCGCTCAGTCACCTGGCCCTGACTGAGGCGACGGGCGCGGATGTCTGCGATGGTGCGAGTGAGGATGCCTTCCCCACCACGGACGAGGCGAGCGGCGGTGACCTCTGCATCGGGCGGACGCTCCTCAAGAACGTGGGGCCAGAAGGCGACGAGGGCTTGGGTGTCGAGGGTGACGGTCTCCCCCGAGGTCGGATCGCTTCCGGTGACGGCCACCGTGGCGACGACGTAGTCGCCCGCGGGTCGGGGCTCATGGCTGAGGGGTACGACCGCCTCGTAGCGGGAGCCTACGCGGATGTCCGGGAGTCGGGCATCCCACATTCCGCCATCTTCTTGCAGGTTGTTCCACCGCAGACATCGGAGGCTCATGGTGGCGTCGGCGAGGGCCGCCTGATTGACGGCCTGGATGGCCTGTAGCAGTGCCTCGGCGGGGTCCTCCCGGGGCATCACGTACGCGTACCGCCCACCGGTGGACGCGGCCAAGCCTGCCAGAAGCTCCTCGTCGAACTCATCGCCCAACCCCACCGTGGAGATGCTCACATGGGCCTCGCGCAGGGCGCGCAAGTGATCGGAGAAGCCGGTAACATCTCGGGGTCCGTGGCTCGGCGCGCCGTCGGAGATGAGGATCAGGCGCCGGAGGGCGTGGTGCGGCTGGGCGGCTCGTAGTTGATCGAGGGCCGCCTCCAGTCCGGCGACGAGTCGAGTTGCCCCGCCGGCTCGCACGCGCCGCAGGGCCGTGGCGAGGGCATCACCGGCTCCGAGGGGAGCAAGGGGACGGAGCACCCGGGCGCGGCTATCGAAGCCGATCAGGGCCACGCTGTCGGTGGGGGCGAGGTGGCTGACGGCTCGGAGGATGCCTTCGACGGCGCACTCCAGGCGGGGCCCTTCCATGGAGCCGCTTGTATCGAGGAGTATCGCGAAGGCAAGGGGGAGGGTCCGGGGCGCGGCGGGCCCGGGCGCCTCGACGCGGAGGAGGAGTGCATTGTCGCTCGCCTCAACGGAGGGCCTGACCTCATGGAGCGGCGTGCAGGATAGAGCTAGGGCCATGTAATGGCGTCCCTTCGCCCGCGTCCTTCGACACCCGCAGTGTAGGGAGGGAGCGGAGGTGGGTCAACCGTGGCGGCACGGGCCGGGGGCCGAGTTGACGGGCCGTGGGGGCCTTCGTACACTCCCATTCGAGCGCAGCAACGCTACGGGGGACCCGATGACGAAGTCGATCCAGCTCGCCACCGATGGCGAGGTCCGCGCGCTCCTCGGCGACGGGGACGAGGTCCTCAAGACCCTCAACGCGATGGCCTCTCCTCGAGTAACGGCGCGGGGCCAGGAGGTGCGCGTCGAGGGCGAGGGGCCGGAGCTGGATACCGTCTTCAGCCTACTGGAGAGTATGGTATCGGCAGTCCGAAAGGGCCACACTCTCACGGGCCCGGACGCCGAGTATCTTCTGCGGATGGCACTGGGCGGGGAGGTCCCCGTAGTGGAGCACCTCCTGGACAAGACCGTCCTAGTCACCGAGAAGGGCCGAAGGATTCGGCCCCGCACCCTTGGTCAGCTTCGCTACGTCGAGGCGATCGAGCGTCACGGTGTGACCTTCAGCATCGGGCCGGCGGGCACCGGCAAGACGTACCTGGCGATGGGCATGGCCGTGGCGTCCCTGGCCGCGAAGCAGTACGAGCGGCTGATCCTGAGTCGGCCCGCGGTCGAGGCCGGGGAGAGCCTGGGCTTCCTCCCCGGAGACCTGAGGGAGAAGGTGGATCCCTACCTTCGGCCACTCTACGATGCCCTCTACGACATGATGCGCATGGAGCGCGCCCAGAAGATGCTGGAGCGGGGCGCCATCGAGGTGGTACCCCTGGCCTACATGCGGGGCCGTACCCTGAATGACGCCTTCATCATCCTCGATGAGGCTCAGAACACAACCGAAGCGCAGATGAAGATGTTCCTAACCCGTATGGGATACTCGTCGAAGATCGTTGTCACGGGCGACGTGACCCAGGTAGACCTGCCCGCGGGCAAGCGTTCGGGCCTCAAGCAGGCCAGGGAACTCCTGGGCGGTATCGACGGGATCGCACACATCGCGCTGGGTGACGAGGATGTGGTGCGCCATCCACTGGTGCGCCGGATCATCCGCGCCTACGATCGCGCCGATGCGGAGCGGGGTGAGGAGTCCGATGCGGCCAGCGAATGACAAGGAGAAGCGCCACCATCGGACAGCCCAAGGCCGGCTCCGTCGCATGCGGTATGAGCGGATCGTGACGGGGTTCGACAAGCGGCCCGCCATCATGCTGGGGCTTGCGCTGGCTGTCGGTATGGCGGCCGTGTACAGCCTCTCGCCCCTCCACAGCGATCTCCAAGAAGGTGTCATCGCCCCGCGGAACGTGTACTCGCCCCGCGACGACACCTGGCAGGACGAAGAAGCGACGGAGGAAGCGCGGGAGCAGGCAGCCCAGGGCGTCACCAAGATCTACGTGGGGCAACGGTCCGAAGCCTACCAGGAGATGTCCAAGCGACTCAGCGGCATCATGGCGGCGGCGGAGATGACGGCCGAGGACCTCCGCTTATCTCGGGAGGAGCGGGTCTCGGATCGGACGACGGAGGACGAGAGCGCCGAGGACGACGGGGAAGGGCCCACCGACCCGATCATCCAGGCGGGGTGGGACACGCTCGACCCCATCGCTCGACCGCCCCTGGACGCCTTCGGCTTCGTCGTTGGTATGGCCACCGAGGACCGCGCTGCCTTCCGCGAGGCGTGCCAGCGGGCGCTGAGCCGAGTGAACGAGGAGCGGGAGGTCCGGGACGATGAGATGGACGCGGCCCGGGTTCATGCCAGAGAGCGGATCGGCTACTGGGCCGATGTGCGGGCCCTCGGCATCCCTAACGTCGCGGGGGTAAGGAACGCGCTCGTGCAAGTGTGCGAGGCGTGCATCGTGCCGAACTCCATCTACGATCACGTGGCGACACAGGCGGAGCGGGACAGGGTATCCGCCGAAGTGAAGCCGATCATGAAGTCCGTGAAGCGCGGCGAGCTGATCGTGGCGCAAGGCACCGTGGTGGATGCCGAGGACATTCGGCAGCTTCGGGCCCTGGGCATGGTGGCCAGCGAGAGAACTGACTGGGTCGCAAGGCTGCTGGACTTCGGCATGGCGATCTTCGCCCTGATCCTCACCCTGCTTCTCATCCACCATTTCGAGCCCGAGAGTCTGGCGAAGACGCGCCGACTGGCGGCTTTGGCTCTCCTGATCGCGGTACCCACCATCGCCTTCAACGTCTTGCTCAACCAGGACAACCTGCCGTACGCGGGCTACGCGCTCACCCAGTTCGCGGTACTCGCCGCGACCCTGCTGCTGGGGCACTTCTCGGCAGCTTGTCTACAGGGGATCCTGCTCGTGTGCTTCATGCTGGTCTCGGGGCCACACAGCCTCCACGGCATGTGGGCGGTCCTAGCGGGCGGGGTCGCGGGGATGCTGGCGAAGCGGTACCTCACCTATCGGCTCACCCAGGTGACGCTGATCGGCCTCGCCAGCTCGGTGTTCGCCTTCGTGGCCATCGGGTTCGTGGACCTCTACCTGGAGCGGCGTGCGGGTCTGAGCGGCGAGACGTTCTCTGCGGCTGACTTGGCGGCCCGGGCTCGGTGGGCGCTCCTGGCGGGACTCACGGGGATCTTCTGCGGCCACCTGGCGGCCCGAATGCTGGAGTACTCCTTGGAGACGGTGACGGATATGCGCCTCCTGGAGTTGTCCGATCCCAGCCACCCCCTCCTGGAGTCGCTCCTGGCAAAGGCGCCAGGCACCTACCACGGCTCTCTCATCGTCTCCAGCATCGCGGGCAATGCAGCGAAGGACATCGGGCGGAAGTACGAAGCGCTGCTCGTCCGCGTCGGCGCTCTCTACCACGACATCGGGAAGATGCACCGCCCTCACCTCTTCGTGGAGAACCAGGCGGGTCGCGCGAACCCCCATGACACGATGTCGCCAACGCTGTCGGCCCGCTCCATCATCGAGCATGTGCAGGCAGGGGTGGATCTGGCTGAGGAACACAGGCTGCCTCGGCCGATTGTCGACTGCATCAGAGAGCATCACGGGACGACCCTGGTGGCCTACTTCTACCATCGCGCTCAGGAACTGGGGCACGACAGGGACGATGAATCAGGCTTCCGTTACCCCGGCCCCAAGCCACGCTCGGTAGCCACCGGCGTCCTCATGTTGGCCGACGCGGTGGAGGCGGCGGTGCGGAGTCTGCAGGACACGACTCGCAACGCCATCGTGTCTCAGATCCATCGAATCATCGAGGGCAAGATCGCCGACGGTCAGCTCGACGAGTGCCCCATGACGATGCGGGAGATCAAGGCGGTCGAGGCCTCACTGACCAAGTCCCTCCTTGGCATCTACCACTCACGGATCGAGTACCCAGACGCCAATGAGCCAACCAACGCTCGGACGCCCAGGCCACGGGCCGAGGCCGCGAGCGATGAAGGAACGGCTCGATCGCCGTGATAGAGCTCATCGTCATTGAGGAGGTGACGCTCCCGCCGGGCTGGATCGCGCGGCTCGAACGGGCGGTCCGCCATGTCCTGACGGAGGAGCTGGGGGCGGCCGCTCGGCGCTGCTCGGTCGGGCTCTCCATCATCGGTGCGGAGGCCATGGCGGAACTCAACGCGACGTGGAGGGCGGAGCCGTCACCGACGGATGTTCTGTCTTTCCCGACGGATGCGCCGCCAGGCGACCCCCATGGACCGCCTGTGGCGTTGGGCGATGTGATGCTCGCGCCGGAGTGCGTGGCGCCGGGGCAGGGGGGAGACGCTCTAGACGGACTGGTCCTCTGCGCGGTGCACGGCACTCTCCACCTGCTGGGGCATGACCACGCCACGGTCGAGGAGGAGCGAGCCATGTTCAGCCTACAGGAGCAATATACAGCGGAGGTGCGGGAGCTTTGAGGCCAGAGGAAGCCGCACAGCGAAGGGGCCGCCTGCGCGCGGTCGCTCGGTCCTTCGACTACGCCTGTCAGGGCGTGGTGACCGTCTTCCGGACCGAGAAGCACATGCGCGTCCACTTCGTGGTCGCGCTGCTCGTGACGATCTGGGCCATTCTAATGCGCTTGCCGATCCTGGAGCTGCTCTTCGTATGGTCCGCCATCCTCATCGTGATAGTGGCCGAGATGCTGAACACAGCCTTGGAAGACCTGGTCGACATGATCACCTCCGAGTACGACGAGCGAGCCAAACGGGTGAAGGACATCGCGGCAGGTATCGTCCTCACGACCTGCGTCTACGCCATCGGAGTGTTCGTGATCCTCTTCGTGCGATGGTTCGACGATCTGGGTAACCTCGTGCTGGCCGGTATTGCTGCCGTGTCTGGAGAGTCGGATCTCGCCCGTGAACACATGCTCCGCAGCATGTTCGTGCGGGAGATGCCGGCGGTAGGCCTGGGCGCCAGCGGCTTGGTGATGCTCGCACTGCTCATCATCATCTTCAAGGAGCGCATCGCCAAGGGGACCTTCGTGAGCGGCGGATGGGTGAGCGGCCACGCGACGGTCTCCTTCTACATCGCCACTCTTCTGACCCTGACCACCTGGAACCCCTGGGTGCTTGCGGGCTCCCTGGTCCTCGCCCTGCTCGTCGCCCAGAGCCGCGTCGAGGGTGACATCCATACCTGGGCGGAGACAGGCCGCGGCGCCGCCTTCGGCTCCGGTCTGGCACTGCTCCTCTTCGTCTGCGGAACGGCTACAATCAGTGGGTGAGGGAGGGAAGCCTTGCACACCCGAGCGACACATAGACCCCGGCGGGGACTGGCGATCCGAGACTCCGTGGTGTTGCGGCCTGGGAGCTACTCCTTCACCGTGGGGGAGGATGAGCCGGTCATCACCGTGCGTGCCGAGGATGCGGTGATCGACTGCTCCGGCGTGGTGCTGTGCGGCGCCGAGGAGGCGGCGGATGGTCGCCGGGGAGTGGGGATCCGGGTCATCGGGTCGAGCCGGGTGCGAATTGTGGGGCTCACCACCGTTGGGTTCCAGGTGGGGGTGCATGTTCTCAGCAGTACCGACGTGACTGTGGAGGGCGTCTCAGCGACGGGGACCCGAACCAAGAGCGTGAACGCCCTCGATCCGGACGACCCCGTAAACTGGATCGACCTCTTCGACAAGGCAGGGTGGCGACTATACGGCACAGGGATCTGGTTCGAGCGATGCCAGGGCGGCACCATCCGTGATTGCGTCGCTACCGACGGCCAGAACGGCATTACCCTGGACAAGACCGATGACGCAGCCGTGCTGGGGTGTGACTGTAGCCGTAACGCGGGGTGGGGTATCCACCTCGATCGCGCCAGTCACTGTCGGGTCGTGTCCAACCTCTGCGCTTCGTGTGCCCGACCAGGCGACCAGGTGCAGGCGGCGGGCATCGCCATCAACAATGGCTGCCACTCGAACGAGATCGTGTCGAACGACCTTCCCGGCTGCACCCACGGCATCCTCCTGACCGCACGCTACAACGAGCAGTCTAACGGGAACCTCATCGCGAGCAACGATGTGAGCGGCGCGGCCCACTCCGCCATCCAGGTCGCTTACTGCGACGGCACAAGGGTGCTGGCAAACCATGTGCGGGATGCGCGCAGCGGCTTCTACCTCGCCCACCTCCGTGGCGGCTGCATCCGCGGAAACTCCATCGCATGCTGCGCCCAGGGTGGCATCGTGGTCGATCATGGCTCCGGGGTCGAAGTGGTGGACAACGTCGTCGAAGGGTGCCGCACGGGCGTGGTGCAGGCGGGCTCGAATGGAGCGAGCAAGCCCCCCACAGACTGCCGCATCGCTGACAACGTGCTTCGGGGCAATGCGGTGGGTATCCACCTAGAGGCCGGCCGGCGCACCATCGTCGGGCCGAACCGCGAGTCGGGGAACGCAACCTCCCTCCGAGTGGATGAGGCCTGCATCGGCACCGAAGTACTGTGATGTGACGCGGAACCGGAGGCGCGGACGCGCGTCCAAGAGAAGGCGCCTCGAGGGGGCGCCAGGGCGCCGAGCGCCATCTTGACTCGAGCCAACGGACCGACTACTGTTACGTTTGCCTTGGGGCCTTGAGTCCCCGATCAGGCCAGCCGACGTAGCTCAATAGGCAGAGCAGCTGATTCGTAATTAGCAGGTTGTCGGTTCGAGTCCGACCGTCGGCTCCATATGGTTGTCATCGGCCCGGCCCCTCGCTCGGGCCGTTCGCGTACTTAGCGCCTAGACCGTCGCGAGGTGAGGCGATGAGAGCCACCCACCGTGTCCTCCCACTTCTGGCCGTTGCTCTTCTCTCCGTGGCGGCGCTCGGAGCAGAGACTCTCCGCTTCCAGCCGCCAGTGGGGTATTCCCAGGACTTCGAGGTCGAGGTCTCGGGCGCTGCGGTAGCACGAGGCGACTACATCCAGTTCCACGGCAACATGGCCATGAACCAGACCGTTCAGGGGGAGTCCACGGACCTCGCACAGCCCATTCCGATCGAGGTCACCATCCTCGATGGCGAGATCTACTACAACGATAAAATGAAGCCCCCGCGACACATCGGCGATCCGCTTGCGGCGGAGCGCACGCCGTTGGGCCAGATAACGAGCGTCTCAGAGCAGCTCGATGACGATGATGAGACCGGGATCGATGTCACCGCTGCCGTTCTGTACGCCTCGAGCCTGCTCGTGTTCCCTGAGCGTGAGACTCGTCCAGGAGCCACTTGGGACGGGAGTCACGACGCCTTCGATCCGTACGGAGACTACGTTCCCGTGACGGCGGAGAACCGGTTCGCGGACATGCTCGAACTCGGCGACGAGACGCTGATACAGGTAGATTCGGAAGGCCGTTTCCCGTACCATACAGAGATAGACGAGCGTACGCTACAGGGCACCCTCCAGTACTACCTGGAGATGACCCTCGACCGGGCGACGGGTACGCTGAGGGATGCGAAACTGAAGCTATACGGTGAGCTGTCCACCTCGGGCCCCATCGGCATGCGCATCAGTATCCAGGTGCGCGAGCTGAACGTTCATATCAAGCAGACCGAGGCCCGAATCCTGGACCCCGAAGCCCCCAGCGACTCGTCCGAGTAGGCCCGTGGCTAGGCTGCGGACCTTAGTATTGGAGCATACCCCATGCGATGTGCTGTCGCGGTCGCACTGTGCGCCTCGATGCTTGGCGTTGGAGCGGCCCAGGCCAGCTACGAGCTCCGCTATCGGCCACCCGAAGGCTACTCTCAGGACTTTGCCATTGACGTAAAGGGGAGTGGCGAGGGGCGAGGTCGCAAGATCAACTTCGAGGGCGAACTCACGATGAACCAGACGGTGGTGGCCGGTCCTCAGGGCGGCGACCCGCTGATCGAGGTCGAGCTGACGATGACGGGGGGAGAGATCCGGTATGGCGACCGGGTGAAGCCACCCCGCTACATCGGCGATCCACTCACCGCCCACCGAAGCGTGTACGGCGCCATCATGGACGTCTCGCAGCCCCTGGACGACGACGATGACGTCGGGATCGACGTTACCGCTGCGGTTCTGTACGCGACAAGCCTTCTGGTGTTCCCTGAGCGCGCCGCGAGGCCGGGCCAGAATTGGGATGGAAGCCACGAGGCATTCGACCCCTACGGCCAGTACGTGCCGGTTACCGCGGAGAACTACTTCGGCGATATGCTCGAGTTGCCTGACCGGACGCTGATCCGCGTGGATTCCGAGGGGTCCTTCCCTTACCGCGCCAAGATCGATGACGACTGGCTGTACGGCACACTGAAGTACGCCCTGGCCGTCCACATGGATCTGGAGACCGGGTCGGTGGTTGAGGCCGAGCTGCGGCTCTACGGGGGGCTGAAGGCCAAAGCGTCCTTCGTTACGGTGGGCATCGACGTGGAGGAGATCTACGTTCACGTGACCGAGACGAAAAACGAGATCATCGATCCCGAAGCGGGCGAAACGGACGGCGGCGGAAACGAGGAGGAGACCTCGGCGGAAGAGTAGCGCCCAGGCGAGCGCTACGCCCCCGTCAGCCGGACTCCGTGCCGCAGCGGGACATCCACATCCAGGCCCTCGATGAAGCACCCGACAGGATGCTCCGCCTCGGGCGTACTGCGGACGTCCGCTACGTCCCGCGACCGGATGGTGATCCCTGGTGCGCCATCCACCAGCTCAAAGTACCGGCACTGCATCCGGCCATCGCGAGCGTGGGATAAGGCTCCCCCGTTGATCCAGACGGTCCCGTCTCGCTCCTCGACCATCTCCCCGTGGTGCTCCTGAAGCTGGCCGTGAACGTGGCCGGAGAGGGAGACGTCAATGGGGTGGGCTTCCAAGACCTCTGCGAGTGGCTCGGGAGGATTCATGCAGTAGGGCAGGGTGTGGGTGTTCCACGCCCGCTCGAAGATCCCCTGATGACTGCAGACGATCACGTTCTCTCCCGCGCTCTCGGCGCGGGAAAGCTGGCCGTCCAGCCATTCCCGTTGCTCAGTAGACACCCAGCCCCCGTAGGACACCTCCTCGGGGTTGGAGTGGCAGCGCTCCGTGGCCATCATGACGAACCGGGTATTGCCAAGGGCGAAGCTGTAGTAAGGGCCCGGCGCGTAGGCGAAGCGCTCGACGAAGTACTCCATGGAGTGGTCGTCGGTGCGTCGGCCCGTCTCGTCACCCGCGAGACGCGGGCGAAAGTCATGGTTGCCCGGCACGCCCAGGACCCGTGGCCGCAGCTCGGCCTGAAGCTCCGCCATCAGCGCGTAGCTCTCATCGGTGCCCCAGTCCATCAGGTCGCCCAAGAGGAGAACGTAGCGAGCATCGGGGAGGTTATCGTTCACGTCCTCCACGAACCGCATGAAGGAACGTCCGGAGCGTGGTTCATCGGGCTTCAGGTGGACATCCGCGGCTACGACGATGCCGCACCGCTCAGGCTCCTGACCACGGCCAGGCGCGCCCAGCGCCAGGGCCCCGACGCCTAGGGAAAGCCGTGCCGCGAACTCCCTGCGGGTGATGCCCACCCGTCTGCCCTCCAATCCATGCCGTTCATCGGGCCTCTAGCGCGCTCCGCACGCCTGGAGGCAGGCCTGCATATGGCCGCGAGACTCAGCGGCAATAACCGCGCACTGGGCTACATTGAGGTTGCCGGACCCGATGACCTCCAGGTCCAGAGGCCCCGCGTACCCGTGCTCATGCAGCACCCGAATGTACCCTACTAGGTCGATGTCTCCGCGGCCGTTCGCCTGGTTGGCGGGTGCTCCCGGGTTCATCTGACGGCCGAGGCAGTCACGGATATGCACGTGCTTCACGCGGCTGATCACCGCGGCGATCGCCTCTACGGGGTTCTCGCCCCCACGGTGGATGTGGGAGGGATCCATGTCGATCCCGAAGGCCGGTTCATCGATCTCCGCCATGGCCTGCAGGGTGGTAGGGGTGTTGTAGATGCTTGCGCCTACGTGGGCCTTCACGCAGAGGGTCACCCCGTAGTCGCCCGCCATCTTCGAGAGGCTGCGGAGGGAGTCGACGAGCTGGGCCCACTCGTCAGGGTCGTCTGGCTTCCCCCCTGGGCCGCAGTTGACGATGGGAATGCCGATGGCCGCGGCAGCCTTGAACGCCGTCTCCATGCGTGCCGGGTCGCGGGAGGGCTGCTCCATGGCGTGCAGGGCGAGACCGAACTCCTGCGATAGGTCTCTGATCTCGTTCGCAAGGCTCTCCCAACGGTCGAGCACCAAGTGCTGGCTCATGCCGTCGATGGCTGAGAGCTCGATCCCATCGTATCCCGCCAGGGCTGTGTACTTGAAAGCCGTTCGCATGCTGTGTCCGCCGAACAATACGGAATTGGCGCCTAGTCTCATGGCATTGGCCTCCCGTGTGGTGGCTTGCTAGCTCGAAGAGGTGGAAGCGAGGAGGCGCTACACTCAATGAGCGCCAGAGCGTAGGCCCCCTCGCTGAACAGTCCTTGTCTACTCGATGACCGTCGGGTCGCCGTGGAGCGGCGGCAGCGGGTACGGATTGACCAGTGCCCCGCCGTTCTCATACGACTCGATGACGGCGAAGGTATACTCCAGCGCCGCCAAGGCGTCGCGCCCCGAGGCCCGGATGTCCTCGAAGAAGACCTGGTTCGTGATGTCCTCGAGGAAGGCGTGGATCCGGCGAGGGAAGGTGGCGCCGAAGTCCTTGATCCCCGTGTCGTGGACCACGGGGCCGCCCATCTCGCCCAGGTTCAGATCCTCGGGCTTCGCCTCAGACAGAGGCCCAGGCCAGTAGTAGAGCTTCTCGATGCAGTTCTCGATGCAGAAGGTCCCCTTGGTGCCGGCGACCTCGCAGCTCCACCAGCCGCCCAGGCCATAGGAGGCGTCGCCGCGCTGGCTGAGGAGGTACCCCACGCAGTCGTTGGCGAAGCGGACGTGGATGCTGGCTGTCGAGACCATCGTGTCATCAACCCGGCGGCGCCAGCCCGGTCGGTTGCAGAACGCTTGCACATGGGTTACGTCGCCGCAGAAGTAACGCATAACGCTGAAGGGGTGGGAGAGGAAAGCCTTGAGGTGGAAGTAGGGCCAGCCCTTGATCCGGCGGCTGCCGGGGGGCTGATAGCCCTCGGGCTCGCCACCGTTGAACCCCATCTTGTGAAGGCAGAAGACCAACTCGCCGATGTGCCCTTCATCCATGTACTGGCGCGCCCTCTCTGCGGGCGGGGTGAAGTAGTGGTTGAGGTTGCAGCCGAAGTAGACCCGCTGCTCGGCAGCCAGGGCGACCATATCGCGGGCTTCGTTGATGTCGGCCGAGAGGGGCTTCTCGCAGAGGACGTTCTTCCCAGCTTCGAGGGCCTCCATGACGGGCTCATAGTGCCAACTGGCGTTCTCGTAGCCGCCAGTGGTCACATCCACAACATCCAGGTCGGGCTCGCCGTCGAGCATGTCGGCGAGGCTATAGTAGGCCTTCACGCCATACTTCTCCGCGGCCTCATCCGCTCTGTTCTTCACTACGTCGCAGACGGCGACGAGATCGCCGAGGGGTTCGTTCGCGTACGCGTCTCCGTGGGTGTGGCCGATGCCGCGCAAGCCCACTATGCCGATCTTCAGAGCCATTGAACACGCCTCCCATGAGCGTGGCGAAGTGGCAGGGCCGCACAGTGGCATCTCCCTGCCGGTGAGCTACATCCATGGTTCAACAGCCGCGTCGATTGGCCTGCATGGATGCGGTGAAGACATGCTGTCGGCCTGAGAGGTGTGGCGTACCCAGCACGAGAAGACACTACCATTGCATTGGATGGTGATCCTCGATGGCCGTCGGAGGAATCAGAAAGCTGTTGAGGTCGCTGTTTCCCGCGCGCTTCGACGCGCCAGGACGGAACGACCCATGCTGGTGTGACAGCGGCAAGAAGTACAAGCACTGCCACCTGCGGCACGATCAGGCAAAGAAGGCAGGGGTCCATCACCACGGGCGGCGCAAGCGGGCCATGAAGACGGGGCAGGACCAGGGGTAACAAGGAGCGGCAAGGCAGGCCGCTGACCAAGGCTTTCGCGATCTGTGTCCACCGTAGCCTCTCTGGTCTGTGCACGCGGCTGACGCGAGAGCTAGCAGGTGCTGAACCCTCAGGCGCGAACGTCCGCCCTTGGAGCCCGCACTGCACGGCTCCAAGGGATGGATACTCATGTCGAAGCGAACCACGTACCTCGTCCCGGGCTTTCACTCCGATGTGGTGTGGCTCGAGGACCAGCGGGACTACGCCGTCGCCCTCCTGAGTGATGTCGATCAGAATCTCCAGATCTGCCGTATGGACCCTGGCTACGGCGTCTTCCTGCATGAGCTCACCTACCTCAAGCCCTACATCGATCTGCACCCCGAGAGCCGAGCGGAGATTCGCCGCCTCATCCGTCAGAAGCGCGTAGGGACCGGCGGCTCGCACAGCCAGCCTACCGAGGCGGTCGTCTCGGGGGAGGGGTTGCTCCGCAATATCCTCTACGGCCGACTCTACCATGAGGGGCAACTCGGGGACCGGCCCCGGATCTACATGCCGTGGGACGTGTTTGGCCACTCGGCCCAGCTCGGCCAGATCCTGCGGAAGAGCCGCTTCGATGGGTGCATCTGGTCGAAGGACATCCGCGGGGCCCTGGCGGTCTTCCACCATCTCTCATTGGATGGTGAGCCCTTCCTGTTCAAGCGCATGGGCTACTGGTTCGACGCTTGGGAGCCCCAGCGATTCCTTGACTCCGTGGAGGCCTTCTACACTGAGATCGAGGGGATGGGCCTGTCGGCGGACTGCCGACTCGACGCGACGGACTTCAAACCACCCTCGTCCTGGTTCGCGGGACGATGCCAGGAGCTCGCGGAGCGCGAGCACCGGATCATCGTCTCCGGCAAGGGGCACGAGATGTGGCTCGATGACACGCTCAACGACGTGAAGTCGGGGCGGGCGCGGATCCCGACGACGGCTCGGGACTACGAGTGGCATCATCAGGGGACTGCGCTATCGCGGATCGAGTTCAAGATCTGCAACCGGCTGGCGGAGAACCTACTCATCGAGGCCGAGAAGCTCGCCACCTTCGCTTGGCTCTTGGGGGCCGAGTACCCCGATAGAGCTCTGGACAAGGCCTGGCGACAGGTCCTCTTCAACCAGCACCATGACGGGATCACGGGTCCCTGCTGCGACCGAGCCTACCTCGACCTCATGCTCGGGTATCGGGAGGCCCTAGAGCTCGCGAGCGAGGTGCGTGACCGGGCAGCCGCCGCGCTCGCCGATACCGTGGACACGAGCTCTCTGCGACCCGGAGGTCGCCAGGTCGTCGTCTTCAACAGCATGAACTGGGCGCGCAGGGACCCCGTCACGGTCTCCGTGGAGTTCGAGCAGGCCACTGCGGGGTTCGAGGTGTCGGGACCCGAGGGAAG
>Ga0209313_1000770_pt1 | contig 23734 bp, 19 predicted proteins | sample BioC13SIPDNA_3_FD_185748 | JGI IMG/M metagenome (GOLD analysis project Ga0209313, IMG submission 185748) | Anaerobic biogas reactor microbial communites from Washington, USA - Biogas_R2_B C13 SIP DNA (SPAdes) (version 2) | ecosystem: Engineered > Bioreactor > Anaerobic > Unclassified | place... | reverse complement strand
GCATTAATTCATTGTACCGAAGAAACCCTCCCTGGCTCTCTAGCTCCGGACGAGTGGCTCCCGTTTGGCCGGACGGGTGGCTCTCAACTACCGGACGCATGGCTCTCGACGACTGGAGTATTCAGCTATCAGCACTTACCTCTTGTACATAATTATGATATTATTATGTCATAATTGATGTGAGGTGATAATTATGCTGCAAATAAGACCCATAACGGACTTGCGTAATACGAACGAGATATCAGAATTATGCCACAGTAAGGACGAACCGATTTTTATCACCAAAAACGGATATGGTGATCTGGTGATAATGAGCATTGAAACCTACGAGCGAGAAATGACCCTGGCTGATGTGTACAAGAAAATGGCAGTGGCCGAAAAACAAGTTCAAGATGGTGAATTGTTGGATGGTCAGGAAGTGCTTGCCAAGTTGAGAAAAAAACATGGAAGGTAACTTTCAGCTTAGAATGACCCCGGCCGCTGCTCATGATCTGGATGATATCTATTATTACGTCACCAACAATCTGAGCGCACCACAGACCGCAGATAATCTCTTGAATGAAATCGAGACTGCCATTCTATCCTTACGCGACTTCCCCCATCGCTGTCAGCACTCAAACAATGAGATATTAAGGCATAGAGGGTACCGAAGGTTGGTAATTCATAAATATGTGGTGCTCTACTCTATTGATGAAGAGAATAAATTTGTAATCGTTATGCGTGTACTTTACGGAGCGATGGATTATGAAAAGTATGTGTAGGAGCTTTTTGCGCCTAATACCGGGCTGGTTGATCCGGTAGCCACCACCCTGAATAAGGGCCACCGGTTCAAGGATAGACGGGGGAGTGAAGTTGTGAGGATTGATGATTTCGATGACAGCTTGGATCCGGTCATACTGAAGCGCGGTCGTGAGTACTACCTGGAAGGCCGGGTCAGCCGCCTTAAGCAAACCGCGGCCGGCTGGACTGCAGTGGTTGAAGGCACCTATGATTATCTGGTGGAGGTAGAGCTTGAGCCGAACGGCTTCATAAGATACAGCACTTGCGATTGTCCCTATGAGGGCGGAGAGTACTGCAAACATCAGGCGGCGGTCTTTTATGCCTTGCGAGCCGGGGTCACGACTGGCGGACCGGGCGGGCAGGAGCCGATGGCCACTGGCCGGGGGGAAAGTCTGGAGAAGGTATTGGCTGATATGCAACCTCAGCAGATGATGGATATCATACTCGAGCTGGCGGATCAGTACGAGGAGATCCGTAGGAAGTTGTTGCTGAAATACGGTGCTCACAGCGATGAGATCAAAGCCTGCCAAGAAACGATGCGAGCCTATATCCGGGAAGCCAAGCGGTCTGGTTTCATCGACCGCCGTCGGGCTGCTCATGCGGTGAAAGGCGTCGACTTGTCCTTGGATAAGGCCCTGCAGCGTGAGGAACAGGGCAATTATATGCTGGCGTTGGGAATGGGCCTGGCGGCTCTGGCGACAGCGGTAGATATGCTGCAATTTTGTGACGATTCTGACGGTTGGGTGGGTACCGCTATAAATGATGCTCTGGGTGTGATCGATGAGGTGGTGCGGGTGGCAGCCGGCTGCATGGATTTGGCTGAACAGAAGAAGATGTTGACCAAGCTTATCAAGGAATCCCGCCATAAGCGCTATATTGGTTGGTGGGATTGGCCCATCGATCTGTTGGGCAGCTGCATATATTTATGCGCCGATAAGGGGCTGCGAACCATAGTGGAGACGGAGTTGGGCAGATTACTGGAGGCTCAGGGTGATGATTCGCTGGGGAGTAGTGATTACGGCGTGAGCCAAGTCAAGATGCTGCAGCTGAAGATGCTGGAGCTCTTCGAAGATCCAAACCAGGCTGAGGAGTTCATCGCGGCCAACATGCAATACAGTGATTTTCGTCAGAAGGCGATCGAAAATGCCCTCCGCAAAAAGGACTACGAACAAGTTGTTCAGCTCTGCCTGGCCGGTGAGGAGGTTGACCGGGAACTTCGGGGATTGGTGATGCGATGGAGGAAATACCGCTATCATGCCTATGAACGGCAGGGAGAGGTAGAGAACCAGCGAGAACTAGCCCGGGGATTTGTTTATGTCGGGGAATATGACTATTATCCGAAGCTCAAGGCGCTATACCCGACGTCTGAGTGGCCGGACATATTGGCGGCTATCCTGGCTGAATTCGAAAAGAGAAACTACCTGCCGGATATATATGTGATGATATTGATAGAGGAGAACCTGGTTGAGCACTTGTTACGCTACTGCCAGCGGAATCCGGCTGCTATATTGAAGCTATATAAATATCTGCTCCCGGATTACCTGGAGGAGACTAGAGCACTGTTCAGGGCACATATCGAAAGGTCAGCCCGGGAAGCTGATCAGCGCAGCAAATATAAGCAGGTTTGCGCTATGATCAAAACTTATAAGAAGGCCTGCGGAGAATTAGCGGCCCGTAGCATGATCACAGAACTATGCAGGTCATACCCGCGGCGGCCGGCATTTCTGGATGAACTGGGCAGAATATAGGCAATGCGTCGGTATCTGTGCCGGCAATGGGCGTAGACAAGGATGGAGGTAGCCAAAGACCGGGAATGCGGCAGGAACAGGGACGCCTTGCCCTGCTAAAGAAATTTACATATAATATCTTTAGATGAGACGAGGAGGCCGATTCCATGCCAAACATTAAATCCAGTACGGACTTGAGGAATAACTACAATGAGATTTCAGCATTCTGCCGTGAAAGCAGAGAGCCTGTTTTTATCACCAAAAACGGGCAGGGGGATTTGGCGGTTATGAGCATTGAGACTTATGAGATGCTCACCGGCAGGCTGGAACTTTACCATCTGCTAGATGAAGGCCGGGCGGCAGTAAAACAAGGTAGAAAGCGTCCGTTTAAAGATGTGATGCAGGACATCAGGCGGGAGTTGACTGATGGACAAATACAGGATTGACATATCGGAACCTGCTGAAAACGATCTGCGGGACATTGTCCGATATATTGCGGCACAGCTGTCAGCGCCCCTGACTGCACTGAAAATGATGGATCTTGTTGAGGAGGCTATAATGGGTTTAGCCATCCTGCCGAAAAAGTGCTCGCCTGTGATTGATGAGCGGCTGGCATTGATGGGATATCGTAAACTGCCGGTTAAAAACTATGTTGTCTTATTTACAATTGACGAGAAAGCCAAGGTCGTTGATATAGAGAGAATTCTATATGCCCGGCGTGATTGGCGCCAAATCCTTTGACGGTAACTGCGGCTGGCACGGTGGCCGATAAAACCACGGCAGGGGAGGCAGGGCGTGGATTTGTCCAAGCCAGACTATGCAAACATATATACGGTTCTCAAAGAGGAGATCGACGGATGGCCCCGCAGTATTATTGGCCTTGTCAGTCTTTCTGCCGCCGTTGAAAAAATGGGTGCTGAGATGCCAACTTTTCTTCAAAGTCCCCAGGGACAAGCTGCCTTTGCTCGGGCAATGCGACGGTTGGAGACTGAACATTTGATAACGCCGGTTGGCAGAAGACCTTACACTCAGCAGGGATTGCATCAGAAGTACCGTATTAACAGAATCCCGGCCGATAAAGATGGTCAGTTGCTTATGGAGATCATCAGAAGTATCAAGCCGCCGGCATCCGTCGATTCGATAAATATCAGCACTATTTATCGGTCCATAATTTGATCGCGGCGGAATGGCAGATAATTCGAGGCATCAACAGCGGAGAAAACAGCATTGAATCCTATTTCCGCCAGAACACTACCTCCCGCAAGCTGATCGAAAATCAGTTTGTGAAAATTGTGGAAGATGTCGAGGCTCTCAATAGCGAGGGGAAAAACAACGAGTCCAGTTTATTGCTGGCGGATACCCTCATCCAAATCCGGAGCAGCCTGAACGAATATCTGCGCTTGCAGGGGCATCTGGGGGAATTCGAGCGGATCAAGGCCTATTATCAGGAATTTGCCCGCAAAAATGACGACCTGCTGGAATCATTTTCAGTACTCGAAGGCCATAAACAACAGGTGGCGGCGATTCGCAATCTGATCAGCAAAGATCTGGATGGACTGGAGCAACAAAAAACCGCGGTTAAAAAACGCCAGGCGAGTAATGCGGCCGGGAGTCTGGAAGGTCGGCATTTAAGAAGACTGCACCAGGCAGGCTTGGTCAATTTCGAAAAGCTGCAAATGGAGGCCCAACAAGAGATATTAGAGCTGGAAAGAGACCGCTTAAGGGAGAAAGGCCAGGATCTCGAACAACGCCTCAATCATCTTCTGACCCTGGAGGGCTATGGTGAGTACCGGTTCGTAAAGGGTCAGCTGAGTGAAAACCGTAAACGCCTGCAGGCCCTGGAGGAAGGCGAAGATGTCACCAAGGCGGCCTATCGCAGCGCCGCCGGCCGACTCAGGTTCTTTTTGGCCCGGCGCGCAGATGAGCTAAAGGATTGGGGTCAAAGTCTGGAGGAGGTCCGGCAAATACAATCCGACCAGTTAAAAAGGGCTCAGCAGGAGCGGATTGGGGAGGAAAGAAAGCAAGCCCGGCTGGAGGAAGCCGCGAAATACCTCGCACAGGCAGAGCAGGAGTGGAGCACCCAACTGGCCCAGTTAAATGGATATTTTCTGGGCACGGGGGAGTTGGAAGCAGCCCTGGCGCCGGAGCAATTTCTGGGGCCGGTCGAAGATGAACTGAACCGGTACCAGGCCGTCCGGGAAAACATTAACGAACAGATCGATTCCGGGGCTGCTCTCATTCAGAGTCTGACAATCGAAGCGGTCAAAACCGATGCTGAAATCGAGAAATATTTGGGAATCCAGCAACAGGGTCAGACCTGGCTCAACCGGTATCAACAGGAGCGGAACGATCTGGATTACAAGGCGACGGTATTGAATAAAAACACCATCGTAGCCTACCGGGAAGAACTGGAACGGCTGATTCATAGAGAAGGCCTGCATCAACTGGAACAGGAGATCGAAGCCGGCCGGTTACGGCAGAAAAAGCAGCTTTCGGAGCAGCGGGGCTATTACGTGCCCAATGAAGAAGTGTTGTCGCTGGCGGGGCAATTACACGGCAATGTCAATTTGTCAAAGCCGGTATCGACTGGCTGGCTGACCTGGAACCTGAGGAACGGGCAGATATTTTGCAGGCTATGCCTTATTTGCCTTTCGCCGTCATCGTTGATAATACCTCTTTTACCCGTCTCAAGCAGGGCCGTCTCAAAGTAGATTTGGGGTCCGACTATCTCCTGCCCATCGTTAATTTGGAGGTCCTGCGCGATAGGCCTGCCGGGGGGACAGATGACATATACTACTTCTGCAATTTCTCTGGGCTGTTGCTTGATCGGGGCCAATATGAACAGTATATCGGAAAGATGGCTGTCACTCTGGCCAATATTGAGGCAGAGATGGCGGCGGGAGCTGCCCGGTTGAACGAGTTGAGCCATGAATTGGCCGAGGTCAATGATTTCTACGCTGTATATCCGCAAGATGGAGTCGACCACCAGCAGGAGAGAGTTGCGGCCGCCACCCGGGCCTTGCATGATTTGCATGGATTGCGGGCGGATATAGAGGTTCAGAAGGAGCGCGCCCGCACGCACCGGGAAGCCTTGGTCTGGCAAGAGGTGATGCAGTCCGAAGCGATTGCGGAGTGCCAGGAAAAGCTGGTTAAGCTCAGGGCGATTATTCAAGCCAACCAGGAGCTGACAGCCGCCCGAACAGAATTGGCTGCAAAACGAAAAGAGCTCACGGTGCTTCAAGTCACCATCGACCGTCTTGGGGTGCTATCCGAGCAACTGGAGCAAGATCAGGAACAGAATCAAACCCAACTCAACCAATTAGGAATTGAGCTCCATGAGCTCAACAAGGAACTGGAACAGTTGTCCAGTTTTGTAGTCATTGAAGGCGATGGCTCGCTAGTTGAGGCCCAGGACGAATATCGGGCTTTGCATGCCGCCATCAGCGGCCGAACCGATGAGGAAGGCCGGCTCAGAAGCGAACTGGCCGATTCCGAAAGCAGGCTCAGGAAATTATGCCAACGGATTGAACGCGACTACAACGGAGATCTGCCAGCGGTCGAAAATAGCGAAATGAGCGGTATATTGATTTCAATACCCGATCAAACCATGATTAGCAGAGCTCGGCGGGATAAAGAAGAAAATGAGCAGGCCTTAAGCAGCGTGGAAAGAAAGGTTATAGAGATAGCGACGAGAATCCAGAGTGCCGAAGAAAAACTGAATGATATTTTGGCTGAAGAGACCCAGCCGGCCATCGAGGATTTGCCCTATTATGACAGCGCCTACCGTTACCGCCAGGAGATCAACTCCATCGAACAGCTGATAAAAAGCTATGACCATGAAGTGGCCAAAGATACGGAGCAGCTTGATCAAATCGGCCGGGAAGAACAGCAATTGCAGCGTCAGGCCGAGGATTACCAGGATTTCTTGGAGCGGGAAGCAATCACGATTGATGCGGTAGCAGCATCGGAAATCAAGGATTTCCGAGTGTTCGAGAGAGAATTTCGCCGCCGGCAGGATAGTATCCAGGTGCAGCTCAACAAATGGGACGAGCGGATAAATTCCATCAAGGCTGAAACCGCGCCTTTTGTAATCCGCGAACCGGTGGAGGAATTGGGGAGAGTAAGCAGACCGGTCAGTGCCGGACAGTGTTGCCAGCGCCAGGCCGCTTTTATTGAGTATATTGGCAATATTGATGAACAGATGCAGAAGATAGGCTATGACATCCTGCAGTTGGAAAGCTATCAGCAGGATTTTACCCGCCGCTGTGTTCAGCGCGCCGAATTGTTGCTGGGGCAACTGAGAAAGTTAGAACCCCTTTCCCGCATAGAGGTATATGGGCGGCGCACCAACATGATCGAACTTAAACTCCTGGAATTTGAGCTGCGGGAAAAGCAGATGCGGATGAAGGCCCATATTGACGGAATTGTGCAGCAGATCACCGAGGAAGGAACGGTGGATAGAAAACGGATTGCGGCGCAGCTTTCCAGTCAAGAGCTATTGGGTCAGATCACCGATATGGATAAGGCTGCCATGCGGCTGTATAAAGTGGAAAGCATACCTGAAAATTCTTGCTTCTACCGTTGGGAGAATGCTATCGGTTCGGAAGGGCAAAACAATTCTCTCTACTTCATCTTCGCCGCCTGCCTGATTTCGTTTATCAGAATGCTTTCCATCAGCAATACGGCAGTCAAGACCAAGAAGGTCATCATCGCCGATAACCCTTTTGGGGCCACCTCAGCTGTGTACCTGTGGGACCCTATGTTGAAGATATTGAAGCAAAATGATATCCAGTTGATTGCCCCCGGGCACAAGATCACTCCGGAAATCACCTCCCGGTTCGGAGTAAACTATCTCCTTAATCAGGACATCCTCCAGGATGGACGGATGCGAGTGGTGATAAAGGATGTGCGGATTGAAGAAGATGAGGACCGGATGCGGTTCATAGATGCGGAACAATTGTCCATATTCTAGCGAGTGCGGGCACCGCGTCGGTATCTGTGCGGGCACTGGCTGTATTTATCCATTCCAGTTCACCGAGGCCCCGGTGGTGTGCTGTTTATAACACTTCAATCATGGCCATGACGATGTCTACTGCTTCTGCCACGAGATCCTGCGGCGCCTTTTCGATCAAGGCTGCATTTCTGCTCTGCATATCGAGAGCTTTCACCTGGTCGCACATGATTACGCCAGTCGTCTTGGTCCGGGAATCCAACTGTACATGCAGCGGTATGCCCCGATTGGTATTGGTGATAGGGCAGACAAACGCGCCACGGCTCAAAGCATTGAATGCATTATTACTTATCACGATGGCTGGGCGGCGCCCCGTCTGCTTTTGCCCGGATTGCGGATCAAAGTCCAGATAGACTATATCCCCCCGCTGCGGAATATATGCCATCATAACACCTCGTTTCCAACTGGAGTACCGGTATCCCATTCGGTGTACTCATAAGGGCCTTCAAATCCAGCCAAACGTTCCTCTAATGTCCTGTGTCTAATGCCAACCTTGCGTATGACGATGGCATCCTGTTGCCGCTCTATCTCAACTTTGTCGCATTCGCGGAGATTCAAGGCCTCCAGAAGTTGCTTGGGTATCCTGATACCGTGACTATTGCCCCATTTCTGAATAGTGGTGTACACATTTATCACTCCCTTCACGCTCTGTAATTACTTTGTATATACGAAAATCAATGGGACGTGCATAATTCTGTAAGTGTTATCGTCTGGAAGACGCGCCAGCCTATGCCGGGATTCGTGCTGCAAGAAGCGGTATCGGTGTAGCGGATTTCCCTTTTGTGGCTGAAGGCCGGCAGGCGTCTTCCTACATTATCCGGTCCAGGAACTCCTTAATAGCGGCATTTGCTTCGGCGGGCCTTTCCAGGGGTAACAGATGCCCGGCATGCTGAATCAGTCTTAGTTCTGCTTCTGCCCCGCCACTAACTGCCAGCTTCACTGCTCTTTCCATCTCGTGCTGTTTTACCAGTTCACTGTCCGCCCCTCTAAGCCACAAAGTCGGGCATTTTATCAGGGGGATCCTATCCAGAAGGTTCCACTTCAGCCTGAATGGACCGATGCTATCCAGCTGCCAGTCGTCCAAATCTTTCTCGGCATGTTCATGCTTGCCCTTTATCTCCTGTTTGAGGATTGCCACCAACCGTTCGGGGTCGGTGGGCTTGGAGCCTCCCACATAGAGAGATTTCAGCAGTCTTTCCAAGCGGGTATCGTCCATTTTGACATACCTGCGGTTGAGCATCCGGAGCATTCCGGGGGTCTTGATATATAACCAGGTGAGCAATTGGTGATCAAGCTTGTCTCCCAACCCTCCAGGTTCAAAGAGGACCATCGACTTTACTTGATGCGGATATAGTGAAGCGTACTCGATACTTAGGGCACCGCCCATGGACAGGCCCACCAGGCTGAATTCACCAAGCTGCAGCTGTCCGAAGGTGTGGTTCAAAATGTCCATCAACCGGCTGTGGCCCATATGGCCTTCCCAAGGCCTTGACTTACCATGCCTCGGTATATCGAGCGCAAACACGTGATAGTACCGGCTGAGGAACGGGAACATCTGGTCCCAGCTGAACCTGGCCTCGTCATACATGGCCCCGTGCAGCATCACCACCGGTGGCCCGCCCGGCTCGCCGGCTTCATAGACCGAAAGCGGTCCGCCGCAGACGTTCAAGAGATGATGACGCATTCCGGGTACGTTTTCCACCCCGGCAGATGTTCCTTCTGGTTCCAACCTGTCAGCCATTGCCGTTTGTACCTCCTTGTCTGCCGGTATCCTCGTTTTCCTGTAGTCCTCTTGACCCGGCAGTTCGATTCACCACTTCTTAGACAGGGGCATCACGGATTGAATTTGGTGCCGCTGATATCGATGCTGGTTTCTTTCCGCAGAGAAACATAATGCAGCACGATACCGATCATGGCCAGGAAACCGACATAGCCAAATACCGGGAATGCGGTGGCGATCAGCTCTTTGAAGCCCGCCAGGCTGCCGATGAAGGCCGCCGCCACCAAACCCAGTGTCAGGGTGCTTCCCCTGGTATTCGTGGCGATTTTCTTGATGCGGACGGTTACCCCGAAGAGACAGGCCAATCCACTCCCGAACATTCCGCACAGTAACAGGACCGCATAGATTATCCCCCATACCGGGGCGATTCTTTCGGCCAGCATTAGCATGGGTAGCTCGGCCTCGGCCAGCATGGCCTGGTTCATTATGAGGGGGAGCAGGATACACACGAACGCGACCAGCAATTGTACCGCCCCTTGGAGGATCCCCTGGTCGATGGTCTTTTCCGCCTTCACATCCGGTGCGATCGGCACCAGTATCGATATGGCCACCATCATGTTGTAGGATACGAAGGCGACGGTGGCAAACAGCCAGTTGCCCAGCAGTGGATTGGCCCCGGAAAAGGGCCGGGCCACCACCCCGTTTCCTTCAAAGATGAAGAATGACCAGACGCCGGTGATCATCGCCACCACTATTAGGCAGGGGACTGTAATCCGGAATACGTTCAGCACCCCTTTGGCCTCCCACAAACCCAGTATGGCCAAACACACCGCCATAAATGCATTTCCCCAGATCTTCGGGAGGCCGAATACCTGGTTCAACAGCGCCCCCGCTCCCGCGGTCATGACCACCACCACCCCGAACAGGAAGAAGATAAATACCCCGCCGAAGATGACCCTAAGCCAAGGCTTTTCTTTTCTTACGATGATTTTTTCGAACTCTATGATCCCGGTCTGCCGGGCGATCTTCATGACCAAACAACTCAAACTCAGGAGCATCAGGACCGCTGCCACCATGCCCAGCAGCCCATAACCTCCGAATACAGCAAAAAACTGGGTCAGCTCTTGTCCCGACACGAAACCGGCACCCAAAAAACTGCCGGTAAACGCCATCGCAATTTGGCTGGAGGATATGTCTTTAATGAGGGATCTGCCTTTGCGGTCATGATCGTGTTTATTCATGCTCTAATGCTATCATATTTAGCGCGGGGGGCAGGTTCCTAACTGGGCAGACGCCTCCTTTTCTGACCGTGCTAGAGCAACTGAAAAGAGAAACCTAGGCATTTTGTACACGATGAAATCGTATTAATAGTTGGCAAGCATTTACAAGGAAAAGATTAGGAATTGTCGAAGTTAACCAAGAAAAAGAGATTGAATTGTCAGCCAGCAGGCGAAAACGGCATTTCCAAACACGTGATGAAGTGAGGTAATGGGTGTGGATATGAAGCCTATCACTTTCATAGATACCGAGGTGGAGCCGAGGAGTGGGCGAGTCCTGGATATCGGGGGTATTAAGCAAGACGGCAGTTCATTCCACTCCACGTCGCGTTCCGGGTTTCAGAGATTCCTGAAGGGTTCGCAGTATATTTGCGGTCACAATATCTTTGCCCATGATCTGAAATACATACAAGGGGATATCGCTGCTGCCGGCATCCGTGAGCCGCGGGTGATAGACACCTTGTTCCTTTCACCCCTCCTGTTCCCAAGTAAACCTTACCATGCTCTGGTCAAGGATGACATATTGCAGGTGGACGAATTCAACAACCCGCTCAATGATTCCGTGAAAGCCAGAGATCTCTTTTTCGATGAGGTTACCGCATTTCTGCGAACCGATGAGGACCTAAAACAGATATACTACGGGCTTTTGCGCAATAGCATAGAATTCCGTTCCTTCTTTAAATACGTCGAATATTCGGTAGGCATTATGAGTCTGGAGAGCCTTATCCGCCATCGATTCCGCGGCCATATATGCGAACAGGCCGATTTATTCGGTATGATCTCCCGGCATCCGGTAGAGATGGCCTACTGCCTGGCCCTCATCGATGGCGGCACCCGGGATTCAATAACGCCACCATGGGTTCTTCATAATTTCCCCGATGTAGAACGGATTATGTTTCAGTTGAGGAATCAACCTTGCGAGGAGGGCTGCCTGTACTGCAAGGCCGTATTTGATATCCATGCAGGATTGCAGCGGTTTTTCGGTTACGATTCATACCGGGTTTACGATGGAGAGCCTCTGCAAGAAAAAGCAGTTAATGCTGCGATCAGAAACCGTTCCTTGCTAGCTGTATTCCCTACCGGCGGCGGAAAGTCGATCACGTTTCAGGTGCCGGCCTTGATGAGTGGTGAGAACTGCGCGGGTTTGACGGTAGTCATATCGCCTTTGCAGTCGTTGATGAAAGACCAGGTTGACAACCTGGAGAAGCTAGGGATAACCGACGCGGTCACAGTTAACGGACTATTGGATCCCATTGAACGAGCCAAGTCTCTGGAGAGAGTCGCAGACGGCTCGGCATCCATACTCTACATTTCCCCGGAATCGCTGCGTTCCAAAACTATAGAAAGTATGTTGTTGGGCCGCAAAGTGGTCCGATTTGTAATAGACGAGGCCCACTGTTTTTCATCATGGGGGCAGGAGTTCCGGGTCGACTACCAGTATATCGGGAAATTTATCCGTACATTACAGAAGACTAAAAATATGGTAGAACCTATTCCAGTCTCCTGTTTCACTGCCACTGCCAAGCCCCAGGTGATTGAGGACATCTGCGATTATTTCGCCGACGAATTGGGTCTCCAACTCGAAGTTTTCGCTTCCAACGCTGCCCGCACCAATCTGCAGTATAAGGTTTTCCAGTGTGAGCGTGAGGGGGTCAAATACGACAAGGTACGAGACTTACTGCGGGAGAAGGATTGCCCCACCATCATCTACGTCTCCCGAACTAAGAAAGCTTATGATCTAGCTGAACGGTTGACTGCCGACGGGTTCGACGCCAAACCATACCATGGCCGGATGGATATAAAGGAAAAAACCCAAAACCAAGAAGCCTTCATCAACGGGCATGTCAAGATTATGGTGGCTACCTCTGCTTTCGGTATGGGGGTAGATAAGAAAGATGTGGGAATGGTAATTCATTATGATATTTCCGATTCGCTGGAGAATTACGTCCAGGAAGCTGGCCGCGCAGGTCGGGATGAGAATATGTCAGCCGATTGTTTCGTGTTGTTTAGCGATAACGACCTGGGAAAACACTTCGTGTTGTTAAACCAGAGCAAGATAAGCATCCACGAGATCCAGCAGATATGGAAAGCCATCAAGTATATTACCCGATTCCGCTCCACAGTATCCGAATCAGCTTTGGAAATAGCCCGTAAGGCAGGGTGGGATGATCACGTTATGGCTATCGAAACCCGGGTCAAGACAGCCATCGCGGCACTGGAAACTGCTGGATACTTGAACAGGACTTATAATGTCCCCAAGGTATATGCTGACGGTATCCTGGTTAAAAGCACCCGAGACGCAGTGGAGCGTATAAACGCATCATCATTGTTTAATGAGAAGCAGAAGGAGAAGGCTATCCGTATTATGATGAAGCTTATCGGGAGCCGCAGCCGGCACCTCATCAACGAGGAAGCGCCTGAGGCGAGGGTCGATTATATCTCTGACCATCTGGGGATACCCATTGAAGAAGTCATACAAATAATTACCCTGTTGCGCACTGAAAAAATATTGGTCGATAGCAAAGATCTGACCGCTTCTATAAAGAGGAAGGGAAACGCTAATCATTCGCTTCGTATATTAAAATCCTTTGCCCAAATGGAGAATTACCTTGCCCAGGTTTTGGCCAACTGCCAAGATGTTTACCATGTCAAGAAACTAAATGAAGGAGCCGAGGAGTACGGATGCCGAGATGCTAACCCTGAAAGGCTTAAGAAACTCTTAAATATTTGGGAGATAAAGCATTGGATAAATAAACGCAATGTGGGCCCAGACCGTGTCGCGGTGCAATGTTCTTATGAGCATAAGAACATTGTTGAGCAGATTGCTGAACGTAATGAGCTGGCTCAGCTTATTATCGAGTTTCTCTTTGAGAAGACTATCGGGACTCCTGACGATAGTGAGGAGGTGCTGGTGGAGTTCTCGGTATTGGAATTGCAGGAGCAGTTGGCTGACAGACTTGCTCTGTTCGGGAGGATGGTGGGTCCAAAAGAGATCGAAGATGCACTTTTCTATCTTTCCAAAATCGGAGCTTTGACTCTGGAGGGAGGATTCCTAGTCACACATCAGCGTCTAACCATTGAGCGACTGGAGATGAACAACAGAAAGAAGTACAAAAAGGAGGACTACCAGAAACTCGAACATTTCTACGAAAACAAGACCCAGCAGATACATATAGTCGGGGAATATGCCCGCAAGATGTTGGAATCTTATAAAGCGGCGCTGCAGTTCGTGGATGACTATTTCCGCTTGGATTATGAAACTTTCCTGTACAAATACTTCAATGCTCAGCAACAACAAGAGCTAAAACGCAACATGACCAGCGACAAATTTGAAGAGTTGTTCGGGCAGTTGTCGCCTGCCCAGTTGGAAATAATTAATGACCGAGAATCAAAGTATATAGTTGTAGCGGCAGGTCCGGGGAGTGGCAAAACAAGGATCCTGGTACATAAGCTGGCATCATTGCTGCTGATGGAAGATGTCAAGTACGAAAAGTTGCTGATGGTCACTTTTTCCCGTTCGGCGGTTACCGAATTCAAGAAACGTTTGCTGAGGCTAATTGGACCGGCGGCCCATTTCGTGGAGATAAAAACTTTCCACTCCTATTGTTTCGACCTCCTGGGAAGGGTAGGCACCCTGGAGAAGTCTGGAGAAATTATTAAAGAGGCCACCGCCAGGATCAACAACGGTGAAGTTGAGGCTAGTCGCATCACCAAGACAGTCTTGGTTATCGACGAAGCCCAGGACATGGATGGGGATGAGTTCGCCCTCGTCGAGGCGCTTATCAATAAGAACGAAGATATGCGCATCATCGCAGTAGGGGATGATGACCAGAATATATTCGAGTTCCGAGGCTCCAGCTCTAAGTACTTGCAGATGATGCTGGCTAAACCGGATGCTGTCAAATACGAATTGGTGGATAATTATCGCAGTAAGAGCAACCTGGTTGATTTCGCCAATCAATTCATTTTACGGCTGCCACATCGCTTGAAAGACACCCCCATAGTTGCCCATGAGGGCAGTAATGGTTTCATCAAGTTGGTCCGCTACAAGAGCTCCAACCTAGTAACACCGCTGGTAAACGACATTATAGCCACTGACCTGGAGGGTTCGACTTGTGTTCTGACCAAAACCAACGAAGAGGCTTTGCAGATAACCGGATTACTGGTTGAAATGGGCAGAAAGGCGCGTTTGATCCAGGCAAACGATGGCTTTAACCTCTATAACCTTGAGGAGATAAGGTTCTTCTTGGAGAAACTCGAGTTGGATAAAGGTGTTTACACCATTGATGATGGTAGGTGGGCCAAGGCGAAGAGGGAACTCAAGAATAGATTCCGAACCAGCCCCAATTTCGAAGTAGCCGCTAATATTGTCAGGGATTTCGAAATCACCAGTCCGATGACAAAATACAAGTCAGATCTGGAGATATTTATCAGCGAGTCCAGTCTGGAAGACTTCGCTGGGGTCCACAGGGAGACCATATTTGTTTCAACCATCCATAAATCCAAAGGTCGAGAGTTCGATAATGTTTACTTGATGCTCGACCAGTTCCGGTGTGGGACAGACGAAGCTAAACGGCAGCTGTACGTGGGAATGACCAGAGCCAAAAGCAGCCTTATCATTCATTATAACGGGAATTACCTGGACAGCATCCATACTGAACAGCTACTGACTTTGGATGATCCCAACCAATACACCCTTCCCGATCACCTAGTCCTATCCCTTTCGTACCGGGACGTGTGGCTGGACTTCTTCAATTATCATCAGACTGCCGTCTCCCGTCTCAATAGTGGCGATGAGATCAGCTTCGATGGCGAGTTTTGCCGCAACACAAAAGGCGAACCGTTGTTAAAGGTATCCAAACAAGGCGCTCGGCAGGTCGAATCTCTGTTGCACCGGGGCTACCAGCCCAGAGGTGCCAAAATCAGGTTCATCGTCTACTGGCAGAAAGAAGATTCAGAGCACGAGATCAAGATATTCCTGCCAGAACTATATTTTGAGAGAAAAGAAATGGTCAATAATTCGCTAAAGGAGTCTTTCTTGTAATCTGGGACAATTATATTTGCCTGTGGCTGGAATGCCAATGAATCAAGGATAAGTACAGTATAATTAAATCGAATTGTCACTGTACTTCCATGGACCTTACGCCTGAGGGACAAAATAGACGTGCCGTGCAATAATGTACGGCTTCTCTCTATATAGAATAGAGGGACTATTTATTAAGGGAGCGTATAACAGGAAACGGTGGTTGATTGTCGAACAAAGAAGTGAAGTGTACAAGAGTGTGGCTTGACAATTCTTGTGTGGTTGGAGGAATCATAATGAATAGCAGCATCAATATGCAATTTGCATGGGCAGACTTTTATTCGGAATTTGCAGACAAGCTACTACAATTTAAAAACAATCGCACTGAATTACTATCCATTTTGGAGGAGACCTATGACGAGCTGGGCTTGAACTACCCCTTCGTTGAGAAAAGCAGAGAACGCGTAAAAGATGTGTGCCCTTTTTCGGTCTTCGGTTGCTTCAACAAGGGCATAACTAATGAAAACCGAATAATGATAATGAAGACACTCGGCCAAAAAATTGGAGTCCAGGGTGTTGCCCCCTCTGAATTCGCCGGAGTACCAGTGCTTAATAATATGAAAGCATGGTTTTTTTCGTATGAAGATGAAAGGAAATCTGACGATATCTCTAATCTATGGTCTATGTTTGAAGCCGCATTAGAAAATGCCGATAATCCATCTGAAGCCAATGAACAGAATTTCGTAAATATTTTCAACAAGGTTATGAAACAACGGGGCATACGATGGAACCTGACCATGGGGTTGTTTTGGATTAGGCCATATCATTATATCAATCTGGACGAAAAGAACCGCATTTACTTAAAGGATAACGAAACTTTCTCCAAAATTTTCTTCCCCGATGAAAGTGCATTGAAACAACTCCCGGATGCTAAGACATATCTGAATCTAATACAAAAGTGCAAGGCGATTTTTGCGAGCGCCGAAACCACTATCCATGATTTTCCCGAACTATCGAGAAGTGCGTGGCTGCATTCACAACAGCACCCTCCAGTGGCGATTGACGTGGAACAGCAAGAATCCCGAATCGAAAACGATACGATATTTCAAAACACTATCCTTTATGGTCCTCCCGGCACCGGAAAAACATATTCTCTAACCAAATATGCGGTAGCAATTATCGAAAACAAGAAACCCGAACAGATTGATGAAGAGATATATACAGCGGGATACCAAAGTGTTCATAAGAGATTTAACGATTACCGTGCCAAAGGGTTAATTGAGTTTACTACCTTCCATCAATCCTATTCTTACGAAGACTTTATTGAGGGGATAAGACCGTCCATGAATGATGACGAAATCAATGGTTCATTGCGGTATGATATTATCCCGGGTGCGTTCCAAAAGTTTTGTGAGAATGCGCAGCAAAAAGTCATATCATCAGTGGGTATAAAAAACTTGCTCAATGATAATCCGACAGTTTGGAAGGTGTCGTTGGGAGGTGCAGGTGACAATCCAATAAAGAAGTACTGCTTTGATACACATTGCATCCGGATTGGCTGGGATGACTATCCGGATTATGTGGAGGATATTGATTCGGTAAAAACGGATTTAAGTAGTAAAGCCATAACTATCCTTTTCGATTTTGAACAGGGTATGAAAAAAGGCGATCTTGCGGTGAGCCTTTACAACCAAACCACTATAGATGCAGTGGGGATAATTACCGGTGATTACGAAAATGACAAGAGTCTAGCTGTTTATCGGCGGAAAAGAAAAGTAAGATGGTTATTTACAGGTAAAACATATGATATAAGCAAGCTAAATAACAATAAAGTAATGACTCCAAGCACAGTATACAGGCTGCACCGGATAGGTTCCAGTGATCTATTAGATTCAGTTAAGGACCTCATTTCAAAAGATCTTAAGGTGGAAGATACGAGCCGTAATCATGTCTTTATAATCGATGAGATTAATAGGGGCAACATTTCCAAAATATTTGGGGAATTGATCACCTTGATAGAACCGGAAAAGAGGTTGGGCGGGCAGGAAGAGATGAAAGTCCTATTGCCCTACTCCCAGAGACCATTCGGGGTTCCTTCCAATGTATATATTTTGGGGACTATGAATACTGCAGACAGATCTATAGCTTTGATGGATACCGCTCTTCGCCGCAGATTTAGGTTTATCGAGATGATGCCGGATCTGGAAGTTCTGAGAAGACTAAATGACGGTGAGCCCTTAATGATTGAGGATACTGATATTGATGTATTGAAAATGATTGCCGTCATGAATAAGCGAATTCAATTGCTATATGATCGTGAGCATACCTTGGGACACGCCTATTTTATAGAACTGGTCAGGGACAATTCTGTAAGCAATCTGGCTAGTATATTCAAGAATAGAATCCTCCCTTTGTTGCAGGAGTATTTCTTCGATGATATTCGAAAAATCCTTCTAGTTCTGGGGGACAATCAAACAGCGAATAAAGATTGGCAGTTCATCCTAGCTAACGATCCAGAGCCTGGGTTGTTCGGGTCGAACGATGATGATATTCCTGAAGATCTTACCTTTTATAAGATTAACGATGCGGCATTCATGAGACCTGAGGCCTACATAAAGATATATACAAAGTTATAGGTTGAATGGGGTGGAGATAGTGCCAAAGAACGTAGTCACCATTAGAGAATATGATTGCCTGTATGCCAATAACGCTAGTGCATCCGGCAATGTGGGTGAGGCACCCATCCCCTTACGCTCCTTTACGGAATTGGAATCTATGGTTCTAAGCAGCAGTCTGGCTGCCGCCAACCAGTTCTTTTCGCTTGGGACCAGGAAGGGTATCGGTAAAGTGTTACGGGCCCAGAATTATGTAGGGGCAATTCAGACCAAGTCAGGGACCACCATTGAGATACTGCCTAAAATCGCATCGCCTGGCAAAGATGACTCACTAATACGTCTACTATTCTTCAGAATGCTTCGAAAGCTGCGCAATCCGTTGTTTAAGAAACTGAACCTCTCCCATCTGAACATAGATACTATGCCGATGTTTGAGGTTTTTATCACTATGTTTTTAGATGAAGTGGCCCGTTTGATCAGGAGAAGAGTAAAGAGCGGCTATGTTGCCCAGGAAGCAAATATTCCAGTAATCAAAGGTAAGCTCTGTATAAGCCAACAAATTCGCCATAACGCTGTACATGCGGAAAGGTTCTATGTTGAGTATGACGAATACCTAACAGATATACCGGAAAACCGTCTAATAAAGGCTAGCCTATGCAGACTGAAGACACTGAGCAGATCCTATAGATCACAGCAAAGAATCAAGCAGTATCTATTCGCACTGGATGAGATACAAGTGAGTCACAATTACGCCCAGGATTTCTCGCGTTGCACCAGGAGCAGGTTAATGGAGGATTACGATCTTCTATTACAGTGGTGCAGGGTTATTCTATACAACAAGAGTTTCTCTAATTATCAGGGTGCGACGATAGCTTACTCATTAATGTTTCCGATGGAAAGGGTATTCCAAGATTACGTGAGTAACATGATACGATCCAGTGAATGGTTTGACGATTTCGATGTCAGGCTGCAGGAAAGCCAGTACTATCTTTTTAACGAACCGAAAGCATTTAAGCTTGAGCCGGATATTGTACTCAGAAATCAGGAGACGACCATTATTGTGGACACCAAGTGGAAAATTTTGAATCCCGGTTCAGTACGGTGGGGCGTAGGAGAGCAGGATATGTATCAGATGCATGCGTATTGTCGCCGCTATCGATCCAAACGAGCTGTGCTGATCTATCCACTCTATGACTATGATTCTCCGCTTCACACTGAGACTTTTTCTAATGATGAGCTGGAGGTTCGGGTTTTCCTGGTTGACTTATGGAATATTGAAGAATCGCTTGCTGAACTGGCCGGTATTGTAAAAGGAACGATTTGAAGTACAGGAGATATAAATCCACTTGAGATGTAAGACTGGATTTATCGATTGAAGCACAATTAAGTCAGAGTATAGTGCTCTCTTTACTAATGAAGAAAGACAACTGTGCAACGGTAGGCCACCACCCCGTTTCCTTCAAAGATGAAGAATGACCAGACGCCGGTGATCATCGCTACCAGTATCAGGCAGGGGACTGTGATCCGGAATACGTTCAGCACCCCCTTTGGCTTCCCACAAACCCAGTATGGCCAAACACACGGCCATAAATGCATTTCCCCAGATTTTCGGGAGGCCGAATACCTGGTTCAGCAGCGCCCCCGCCCCCGCCGTCATGACCACCACCACCCCGAACAGGAAGAAGATAAATACCCCGCCGAAGATGGCCCTGAGCCAGGGCTTTTCTTTCCTCACGATGATTCTTTCAAACTCGATGATTCCGGTCTGCCGGGCGATCTTCATGACCAGTCCACTCAAGCTCAGGAGCAGCAGGACCGCTGCCACCATGCCCAGCAGCCCATAACCTCCGAATACAGCGAAGAACTGGGTCAGCTCTTGTCCCGACACGAAGCCGGCACCCAAAAAACTGCCGGTGAATGCCATCGCAATTTGGCTGGAGGATATGTCTTTAATGAGAGCTCTCTCTTTACGGTTATGATCGTGTTTCATCATGCTCTAATGCTAACATATTTGGCGCGGAGGGCAGCAAATGATGGGTGAGCAGCTGGATACTCATCCCCCTAGCTTTCTTTGACGTGCTCTTTCAACCATTGAGTCAATTCTTGTTTCGTCAAATCGCCGCCTGCCAGCCGCAACATTATTACGTAGGTCCACGGTCCTGATTTTTCCTATGTAAACACGACATAGGAAAAATATTACGACTTTTTTCCTATATAAGGGCGCCGGCGGCAAAGCGGATGCCTACTCTTACTTTTGTCCAGATATTTGCTTGGTTTAATGATTAATTCAAATCGTCACCATCGTATTTCTATATGGGGGTTACTAAATTTAGACAAAATATGCAGGATGTAGACGGAGAATGACGAAGTTTGGTAAATGGTCTCTGCTGTATGCTTATACGGGTAAAGCGTGTTCTCGAAGTATTCAACTTGCTCTATACAGTGAGCATGCCCAGTACGTTATGGGTCGGACTTATTTATATTAGGGGGAATTACCATGAGTGTTTGTGGGGCTGAGTTTCGAAAAAGTGATCTGCAAATCCATTCACCACGCGATAGAGGATGGGAAGGATTAAGGCCAGAAGATTTACTAGGGGGAAATCCCACACCAGAAGAAATTAAAACGGTCAGGGAAGAGTATTGCAAAAGATTTATTGATAAATGCCAAACTGAGGGGCTAAGAGCAATAGCTATAACTGATCATCATGAAGGCATTTACTGCTACACATTTATCGAGACCAAAGCGAAAATGGAGCAGGAAAATGGACCGATAGACCTTTGGATTTTTCCCGGCATGGAATTATCTTGTAAAGATTCTAGCCAGGCAATTATTATCTTTGATTCAGATTTGCCGCAACCTCTTTTCGAAAAGGCAAGGAGCATAATGGGGCTTCCAACCAATTGTGTACCTCTAAGTCGCGAAGGAATCGTGGTAGAACTTCTTGATCATAATATTGAAGAGATTCAGCCTCTTCTTGAAGCAGATGGCGAACTTTACGGCCGTTTTATAGTTCTTCCTCATGTTAAGCCAGGCGGACACAAAACAGTTTTAAGGACTGGCTTTCATAAAAGATTCAAGGATATGCCATACGTTGGAGGGTACATGGATAGGTGCTACCCGCACGAGCTACACGAAGGTGGTCGCCGGATTCTGGATGGTGCAATTCCAGCATGGGGTTGCGAAAAGAGAGGGGTTATTTCCACATCAGATGCCCGACATTCAGATTGTAGGTTGATTGGAAATCACGCTAGTTGGATTAAGCTTGCATCGCCTACCGCTGAATCAATTCGTCAAGCTATGCTAGCTCCAGATTCTCGTATAAGATATGAAGAACCTAGATTGCCTGATGTTGTTATAAATAAGCTGACCGTTCAGGGAGCTAGCTATATCGAAAATGGTGAATATTTTTTTAATCCTCAGATGAATTCCCTCATTGGTGGACGTGGAGCGGGCAAATCTTCACTATTGGAATATATACGTTTTGCGCTAGGTTGCTCTGCAATCGATGGTAAAGATGCTCAGGACGAAACAACACTGGCTACATTACGAATGAGAGAAATGTTACATAATACCCTTTCTAGTGAAGGGAAGATAATAGTTGACATTCTTCTTAATGGAGTACCCGTAATTGTATCAAGGGCAATTATCAACCCCAAATTTATACAGATTGAAACTGAAGAACAAATAACAAATCATAATGCTGAGGATGTTATTAAGCTTATTCCAATCCAAGCATTTAGACAGGGAGAATTATCTGATTTTGGCACTGAACAACTTTCAAATCGCTTACTAGAACTAGTGACAGCCAATGCTTCAGATATTCTTGGTAAAATAGAAAGGGATTTTAGAAGTAATGGACAACAAATCTCAGAAGCGCTTGCAAAGGCTGTTCGTCTTTCCGCTGCCCGGCAAAGAAAAGTTCACCTTGAAACGGAATTGAAGTTATTGCAAGCTCAGATACAAAGCGTTCATTCCCAACTTGAGCCATCAATATTACAGGAGAGCTCAGTTATAGCAGACCACAAAAAATATATTTCTGAGCAAAGGAACATCCAACTTATCCGAGAAACCATTCAAGATTGCTCCAGGAATATTAATAAACAGTTTTCAAATCTCACTGACTCTCTACTGAGGTTGATTAAGAACCATCCTGAATTGGAATTAGGTGAATTGACTGAGTTCTATGCACTAATTTCCTCCCAATTATCCAATGATTCTAGTTCAGACCAAAAATGCGACATATCAGCAATTGATAACCTTATTGCGAATTATTTTGGGGGATTGTTATCAACAATAAGGCAAGCAGAAGAGGAATGGACCAGAAAAGTAAATGAACATAATCAAATTTATGAGGAGGAGAAGAAAACTTTAATTGGACAACAAAAGCTCATGGAACTTATAGAAGACTTGAGTTCCAAAGTTAAACAGGTTGATGAAGAACTTGAGAAAGCGACGTCTTATGAACAAGAGTTAAGGACTGCGGACGAGGTATTGCAGGCTTTGAGGAGTAGTCGTAGAGAACTCTTCGAAACGCTTATAGCGACAGTTGAAGAACAGATCTTGACCATTGATGAAAAGTCATCTCATCTTGCTCGAGGTGAGCTTTCACCGCTATGGGATTTTAGTGAAGTAGAAGCATCCATACGGTCAATCCTAGCAATACCATCAATTAGGGAAAAACGAATAGAAGATACCATAAACATTGTAGAATCTGCCGAAGATCCAATATCTAAATGGAATGAACTGCTCGATGAATTATTAGCTTTAGTTAAATGGCAAGAAGGTGCCTCGAAAACAGAAAATACACCACCTGATACACCTCTACTGCTTTCCGTTTTAGACGTTGGCTTTCTTGAAAAACTTCAGGCTATAATATCAAGCGACCGAGTAGCAACCGCACTTCGGGTGGTTATTCGACCCAAAGTCAATATATATCAGCAACGACAAGACGGAGAAATAGAGTTTCGGAAGGCATCGCAAGGTGAGCAAGCGGCAACTCTTCTAAATATACTGATGAATCAATCTCGTGGTCTATTGATTATTGATCAACCTGAAGAGGATTTAGACAATACAATAATTAACGACATAATTAAGACAATCCGAAAAACGAAAGACGATAGGCAATTAATCATATCGACGCACAATGCTAATATAGTGGTGAATGGCGATTCAGAGCTTGTTATTGAAATGTATCTTGGGCAGAATAGGGCAAGCGGAGCTATTGATGAGACTGCTATTAGAGATGCCGTTACTCTAACCATGGAGGGTGGAAAAGACGCGTTTGAGCTTAGGAGGAAGAAATATAACTTCTAATATTTCCCCAATAATTATGTGACATTATATGAAGGTGGGGAGTTACGCATATACGGTACACTACACAATGTCGTGGTTTTCGATTTGGTCCAATATTGGACGGTGATAGTCAATTATCTGTTTCAGGAGGTTCACTTAACATGAAACAAGCCAATTCCAAACGTGACCAGGACCATTTCCGGGGCTGCCTGCTGGGCGGGGCGCTCGGGGATGCCCTGGGTTATGCGGTGGAGTTTATGCGCCTGGAGGACATCAAGCAGAGGTACG
>Ga0209313_1000766_pt1 | contig 23775 bp, 9 predicted proteins | sample BioC13SIPDNA_3_FD_185748 | JGI IMG/M metagenome (GOLD analysis project Ga0209313, IMG submission 185748) | Anaerobic biogas reactor microbial communites from Washington, USA - Biogas_R2_B C13 SIP DNA (SPAdes) (version 2) | ecosystem: Engineered > Bioreactor > Anaerobic > Unclassified | place... | reverse complement strand
TCGGATTCTTCGACCGAACCGCTTTATTACGTGTATAATTATGATGGTACGGATGTTTCCATTGCCAAAGCTATGGACCATTATTCTTCCCATGGGGCCTTATATAACTGGCCGGCGGCTTTGATTGCATGTCCCGAAGGGTGGCATTTGCCAAGTGATGAAGAGTGGAAACAAATGGAGAAATCCCTGGGAATGGCTGATGAGGAACTTGATAAAACGAGTTTCCGCGGCATTGAAGAGGGAATTCAGTTAAAATCACCTTTAGGCTGGATTGATGATGTAAGTGGAACAAATTCCTCCGGATTTGCTGCAATCCCTGCCGGTTATAGATTTACCGCTTTTAATTGGATGGGGGCTGGATTGGCATGGTGGACTTCAACTCCGGATACAGATGAAAACGCCTGGGACAGGGGATTGAGTAACCAGACAAACAGGATTGACAGATGGGCTTATGGGAAAAACAGCGGATTCAGTATTCGCTGCATAAAAGATAGTGAGACTTTGACACTCCCATCGGTAACTACAAAAAGCATCTCTGGAATTTCTCAGAACAGTGCCACGGGCGGAGGTGAGATTACCTATAATGGTGGTGCCTCAGTTACAGCCCGCGGTGTTTGCTGGAATACAACAGGAAGTCCTTCTATAAACGACAATAAGACCTCGGGTGGCCAGGGTATAGGTTCATTTGTAAGTACCTTAGATGGACTGACTGCTCATACCACCTATTACGTGAGAGCCTATGCAACAAATAGCCAGGGTACAGCATATGGAAATGAAGTTACTTTTACAACCACAGAAATAGCCACTACCGGAACTTTTATAGATGAGCGTGATAATCACGAATACAGATGGGTACAAATAGGAGAGCAGACATGGATGGCAGAAAACCTGGCATGGCTGCCAGCGGTTAATCCAAGTGCGGCCGGATCTGATTCAGACCCATACTATTATGTTTATGGTTATGATGGAATGGACGTTTTAGCAGCCAAAACATCTGAAAATTACCCAGTTTATGGTGCATTGTATAATTGGCCGGCTGCACTATCAGCCTGTCCCACTGGGTGGCACCTGCCCAGCGATGAAGAATGGACAACTCTCACAACTTTTCTTGGTGGGGAAGATGTCGCTGGAGGTAAAATGAAAGAACCCGATACAGCACATTGGGTAAGTCCAAATACCGGCGCAACGAACGAAAGCGGCTATTCAGGGCTTCCAGGCGGATACCGTGACTACTATGGGACCTTCGTTAATATTGGAAGCTATGGCATCTGGTGGTCCTCTAAGGAGCACACCCCAGTCACCGCCTTACACTGGCAACTGATCAGCAACTTCTCCAATGTCAACCAGGGCGACAGCAGCTTTAACGAAGGGTTTAGTGTCAGGTGTGTTAAGGATTAGTCATAGTCAATGCCATCACAAAAATGAACGAATATTTGCACTTAGGTGGAAAAGACCGATACAGGCTTTTCTGCCTTTTCTGAAGACTATCCGATCTATACCACTGGCAGGACCATTCCTGAACTAATTGATAATGCGGTTGAATCTGCAAACCTCTTTTTTGAAGACGAAAAAATCCTTGTTACGCAAGAGAACCTTAAGTTTGAAATTGACTTTAAGCAGTTCTTTCAGTACTACAAGGTTATTAACGCTAAGTTTCTCGCAAATAAGATTGGTATGAATCCAACTTTGCTTTCTCAGTACGTGCAAGGTCGTAAGAAACCGTCTGATGCCCAAACTGAAAAAATCCTTCTTGGAATTCATCAAATTGGACAAGAACTTTCAGAGATAAACCTTATACACAGACCTTAATCATAAGAACCTGGTCGCAGAGCGATTCAAATGGATTCCAAAAACTGCCGGGCAGTCATGACCGGAAGAACGGCATTCCTGAAATCCCTGAGATTCCGGGTGATAATCACTTCCTTACCCTGACGGGGTAGGGGGGCCTGACGGGCTTCTCCGGCGGGTTCTGCTTCAGCTGCTCCATGACGATCCGGATGGCTTCCTCCAACTGCGGATCTTTGCCCTGAATGACCTCTGCAGGCCACTGCTCTACCTCCACATCGGGCGCCACCCCTACATTCTCGACGATAAAACCCTCCTTGGTCCAGATGGCCAGGTTGGGTGCCGTCACCATGCCGCCGTCCATCAGCTCGGGGAACCCCAGCGTCCCCACCAGTCCTCCCCAGGTGGCCTTCCCCACCAGGGTGCCCACCTTGAACTTGCGGAACATCCAGGGAAGCATGTCTCCCCCCGAGCCAGCTGTCTCATCGATGAGCATCACCCGCGGCCCCTGGATCGAGGCACTCGGGGTCTTCAGGTCCATGCCGTATCGCATGTTCCAGTGCGACTGGTAAGGCCGCGTGAGCAGGTCGATGTAGTAGTCGGCAATAAGCCCCCCGCCGTTGAACCGCTCGTCGACGATAATCGCCTCCCTGTCGGCCTGCGGAAAGAAATACCTCTTGAAATATTCGTGCCCCTGCGTGGTGGTGTTGGGCACATAAACATAGGCCACACGGCCGTCGGTGGCTTCACTCACCTTCCGGAGGTTCCCCTCCACCCAGTCGCGGTTACGCAGGGCAAACTCACCGGCCACAGGCTCTACCTTGACGGTGCGTGACCCGCTGCCGTCGGCATTCGGACCGATGGTCAGCTCGGTGATCTTCCCGGCGCTCTTCTCGAAATAACTGAAGAGATTACGGTCGGCGGTCACCTCCCTGCCGTTGACGGCCAGCAGGTACTCCCCGGCCTTGGCGTTGATGCCCGGAGCGGTCAGAGGCGCCCTCAGTCCCGGGTTCCAGTTGAGTCCCCCGTAAATCTTTTTGAAACGGTAGCGGTTGCCCGAAATCTCGTAATCGGCGCCCAGAAGGCCTCCTTCGATGCGCTCTGCCGAGAAACGCTGGTCGCCGCCCCCCACACGGTGGTGCCCCACGGCCAGCTCACTGCACATCCACATGATGAGCCGGTTGAGGTCGTTGCGGCTGGGTACGTCCCCCAGAAATGGGGCATATTTCGCTTTCATCGCCGGCCAGTCCGCCCCGTGCATCCCCGGATCATAGAAAAAGTCGCGGTTGACACGCCACGCCTCATCGAAAATCTGGGCCCACTCAGCCACCGGATCGATCTTCACCTCCAGGGCGTTCACATTCAGCATCCCCTTTCCGGGTTCGGGCTTCTTGCCCGCATCGGCAATCCCCCAGCTTTGCCCCTTCCGGTAGAGCATCTTCTTGCCGTCGGCCGACAGCTCATACCCGTCAGCCTCCATCACCTCGCTCTCCTTCCGCTCCTTCATGTCGAATTTGAAGAGCCTGGCGGAACCCGGTCCGGCACCCGGGTAAACCATATAGAGGATTTCCCCCGGCTTGCCCATGCCCAGGTCATCATAACTCCCGGCACGCAGGGGAAGGTCGACAATACGGCTGCCGATCCCCTCCAGGTCAATGGCGATCTTCTTCACAGCCTCCTCTTTTGCTCCTTCCGCGGCTTTTTTGTCTGCAGCCTTTCCCTTTTCTTCCCTTCCGGAATCTTTACCGGCTTTGGCCGCGTCACGGGCGGCGTTACCGCCTTGCGCGGACTCTCCGTTGCCCGGCGTGCCCTTTCCCGCTTCCGGAGAGGTCACCGCTTCGCCCTCTTCATCGCTCTCACGCGCAAAAGGATGGGCAAGGTCGGCACGCAGCGTGGCCAGGTATATGGAGCTGGTCATGCGCATGTCGTGGCTCGACTGGTCAAACCAGTTGATGACCGGCCCCGCATCGGTCGACGCCAGGAAAAAGAGGTACTTCCCGTCGGGGTCGAAAACCGGACTCACGGCATCGCTCATCCCGTCGGTGACAGGGGTCGACTTCCCTTCTTCCACCGAGTAGAGGTATACCCTCCGGAAATGGGTGGCGGTCACAAGCGTGTAGGCGATCCACCGTGAATCGGACGACCAGTCGCCGGCCATCTCCCGGAACGGCCCGGGGATGTACAGTTCGTCGGTGGCAATTTTCGTGGAACGGCCCGTGGCGACCTCCAGCAGCCAGAGGTTCCGGCCGTTATCGGTAAAGGTGAGGTACCTGCCGTCGGGCGACCACTCCGGAAAGGCGTAGAAGCCTGTCCCCTGGAGGGCGATGCGGCGGATCTCCCCCTTGCCGTCCTGCGCTTTGATGCAAAGCTGGTATTCGCCCCCCTCATCCGAGAACCAGGCGATGGACTTCCCATCGGGCGACCAGGCCGGATATTTGTCGTGGGCCCCGGGGCTTTCCGTGAGGTTGCGGGGATCCCCCTTCTCTGCCGGAAGGGTGAGGATCTCTCCCCTGTATCCGAAAACGGCCCGCGTGCCCGAAGGCGACAGGGCGGCACTCCTGATGTGCTGGCCTCCCTTCACGTAGCGGGGCCTCAACTCGGCCAGCTCGGCGGCGATGCCTACCTTCAGATCCGTGATGGCGCCCGTCGTGAGGTCATAGATATGGAGCTTCGCTGCCTGATCGAAGATGATCTTGTCACCCTCGAGGTTGGCTGAGACCACCGGAAAGTCACTGTAGTTGGTGAGCTGCTTCACTGCCTTGGTGGCCTGATCAAAACTGAAGAGGTTGAACTCGCCGTTCCGGTCGGAAAGAAAAAGAAGCGTGGCCCCGTGCCACATGGGGTACCAGTCGTTGCAGCGCCCTGCAGGCTGGGGAAGCTTCTCCGTGGCGTAGGTCGACAGATCAAAGATCCAGAGGTTCGAGGCCGTGCCCCCGCGGTAGTTCTTCCACTGCTGGAAGGCCGGGGAAATGGGGGTGTAGGCCATCTTCTTGCCGTCGGGACTGTAAGCCGCCTGGAAGGCGTTGGGGATGACCAGCTTCGTGGGCATGCCCCCGCCCAGAGGTACCGTGAAAAGGTTCATATAACGGTTCGAAAAGGCTTCCCGGTTCGAGACGAATAGAACGGCGCTCCCGTCGGGAGTGAAACCCCGCACCCCATCGGCCGAAGGGTGCCACGTGAGCCGCACCGGCATGCCCCCTTCCACGGGAATTGTATACACATCGGTGTTGCCGTCGTATTCGGCGCTGAAGGCAATCGTCTTCCCGTCGGGCGAAAAACAGGGTTGCGACTCTATCCCCGCATCGGAGGTGAGCCTCCGTACATCGGTGCCGTCGATGCGTGCCACCCACAGGTCGTTGGCATAGATAAAAACGATATGCGTCGCACTCAGATCGGGCTGGTGCATCATCCGCGTGTCGGTGGTGCTGACGGTTGCAGTAGCTGCGGTAGCTGTAGTAGCTGCAGTAGCTGCAGTAGCTGCAGTGGCTGAGACGCCCGTGGCTGAGACGGAAACCCCGCCTACCCCTGCGACACCACCCGCCGGTTTATTGGGGGCCACGGTCAGCTTGGTTGCGGTGGCTGGCATTAACGACATCGCAGTGATTATCAAGGAAATCGTCAAGTTTAGGGCGAATTGCAATGGTTTTCTCATGGCTATATCAGTTTTAGTAATCAAATCAGATTTAATCTGTCACACTTTTTCTCCCGGTCCATGTACAGATCCTGGTTCATATACAGATCCTTGTTCGTGTATAGATCCTGGTTCATGTATAGATCCTGGTTCATGTACAGATCCCGGTCCATGTACAGATCCTGGTTCGTGTATAGATCCTGGTTCATGTACAAATCCCGGTCCGTGTACAGATCCCGGTTCGTGTACAGATCCCGGTTCGTGTACAGATCCCGGTCCTGGTCCCGGTGCCAGACTCCGCACGGACTTTCCGGCTGGTACAACCGGCTGGTACTCCTTATAAGACTTCATCCCTGGAAGAATGTTACACTTTCACCCTTCCAAGTTATGGAATTCCTGTCACATGGCATTGAGCAATGCCTCCATCACCTCGGCCGTGCCTTGTGCGAAACGGGAATTCTTCACCCGGAACAACATTGACGGCAACTGGGCCACTTGGAGGGAACATGTCTATTTCTAATGCCTGTAACCCGGTGAGGTGTTTAAGGGAGCTGCCCGGCTTCGATCTCCGGAGCCTGCCCGGTGGCAGGCCGCGTGAACCGGCTGTCGGCGGGAGTGGTCTCATCGAAGAACCCACAGTTCTTCAGGAAAAATAACCCCTGTTCCACGCCGCCTGAGAAGTCCATCCGGGCATTCTTGCGACCTGTATTGTCGACCGTGAAGCGCGCTTCAGTCAGGGAGCTCAGTGGACATTGAGCTGCCCCTTGCCTCCCTCACGTACATCCCGCACTCCGGTCGTTCCGCCCCCTGCCAGGGTCAGGTCGTGCGGCTGGTTGGTCCGCCATGCCCCACGCGTGAAATCGGGAACCTCTATGGGGGCTGAATTGTGGGCAATCGACCATTCGCTCAGGGGCACAATACTGCTCCATGCCGCCGCATCGTAAACGTCCATGTCCATGGGCAGTCCATTGCGCAAACAGTCGATCATCCTCCAGTCCATCAGAAAGTCCATGCCCCCGTGGCCGCCTACCTTTTTGGCCATCTCTCCCACACGGCGTACAATCTCGGGCGTATATTTCTCCTGCAGCTCTTTCATTTTGGCCTCATCGGCCACATCATGCCCAAAGGCAATGTGCTGCAGAGGCCACTTCTGGGCAAAGCACTTCGTGCCGCTCAGCATGTGTATACGGCTGTAAGGCCGCGGCGAACTCACATCGTGCTGGATCATGATCGTCCGCCCCTTGTGCGTCCGGATCAGCTGAATATCCATGTTCCCACGCATCTCCCAGCCTACAAACTGCTCAAAGAAGGGGTCTTCCTTCGCCTTTTCGGCTATCCGCTGCTTCAGGGTGAAATCGTCCGACATCATGGCCGTGAGGTATTCCATCTTGTCCCCCCGGTTGACGTTCATCGCCTGGCAAATGGGCCCCAGCCCGTGCGTCGGGTACATGTCGGCCTTGCGCCGGTTGTCGTACATCCGCCACATCTTGTGGTACGCCCCGTCGCTCATCCGCTCGTCCTGGGGCTTGTTGAACATCCAGTATTCCAGGTCGTGAATATAGGCGCCCTCCCCATGGATCAGGTCTCCAAAGACCCCCTGCCGTACCATGTTAAGGGTAAGCAGCTCGAAGAAATCATAACAACAGTTCTCCAGAGGAATGCAGTGCTTCCGTGTGCGCTCCGACGTTTCCACCAGTTCCCAGCAATCCTCGAGGTGGAAGGCCGGGGTCACTTCGATCGCGGCATGTTTGCCTCCGTTCATGGCGGCCAGGGCTATCGGCACGTGCCACTCCCACGAAGTGGCGATATAGATAAGGTCGACCTCATTACTCCCGCACAACTGGCGGAACCCCTCGTCACCGGCCACATACTCCTTGGCCTTCGGTAGTCCCGCTTTTTCCAGGATCTTCTGGCCTCCGTCGACGGCAGCCTGCCTCACATCGCACAGGGCGGCGATCTCCACCCCTTCGATGTAGGTCATCCGCTCTACGGCACCCGACCCGCGGTCGCCAATGCCAACGATCCCCACCCGCACCTTGTCGAGTTTCGGCGCCGCATAGCCGCACATGTTGAAGGCCATGGCCGGCTGCCGCCGCGTCAGCTTTTTAATCTGCTTCAGGTTCTCCTTATCTTCCCATCCGGCCAGCGCCGAAAAGGGTCCTGCAGCCAGAACTCCCGTCCCGATGGCCGCATTCCTCAGAAATGCTCTGCGATTTGTCTTCATTGTAGTTATGTCATTAATGTTTTGACTTACTATATGACCTTAAAAATAGTCATTTTTTAATTTTCATCAGGAACACAAAGGTAGTGGATATGTTGGACATAAAGAAGGTATTAAGCACACCACTTTTTACAGATTCAGAACGGCCCCGGCGGAGTCAACGCCCACCCCTTATTTGGGGATCAGACGGCAGTCCCGCATTGAGTATGTATGTGAAAGGATCATGTGCAGCGATGACCATTAACTCCCGAAATAGTTTATTTTTTCGGAGTCGCTGTTGTTCGTGTTAACGGTGTCGCCACCGCTGCCTGTGACAATCTGGCTGGTAATGGTACTCACGCCACGGGTGGCTCCGGGGTCGAACACCGCCTCCAGTCCGAAGGTCCTGTGGCTGTGGCCGTTCACCACCGCCGCCGTTCTGAAGATGTGGTTGTGGGGATCGGTGCCCTCGTAAGTCCAGACAGCATTGTCGACAGGTTCCCCTCCCGTGCTGGTCATTCCGGGTGCCCAGTAAAAGATCCACCTGCCATCACGCGGTATGACCACGGTGATCTCCCCCTGTGAATCTGCCCCGCCGATTTCTGCTACCTTCACCACCAGGCTGAAATTGGTCACTCCATTGATGATATTGGGTGTGGCAGTAAGGGTGGTGGTCAGATCGCACGCTTCTTCCGTGATCTCTTCCTCCTGGATATTCTGAAAATCCTGCCACTGGACCGCCGACTGGTAGGCGGTCAGCGCCCCCACGGGAACATACAGGATGCAGCTGGCGGTTTCCACCCCGTCAAACACAGCGTCACGGGTGCTCAGGTCGGCCGGCAGGGGCGACCGCGCATGGATGGCCTCCAAAGCAGAACACTGATAAAAGGCGTATTCGCCGATATCTGAGGCCGTAGAGGGCAGGGTGATTTCCGTCAGATTATAACAAAATGAAAATGCCCATGGCATGATGATATGCACCCCTTCCGGAATGGCCAGGACAACATTCTTCCCGATCGGGCAGTGGATCAGCCTGTATAAGGTCTTGTCGTAAAGCACGCCGTCAAGGGAGCTGAAATGGCCACTGGCGGAATCCACAACAATATAGGCACTGTTGTAGAAAAGCGCATCCTCACCAATAAAGGTAACTGAAGCGGGGATGTGAAGGGTATCCAACTGGTAGCAATAGGACAGTGCGGCGACTTCAATGGAGGTGACCGTGCCGGGCAGGGTGAGTGTTCCGGTTTTGGACTGCGGGCAAAAGATCAGCAGGCTGACTGATTTGTTGTAAAGGAGTCCCTCCAGGGAGGAATAGGCAGGGTTTGCGGGATCGACATCGAGCATGGTGGTGCTGGCAATAAAGGCGTACCATCCGATGGAGGTCACGGAGGCGGGGATGTAAAGGGTCCCCATGCCCTGGCAGTTCCGGAAGACGTATGTCCCGATGGCCACCAGCGACGGGGGCAATTCCACGGCCGAGAGGTTGTAGAGGTTGCTGAAGGCATTGGTGGGAAGGGTATTGGCCGGGTACTCGGCGTAATTCCCGGCGGTTCCCTCGGTGCCCGTGTAGGCCACGATGGTCACTCCCCGGAGGTCGACCGACTGCAGTTGGGGCATCTCATCACGCATGGTTCTGAAGTCACGGGCATCGATGGTCCCCGTCAATGTGAGATGGGTGGCTGTGCCCAGCTCCGCTCCCAGGAGGCTCTTCAGGTTCCCCGCGGTTACGTTGGTTTTCTTATGCTGGGTCACAGTGACGGTTTGGTAGCCGTAACCAGTGGCTGCAATGGTGACTGTGCCCGTGCGGAGCGCTCCCGTGTTGTTGTCAGATGCAGAAACCACCATTTGGGTCAGTCCGGCGCTTCCCGATGCCGGGGAAACGGTCAGCCAGGGCTGATCGGTGGTGGCGCTCCAGTTGACGGTGGCAGCAAGGGTCACCGTTCCGGAATGGGCAGCTCCTCCCAGCGTGAGGGCCGTGGTAGAAAGATGGATCCCCGGAGTTCCTCCGGGAAGTCCTGCAGGGTATATCCCCGTTACAGCCCCCTGATCCTGACTGAATTCAATGGTTCCGAGGTAGAAATAGCCGTCGTAACCGCCGCCCCATCCCCAGTTGATGTGGAAAAAGTCTTCGCCCTCAAATCCGTCGACAATGAAGGCATGACCTCCCTGCTCTCCGCTGCCGCGGTAAAGCACGGGCCTCAGGCTGTTCAGTTCAGCCTTCATCAGTGCGGTCCATTCCGTATCGGAATAGTCTTCCCTGAACTCATAGCGCCCACTGGGGGAATAGCCGAAGTAAGTGATCAGGGCATCGGGTGAGAGAATGGCCGCGGAACTCCAGGCGCTGTAGTACATGTTCACCGCTACCCCGCAGTGGTACATGAGGGTGGCCACGGCCCCGTTTTCTTCGGTCAGGTGAGCGGGCATTTCGTTCCATCGGTATATGGTGCTCCCGAAATTGGCCGACAGCGTACCGTAGGTGGGATGGGTGTAGGAATTACTGCCTGTTCCTGTGGCCGGGTAATTCCAGTATTTCATGATCTGGGCCATGGCCGTAGCCACACATCCGGTGACCGCATGGCCGCAGGGGCCACTGGCATCAGTCGGGCAGAGGGTATTGTAGTAGCATTTCTGGTCCCAGGTGGTCTGCACCAGGGGCCCCACCGCAGGGAAAAGGGTTGCGGCAGACTGCGAATTGGCCATGGCGGTCATGTCATTCCGCGATTGTGGTGACCACAGGCCAGAGAGGGAGGAGTCCGGCTCCGCATTACTGTCTGCAGCCTCGCTGTCAATGGCTTCACTGACAATGGCCTCACGGCCTGCGGCACCTTCATCAGAAGTGCGGGAAGGCAAATCCTCCGTCTCCAGGAGGGCCTCCCATTCGGTAGTGTGAGGCACCGGAGATGCCGCTGTGCCCTGCCTCAGCCGGTAGATCTCCCTTTTACGGCTTTCCAGCCATTGCTTCATGGCCGGCGGCACCTGCCCGGGATCAAACAAACCCCCGCGGGAATATCCCAGCACCGGCCGTGAACCCATGTCGGCCGCCACAATGGCAAAAGTGCCGCTGAGGGTGTCGTTCAGGATGTAAAAAAGGGTGTCGCGGTTTTCTACCCCCACGGAAACCGTTCTGAACCGCCGCCCCTCCTGACCTGCAGCCTTTTGTTCCTGCTTCCGGTTTGTATTGAAATAGTTGCCTGCAACCCTTGCGGCCATTTCGGAACTTACTTTGTGCTGGCGTACCTGTTCCCCTTTTGACGATGAGGGCGTGCCGTGGACCCCGGTCAGGGTGGCCGATGCCAAAAGTATGGCTATGGCCATCAGAAATCTTTTCATAAAGCTGGTTTGTTCGTTCATGAGATTTTCCTGTTTCCCGGTGCGAAAGGAAACCCCACCTGCGAATTTAAAAAAAAGGATAGAGAAAATGTTCTCCATCCTTCCTTAGTTATTAAATAATAATATAAGAAATTGTTAAATAGGCCTTGTTGTCAGCCAGAGCCGGTTGTCAGCCAGAACCGGTTGAAAATCAAATTCGGATTCTGACAGGCGTAAGGTCAACTCCCCAAATGGTTGTTGGTTTTGGCAACGGTGTTAACGGAGTACCATTATCGAAGCACAATCTTCTGGGTCGCGGCAATGGTCTTGCCGGTGACCCTGATGGTATAGAGTCCGGGAGCATTTCCCGACAGGTCGATTTCTCCGGGGGTACTCTCCAGGGTAGTATCAAGGAGCCTCTGTCCGGCGGGATTCATCACGCTCACCCTGACTTTTTCGTCAGCGGCATCTCCTAAGGTGATGACCACCTTTCCGGAGGTGGGATTGGGGAAAAGGCGGATTTCCCCGGCTCCTGTCAGCGTGGCAGGGGTCATGGCATATTTCTCCAGGGAGGCGAAGAGGGACTCATTCCTCCGGAAGGTCAGACTTCCCTTCAGGACGTCAGGCTCCAGGCTTTTCACTTCACCTGTTGAAGCCTTCCACAGTTTGATGACCACAGTGTTTCCAGGGGTGAATCCCCTGGTTCCGGAGTGGTCGGTGGCCGAGGCGGGGATGGAGGCCATGCGTGCCCCGAGGTGGCCGGGTGTCAGGGTGATGGCGCCCACGCAGAGCTCTCCGTCGAAGATGCCCACTTCATCGCCGGGGGTGAGCAAAGCGGGCGATAATCCCACCAGGTTGATATTCATATGGTCCACGCCATTCCCCGTTCCGGCAGGAATGAAATGGACGGCAGGTGTCTGTGATGCGCCGGAAATCGCCGCCGCCTTTGGATAAGAGGAGACGATGGTGAGGACTTCAGGGGCATTCACCTTGACCTTGTAGCCTTCGCCCGGACTGAAACTGCCGATGAAATTCTGCCACCCTCCGAAGGAACCGAAATCCTCTATGGATTTTCCTGTCTCATCCTGGACCTTGATCAGGGTACCCCTGGTGATGAGTTGTCCGATGACGTCCATGGCATTGGCATTCGTCGGACCGGGAAAACCGATGATGTTCCACCCTGAGGTGAGGGGGATCTGACAGGGCAGGGGCACCGGATCCCCTTCGAAGGTCAGTACACAGTCGCCCGTGACCTTGACTTTATATCCCTCGGTGGGTGACAGGTTCCCGATGGTATTGGTCCAGCCTCCCAGGCCTCCCAGGTCCTCCAGGGTTCTTCCCAGTTCATCCATGACCTTCACCAGGTTTCCCGACTGGATCAGGGGATCGAAAAGCAAGTCCAGTCCGGGGCTGTCGGGTTGGTTGTTTGCAGAAACCAGGTTCCATCCTGAAGAGAGGGAAACGGGGAGGGTGGTGGTATTGTCGGCCAGTATGGTAATGGTCACTTCATCGGATGCGGAGTTCACCTTTCCGTCATTGACGATCAGGGTGAAGGTCAGGGGGGTGTCGGCCGACACATCGGGGGCAGAGAAGGTGGGTTGGGGGATATTCCCGGCACTCAGGACGATTCCCGCAGGGGCCAGCCACAGGTAGGTCAGGGCATCGCTGTCAGGGTCGAAGGAGGCCGAGCCGTCGAGGGTCACCAGGGTCAGTTTCTCCACAAACTGGTCGGGACCCGCATTGGCCACCGGGGCCATGTTTTCGGGCAGGGCATCGCAGACTCCGGTGATAAAAAGGTCAAAGAAGGCGAAATTCCCGCTGGAAGTATTGGTCACCAGCAAACGGTCACCACACGCCACGAACCCGCTGCTCCTCGGGAACCCGGTTTTGTCCTGCAACTGCACGGTCACCCCCGGAGGAATGATCAGCCCATTCAGAAATACGTCAACGGAAGTGTTGCGTGGAATCCCGTAAATGCCCGGGGTACCCCGGTCCACCACATAGAGATCGGAAAGCACGTACGCTTCAGGGGAGCTGAATCCCGGGGACAAAGCATAGGTGATCCGGGTGGTTCCGTTTTCCGCGGTGACTTCCAGGTAAAGATCTCCTGTCGCGGTGACATCGTGGAGTTGGCCGTAGGCATCCATGAAAGTCATGGAGATGGCGTTGTTGTGGCCGTCAAGGATAATCACCGTAGCGCCTGGAGGCACGGTGATCTGGCTGAAAAGGGAAGGCAGGCCTGTCCCCAGTTCAAATCCTGATATGACCCCGGCTGCCCCGTCAAAGGATATGGTCAGCGTGGCTGAGGTCAGAAGGGCATTATCGCTTAACCCTACTTCCGACACTTCGAGGTAGTACCGGGTGATATTGTGGCCATCGGCCGAGGTGACTTCCAGGTACGCGTTGCTCGAGAGCTCATCGCCATCGCCCAGGGGTTCCGCGGAGAAACTGTAAACCTGCAGTTGTTGCCCGGGATCTCCCTTGATGATCCCTGAAAGAAACTCCCCGACGGTGGTTCCGGAAAGAACGGCTTTGATGGTTTCGGCCAGGGAGTACCCTGGGCTTACCCTGTAAACCACCGATGTGACCGTGGAAAGATGGAAGGTGATTTCATTGAAATTGTGGTTCCCCAGGCCATTGGTAATCATCAGGATATCCATGGGCCAGTTGTACCCCAGGGTGGTCCAGTATGTCCGGTTGGTCATGGTCCATTCGCTCGATTCCGGATCACTGCCAAAAGAACCTTTGAATGCCGGGTTGCCTTTCTGGATGTGGGGTTTACGGGTATAGCCCATAATCTGGTCCATGGTGACTCCCCCGATCACCGGGGTAGTTCCATCGCCGGTTCCGAAAACGTCGAGCAGGGTGAAGTCGTTGGGATCGTTGGCCGGCTTAAGGCCCTGTTTGATAGAGTCGTTGAGGATGCGGAAGAGGTAGTAGTTGGCTCCGAGCCAGTTGGTGAGTTCACTTCCGGTCGACTCGCCCCAGGGGTTATGGATCCCCAGATCGACATCACAGGCTTCGCTGGCGAACCAGGGGTATCCGCTTTGGCCGTGACTGCGGATATCGCTGATGGCAAATACATCTCCGGGGCTGACCTCCGGGGCAACCAGGGGATCGGGAACCACCATCGCCGGAGAGGTTTGCCACGTCGACTGGTCCACCCAGCGGTACCCGGGGATATATTTGACATATCTGCTGCCCCAGTCTCCGCTGCCTGAGGCCCTGGTGATGGCTTCAGCGGGAGAATTGACGTAACCCCAGGCGAACATGTAATTGCTCAGGTCAAGAGGCTGATTGCCGGGATTGACCACTTCAATGAAGTTGTTAGCCCACTGATCGCGGAAAACAAATTGCGAAATAAAGGGATCGGCCACAAGGGGCTGTTTTTCGCCGGGATCCTTCCCGGGCATGATCAAAACCGTATAGACCTGTGAATTCACGCCATCTTCGGCGATACAGGTAAAGGTGATGGTACGTTCCGCTTCGGTGCCCGCGAGGGAGGTGGCCCTCTGGATGATCAGGGTGGCATTGGGATCCTGGGGCTGGGCCGTGAGAACGGGAATGGAAGGATAGTCCCAGGGGATTTCCAGGGTGTAGGCGGTCTTGGCCGCTGCAAATCCGGGTAAATTGATCGTGGTCCAGCCATAAGCATCCATGATGGAGCGGGGAACATCGGGCCAGGTAATGGTGGCCAGCAGGGCATTGTTGCCTGGTTTGTAAGGGTTCACCCTGATATAATAATCCTTCACCGGGCCATTGGCTGCCGTCACCCTGAGGAGGTCGCCTGTCTGCACATAATCCTTGGTGTTTCCGTCGGAGAAAACAATCTCCCATGTGGCCTGTCCCGGTTTTTCAAGATATTTCAGGAGAGAATCCACAGGCGTGGCAAAGGCCACATTGGAAATGGTGTCGGGAGTCAGCCCTTCGGAAACGATCATGCGGGCATTATCCCAGGTGCCGTTGGCATTCGGGAGGTTCAGGGGGATCACCAGATGGTCGTTGTCGGTGGGAGGCAGGGCCACAATCTGAAAATCAAGCTGCTGTAAGGTGGTGCCCACCGAATAGAGGGTGATGATGTCGTTGTTTTTCACGGAATTATACGCCAGGTTGTCTCCATCGACAGAGGGCTGGTAGTTCCAGGCCAGTCCCTGCAGCGGGGCCAGGTGTTTGATGACGCCGTCGAATTTGCGCACTCCCCAGGGGATGGTCATGGTAAGGGCGTCAAAATTAATGGTGATGTCGGGGGAGGTCAGGTTGTCACGGGTGATGATGAAATTTCCGTGGTTTTTCAGGGTGCGGTATTCCAGGCGATCGGGGAATCCAAAACCTTTCTGGTTGAAGGGCAGGGGCAGCCAGTCGGAATCATCGATCGACACGCCTGCGGAATTTATCCAGGAATCCAGGGCATCCCCCAATCCTTCGGTAATGCCGTATTTCCTCACCAGGATTCTGCTGCCCGTGGCGTCATCCACACCAGCAGCGCTGCTGGGTTCCACCGATTTATAGGGTGAGAAATCGTTGTAGAAACTGGCATTGACGGCATCGGTGACCGCCGACAACCCATCGAAATAGTGGTGCCTGAGATAGAAGGCACTTCTTCCCCGCCAGGAATCCAGGGCCAGGTATCCGGGTTCCACACGGTCAATCTCAGGGAAAAAGCCCCATTCGGTTTCCCGAAGGTACACCTTGAAATCGGCCAGAGCATTCATCTCTTTCGAAGTACTTATGTTGGGAATCCAGAACATCGGGTCTGTCAGGGCCATGATGGAGGGAACTTCCGTGATGGAGGCGATCAGGAAGGACTCCCCGGGGGCCAGGATTCTGTCAGGCAGGCGGACAGAATAATCGGGGTTGGGATTCCATGGTTGGGTCCAGGGATCAATATTTCCCATCTCGAAATCCTGGAGATTCACGGCTTGGGCCCCCATGTTGGTCAGTTCGACGTAATTGAAGCGGGTGTCATCCATCCGTACTTCGGTAAAAATGAGGTTCCGGTAAGGCTCCGGAATGGTTCCCGCCGTCACGGGGCTGGTTTCGAGGGTAAGGCCTGGGAAGACCCCGTTGGTCAACTGACAGGTGTAATACCCTGCCAGTGAGGGGGTGTAGGTGGCTGAGGTGGCCCCCTCTATCAGCATGTTGTTCCGGTACCAGCTGAAAACCGTGGCCACCCCATTGATCATGGCCTCGCTGCTGTAGTCCATCGTCTCACCCAGATCAATCTGACGTGCATCAAATACAGCCTGCTGGGGTTGGTAATAATACAAGTCACTTACCAGCGAAGGAAGAATAAGCTGGCTGAAGGGCAACCGGTTGTCTGTTAATTCTGCCAAATTGAGTGAAAGTCCGCTCCATCCGCTCAGGGTGGTCAGCTGGTTAAAGCTGGCATAAAAGTAGCGCAGGTTGGTGACCGGAGAAAGGTCGAGGGTGGTCAGCTGGTTGTTTTGGCAGTTCAATTGAAACAAGCCGGGTGTCCCGGACAGATCCAGGCTGGTCAGGAGGTTATATGGAACCCAAAGTGTACCAAGGTTGGATATTCCGGTCAGGGAAAGGGATTCCAGCTGATTGTTGTTTGCTTCCAGATAGGTCAGGTTTGACAGGTTGGCTATCTGCAGGGAGGTCATCTGGTTACCATAACATCGCAGTTCCGTCAGCTGATTCAATGCAGTCACATCCATCGATGGGATGCCTTTGTTGGATACATCGAGCCCGATGACCCTGCGGGGCGTTTCTGTGCTCCAGGTTACTCCCGGCCAGCTCAGCGGATCGACACTGTCGGCCCAGATTACTGCCAGGGGATCACCGATCTCTGATGAGGCCCCGTCCCTGATGGTTTTTAAAACAGCTAAATCGCCTTCATGGTATTCCTGGGCTTGAATTCCGGTGTACAGGAAGAAGAAAATGACCAGGTTCAGCAGTGAAAGATGCGTTCTCATAGGTTTGGATTTAGTTATCGTGAGCCATCCCGGATGTGGCGGTCAGGCGGTGGTCTGACCTCTGTCCGGTTTGGCGGTCAGGCGTTGATCTGCACTGGGAACCCCGGCAAAGGGATCACACGGCACTCTGCGCCGGGAACCCCGGTGAAGGGGTCACGCGGTGGTCTGGGTTGAGGACCCCGGTGAAGGGGTCACACGGCACTCTGCGCTGAGGACCCCTGTGAAGGGGTCTCATGCAGCAATGGCTTTATTCTCCGAAATAGTTGATGATTTCGGAGTCGCTGTTGTTGGAGGGGCGGCTGTCGCCCCCGCTGCCCGAGGTGATCTGGGCGGTCACCGTACTTTTACCTCGTGTGGCTCCGGGGTTGAAGAGCGCCTGGATACCGAGTCTCAGTATTCCGTTGGCCGGGATCACTTCCGAGGTGGTGAAAATGTGGTTGTTCGGATCGGTGCTGGTATAAGACCACACCGCATTGTGGACGGTTTCTCCTACGGCCAAGGTCAACGCCGGGTTCCAGGTGAAGGTTAACCGGGAGTCGCGGGGAATGACCACGCTGATTGCGCCTGTGGTGGCGGCTCCGTTGACTTCTGAGACCCTGACCAACACCTCAAAATTGGTCGCCCCGTTCATGATATTGGGGGCAACCGTCAGTCCGGGTGTAATGTCGGGCTCCACATCGCTGCCACTGGCGGTGACGAAGGCACTTTCACCCGGGATGTAAGGAACCGGCGATATGATTTCCTGGCTGGTATTGTAGAATGTAAGTTCCACATTGTCATATTCTTTTGCTGCAGTGGCGTCCCAGAATTTCAGGGTAATGGGATGGCCTGAGGTGAACCCGTTTTCTTCACCGGGGTCGGCCATAGAGGCCCTCAGGACGGCCAGGGAGGTGGAGCTGACGGTTCCCGACAGGGTGAGAACGGCACAGCATATCTCCCCGTCAAAGGCGGCAATTTCATCACCGGCTTCGAGGGGAATCCCCGAGATGTCGGCCCCGATCACGTAAATATTCATATGATCCTGTCCGTTCCCTTCAAAGGCGGGGATAAAATGGGTGGTCTGCCCGTATAGCCAAAGCCCCCCAATAACCAGGAACATGGTGAGTGCCAATTTCTTCATAGTTGACAGAGGTTAGTATTTTCAAATGTACACTTTTTTTTATTTGTACCGGCATTTCTGTCCCTCCCTGAGGGTAATTTTTCATCAGGAAAGAGCCTGAGTTACCGGAGGGTGATTTTCTCCATAAACGTGCCGGCTTCGTTGCTGACCCTCACTGAGTAGAGTCCGGGTGCCTGTCCCGAGAGATCAATTTCTCCTCTGATGCCGTTCATGCGGGTGAGGAGCACCCTTTGACCGGCCGGGTTCATCACGCACACTTCCGTGTCACCGGAAAGGGTGGCTGGCAGGGAGATGGTCATTTTTCCGGAAGTGGGATTGGGGAAAATCCGCACGGCCATTGTCCCCGGGAGGGGAGTGCCGGTGACGGCATATTTCTCGAGGCTGGCGAAGAGGGATTCGTTTTTCCGGAAGGATGAAGAGCCCTTGATGATTTCGGGTTCCAGTGGCATCACCTCGTTGGTGGAGGCTTTCCAGAGTTGAAGGCGGATGGGATTGCCCTCGGTGAATCCGGGGTTATTGTTGCGGTCGGCTGCTGAGGCGGGAATAGAAATCAGGCGTGCTTCGAGGTGCCGGGGGAGGAGGGTAAGGGCGCCCACGCAGTTTTCTCCGTCGAAGAGGCCGATTTCGTCACCTGGCCTGAGGAAGCCGGCTGGCAACGCCACCAGGTTGATGTTCATATGGTCGACGCCATTGCCCCGGAAGGCGGGTATGAAATGGCGCGGAGGCACTTCCGTCAGCGGAACCTCTGCCGATTTGAAGATCAACTCCGGAAGGTTCAGCACCTCCGGGGCGTTTACCTTCACCTTGTATCCCTTTCCGGGCTGGAAGGAACCGATGTTGTTGACCCAGCCTCCGTAGGAGCCGAAATCTTCAATCGAGCGGCCTGCTTCATCCTGAACCTTGATAAGGGTGCCCCGGGTGATGAGCTGCTGGACGATATCGGTGGCAGTGACGGACCACGGGTAGGGGAAGCCGATGATGTTCCAGCCTGTGGAGAGGGGAATGTCCATGGGCAGGGGTGCGGGTTCACCTTCGAGGTTCAGCAGGCAGTCGGTGGTGACATTCACCTTGTATCCTTCGGTGAGGGCCAGGTCGCCGATGGCGTTTTGCCAGCCCCCGTAACTGCCCAGGTTTTCCATGGCGTTTCCGGACTCATCCATCACTTTCAGGAGCTGCGAAGGGATGATCAGGGGTTGAAAGAGGACCTCCATGTCGGGTTCATCGGGGGTGACGTTGGAGGAGATCAGGTTCCATCCTTCGCGGAGGGTGAGGGTCAGCAGGCTGTTTGTTTCTCCGTTGAGGGCGGCGAATGCGGTGGCTCCGATGGCAAAAAGGCCGTCGGTGCTCCATTCGGGTCTTCCGTTGTCGTAGGTAGCGGTGACCAGGGTCACCTCCCTGCCGGCGCTCAGGTCGTAATAGCGGAAGGTTATAGGATTCCCAGGGGTATAGCCGTTGCCGGTCCCGTCGTCGCGGGAAACCACCAGGGGCAGCAGGTTGCCCGAGGTGATGGTTTGGTCGACCACACCAGCACCCACGCACAGTTCACCGTCGAAGACGCCGATTTCGTCGCCTGCTTCCAGGTCAAGGCCGTCGAGCATGGCCGAAAAGATATTGATGTTCATCTGGTCGACGCCGTTGCCGCTCCATACGGGCACGAAGTGGGGCATCAGATCACCCAGGGTGGCAAGCACGGCCGTTGGCCCTCCTTTCCTGATCACCGGGAAAGGACCCACATTCAGCAGCGCCCCCGATATTCCGCTGACGGTGACCGAATTCTCCTTCAGCACACTCAAACAGCTGAAATTGGTGCCTCCGGTGGGCAGGGTCCTGATCCAACGGAAATTCCCGTCATTGGAGTACTTGATGACAAACAGATCGTTGGGGGTTTCGGGTTTGAACCGCTGTCCCGACACCTCGATGGAGTCCCTGAAATGGCCTCCCACATAGACATTGCCTTCCCTGTCGAGGTCGAGGTGATCGCCGTAGTTGAAGCTGTAGGTTTTCTCAAAGACCACATCGGCCCATACCACTTCACCCGCCGGGTCTATTTTGGTAATATAATAATTCCATTTAGAGCTGCTGGTCACCGTCAGAGGATTGAAGAAGGTCTTTCCGCCGAAATTGGCCTGGTCGTAGCACCATCCCCAGAGGAAGCAATTGCCGTTGCTGTCGGTTTTGATGGCTGTAGGCCACCCGCTGGGGTCGGGATCGAGGGCCGAACCTCCGTAGGTGCGCACCCATTTGACGCTCCCCGTGGCATCGATCTTGCACAACACAGTACCCCCGTCGTCGGGGCCCTGGGGTGTGGTGACCCCCCCGAAATCAATGGTTCCTGTGGTCTGGTTGTAGTACTCGCAGGCGACAAAGATGTTGCCGTCGGGATCCACAGCGGGCATGGCCAGATAAATGAGATCGCCGGGGAAGGATAAGCCCCACAGCCAGTTGCCGTTCTGGTCGAGTTTGATCACGAATATCGCTTGCCCGGGACCTGAATCCAACTGATAGCCACCCACCTGCAGAAGTCCCATGAAGACCCCGGTGACGATGACATAGCCGTTGTGGTCGACGGCTACTCCATTAATGTCGCACTGGTCTGAGGCATGCATCTGAGTGACCCAGTCGGGCTCCCCGGTACTGGAATACCTGACCACGTACCCGTCGGCATTGAGATTCTGGTTGACCAGGGTGAAGGCTCCCAGCTTGAGCTGGAGGTCAAAGCGGCCCGTGGTGATCAGCCTTCCTTCGTGGTCGTGGGCGACCTGCGGACCAAAGGGGTAATTGTTGGCGGAGCTGTTCAGGTCGTTCACCACCTGGCTCCAGGCCACCTGCCCCGATGGTTCCAGCTTGGAGATGATGGTCCGTTGTCCCGGGACCTGCACCGGTGTCCCGAAATAGTCGGCAAATCCGGTGAGTTTCCCGGAAGTGTATATATTCCCGGCTTCATCATGGATCCCGTAGTTAAACCTGAAACTGCCTCCCATGCTGCCCGTGGAAATCTTCTGCCATTGCAGTCCTGACGACCAGTCCATTTTTCGCATAAAGATATTGCCCATCAGGTCGGGGGTATCGGTGGAATAGCTTCCGCAGTGGAAGTAGGTTCCCTCAGGGGCCACACATACGGCCGACGAAATGGGGTATAAATTTGTCGCTTCAACCGGGGTTCCCATCGGGTCGCAATGCAGCAGGAAGTAGGCGCCGGGGACATACACGGTTCCGAATTGAAAACCACTGCTGTTGCCATAGATATACACATCGTCGAAGCCATCGAGGTAGACCTTAAAATTAAGGGTGGTGGCATAGTTGGCGTTCTCTGCTGACTGGGCCCACTGCACTTTCAAATTCTCGTCGCATTGGGCAATAAAAGGGTAGGAAAGCGCAGGATTGTTGTCAAACCAGGTATCCCCGCGAAATTCCAGGGCCCCGAAATAGTACCCGGTAAAGACCAGGTTGCCCCTGCTGTCATGCTCCATGCCTCCCACGCCGCTTCCAAAGCCGGTATTGGCTCTGCCCACTTCAAGGAAGTCGAGATACCTCCCGTCGAGGGAGGCCTTCAGGATGATCCCCGTGCGGTAGCTCTTGGTGAAGATGAAGGGATCAAAGATCGTGGTTCCTGTGGGAAGGAAGCCTCCCAGATAGAGATAATCCCCGTATACCGACATCGATTTCAGGATGTTGGTGGGCAGGGGATTGTTCCATTGCACGATGCCGTCATGGTTTAACTTGATCAGCTGGTCGGAGAAGCACGCCAGGTAACAGTTGCCATAGCTGTCGACTTCGATCTGCCTCGGACTGGAGGCGATAGACGAAAAGGAGAACGCCCACTTTACCTTTCCGGAGGAGTCGATTTTGAGCAGGAAGCTATTTTCCCCCGAAAGGGTGAAGGCACCGAAGGTGGCCTCTCCGGAATACATTCCGGTCATATAGATATTTGCTAAATCATCGATTTGGATGGCGGTGGCTCCCAGGCTCCCGGTGGCGCTGAACTGCTGAATCCAGATTTTTTCGCCTGAAACCAGACTTAATTGCACGAAGAGATCGCGCAATTCCCCCTGGCTTTCCATGGACTCGCCGTCAAAGGTCAGGGCGCCGGAGAATGCCCCGGCCGTGGCAACAAAATCTCTGTTTGCCGCCACACCGGGGATTAAGGTATTCCCGTAGCAGGGCACCTGTAGCAAACGGCTCCATTCGGGTACCTGGGCAGTGGCCTGATGCATACACAGCCATAGCCCGCATAACATAAGAATAGATTTAGTCTTCATTTTTTAATTAAAATTAAAAGGAATACTAGCCTGGTTTTAACTCTCAGAAGAACAATGGGTTAATTTGGCTGGGCAGAGGGGCATTTCCGAGGTTTAGCGAAAAAGACCACCCTGTGGGCAGTAGATTTTTCCCAGAATAAATATAGAGTAAAATTGGATTGATCATTTCAACAATCCGGATTATTTTCCCAATTTTGAATGATTTTGGATAGAGATGCTGAAGCGTGTACTTCTGTCGGTGTGGTTGCTGGGGTTGGCCTTTGCCGTTCCCATCATTTTTCTGGTGCCTGATTTGTTCAGCAGGTACCGGCTCGAGCTGGTTTTACAGGAGATAGCTGCGCAGGCCGAGAACTATCGGATCATGTTCAGGGATCTGGACGGGAATGGGGTTCCGCAGAAAGTCTATTCCTTCAGGAACCGTGCGGGACAGTTGTCCTGCCAGTATTTTGGCGATGAGGGGGGCATGCTCAATCAGATCAATTTTAACTACCGGTATACACACAATGTCCCATATGTTTACTTTGGTGATGTGAACCGCAACGGGAAGCCTGAGGTCTATGGTTTTACGCTGAACCGCGACAGCCTTTACCTGAATTGGGCGGAACTCCATACGCTTCATTCCAACCAGGTTGAAAGCCGGTTCATATCCCGGATCGGGGTTTTCGAAACGAACAAGGTCGATTTTACGGTTTCCCGGTTTAACATTCTGGATCTGGACAATGACGGAGATCATGAGCTGGTTTTTTCAGTGGTGACGGGGCTTTCGCGTTATCCCAGGAGTGTGATGGTCTACCACCCGGAGAAAGATTCGCTGGTCTCCTCGCCCGATGTGGGGATCAATCCCTATTTTATGGTTTACTATGATCTAGACCGGGACGGAGCTCTGGAAATCCTAACCGGGAGCAATGTGGGAAATGGTGTGAGTGATTCCACGGAAACCGGTTTTGAAAGCGGCCGGCCCTATCTGATGTGTTATGGGAGTGATCTGAAGCCCTATTGGGCGGCGGTGCCCTTTTCCCCAGGTATCGAGAACAACCTGCACATCATGCCTGTGGGGACCAACCAGATTGAGATAGTGGTTTTTCAGTTTAACAGAAGTCTTCCACGCGAGAAGATTGTCGGCGTTTACAAATTTGACTTCAAGGGCCATGTGAAGGATTCAGCCTTTTTTCCGGAATATGGGAAGCGGTTCCGGTTTTATGTCTATCCGGAAGAGGAAGGGTACTGGTTGTACACGGGCGATAAGATGGTATTGATCGACGACCATCTGCAGGTGGTCGCGGAGAAGGAGATAGAACCGTCGGCCCAGTTGTACCGCAATTTCAACAGTCCGCTGGGTGGGCCTGATGTGGTCACCAGCGATTTGTTATCGGAAAAGATCAACGTATATACCGGAGATTATAAATACCGGGTGGAGAAGCGGTACGATGATGAGCGGATCAGGGCGGTGATCATGGATGTGGGGAGGGGGCCTGACCATTTCATGGTTCAGACCGACCATAACGAGTATACCTATCAGTTTCTGGAAAACAGCT
>Ga0209313_1000760_pt1 | contig 23821 bp, 3 predicted proteins | sample BioC13SIPDNA_3_FD_185748 | JGI IMG/M metagenome (GOLD analysis project Ga0209313, IMG submission 185748) | Anaerobic biogas reactor microbial communites from Washington, USA - Biogas_R2_B C13 SIP DNA (SPAdes) (version 2) | ecosystem: Engineered > Bioreactor > Anaerobic > Unclassified | place... | reverse complement strand
CCCGCAGTCACCACCACCGCCGAGCCGGAATGACGCATTCGCAGCGCCGGCCCACCAGAACACGGCCACCATCTTCCCGACGCCGCATCCAACCCACGCCGCCGCCATCCGTGCCCCGATGCGGCTGGGTTGCCGGTGGCTGCCGTCTCCCGGTGGGCCGGCGCTGCGTGGGGGTGGTTCAGGCGACTTCCCCGGCGTTGACTCGGTTAGCGATTCCAGCCGCCTGGAAGTGGTCCGCTCTGGCCCACCCTACGTCAGTCGGCCCGTCATGCGTAGGGTGGGTCAGAGCGGACCATCGGCACGGTCGCCCGCACCGCGCCCGAAGTCACCACCACCGCCGAGCCGGAATGGCCCATTAAGCAGCGCCGGCCCACCAGAACACGGCCACCATCCCCCGGACGCCGCATCCATCCGACGCAGTTACCATCCGTGCCCCGATGCGGCTGGGTTGCCGGTGGTGACCGTGTCCCGGTGGGCCGGCGCTGCGTGGGGGTGGTTCAGGCGACTTCCCCGGCGTTGACTCGGTTGGCGATTCCACCCGCCAGGAAGTGGTCCGCTTTAGCCCACCCTACGTCAGTCGGCCCGTGCAGGTGTAGGGTGGGCCAGAGCGGACCATCGGCATTACCGCCCGCACCGCTCCCGAAGTCACCATCATCGCCGAGCCGGAATGACGCATTGCGCAGCGCCGGCCCACCGGAACACGGCCACCATCCCCCCGACGCCGCATCCAATCCACGCCGCCGCCATCCGCGTGCCGATGCGGCTGGGTTGCCGGTGGTGACCGTGTCCCGGTGGGCCGGCGCTGCGTCGCAGCGCTGCTGGCTTTTTGACCGGCGTTGACTCGGTTGGCGATTCCACCCGCCAGGAAGTGTTCCGCTCTGGCCCACCCTACGTCGGTCGGCCCGTCATGCGTAGGGTGGGTCAGAGCGGACCATCGGCACGGTCGCCCGCACCGCTCCCGAAGTCACCACCACCGCCGAGCCGGAATGGCGCATTCGCAGCGCCGGCCCACCGGAACACGGCCACCATCTCCCCGATGCCGCATCCAACCCACGCCGCCGCCATCCGTGCCCCGATGCGGCTGGGTTGCCGGTGGTGACCGTGTCCCGGTGGGCCGGCGCTGCGTGGGGGTGGTTCAGGCGACTTCCGCGGCGTTGACTCGGTTGGCGATTCCACCCGCCAGGAAGTGGTCCGCTCTGGCCCACCCTACGTCAGTCGGCCCGTGCAGGTGTAGGGTGGGCCAGAGCGGACCATCGGCATTACCGCCCGCACCGCTCCCGAAGTCACCATCACCGCCGAGCCGGAATGGCGCATTGCGCAGCGCCGGCCCATCGGAATGATGGAAACACAGAGTTCGCAGAGGATAAAGAGAATCTCACAGAAACCGCCCCTCTGTGCTCTCTGTTCGTGTCTGTTGCGGATCCGAATGCGGGATCGTCGAACCCGAGCAACTTGGTGTCCCTTCTTGAGGATTCAAGGCGGAGCCGTGGACTAGTGCAACCCGGAGAATGGACAAATGCGAAAAAGAGAAAAAGACAGACAAAATCGGCAGAAATGGTTGCTTCGGAATTCTCGTTCGTTAGCATGAAGATTGGTGGGGTGCTTCCACAGGCGGTTTCCGCCGCTTGGTGTGTCGGTTCTCCGCCGACGATGCCAATCGTCTGTGTTTCGGAGTCTCGCAGGACAGAAGCCGATGGCCCGGATGCTTGCGAGCCACACGTTGAGGATTGGTGATGCCGCAGCGCGGGGCGGCAGGTTCTTGGTTTGCGCACCGGCTCGAACACGGACGCGGCACGGCCGCGACCCGCGACAGAGATCCCGGACCGGCCCGACGAATTCGGCCCTGCCAAGCACCAGGCAAAGCGCGGGGGTGCCTCCAAGCCTGCCATTCTGTCCGGTCCCGTGGACGGTTTTGCTCACGCGAGGCCGCGTGTTCGGCGAAGGCACTCCGCCGGCGCTGGAACGGCCTACCACCCGAATCTCTGGAGACCGAGCGGTCGGGGTCCGTGCGGGGGCGGAGAACCGCGCACACCAGCCGGCCCAGGATGGGTCAGTGTGCCCGTGTGGAGGTCGGTTTGTTCAGCGATTCCCCTCTGTACGCTTGCCTTCCTGCCGGGTCGCCAGTAGCCCAAGCGACCCAACAGGAGCTTATTGAGGAGATTTCCCATGAGTCGGTTACACCGCCTGCGCCGCGTCGTCGCAGATCATTTCGCTAGTCGCAGACAGCGGGTGTCTCCCCACGACTCCCTCAAGCGAGTCCGGGCGCGTCGCCTGTTGATCGAGCCTTTGGAGGACCGTCGGCTGCTGGCGCCGGGGGACTTAGATCTCACGTTCGGCGGTGACGGAAAGGTGACGACGGACTTTGGGGCCAGCAGCGACGGGGCCTACGCCCTGGCGATAGACGGCTACGGCAGGACGGTCGTCGTCGGCCACACGTCTGACGGCAGCAACTACGACTTCGCTGTGACTCGGTACAACGCCGACGGAACGCTGGACAGCAGCTTTGACGGCGACGGCAAGCTGACCACCGACTTTGGCGGTGGTCTGGACAGGGCCCAGGGCGTAGCGATCGACGGGGATGGCAGAATCGTCGTCGCCGGCTGGTCCCGCGTCGACAGCTACTACGATCTAGCCCTGGCCCGGTACAGTGTGGATGGAACGCTAGACAGTAGCTTCGACGGCGACGGCAGGCTGACCGCCGATTTTGGGGCGACCGATTACGCTGCTCACAGCGTGGCCATTGATGGCAATGGCAGGATCATCGTCGCGGGGTATTCCCGTACCGGTGGCGTCAGCCGCTTCGCCGTCGCCCGGTTTAACGCCGACGGGTCGGTGGACACCAGCTTCGACGGCGACGGGAACTTGACCACGAGTATCGGAGATGGGTGCGTCGCGCACAGCTTGGCTATTGACGGGGAAGGTAGGATTGTCGTCGCCGGGAATGCCTATGTGCCGGACGAGCAGAGCGATTTTGCCGTGGCGCGTTACCGTTCGAACGGCGCGCTGGACACTACGTTCGACATGGACGGCAAGCTCACCACGCATTTTGGCCCGAACAGCGAGTTTGCCTACAGCGTGGCCATCGACAGCACCGGCCGCATCGTGGTGGCGGGAATCGCGTTCGACAGCACCAACACCACGGACTTTGCCCTCGCCCGCTACAACCTGGACGGCTCGCTGGATACCAGCTTTGACGGCGACGGCAAGCTGACGACGGCCATCGGCACTAGCAGCGATTACGCCTACAGCGTAGCGATCGACGGCAACGGCAAAATCGTGGTGGCCGGGACCCAGTTGGGCGATGATAGTGATTTCGTTGTGGCCCGTTACAACGCCGACGGCTCCCTGGATACGAGCTTCGACGCCGACGGCATCGCGGTCACGGCTCTTGGCGGGAATTACGACGACGCTCGGGCGGTCGTCATCGACGGCTACGGCAGGATCGTGGTTGCCGGCACCGCCTCCATCGGCACGGACGCCGATCTTGCCGTGGTGCGGTATGAGGGCGACGGGAGCCTCAACTTTGGAAAACTCGACGTCAGCTTCGACGGCGACGGCAAGCTGACCACGGCGATCGGAGCCGGTGCTGAGACTGCTGTGAGTGTTGTCATCGACGGATACGGAAGGATCGTCGTGGCCGGGTTCTTCCACAACGGCAGCGACTTCGATTTTGCCGTGGCACGCTACGCTGCGGACGGGTCGCTGGACACGAGCTTCGGGGTGGACGGCAAAGCAACCCTCGCCGTCGGAACGAGCAACGATATCGCTACGAGCGCGGCCCTGGACGGCGACGGCAAGATCGTCGTCGCGGGCAGTTCGGTGAACGGCACCAACTACGATTTTGCCCTGGCACGCTTCCACGCGGACGGGACGCTGGACGTCAGTTTCGACGGCGACGGCATGCTCACCACGGCCGTCGGTCCAGGCCACGATTACATCGAAAGCATGGTCATCGACGGCGCGGGGAGGATCGTCGTCGCAGGCTATTCCTGGAACGGCGCCAATTTCGATTTTGTGTTGGCGCGGTACAACGCGGACGGGTCCCTGGACACGACATTTGACGGCGACGGCAAGCTGACCACCGCCATCGGAACGGGGCACGATTACATCCACAGCGCGACGATCGACGGGAACGGCAAGATCGTCGCGGCCGGAGTGTCCTATGTGGGAAGCAATCTTGACATTGCGTTGGCACGCTACAACACGGACGGGTCGCTGGATACCAGTTTCAGCGATGACGGCAAGCTGACCACCGCCATCGGAACGGGGCACGATTACGCTCTCAGTGCGACGATCGACGGCAGCGGCAAGATCCTCGTCGCGGGGCAATCCTATGTCGGCAGCCAGTCGGATTTTGCGTTGGTGCGGTATCTCACGAATGGTTCTTTGGACATGAGTTTCGGCGTCGGTGGCAAGGTAACAACCGCCATTGGAGCCGGCAATGACACGATCGAAGAGGTGGCCATCGACTCCAACGGCAAGATCGTCGCGGCGGGGTACTCGCACAACGGCAGCAACTCGGATTTTGCCTTGGCGAGGTACAACGAGGACGGATCGCTGGACATCAGCTTCGACTCGGATGGAAAACAAACCACGGACTTCGACACCAGCGGCGACGTAGGCCGGTGCCTGGCCATCGACGGCTATGGCCGGATCATCGTCGCGGGCCAAACCGATGCGGGCGGCGACACGGATTTCGCCTTGGCCCGCTACGGCGGTGGCGTGCCGACGTTTACCCCAGGCAGCGTTTTCGTCGCAGACAATTTCTCGCCGTATGATTTCGTCGATGTCACCGCGGGTGGCGATTTCGCCGGCCAGCCGTCGTTCGCGTCCTTGCCAGGCCGGTCGCCCGGGCAGATTGCGTGGAGTACGGACCTGCAAATCGCTTATGTTACCCAGTACGACACCGACACGGTGGTGGCCGTATCCGCGACCGGCGCCGTCTCGACGTTCGCGACCGGCATCGACGGCCCCACGGGGATTATTCAAACGAGCACCGGCAAGCTGCTCGTGGCATCCTACCCGTCTGGCAAAGTGTTCGACATTACGGCTGGGGGCAATTTCACCGGTGCGACTGCGTTCGCCACCGGTCTGTCCGGCCCCCGCAACTTCATGGAATTGCCGACGGGCGAGGTGCTGGTAGCCGAACAGGGCTCGGGGCAGGTCACCGACATTGCGGATGGTGGGAACTTGAGTTCAGCGACGCCCTACGCTTCGGGACTGAATGGCGTCCATGACCTCACGCTGACGCCCGACCGGCGGTTGTTTGCCGCAGCCAACAAGGCCGTCATTGGCGTGTATGAAATCACGGGTGGCGGGGATTTCTCGGCGGCCTCGGCGTTCGCGTGGGGACGCCTGTTTTTTGGCTTGGCCGTGGATGCCGGCAACCGGCTCTTGGCCATCCCCCAGAACGGCAATCAGGTCTTTGATATCACCGCGGGCGGCGATTTCACTTCGGCGGCACCCTTCGCCTACAACCTGCCCATTTCCGGCGAGACCCCGTTGGATACGGTACCGTCGACCACGACGGTCACCCTGGACGTGTTTGGAAACCTGTTGATTGCGGATACGGCGGCAGGAGGCAAGGACGACCGCTGGACGTTGCGCAAAGTCGGCACGGCCATCCAAATCACCGATCTCGACGGCCGAGCCATCCACGCTGGTTCAGTTCCTGGGGCGACGGGTTCCGGGACGGCCACGGTCATGATTCCCTACACGTCGTTCACGGGCGAAGTGCGGGTTTTGACGCACGCCGGTGATGACACGCTGACGGTGGATTTCTCCGGCGGGAATCCGATTCCCAGCGGCGGGGTCGACTACGACGGGGGCACGGGCGGCAGCGACGCCGTCGAAGTGACGGGCGGAAGTTTCGGGACGGTTGTTCACGCGTTCACAGGTGCGGGTGCGGGCGACATCGACTTGGACAACGACGGTGCGCCGGATCTGTTTTACACGGCCTTGGAACCGTTCCTGATGACCAGCGGTACGGCCGACCTGGTGCTGGACATCACCAGCGCTGGCATCACCGACGCGGTGCTCCGGGATTACACGGGCGTTGGCGATGACGAGCACAGCGAATTGGCCTTCACGGGCCACAGCGGCGAAGATTTCCAGTTCCAGCCGCCCAGCAACTCGCTGAAGATCGTTACCCACGGCAGCAGCATTGTGAGCATCAGCGGATTCGACTCGGCGTTCGATACCCCCAGCCTGATTTTCGAGGATGGCAGCGGCACGGCGAGCCGCTTCGCCCTGGCAGCCGCCGACGTGATCCCGGACAGCACGTCGCTGACAATCACAGGCGATGCCGTTTTCGACTTGAACGGCCATGCCGAGACGATCAACGGTTTGAGCGGCGACGGCACGGTCGACAATACGGCGGGGAGCACGGATCCTTGGTTGACCGTTGGCCACAGCGGCGCCAGCAGCACGTTCAGCGGTGTGATCCAGCAAACGACGGGCAGTGTGTCCTTGAAGAAGACCGGCATCGGCGAACTGACACTCAGCGGCATCGGCAGCGATGTCACAGAACTGCAGGTCAACGGCGGCGGCGCGCTTACCGTGACAGGCGGGTTGAACTCGCACGGCAATACGTTCATTGGGACCGACGGCAACGGAACGCTGAACTGGTCCGGCAGCGGCACGCTCGGCAGCGGCAACGGCTGGCTCGGAGGCGGTGAGAACGCCGGGGCCACCGGCACCATTAACGTCACGGGCGGGGAGTTGATTTTCTCCGCCGGAGCAGCCGAGGGCTTCTACCTGGGGCACGGGGGCACCGGGATCTTGGACGTATCGGGCGGCACGGTCACGATCAACAGCAACGGCCGGCCGGTGTACATCGGTGGCGTGCCGGGGTTCGGGTTGAACGAATCGACGACCGGCACCGTGATTGTCCGGGATGACGGCATCCTGAACGTGGCGGGAACGGGGACCTTCCTATTCGGCGCCGACTACGCGGATGCGTCCGGCACCGTGAACCTGGACGGCGGGACCCTGCAAACGGCCCGCAGCTTTGCCAAAGGCACGGGTTCAGCAACGATCAACTTCAACGGCGGAACGCTGCAGGCGGCGGGCGACAATCCTGTGTGGCTGCAGGGTCTGACCGCGGCCAACGTGGAAGACGGCGGCGCGGTGATCGACACGCAGGGATACACGGTGGGCATCGTCCAGCCGCTGCTGAACGCGGGCAGCGGCGGCTTGACGAAACGGGGCGCTGGTGTCTTGGACCTGGCCAAACCCAGCACGTACGCCGGCGCCACAAACGTCGAACAAGGCACGTTACGGTTGCAGCCGCCAGTGGCCGGCAGCGCCGTCTGGCTGGACGCGACGGACGTCAACGGAGACAGCGTCGAAAACAATCCCTCGGATGCTACGAAGATCGGTTCCGGGACGCATCCGTGGGTGAACAAGGGGACGCTAGCCGTGGGCAGCGGCACGCAGAGCACCGTGGATTATCAACCTGCTCTGTCGTCCGGTCACATGAATGGTCGGGACGTTTTGACTTTCCTCCGAAACGACGTGTACGACCCGCTCCCGTACCATCAATACCCGCAGTACCTTGAGTTCAGCGACCCGGATCTGAATGGATTGGTGAACAGCGCTCACACGATCTTCGCGGTGGCCAAGGCAACCACGGGGGCCGGGCCGCAAGGTGCGCAGGGCTTGGTGATCTTCCCGGGTCAGCACTCCGGTCTTACGCTGGACGGTGAGGAGACCGCCGCCACTGCCGATTCCCATCAGTGGATCGGTGGCGCCGATGTGAAGTCAACGTCCGGGTACACCCAAGGGGATGTCGCCGTGCTGACGTCCCTGATTACCGGCAGTTCGACCTCCGGCCCCAGTTCCAACCAGCTGTTTGTCAACGGCAGCCCCGCCACGCAGGAGAACCGCGCGCAAGCGTTGAAAGCTTATAGCAACGGCTTGCTGCGGATCGGCGGCGCGAATCCGCCGGGAAGCGGGTGGGAATGGGGCCTGACGGGCGAGATTGCCGAAGTCGTGATTTACGACCGCGCGCTGTCCGAAGCAGAACGTCAAGAAGTGGAAGCCTACTTGAGCTACAAGTGGCAGGCGGAAGGAGACGCCGTTGACGTGATCCCGCCCGCGACGGCGGTCACGGTCTCCGACGGAGCCACGCTGGACCTGAACGGCGTCGACCAGACGATTGGTTCGCTCAGCGGCGTGGCCGGCAGCGTCGTCGTGCTCGGTTCCGGCACGCTGAGCACGGGCAGCGCGGGCAGCACGGCGTTCGCGGGCAGCATCAGCGGCAGCGGCGGTCTTGTGAAGCAGGGCAGCAGCACCTTCACGCTCAGCGGGGCCAACACCTACACGGGCGCGACGACCGTTTCGCAAGGGACGCTGGCACTGGTCAGCGCCGCTTCGAACAACAATATCGCCCACTCGACTACCCTTGACGTGCAGTCGAGCGCGACGTTGGACGTCTCCGGCCTGGACAACGGCGCGCTGACCGACACCCTGGTGCTGGCCAGTGGCCAGACACTGATGGGCAAGGGAACGGTGACCGGCAAGCTGACGGCGGCCAGCGGAGCGCACGTTGCGCCGGGCGCCAGCCCAGGCGTTTTGATCCAAGACGGCGACTTGACGCTGAATTCCGGGTCACACTTGGACATCGAGATCGGCGGCAACGCGCCGGGCAACGGCGACGACAACCACGACCAGGTGCAGGTGACCGGCACGGTGAGCCTGGGCGGCGCGACGCTGAATGTGTCCGCGTTCAGCGGGTATACTCCGGCAGCGGGCGACCAGTATGTGATCGTGGCCAACGACGCGGACGAAGCCGTGATCGGGACGCTGACTGGCGGAATGGGCACGGGCGGCGGGGCCTTGGCCGAAGGCGCGGTGGTCAGCAACAATTTCCTGGCCAGCGGCAAGACGGCGCGGATCACGTACCTGGGCGGCGACGGCAACGACGTGGCCATCGTCGTCGACGCGCCGAATCTGGTGATCTCGGACGACGACGGCCTGGCGGACACGTTCCGCGTGAAGCGGGACGAGACCGGCAGCAATCTGCAGGTGTTCAACGACGACACCTTGATCTTCTCGGTGCCGTTTGCCGGAGTGACCTCGCTCGCCATCAACGGCGAGGCGGACCAGAACGACTCGCTGTTTGTCGATTTCGTCAACGGCAATCCCATTCCGTCCGGCGGACTCGATTTCCACGGAGGCAGCGGCGGCGACGACGATTTGACCGTCGAAAGCGGCTCGGTCACGAATTTCACTTACACGCCCTTCGATCCGGCCGGCCCCGATGGTCCCGGTTCCGGCGAATTCGATATCGACGGATCGAAGATCACCTTTACCGGGCTCGAGCCGACCCTCGTGACGCTCTCTGCCGCCAACGTCACGATCGACATGTCCAGTCTGGGCGCGGGCGAAGAAGTCACCGTCGCGGACACGGGCACGACGACGGACAAACAGTCGTACGTGGATTTCGCCAACGCGAACATCGAGGACATGTCGTTCACCAACCCGACGAACTTGCTCAAGATCATCGGGACCGGGTTTGCGGACACGATCCGCATCGACGCCTTGGACACGCGGGACGCCGACGGCAACCCGCTGGCCGCGGCGGTGACGGTCGAGGCCGGCGGCGGCAACGACGCGGTCGATGTGCAGGGACTGGGCGCCGGCTTTGCCGCAGCACTGATCATCCGCGGCGATGCAGGGAACGACACGTTGGACGCATCGGTGTTGGATCTGAACGTCACGCTCGACGGCGGCGCGGGCAACGACACGCTCACCAGCGGCAGCGGCAACGACACGCTGATTGACGGTACGGGGGACGACAACCTCACGGCGGGCGCTGGCGACGATACGTTCGTCCTGACTCCCGGCAGTGCCGACGTGGTCAACGACAGCGGAGGCAACGACACCGTCGATTTCTCCGCGGCCGGGGCCGGGATCACGATCGACATGGATTCCACCGCCGTGCAGACGGTCAGTGGTGCGGACACGGTGCAGCTCAATGGGCAGATCGAGAACTTCGTCGGCAGCGACTTCGCGGACACGATCTTCATGCTCCCCTTGACCGTGGTTCGCAGCGTCGAGGGGAACGATCCAGGGGCGCCGACGGGTGACACGCTGATCGTCGACGGGCAAGGGCAACAGGTGGCCGTCGCCGGCGGGCAGGTTGCGGTGCCGGGCTTCCAGCCGATTGGCTACACGGAAATCGAGTCGCTCGACGTCCGCAACGAAGTGGTTCGCTGGAAGGACGCGGTCAGCGGCAATTGGACGGACGCATCCAAATGGGATGTGGGCCGAGTGCCCGGTGCCCAAGACCATGTTTACGTCGATGCCACTGGCTCCGGCTACACGGTCACACTAAACACAGACGTGACCTCTGCGGCTATCGGCAGCTTCACCATGGATTCTTCGTCCGCGGTGTTTGCCGCAACCAGCCGGACGTTTACCGTCAATGGTACGTCAAGTATTCAAGCGGGCCGAGTCGAGTGGGCCAGTTCAACCTGGACGACCGGATCGCTGGTGAACGAGGGCGCATTCATGGCCCGCCGGTTGGATGACTACGGCGGCACTTCAACCATTAACGGGCCGTTCACCAATGCCGCCTCGGGGACTTTGTGGGTTCAGGGATACCGCGACTTTTTTACACTGGACGTCACTTCGGGGATGACCAACGCGGGAACCCTGTATCTGGACACGGTGGGACAGTACTCCAATTACTCGTACAGCATCACCTTGAACGTCACCGGCGGCGCCTTGGTCAACACAGGGTTGATCGAGTCGCTGGCGCAGGAGGAAGCGGGCACCTGCTACCGCAATCTGAACGCGGAATTGGACAACCGGGGGACGTTCAACGTCAGGTCGGGAGTCAATCTTTACGTCAACAGCCCCGGGGCAAACCATAGCAACAGTGGGCAGATCAGCGTCAGTTACGGCAATCTGGTCGTCACGGGGATTGGCAGCTTCGAGAACACGGCCACGGGGACGATCAGCGGGCGATCCGTCACGCTGACGGGGCAGGGCAGCGGCAGCGGTGCGACGTGGACCAACGCTGGTGATATCACGCTGGCCAGCGGCGGCCTGTCGATCAGCGGTTACGCGAGCATCGCCAACAGCGGCTCGATCGACGTCAGCGGCGGCGACGTGGGGATCAGCGGCTACACCACGTTGACCAACACGGGAGACATGACGATCGGTTCCGGCAGGACGCTTACTGTCTCGGGCGGTACATTCGAGCATCAGCCGGGGGCCACACTGACCGGCGAAGGGACGATCTCCTTCAATTCCAGCACGGTGGATGTCACCGGGGCGTACACGACGGGAACCACGCCTGCCGTCTATTTGAATAGTTCGACGGTCAGCGGGACCGGTACATTCACCAATGCGGCCTGGCTGCAGGCGGGCAACACCACGTTCGGAAGCGGCGTCACGTTGGTCAACGAAGGCACATTCTACGCGCGCCGAACGGACGGCTTAGGCGGTAGTTCGACGATTAACGGGCCGTTCACCAATGCCGCCTCGGGGACTTTGTGGGTTCAGGGATACCGCGACTTTTTTACACTGGACGTCACTTCGGGGATGACCAACGCGGGAACCCTGTATCTGGACACGGTGGGACAGTACTCCAATTACTCGTACAGCATCACCTTGAACGTCACCGGCGGCGCCTTGGTCAACACAGGGTTGATCGAGTCGCTGGCGCAGGAGGAAGCGGGCACCTGCTACCGCAATCTGAACGCGGAATTGGACAACCGGGGGACGTTCAACGTCAGGTCGGGAGTCAATCTTTACGTCAACAGCCCCGGGGCAAACCATAGCAACAGTGGGCAGATCAGCGTCAGTTACGGCAATCTGGTCGTCACGGGGATTGACAGCTTCGACAGTAGCGGCACCATCACCGGCCCGCGAAGTGCCAGTTTTACGGGCGGGACGGCGAGCGACACGTTCACCAACACCGGAACGGTCGACCTCGACGCGGGTGTCTCGCTCAGCAGCTTCACCGATATCTTCGGCACGGGCACGCTCGGCACCGGCGTGACCATCACCGCCAGCGACGTGAATCCCGGTTTATCGCCCGGCGTGCTGAATATCGTCGGCAGTTACGTGGAGGGTTCGGGCACCAGTCTGAGCATCGAAATCGGCGGCGAAACAGCCGGCAGTGGAGCGGGATTCCACGATCAGCTCAACGTGACCGGCACGGTGAATATCAACAATGCCTCGCTCCACGTGTCGTCCTTCGGCGGCTACGTGCCCGCTGGCGGCGAATCCTACGTGATTGTCAACAACGACGGCACCGACGCCGTAAGCGGCACGTTCGCCGGCCGCGCGGAAGGCTATACGTTCACTGACTTCCTGGGCTCCGGCCTGGACGCCACCCTCAGCTACGTCGGCGGCACGGGCAACGACGTGGTGCTCAACGTCGTCGGACCCGAGATTGACGTGCAGCGGCCGGCGGGTACTTCGATTGCCGACGCCGGCGCGGACGATCTGGGAACAGTAGTCGTTGGCACGGTCAACCTGACCTACACCATCGACAACACGGCCGGCGCCGCCCAGCTCACCATCCCGACCGGTGGCGTCACGCCCTCGAACTTCGCCAACAGCAGCAACTTTTCCGTCGGCACCACCTTACCGCTGACCGTGGCGCCCGGCGCGACCGCGGCCCTGTCTGTTTCCTTTGATATCGATGCCGCCGGCGCATTCAGCTTCGACCTGGACATCGCCAACAACGACAGCGACGAGGATCCCTACGACATTACCGTCCAGGGCGAGGGTGTGGCAAACGACTTCGGCGACGCCCCGGACACGAGCGCCGGCACGGGTGCCGGGAACTACAACACGCTGTCAACCGACAGCGGCCCGAGTCACCTGGTTGACGCCAATATTTTCCTGGGCGCCAACGTCGATACGGAGGCCGAAGCCGCGCAATCTTCGGCGGCCAACGGCGACGACACGGCCGGCACCCCCGACGACGAAGACGGCCTGAACAACCCGCTGGTCGATCTGATGCTGACCGAAGGGACCGAGCCGACGGTCAACGTGATCGTGACCAACAACACGGGCAGCCCGGCCACGCTCTACGGCTGGATCGACTACAACGCCGACGGCGTGTTCGACAACGCCACCGAGCGCACTTTCGAGACCGTGGCCACCGGAACCACGGGCGCCGTCGTCACGCTCACCTTCCCGACCGTGCCGGAAAACACGGCCGGCAACACCTACGCCCGCTTCCGCTTCAGTACGGAGACGATGAACGCGCAACACCCCACGGGTGCGGCATCGGACGGCGAGGTGGAAGATTATCCGGTCACAATCACCGAAGTCAGCAGCGGGTTGGTCAAGTCGCAGCAAAAGATCAGCGACACGGACGGAAACTTCACGGGAGAGCTGGACAACGGAGACTATTTCGGCGTGGGCGTCACGAAACTCGGCGACCAGGACGGCGACGGAGTGCCGGACGTCGCCATCGGCGCTTACGCCGATGACGATGGCGGTGCCGACCAAGGGGCGGTTTGGATTGTGTTTCTCAACAGCGACGGCACGGTGAAGAGTCATCAGAAGATCAGTGAGACGCAGGGAGCGTTCACGGGACAATTGGACGTGAATAATCGGTTTGGTACGTCGGTGGCGAGTATCGGCGACTTGGACGGTAACGGCGTTACGGATCTGGTCGTGGGGGCGTCCAACGATGGTGACGGCGGCGCGAACCGAGGTGCGGTCTGGGTGCTGTTCATGAACAGCAACGGCACCGTCGCCGGCCACCAGAAAATCAGCGACACACAAGGCGGTTTCACGGGGACGTTCAGCGAAGATTACCATTTCGGCCTCCGCGTGGCCGGTCTGGGGGACCTCGACGCCGACGGCGTGCCGGACGTGGCCGTGACTGCTTCCGGTGACGACTCCGGCGGTACGGACAGCGGGGCCGTGTGGGTGCTCTTCCTCAACCGAGACGGCACGGTTAAGGATCACCAAAAAATCAGCGAGGGCGTCGGCGGTTTCACCGGCGACCTGGACGCCCAGGATGGTTTCGGCACGACGGTCGCCAGCGTGGGTGATCTGAACGGCGACGGAGTCACCGATCTGGCCATCGGTACGTATCGAGACGACGACGGCGGAATGGATCGCGGGGCCGTGTGGATGGTGTTTCTGAACACGGATGGCACGGTCAAGGGACACCAGAAGATTAGCGCGACGGCAGGTGGATTTACCGGAGAATTACCTGACGGCCACCTGTTCGCCCATGGGGTGGCGAGCGCGGGCGACTTAGACGGCGACGGGGTTACGGACTTGTTGGTCGGCCACATGGTGAACGATGGGGGACCAGGCCGCGGAGCCGTCTGGGTGCTGTATCTCAACAATGACGGAACGGTCAAGGCTCATCGCAAGATCAGCGACATTACCGGCAACTTCACCGGACCGCTCGCTGACGGTGACTCCTTTGGCAATTCGGTCACGAACTTGGGTGACGTGGACGGCGATGGCGTGACCGATTTGGCAGTGGCGGCGGACGGAGACGACGACGGCGGCACCAATCGCGGGGCCGTGTGGATTGTGAATCTGCTGGGTCCGGTCGACACGGGCGACGCGCCGGCAACGTACATCACGAGCCTGGCGGACGACGGCCCGTCGCACCTGGGCACCGGGCCCATGTTGGGCACCTTGCGAGACATCGAAGTCCACGCCGTGCCCAGCGCCAATGCCGACGGCGACGATACGGCCGGGACCACGCCCGACGACGAAGACGGCATCACCGTGCCCGCCGGCACCTGGCAGGACGGGACCGACGGCGGCAGCGTGCAGGTGGTCGTCACCGGCGGTTCGGGTTACCTGAGCGGCTGGACCGATTGGAACGACGACGGCGACTTCAGCGACACGGGCGAACAGATCTTCAATATGGAGTCGCTCGCCGCCGGCACGCACACCGTCAGCTTCGATATCCCCACCGGCACGATTCCCACCAGCGGCAACTACAACCGCTTCGCCCGCTTCCGGTTGGCCGAGTCCAACGCGACCACCATGACCGTCAGCGGCCACATCTCCAGCGGCGAAGTGGAAGACCACCTATTGCAGTTCACGGGCCTGGCCGCCACGTACGACTTCGCGACCGCTGCATTCTTCACTCCCGAACTCGATGGGACACACACGAACGCCGTCGTCCAGGTGACGCGATCCGGGAATACGTCAATCGCGAGCAGCGTCGACGTAGTGTTGACCGGCGGCACGGCCACGGCCGGCAGCGATTTCACGGCGGGCCCGCTCACGTTGAGTTTCGCGAGTGGCGAAACGACCAAGGTGGTCCCCATTGAATTTCTCGGCGACGAGATTGTCGAACTCGACGAGACGATCAATCTCTCCTTCACCAACTTCGGCGGCAACGGACAGGCGGGTACGACGAATCCGACCGCGGTGCTGACAATTGCGGACGACGACTTCGCCACGTTGACCATCGGTGATGCGTCGGTCGCCGAAGGCGACTCGGGCACCACGCAGCTCGTGTTCGACGTGACGCTCGATGCGGCGGTCGATACTGGCCTGACCGTAGACTACGAAACGCAGGACGGTTCGGCGACCACGGGCGACAGCGATTACACGTCCATCCCCACCACCACGCTGAACTTCGCCGGCAACAAGGACGAGGTCCATCAGATCACGGTCGACGTCAACGGGGACGACAAGATCGAGCTGGACGAAACGCTGTCCGTCGTGCTAAGCAATCTGCTGGCCTCCGGCCGCGACGTCCGCTTGGGCGGCGACGGCGCGGTCTTCGAGCACGCTGGCAACACCAATCCCGAAGACGAAGGTTGGCTTCTTACGATCAACAGTGGCGGCCAGCAGAATGTCGGACCGGTCGTCGACGACTTGGGGATGGGTGTGGACGCCTGGTTCTATGAGGACGCGTCGAACGAGATCTACACGACGGGAGGCTACGGCCAAATCCCGTCGGCCGAGCAAGTGGCCGCGGCCTCGGCCCACGGATGGACACTGTCAACGACCGCACGGGTGGTCACGGGATCGACTGGCTTCTACGACGGCCCGATCGTGATTTACCGGGACGGTGTCAAGGATTGGATCCTGTACTTCAATACCGACGGGGACGGCAACGCAGTGGTGCGTCTGTCGACAGGGATGAATCTAGGTCCGCAGTACACGGTGCCCGGCTCTGTCGGCAGCTACCGCTCTTATGAGTTGATCTACGACCCTGCAACGAGTACGGCAGACCTGCTGGTGGACGGCGTGGAACGGATCAGCGACTACGCCGGCAGAACGGAGGAGCTGAAGAGCGTGTCCTTTGGGTCGGGCGGATCCAACTCGTCCGGACGATTGCACTTCCATTCCGTCCAATGGTCTATCGCGTCTGCCACCTCCTCCACCACCGGCACGATCCAAAACGACGACTACGCTCCCGTGGCCGATGCGGGTGGCCCGTACACCATCGACGAAGGCGATTCGCTCGATCTGGACGCCTCCGCCACCACCGACGCCGATTCCACGTCGCTCACCTATCGCTGGGACGTGGACGGCGACGGGGATTACGACGAAAACGTCACGGGCGAGACGGTCACGCTCACCTGGGCGCAACTCGTGGCCCTAGGCATCGACGACGGCCCGGACGGCCCTCGCGATGTAACTGTCGAAGCCAGCGACGGCACCAACACCGGCACCGCCACGACCACGCTGACCGTCAACAACGTGGCCCCCGCGGCGGACTTCACGAATGATGGGCCGGTGAACGACGGTTCGACCGCCACCGTCAGCTTCTCCGGGCAATTCGACCCGTCGGCGGCCGATACCACGGCCGGATTCCACTACGCCTACGATTACGACCATAACGGCACCTTCGAGGTGGGCGACGGCACGTACGGCGGCTCGCCCGGCAATGCTTCCCAGACGGTGCCTCTCGCCTTCCTGAGCGGTCCCGGCACGTACACGATCCGCGGCCGCATGATCGACAAGGACGGCGGCTACCACGACTACACGACCGATGTCACGGTGACAGCCTTCCCCCTGTACGATTTCACTGCTGCCACCTACTCCGCGAATGAAGGCGACGTAACCAATACGACGACCGTCGTCGTGGTCAACCGCTCCAACACCACGTCCGTCGCCAGTTCGGTGGACGTCGTGTTGACCGGCGACACGGCGACGGCCGGCAACGACTTCACGGCCGGGCCGGTCCCGGTCAGTTTTGCGATCGGCGAGACCACCAAGGCGGTTCCGATCGAGATCCTGGGCGACGAGATTGTCGAACTCGACGAGACAATCAACCTCTCCTTCACCAACTTCGGCGGCAACGGGCAGGCGGGCACGACGAATCCGACCGCGGTGCTGACGATTGCCGACGACGACGTCGCCACGCTGACCATTGCCGATGCCTCGGTCGCCGAGGGCGACTCGGGGACGACGCAGTTGGTCTTCCACGTCACGCTCGACGCGGCGGTCGACATCAGCCTGACCGTCGACTACGAAACGCGGGACGGTTCAGCCACCACAGGCGACAGCGATTACACCGCCATTCCCACGACCACGCTCAACTTCGCCGGCAACAAAGACGAGGTGCACCAGATCACGGTCGACGTCAACGGCGATGTCGAGGTCGAGCCGGACGAGACCTTACAGGTCGTCCTCACCGGACTGAACGCCGCGGGCCGCCGTGTCGGTTTCCCGACGATCAGCAGCAATCTGATCTTGCACTGGGACCTGGAGGAAGGCAGCGGCACCACGGCGTACGATAGCTCGCCGAACGGTCTGGACAGCATTCACTTTGGCGGCACGTGGAGCGGCGAGACTCCGCCCGGCGTCGATAGCGAGTACTCCGTCCACTTGAACGGCTCGACCTATTTGTCCAGTGCGTCGACCGGCTTGCTACCCAACGGCAATGCCGCGAGAACCCTGACCGCGTGGGCCAAATCGGACGACGGGGAACGGGACAGCAGCGCCGATCATGTCGTGAACTACGGTAGCCAGTACCAAACGGGCGGTGGCTATGGGTTCATGCTCTTCACGGAGAATCACTGGTATTTCTATGGATGGGGTGACGCAGACCTCGATTCGACAATCACCGCAGATACCGGGTGGCATCACCACGCCGTTTCGCACGACGGAAGTACGCTGCGGTACTACATCGATGGTTCGCTGGTTGCTTGGGGAGCCAGAACGCTGAGCACGCCAAGCTCGAGTCCACTGGTCGTCGGGGCCAGGCCGGGGATGCACAGCGACACCTTTTATGACGGCTTGGTTGACGACATTCGCATCTACAGCGATGCGTTGTCGGCGGAGGAAGTGCTGCTGGCCAGCGGCCTTGGCTACGGGGCCACGGGCACGATCCAAGACGACGACTTCCGGGACTTCGGCGACCTGCCCGCAGATTACCACCTGACGGCTTCGACCGACGACGGAGCGCGACACGAGATCCCAGATTCGGGCGGCATCTATCTGGGCACCTCGATCGACGCCGAGGCCGACGGCCAGGAAAGTGCCGATGCCGACGGCGACGATCTGGCCGGGACGACGCCCGACGACGAAGACGGCGTCAGCGTGGTCGGCGTCTGGCAAGACGGCACCGACGGCGGTGCCGTGCAGGTGGTCGTCAGCGGCGGTTCGGGGTTTCTGAGCGGCTGGGTCGATTGGAACGACGACAACGACTTCGGCGACAGCGGCGAACGAATCTTCGACATGCTCTCGCTGGCCGCCGGCACGCACACGCTCAACTTCGACATTCCCGCCGGGGCCATCCCCACCAACGCGACCTACGCCCGTTTTAGCCGCTTCCGCTTGGCCGAGTCCGATACGGTCGCCATGACGCTGACCGGACACATCGCCAGCGGCGAAGTGGAAGATCACCTGCTCGAGTTCACGGGCGTCGCCAATCAGCCGCCGACCGATCTGGACCTCGCGCCGGCCAGCATTCACGAAAACCAGGCCGCAGGCACCGTCGTCGGCACGTTCAGTACGACCGACCCGGACCTGCCCGACGACTCGCACGAATACACACTGGTGCCGGGCACGGGCGACGCGGACAACGGTTCGTTCACTATCGACGGCGCGGAGTTGAAAACGGCGGCGGTGTTCGATTTCGAGACCAAGAGCAGCTACTCGATCCGCGTGCGGACCACGGACGCGGGCGGGCTGTGGTACGAGGAAGCGTTCACGGTGACGGTCACGGACGTGGACGAAATCGCGCCGACGGTCACGATCAACCAGGCGGGTGACCAAGCGGACCCGGCGCTCTGGCCGCCGATCCGGTTTACGGTTGCGTTCAGCGAAAGCGTGACGGGATTCAACGCGGACGACATGATCCTGGAGGGGACGGCGCCGGGAACGCTGACGGCGTCCGTGATGGGCGGGCCCGTCGTGTATACGGTCTCGGTCAGCGGCATGACGGGCGACGGGACGGTCGTGGCCCGGGTCCGGGCAGCTGCGGCCGTAGATGCCGCCGGGAATCCGAGTGAGGCGAGCACGAGCACGGACCACGGAGTGCAGTTCTTTCTGCAAGCGGTTCAGCCGGTATGGCGGTTCGATTTCAACGGCTTCGGCGGCCACACGGAAGCAGGCACCACGGGCGTGTCGCCGTGGCAGGCGAAGGCGGGCAATGCGTTCGGCTGGGTGGGGACGTTGCCGTGGTACTTCGAGCGGTTTAGCGCGTCGGATTCAGACTGGGACCGTCTGCGGTACGACGGGCAATCGACGGATCCGATGGGCAACCCGCTGACGTTCGCCGTGGACGTGGTGCCCGGCAAGGCGTATGAGGTGATGATCCTCACGGGCGACGCGAGTTGGAACCACGATCTGCAGCAGTTTCAGGTGTACGACGGTCACGCGTCGTTGATGCCGCCGCCCGAATACCCGTTGCTGAACACGTTGCCTACGGGCGATACGCAGCTGGTGGACGTGTGGGGCGCCGGCGCGCCGGACGGCAGCGGCGTGCAGGTCACCTGGGGCGGCGGGGCGGCCAATCCGAATCCCGGTTACTACCGTTGGGTGCGGTTCACGACGGGGAGCATCTTGGACGATGGCAGCGGCCTGGGGTCGGTGCTGATGAAGATGCTGGACCGGGGCGGCAGCAACGGGACGACGGTGATTTTGGCGATGGACATCCGGCCGGTGGAGGCGGTGGGCGAGTTGACGCTGGTGCGCGACGCCGCACCGGCGGACACGCCGCCCTTCGACGTGTTGGCGGCGGACGGGATGACGGTGGACAAGTACACGGGCACGGGCGCTCCGCCCCACGCGGTGCTGACCGTGACCGTTTCGGCCGGCTCGCCGCGGCAGTACGCGACGGTGACCCCGGACGCGGTTCCCGTGCCGGACACGCCGCCGATTCCCAACGCCGACAATGCGATCGTGGCTACGTTCGGCGGGCAGGTCAAGTCGGACGCCAGCGGGTACTTCGAGTTCTGGGTCCAGCGGCCGGCGACGCTCTTTAGCCCGACGGGAGACCCGCCCACGGAGAACTGGACGATCGTGGTTGAGGAGTCGTCGGGGCTGTCGCGCGGGACGGCGATCCAGCCGTACGAAGCGCCCAGCCAAAGCGCCCCGCTGCGGTTCGACTTTGGGGCCACGACCAGTCCGGTGCAGACTTACGGCACGCCGGTGAAGGAATTCCTGCAAGTCGTCCCGCAGACGATCTACAACGCGACGCGGGGCTACGGCTGGGCGACGCGCGTGGCGGCGGGGGACCGGCGGGACAACTATACGACCGTGGCCTATGATTCCGTCAATCACAACACGGCCAGCGCTCTTCGGACCGACTTCAATTCCGGCCGGAATGCGACGTTCAAGGTGGATCTGCCCGACGGCGACGGCGTGTACAGCGTGCGGCTGTACCATTCCAACCCGCTGTACTTCGGCCGCGTGCCGTACACGACACAGCCCTTCACGGTCACCGTCGAAGGCGTGACCTACGACGTGCCAGTGATTGCTCCGGGCACGACCTATATCAAGGAGTTGACCGACGTGTCGGTCAGCGACGGAAGGCTGGACATCCTGTTCGGGGTCAACAGCACCGCGTTTACGATTGCGGGGCTCGATATCTCCCGAGGCTCGCTGCCCACCGACATGCCGCTGGTGGTGGCGGGCAATCCGCTGGACGCCGGCGCGGCGGCGATCGGCGTGGACCAGTTGCAGCCGGTGGCGGCCGAAGCGGCGGCATGGTGGACGGCGACGGGGCTGACGGCGGCTCAAGCGGCGACGCTGGCGAGCGTCCAGTACGCCGTGGCCGACTTGGGCGGCGCGTACCTGGGGTTGGCCAACCCCGCCACGAACACGATCCGCATCGATGACGACGCGGCGATGATGGGGTGGGCGTTAGGGAAGGACGAAGTCGGAAGAACGAAGGACGAAGCGATTTCGGGTTCATCCTTCATCGCTCATCCTTCATCCTTGGATTTGCTGACCGTGGTGATGCACGAACTGGGGCACCTGTTGGGTTACGCGCACAGCGACGTCGGCCTGATGGCGCCGGTATTGGCGGCGTCGCCGCAGCGGGCTTCATCCTCGATTTTCACTCCCTCACCCTTCATCTCTCATCTTTCATTCCCAATCGCTCAACCCTCATCCCATCCGGACGCCGTGTTGGCGGCCTTGGGACGGGATGATTGGCCAGAAGGGAACCGTAGCGAGGACGGCGTGCAGCAAGTGGTGGCGGCTGAGTCTAGGATTTCAACGCGGGCTTTTTGGGCCGAGCCGCTCTTGCAGGAGACTCCGCAGATGCGCGTGCCGTGTCGCAATCGGAGGGAGAGCTTTGAGCGGGAGTTGGACGCTTGGTTCCGGGAATTGGGCGCGGACGGCACATAAGAGTCCTCGGCGGCGTCTCGGAGGTTTTTGAGGCAAGCTTGCAGCAAGGCGCGATTGGCCGTGAGGCCCCGGACCGGATGCCCCCCCTTGGCTCTATTGACGTTTCTCGCAGGTCGTTGTAGCGTTCAATACAGCGATCGTTGAGGATCTCGGTGGGAGAGGGGTAGGTGTTTGCAAATCTCTGGCTCTTGGCTTGGGGGGGGGGTAGCAGCCATGAGTCGTCGCTCGGCGGGAAAGAGTGTTTGTCCTTCCCGGAAGTTGGCCGTGCGTGGTCTTAGCTTGGACGCCGGCCAGCGTGGACGAGTTTTTCTGTGTGCTTTCCGTCGGTGGGCATGGGTTCGCCGTCTCTTTTCCGATCGCGCCGACTCAGCTTATTGGCTCCCGGCGCGATACCACTGTGCAGGAACGCAGGCCGAAATAATTCCCGCCTTTTGCTGCATCTCGCCACGGTATCTCGCGGGTGCATCGGGAACAGGAGAGACGCGCATTTCGATCCGCGTCCCTGGGATTAGTCTAGCGTTTTTCTTGTGGTGAACGGTTTCTGAATCGGGCCATAAGGATGGTTCTCTTGGGGCGGACGCATTAAGCCCGGTCCCCGACGAGTTGTTGGCTTCTCTGGTTACAGATCGTTCGGCCGCACGGAACGTGTGGGTGTTCGGCCGACCGGCATTCGCCCAAGTGATCGGCCGCAGCGGGAACCGATGTACATGTACGCGGCTCGTCCACTCCGGCCCGCGGAGGTGTCTGATGGGTACTTCAATTCGATACGCTGTCTGGGAGCGAGGTGCAAGCCGGCGATGCAATGCGAGGCGGCGATGCCGACAGGGTTGCCGGTTCTTCGAACGGTTGGAACCACGCTGCCTGCTGGCCTTGCCGGACTTGACTCTGCCCGGCGTGCCTGCGCATGACGACTGGGTGGTGGGGGAGGAGCCTTTTGTGCTGACGCGTGCTGACGATTGGAAATGTTTGGACGCTGAGCCGGTCACGGACTTGCACTGGTGGGGCAGTTACGAACTGTGGGGCAACGATGCGGATCTGGACATCGAAATGCGCGGTTTCGAAATCGGCGCCTTCCGCTTGGCCATCTGGGAGGACGCGGATGGCAATCCCGGCGGAGTTCCGGGAGGCGTGCTGTGGGAGACGATGGTCTGGTTTGATGCGTTGGTCGAAACGGATACGGGGGAGAAAAACGCCGCCGGCAGCACCGTCTATCGGTACGATTACATCCTCGAGGAGCCCTTTCTGCCGGTGGTGAGCAACTACTACTGGCTGGAAATCGTGGCGCTCTCGCCGGATCTGAGGAATCCAGCTCGGTGGCAATGGCAGCAATCCTCACCGGCGGTGGATCCCGACTTGATCCCGGGCTCGGTGGAAGGCAGCACGCCATACATTCCCATTCCGCCGGGTGACTGGATGCCGGTGGGAGACGTCAATCTGGCTTTTGAGATCACCAAGGAGTTACACCGGGATTGGGGCGATGCGCCGGACTTGGGATTCGGCACCGGTCCGGGCAACTATCAAACCCTGGCGAACGATCAGGGGGCGAACCATGTTATTCGCGGGCCGTGGTTTGGTGACCCGACCGACCGGCCGGACGCGGAGCCGGACGGCCAGCCGGATCCCGTGGCCATGGGTGACGACCTGGACACGATCTACGGGCCGCCTGCCAATGACGATGAGGACGGCGTGTTCATGGCGCCGATGGTGATCGGGGGCACGACCACCATCCAATACGAGGTGAACGGGGTTGCGGGCGCATCGTACTACGTGGACGCCTGGATCGACTGGAACGGCAACGGCGTCTGGGAAAGCTGGGAGCAGATTCTCAACTCGGCCGGCGGCACGACGCCGGTGGGGATGTATACGCCAACCATCGCCGTACCGACCTCGGCCCAGGGCATCTTGCCGGGGCAGACGTTCGCCCGGTTTCGCATCAACTGAGCGCAAGGGAGGTAATTGATGGACAAACAATCGGGGTAAACGGTGGATTGTTGCTTCGGTGGCATGGGGGCGAAGTACCGGTGGCCTCTTCTGATCTCCGTTCCGGTAGCAG
>Ga0209313_1000753_pt1 | contig 23973 bp, 21 predicted proteins | sample BioC13SIPDNA_3_FD_185748 | JGI IMG/M metagenome (GOLD analysis project Ga0209313, IMG submission 185748) | Anaerobic biogas reactor microbial communites from Washington, USA - Biogas_R2_B C13 SIP DNA (SPAdes) (version 2) | ecosystem: Engineered > Bioreactor > Anaerobic > Unclassified | place... | reverse complement strand
GCGCCATACCGGCCAGGAGAACCCCTAAGGGTTTCTTCTTGAGGAGGAGGTAGGCGATAATCCCAATGGCCGGGAAAATTAGACAAAGGTCAAGTATGAATACGGCATAAGTCTGGCCAGGTACGTGGCTGGCAATATCGGGAATCATTCTTATGATCCATACAGGATAGAGAAAAGCTATCATTACACAGAGGAATATCCCTATCGCTGTGCGTAAACCATCGGGAATTTCGTACCTGTATGCCTCTGCCGGATTGATGCCCAGGATTCCGTATGCCAGGCTGTAAAAGGATCAGTCAGCATTTCCAGTCAATTTTCGCCGGATTGGGTTCATTTTCCACCGCAATCGCACGCAGCGCTTCAAGCATACGTCCGCACTCGTCGGCGGCACATTGCTCCACCTGCGGCCAGTCCGCATCCGGTCCAAGGGTGTCATAGGCAACTGCTATGGCTCCATATAGCGCCAGTCCGATACAATGCCGGGCAGAATGAATGGTGGACGCAGATTGACCTATGGCCCGGGCGGCGGCTTGGGCAACAGGGTTTGCATCGGCTTCACGAGCAGCTGCATGACATTCGAGGATCGCTGCTTTCGCTGGCGGCAGTTTTATAGTTCCCGCCAACCACTGGCGAGCAGCATGCAGAGCATTTTGGGGACGCGGGTCATGAGGATAATACTTGGTCCACAGTGGCATTATAACTAACTCAGCATAATCCACTGCCCACATCGCCAGCGTAGCCTTGCTCTGCGTTTCAACTAGCCTCATAAGTTCCTGAATATAAGGTGCATCCCAGTCACTCAGCATCTTGCGTGGTTTGGGCATGCTCATCCTCCAATCACAATTACGCGATATAGCCCATCGTATTCGTACATTTCACAAATTACAAGTCTTGAAGTGGTCACTATTTGGGTGTATTAAGTATAAGGGGTGATATTAATATGCAGCAGGCAAGCATGACAGCACTTGTTAGTGCCTTTTCAAGGGCGTACCATTCTGAAAACAACGATATCAAAATATTCGATGACAGCGTGGCCAGATCGCTATTATCCGAAGAGGAGTACAATCAAATCGCCAAAAGCATGACACAAGGCATTCAGTTTTTTTATCCTGGATTTACTGGCAGCGATGCTGATGCCTTGCGGTGGATTGTTGACAATCAATTGTCTCCGTCGCCGCTGGGAAGATCCGCCTTTACCGAGCAAGCATTACGAAATGCAGTCAATCATGGAGCGATACAATACCTTATCTTTGCCGCAGGATACGATAGCTTCGCCTACCGGCAGCCCGAATGGGCTTCTCAACTCCAAATATTTGAGCTTGATCATCCTCTTATGAGCGAGGAAAAACAAAGTCGGATAAACCGCATTTTCAAAGAGAAGCCAGATAATTTAACCTACCTGCCGGTTGACTTGGCCGTTACGACCATTGATGAATACCTGTTTGCAAACACAGCATTTGATAGATCACGGCTATCATTTTGCAGCCTGCTGGGAATCTCATATTATCTCTCAAAGGAGAGTTTTATAGACCTGATTGCAAGCATCTCCAAATTGGTTTGCAGCGGAAGCACCATTGTGTTCGACTACCCTGACCAGGATACTTATACTGCCAAAGCTGGGGAACGCGCAAAAAAACAGGTTATGCTGGCAGGCCAAGCTGGAGAGGCAATGTTGGCCAGTTACTCGTATTCTGATATGGAAACCCTGCTTTTGAATTGCGGCTATTTGATTAATGAACACCTGGAGCCGCAAGAGATCACCGAGCGATACTTTTCTGTGTATAACCAAGCCAATCCACAGCATATTATGTCGGCATTTGATAACGTAAACTATTGTTTAGCAGTAAAGAAATAAAGCTTCCATTCCCTGCTTAGTAGTCACAATATTTAAGGACTATCTCACATAGGGCCTTAACCCCTATCGCCAGGGTCTCATCATTAAAGATGTATTTTGGATCATGGATTGGAACAATCGGCTCGCCTGCTTTATCTTTACCCAGAAATATAAACAGTCCGGGAATCTCCTGCTGGAAGAGGGCAAATTCCTCGCACCCCATTTCAGACGGTATTTCATCTGTGATCATATCAGGCTCAAATGAGTCCTTTAAGATCCGGCTGACTTTGGCTGTCAGTCGCGGGTCATTGTTGGCAGGCGGGGTGATCCGGTTATATGTCAACTGATACGTTGCCCTGGCTGACTGCGTAATTCCGTTAACGACTTCCTCTAAGCGACGTGCAATAAAGTCCCTGACCTCCTGGTGATAGGCTCTCACCGTACCATCGAGGGTGGTTTTCTCCGCTATGATATTGACAGCAGTGCCGCCATGAATCATGCCAATGGTGATAAGGGCAGGTTTCACCGGGTCTATTTCCCGGCTAATGATATTCTGAATGGCAGATATCACATCGGCCGCCACCACTATGGGATCTACAGCCATATGGGGCCAGGCGCCATGTCCAGACCTGCCAATAATGTCTAAATGGAATACATCACTAGAGGCCAGAACCGGTCCTGGCTTCACTCCAATTACCCCTTGTCTGATACCATGCCAATTATGTACGTGGAGGATAGCATCAACAGCAGGATCTCTGAGCACCCCGGCTTGAATGAGTGCCGCTGCTCCGCCAGTCTCCTCTTCAGAAGGCTGAAAAATGAACTTAACATTGCCCTTAATCACGCCCTTATACTGAGACAGGATTTTGGCTGCTCCCAAAGCGATAGCCATATTCCCGTCATGACCACAGCCGTGAAAGACTCCCTCATTTTCGGAGGCATAATCAACGCCCGAACATTCTTCCATTGCCAAGGCATCCAGACAGGCTCTTATTCCTATTGTCGGACCCTCGTTCTCTCCTCTCAGGAGTCCCACTACTCCTGTTCCTCCGATACCGGTCCGCACTTCTAAACCCAGGTTTTCCATATACTCCGCTACCTTTGCAGCGGTTCTGTGCTCCTGAAAACCCACTTCGGGAAAACGATGCAGATCCTTTCTTATATACACGAGTTCATCGTTAATGGCGGCTATTTTAAGGTCTAACTCCTTCATGTTACTCGCCCCTCGTACAGGTTATAACGCAGTCCCTTTCTTCGGCATAAACAATCTGCTCATGTCTACTCCTTCGTGCTGTAACAACTGGACTTTTTTTTCAAGCCCACCTGTATAACCGGTCAAATTCCCGTTGGCGCCTACCACACGATGGCAAGGTATAATGATAGATATGGGATTGTGTCCGACCGCACCACCAACCGCTTGCGCAGACATCCTGTCTTTTCCCAGGCGTCTGGCAACTTCCTTGGCAATGCAGCCGTATGTGGTCAGCTCACCATAAGGTATTTCGGCGAGTATTTTCCACACCTGCTGCCTGAACTCGCTACCTCTCGGAGCCAGTGATAACCTGGACAATTGCGGTTTTTTACCGGTGAAATAATCATCCAGCCATGCTATACCGGCTTGAAGTGCTGGAATGTCATCCCTTTCGATAATATCCTTTGACCCTGTGTCGCCAATATATTTCTGCTTGCCAATCCACAGCCCTATAATGCTATCTTCGTCACCAACAAGCACAATATCCCCCATCGGAGATTTAAAATGTGTCGAGTAGTATATTTTCTCCTCCCCTGATTTCCTCATGGCAGTTCTCCCTTCATCTCCTGATTCACATCTTCGTCCAAAGCCTCTATCAGAAAGCTGACCGGGCGGAAACCGTCATTGCAGGAGATCATGGCGGACTTCTTATTCTTCATCCAGCCGTCGTAAAAATTCTCGCCGCCGTGGGCAAGGGTCATTACAAATGCGGACATGCTCTCCCAGGCACTGTCGCACATTGCTTCGGGCTTTTCCCAACCGTTGGCTATGAAGGTTTGCCCAACCTTCATATCACAGGCGTGGCTGATGGGATTTTCATATTCATCTATCAAATCCTGATAGTGAGCCATTTTCATAACAGTTATCCGAATCTTTTTCATCAATTATTTTCTCCTCGCCGCGATTGGTTTGCCATCCCCAACTATTGATTAGGCCGGGAAGGTCGTATAGGATGCCGGATTACAGTCTTTTGCTTCTCCGGCGCAGTCTTGCGAGGGTCAGTCAAATAGATTTCGTGATGCCGGCGTAAACCTGCCATGTCTTCTGTATAGCCACTGGCATGGATGAATTCGGAAAGGGCAGCAATCGTGCGCGGTTCATCGTCGTAAGGCCCCAGGTGCATTACCTGCGCGCACAGCCCCTCGGTAAATCTCTCCAAACGAACCACTGACAGGTCGATTCCAGGCTTCTTCCGGGCTAGTGTAAGCTTGGCGGCTTCGAATACTTCTGGAGTAACGAATTCAGGCTGCCGTATCATCGAGGTCCAGACAAGCTTGCCCTTGTCCTGTATGGCGGCGCCCGCTCCCGTGAAGACTCCACCATCGTCAAGACTCCACAGCCCTTCGAGCGGCGGTACGACATAGTCGAAATACCCACTCGGTTGGCTGCCACCCTTTTTGCTCATCTTTATAGAGTAGGACAACCCATACAGTATCTCCAAGGCGGCTGCATATTGGGCGCTGGTGTTGGGATCGCCTTGGCCATCTATCATAAGAAATAGCATCTCCGGTACATCGATGATTTCCGGGGTGGTTTTCGGCAGATAGAACCGCCTTTCAGTTCTCTTGAAATCAACTGCCATTTCGTTACCTCCCTTTCGCCTCTAACTCCTTAAAACCTTCTCCATTGACTTGCCCTTTGCCAATTCGTCAACCAGCTTGTCTAGCCAACGGATTTTCTGCATGAGCGGTTCTTCTATTTCTTCTACGCGATGCCCGCAAATCACTCCTGAAATCTTGGCGGCATTCGGATTTATCTGCGGGGCTTCGTTAAAGAAGGTTTCATAATCTATATTCTTCGCAATTTGCACCTGCAAGCCTGAATCGTCATACCCAGTCAGCCAACAGATCACAGCATCAACCTCGGATTTGGTGCGCCCTTTGCGCTCCGCTTTTTGGACTAGCAGCGGGTAGACTTTCGAAAACGCCATCTTGTAGACACGCTCGTTTTTCACTAAGTGTCACTCCCTTTCGCAACTCACTGTATTATTGAGTGGCTGTGAATATAGAACTCTTCCTGACTTGGCTGGTATTTCTTCTCCAGCTTTGCTAAACCCTCATCAAAGCGCTCGGCTTCTTGTTCATCTATCTCAAAGACGGGACTTTGATAGTAAATCCATTTTCTTCCGTCCAAGACGTCAGGTTTGAGTTCTTTTACTATCATAGCCGCCGGATATGTCCCACTTTCAAGACAGACATTGTACTTCTTGCAGCTCTTGAAACCGCGGCCTACGTAGTTGTTTGGATTTCCGAATATTACAATCACATCATAACCAAGTGCGGCAGCCTGTTCGAAGGAATACTCCATTAGTATTTTCCCATACCCTTTTCTCTGGTATTCCGGCGAAATGCAGACTGGGCCGAAAGTAAGGATGTCTTTTTCTTCCCCAGTCTCATCAACTAGCTTTGTTTTCGTATACATGATATTGCCGATGACCTGATCATCAACCTCGATCACCAAATCCAACTCCGGGAGAAAGTCCGGGTGGGACCGCATAACATGGACCAAATAGTGTTCATGACACCCTGGAATATATAAATTCCAAAAGGCCTTCCTGGTGATTTCCTCTACCCTCTTATAATCTGTTTCTCTTTCGTTCCTAATCTTGAATATCTTGTTCATTCATAAAACCTCCGATGATACCAAGCATCCAGCCCGGATTTATGTTCCTTGTACTTATGCCTCGTTCCAACGATATTTTTTATTTTGGAGTAATGTATCAAGATTACAATTCAAGCACAGCCCATTGTGACAGCATATTGTTCCGCCGCAGTCCGGACAGAGCCACTTTTCTTCTTCCGCCTCCAGAAATCGGTCTACTCCATTCTCTTTAATGTAATCCAGGTTCTGTATCATGCTCATATGATATTTCGTACGGTAGCGCTTATCCAGAGCCTTTAGCATCTTACACGGATATACTTCACATTCAAAGCAGAATCGGACTTCACCATTTCCTAGTAGTTCGCATCTGCTCCCCATATGGGTACAGTTTTTACCCCTGGGAAGACAACCGGGGCAATATCCCTTGCGGAATCCTCTTTTATTCAAGTCCTTTTCTTTGAATTGATAAGCAATGCATAAAGCACAGTTCATTCCACACGGAGCGATGAGATTGTCTTTCATTAAATTTTCGCCTTCTCATTCATTACCAAAAATGTGATAGTGCAACTTCATGTTCTTTTCACATCCTCTCATACAGTGCACTTGTAGTAAATTATATTTATTCTAACTCCCCACAGGCAGGAGGGTTCATAGATCTCCATAATAGTCTGGCGAAGCAAAAATACCGGGTTCTGGATTTCCCGGTATTTCAATCGCTACTCAGCTTTCAAATGTTTATTGAGTAGTGTGCTGCTCCCAAACTGTTTTCCCACTTCCTCTATGCTTGTTCACCCCTAATCGGAAACCGCACATAAAACGTAGTACCGAATGGCCCGGTTTCATACTCTATCCTGGCGTGGTGACGGGAGCGATACTATAACAAACTGGCAGCCCTATTTTCGCATGCCTGTAAAAATGCCCTTTGTACACTTTTCCGATCTTCCGGGTGCACAAGTGTGATAGGAACAAGCGTGGCTTCTCGGGGTGATAGGTGTTCAATACCCAGTCTCTTCCGCCACTCACTGGAATAATAGATTTCATTCTTTTCAAAGTCTCGTATAAAAGACCCTTCCGAAGAACTGTCAATAATCTCAAGGAGTTCGTGCACAATACTGTCTTGAATAACAACCACCTCAGCATACTAACGTTTACTTTATTATTCATAAATTCTCGAAACTATCACCTTTTCCCTGCATTTACCATGGCCAAACTGGCCACGCAGTGTATGCAACAGTATGGGATCAGGGCCATAAAAGGAAGGCAACAGAACACATACTCTGTTGCCTCTCTCTTAGTTAGCCTTATGCCCAACTTAATTATGCTTTAACCTCAAATACTGATCCTACTCTTCGGTATCCGGTTTTTTCGTAATATGGATCTACATCACTCATAACATAGACGGGCTGATCTGGTAAGTCATGACACACCCGTTCGATAAGTCTTTTACCAATCTGCCTGCCCCGATATGATTTCCTTACGAGTAAATCATAAACATAAACGCCAAAACCATCATCATCCCGGCAACGGACGAACCCGCATATAAGATCTTTATCGCAAGCTATATAGTTTATGCTCGATTCAAGTGCTTTGATGTATTTATCCCGGCCGGTCGACCCATGGTAAGCGCTCCAATCATCTCCCTCATCGACGAGCATGTCAAACAGTAATGTTTCATCAGCTTTACTGTATCTCTTAATCTCCATAATTTAGCCACCTATTTAATGCTTTCCCAAAACCGGCAAGAGAAAAACCGCTTCAAACATTGTTCTTATTATTCAGATACTAACCCGCTTTTTGGCATAAGAAAAGCGCCTCTTCAGATAGGGCGCTAATTTTAATCTCTGTTATTGATTTCCTCTGTAATCAACGATTTTGAAATACACATTGCTTTTATGATTCTCTGTAAGCGGGTGTGATTAGAGGTGCCCCCCGCAGATTTTAGCAGGGCTTTTTCAGATTTGGCGATAATAGAAGATACTGGCCGCAGTGCTTCGATCAATTCTTCTTTTGCATAGTAGTCTATACTTTCATTGCTTATCAATGATTTCGAAATGTGTAATGCCTTTATCCGGTTCTTAAGAAGCGTGTGTTGAGAGGTGCCCACGGCAAATCTGGGCTGAATTTTTTCACAGCTATTAATTACTGAAGAAACAACCTGCAGTGCTTCTGCTAACTCGTTTTTTTCGAAATAACCCATAGAACGCGCCTCAATGAATTAATATGAATTGATCCCGTCCACCACGAGTCAATGTTTTGTCATCTTGTTTCAATTCTGTGCCTTTGCTTCTCATCTTGAAATCATACATCGTCTATACCGTCAACAGGCCTCGAAAACCCCGGGAGGAATAATAGGTTTCTGCGCCATTGTGGTACGTAAAAACGGTATCATAGCGACGATCACAGAAGATTGCTCCCCCCAGTTTTCTAATATTAGCAGGCGTTTTCACCCAGCTCGATGTTTTGGTATCAAAATTACCGAGTTTCTGTAGCTCCCGATATTGTTCTTCGGTCAATAGCTCAATCCCCATAGCGGTCGCCATATCGATAGCATTGTTGCCCGGTTTATGTTCTTTCCTGGATTCCTGGGCTTGACGGTCATAACAAACATTTCTGCGGCCTTTAGGGCTTTCTGGTGAACAATCACAAAAAATGTATAGGTCAGTCTTTTTATCATGTCTAATAACGTCGGGTTCTCCACCGGTTATTTCCATTTCATTAAGCGACCACAGTTTCTCCGGATTGGCTTCCAGCTTGGTCTGAACATTAGCCCATTCAAGTTCTTGATGGCGATTCAGGTTGTGTTCAAAACGAACTCTTAATACTTCTAGCAATTCCCCTTTTCGTTCTAATGACAACTCCCTTTTTCCTTTTTCCATACTCCTCAACCTCCTGAACAACCAGAATAGAGTTGGTCAAGTGTCATGTCTACTTGGCGTAGAATTCATCAAGAATACCCCCGCTGATCTTCAGAAACAGCAGCCTGTTCTTCAAAAGAAAACATGATAGAGAAAACTAATCAAGTTGCTTCTTACATTACGTCCTTTGTTAATTGACTCTATGAGTTTATCTGTATATTCTTGACTGATTTCGGGCACATCGACCTGTTTAAGCTCTTCCTCTGTAAACAATGTCTCTAATAGCCCCATAGGGGTTGAAGCGGGATCATTCTCTAGCTTTTCTTTCCACTCGTTGGCATCATCATAATACATATCTAATAGCACTCCGGCCACTGCTCCCAGCTCGTATGCTTCATGGCTGGCACCTACCGAGTTTTGAGGTTGCCTGTTTGTCGTCCAAAGCGCCACTGCATCAGTGTAATTGGTGCTGTTAATGGTTTCAGGATAGCTTACCTGCAAACAAGACACTATTTCATAATAAGACGCGCTGCCCTCAATTCTTTCAAAATACTGAACGCGCTCATATTCTTCTGGGAAAGTAGCTTTATAAGTCTGGTACAACCTGAGAGCTTGTCTTACATAAAAATCTCTGTTACTTTCGTCTTGCAGCGCTTTATACAATAGCTTGATTGAATAGGTTCTCAGTTTTCTGGCTTCCAAATTATCAAATGCATCTTCTCTCTGCGCCTTTGATATATCCGCTTCCTTCCAATGGTCGCTGCTCTGTGTAAATATGTGAAATCCTTCATGTATATAGGTGATGATTGGGTCATACGTACCCAGATGGGTATATTTTTCGTATTTCACCTGGTCAAGCAAATCCTCCAGACTGATAACCAATACCATACCTTTTTCGCCATGCTCTTCGGGTTTCAAATAATAAAATTCCATGTGATAGCCCAATACTGACTCAAAACGGGGTACGGATTTTACGTTATCAATTTTGTTAAACGATCCGTCATACTCGACTTTCCAAGCTTGCCTTTTATCATTGGTTATAAAATAAACGACGGAATCCTTAAATGAGCTGTTCGGCCAAAATTCATCCGCCTGCTCATTAAATCTTTTAATTTGAGGTGCGACAATGCTTAGGTATTCCCCTAATGTGGCAGGCTGAACCTTTGAAGCATGTCCGATCCGAAAATCTTTGTTTTCAAGTACAACTGTTGACGTGGAAGGTTGCGGCTTTAATTGTGTGTTATAGATAATATAAATGCTGGCCAGCAAAAGACAGGGAACTAAAAACAACACAGCCGGAAAAAGAAATTTTAATTTTATTTCACCTTTCTTACGTTTTGCTTGGATTGTCAAAAACAAAAAGAGTAAAAATAACGCTAAGAGAACCCAGAATATCAATTTCAAAGAAAGTAATCCTCCTTATGTCAAAAACTCATTCAGCGCCATCCAACTTTAGCAAGGCATCTTCTACGTTTGGTACAAAATAGATGCTGTTCCCGTTGTTGCTTTCATATATAAAATCCTTAAGTGGTTTGCTTGTATGTTTTGAATAATCTCCTACGATAGCAAGTTTTTTTTGATAGTTGATAAACTTCTGTAATATTTCACCTGCGATTCTGGTGTTTAAATCAAAGAAGTCATCAACGACGCATGACTTGTATACTATGAGTTTGTTACAATCGGTTTCATATTCTACGGATGCAATCAAATCTAATGCGGATTGGGCATCCTTGATGACAGTCTCATCAGTAATAATCAGCGCAATATCATTTTCCCTACCTAATATTTTATACTCCATGTTATTCTTCCTTTTTCGATAAATTCATAATCATGTGATCATCCCAAAATGCTCCTGTGCAATTGCATTGAGCTGCTCGGCGATACGCCTTGACCGCACAACCTTGACAAAAGCCGAAAAAACATTTAACCTGACCACTTGACTATCCAATCCGACCTGTTGTTTCCATGGAGCGATATTTTAACGTTTTTCACTCAAACGGTTTCATATCCATATATGCTAAAAGCCTTGACACATAAGGGCTTTTGGCATACTCGCTCTTTCACCCTTGACATCAGTGCCACCGTCTCAACATGGAACGATAGGCTCACCTTACAGCAAATACTGTTTAATCAGCTTCCTAATCGCCTGGGAATCAATACTGCCGTTTTCGTTGTCATAAGACACAATCAGGTTTTTGCCCTCCAAAATACCGTGCTTCTCATAAAGAGCACGCTTCGCCTCCCAGCGGCAACGGTAGTTATCATCCGTCATCATACCGCAATGTTCCCAATAAAACACTGTACCACTTTCAGCATCTTCAATAGTGAAGTCCGGGTACTTTATACTATCATCGCCAAGAGAGAGTTCTTTTTCATAGGCATAGTCAATTTTGTTGTCAAACAACGCATCTGCTATTATGACTTCCGATTTTGAACGGACTAGTTCGCCCCGAGCCGTCTTGTGAATAAGCCCCGCTTCATAAAAGTTTTTCTTATACTCCACAATTTCGGGCTTTTCAAAGAGGTTTGTAAACCTCCGTGCAATATCTGAGAATGCCATAGACGAATAATTGCGAAGATGATAGGCCTCACTATTATAGAGAATTACAAGCCGCTTCTTTTGCCGTGTTATGGCGGTATAAAGCATTTCCTTTGAGAGCAGGGCGCAGGGCTCACTAATCACAAGTATTACCTTGTCAAATTCACTGCCTTGTGCCTTATGCACAGTCAGCGCATAAGCGAGTTCCAAATCAGATGTTCCTTCATCACTTATACGTGAAGCCCAATTGTAATTGTAATCAGGTTGTGAACTGAAACGCACTTGGTGTGTGTTCGCCTTAGCTTTGGGTTTCTGCCAAACGCGCTCAACTATACCCACTTCGCCATTGGCAACATAATTTGGACAGCCTGCTTTGGGGTAGCCATTAATGCTCTGATTACGAACATTGATTACTTTATCCCCATAAACAATTCCATCAGTTCCTAGCATATTTTTTGTACTTTGCTTTTTATAAGCGCTTTGCAAACTATTGCTTTTGCGGTACCGATGTTGAATATATCGGTTAATTGTGGAGGTACCGATCTTTGGGTCATTTCGATAGGGGGAAAGAATTTGCCAGCTTTCAATCATCTGAGGCTTTTTGCCAAAATTCATCCAATCACCATTTACGACGCCACCTAATGATAGATCAAATCCGTCAATATCATCGATGTTCTTCATTCCAGTTTCCTCAACAACCGTTTTGAGAATGAGTTGCTCCAGTTCATCAGGCGAATCCCATGATTTGAATTCGACATTTTCATCGCAGAGATTCGCTTGCAGTTTTGAGAATATCTCGCTGTCCAACTCCGCATCTGAGCCCGAATACCATTCAGCAAGAATCATATCTACGCGGGGCGCCCCGTCATCATTCTGCTGCCTGCGGGTAACTGTAAGTTCACCATAGCTCTTACCCACTCGAGGGAAGACTGGTATGTTTTTCTTCAAATGGTTCACCAGATCAACGAATGGTCGTCCTGCACCAATGGGTGGTAATTGATTTGGATCACCGACAAAGATAATTCGCTGTGCCCTCTTCAATGCCTGTAAAAGCGCAGCAAACATATCCTCGGTCAGCATTGAGCATTCATCGATAATAACTGTATTTGGAACATCTTTTGCATCGATTTCAGATAGCCGGTATCGCATCGTGTAAAAGTCAAAGCGCCCATTCTGAATGAGAAACTGGGCTACAGTTTTCGCTTCAAAGCTCACACCCTGCTGCTGCATGGCTTGACTCATTCTCACTCTAGCCTTCCCGGTCGGTGCAAGCAATAATACACCGCCGTTTTGAATCTGCGACGATTTGCACAGTAATGCCAGCAACGTCGTTTTGCCTGTTCCTGCACCGCCTATAAGTACTGAAAGCCGTGCTTCGGCAAGCTCTTTCAGGACAGCTGCTTTTTCCTGCCGCGCCCGTTTTTCAGAATCAGTAAGTTTGGAGTCTTTGAAGGCATCATAAACAATTATCTCCCAATTCTCCGAAATCTTATGCCTATTCGGTGTATCCACCCGTTTGTTTACTGCCTGGCGAATCACATCGTCAAACTCCTGCATCCTGACCAGTTGATATGCTATACCACCATTTTTCATTTCGACCGGAATGAACTCTGCTTTAAAGAAATTTGTGAGATTGTTCATTATATCAATGCTGACCGAACAATATGGATCAAGTGGCAGTTCATTTATATCAACTATCAGTTTGTTTTGCGGATAAACTGTATGGCCGTTATCTGTCTGGCGCTCCAATATGCTGACAGCGATAGCACGAATTCTGCGTTCATCGTTTTCCGCATTAATCTTGGATGGTTCAGAAAGCGGATCATGAATCCTAATTTCCTGAGGGGGAAATACTGCCATATCCACATTACGAAGTGGGATTTGAAACTCTGGCTCGAGAAGTCTGGTTTTTTCAAAAATTATGTATGGGTTTTCAAGCATTTCAACATCGGAGCAGTCAATTGCAACCTCCCTGTATCGTTCACACCCCCTGTAATCGGTGTAATAATAACCTCTGTTAAAGAGAACAAGCGCCTGTTCCAATGATAAGGAAAATCGCGATAGAAGCCAAAATAAAGCTTTACGCTCTTCTTGCAGACCAATAAAAGTGTTTTGCTCTGTTTTATTAATAGACTGAGCAACCTGGGGAGAAAGATATTTTTGGGGCTTGGCGATTGCCTGGTTAAACTTTGCTATAAAGCTTTCTCCCTCAGTCAACGTGCTTTTGACTTCCTGGGCAATCAATATCCCATACTTGAAGCCCATGGCGTAGAGCATAATACCTGCGCCGGGGAAGGCTCCACGATCTTTCCATACCTCTGCAAGTCTTGCGTTTGCCCAAGCGATGCACTCGTCCCAATTGCCTGGTATACACTGCTTGACAATCCCCAACACTTTGACGGTCTGCAATAAAACGTTTATAACCGAGTCATAGGACAGATGTTCGGTAGCATAGGAAAATTCATCGAAGTAATCATCCTCTGCAAAAACCGTTACAGAACGCATATCAAAGTCAGGATGCTGCTCAGCATACGCCATCATTTCCCTATAAGGCATCAGAAACCCGTCCTTGCGATCGTCGCGTATACTATGGCCAATCATCGTTTCCCAAAGGATGGAACGCAGCTTGCCCTCGTTGGTATGCTTGTGTTCTGGCGGCGGGGTAATACTCTCAACAAAACCAATACCCATTACAATGCGCTTGGCATCCTCGATAAATGGTACTTGTTTAGCATAAAGAATAACAAGGGACTTTCGCGGCGTAACATGCTGATAAAATGTATCAAATATGGCACGCTGGTTAGTTGCGTCTTGTACCCAGTTGGTGGTAAATCCTAAATTGGGCTCGCGGTTCTGATCATATGGAATGTTATACATTTCCGACAAACGCATTATATTATTGTTGTTGCCTTTACGAAGCATAGTCCACCCGAATGGACGGGCAGGCAATGAGAACGGAGGATATACAAGTTCCGTCTCGAGAAAATGCCCGTGGGTCTGTGGATTGTTTTTCTTATATGGGTGAACAGTCGTTTTTTTAAGGCTCACGGAGGACATAAATGCTCCTCCTTCGGAAATACAAGGCAGTTCAGCCTCTTGTCCGCTCATCGGGCATCCAGCAAGTTCCGCTTCCAGCTCATCATTTCTGTTTTCGGCGATGTTGGCAAGCCGCAGGCACGAGTTGTTGTAACACGGCTTGTCACAGACTAAACCACTATAGCCGTTGTCTTTCCAAGGTATACGAATCGAAATGTGCTGTGCCATTCTTTCCCTCCATAACGCCGTTCACGCCCTATTTCCTAAAGCGTATCCATCACTGCCAGCAAGGTCTGGTAGCTGTCCACATCATGGTATTTCACACCGCTTGTTGAAATCTCGTTGAACAGCTTCTTAGCGCATGAAATTTTAGCTTTTTCAATTTCGTCGGTACGACTCATTTGGCCGAATTTTGTGGATTGCATACTTCCTTTTGTTTCAGCAATGAAGAAGATATGCTTCACCGAACCTTTCTTAAATGAAATTGCCCAGTCTGGGGAGTAATTTCCCACAGGTGTTGGGATATAGAACCCACGAGGCCCTCTGGGCAGTTTGGCATAGACAATCACCTCGTCGGCGACATCCAAGTCTTGGACAAACTTTCGTTCAACGCTGTCAACAGCCGTTCCGTCTGTGAAAACGTAATCCTGTATAGCGTGTTTAGCCTTAAACGCTTTCGCATACTCGTCGGAGGCGCGGCTCATGTTAAAAATGTCCTGTGAATAGGGTTCCTCAGCGCTTGGTGTATAAGTAATATGTTCCACCACAACCGACGCTTTTTGACGATTGATGATTCCTGCAACTTTGGTAATAAACTCCTCTGGGTTTTCTCGAAACAGCCATAGTTTTTCACGTTTAATACCACTTAGAATCGCTGTAACTGTCCGGCGCGTAAGTGTGGTACCTTCGGCAATTTTGCCTATAAGGTCATACTCGGCAAAACTGCCCTGCGCACGATTAAGTTTTTTGGTTTCGGTATGCTCAACATTAAAATCTGTGCCTATCTGTTCTCCTTTCGTTAAGGTGTACGACAAGCGGGCAACCCGCAGTTCGCTATTTATGGCAACAACGGACTTTTCAATGAGTTCTGCGCTATCAAACTCTACAGTGTATGCATACTTCTTGTTGATGCGCTCCCACAATTCCTTGAAGTCCTTCCAGTTTTCATTTAGCGGGTTATCCTTGACTTTCGTTTCGTGTCCATTACCCGCAATTTCTTTCAGGATGCTTGGATCAAATATAGCTTGAACAAGCTTATGGATGTTTTCTGCAAGCGGTGCCAGTTCTTCATCAAGCGGGGCAAGACTACCCGAGGCAGCGTCATTTCGGTAAGCGTCAGTGACTTCGCCCTGCTTAGTGATATAACCGTTTGAGCGGAGATATACAAAAATCTCCTGAGCCTCGGTTTGCGTTATTGTTCGGGGCACCCCGTCCAAGAAGAAGGTTTTGTTTGCAAAGTAATCCACACTTGCTTTCGTCGGGCGTTCGTAAAGGTCAGACTTAATCTCATTTTGCAAATCTGCCACAAACCCTGCATAGCTTTCACTGGCGACTACTGTCAGAACATTTACGCCGTGGACATAGCTTTCACCGCAGGCATCAATATCCTGCCGTTCGCCGTTGATGTTTACACACAGGCGCAGACCGCGGCCGACCTCCTGCCGTTTTGTCGTGGTGTTATCTGAGTGCTTCAACGTGCAAATTTGGAATACGTTTGGGTTGTCCCAACCCTCACGCAGCGCGGAGTGCGAGAATATGAACCTTGTTGGCTCTTCAAAGGAGAGCAATCGTTCCTTATTTTTTAGAATAAGGTCATAAGCAGAAATATCATCCGAAAACTCGCTCCCGCGCTTGACGGTGCTGTTAACAGCTCGGCCTTTTTTGTCTATCGAAAAGTAGCCGCGATGGGTTTCAGAGGTATCTATTCCCCGCAAGTAGGCTTGATACGCTGTAGGGAACAACGTCATCCGTTCATTAAGCGCAGCGGTATACTCTTCTTCAAAAATGCGCCCATATTCACCGAGGATTTCCTCACCATCTTCGCCATATTGACGGTATTTTGCCACCTCGTCAATGAAAAAGAGAGACAGGCACTTTATACCTTGCTCGAACAGTTTTTCTTCTTTGTCAAAATGCGAGGATATGGTTTCGCGGATTTGGATGCGCCGTATATCATCCTCGTTAACGTTACCGCTGGCCTCGCCTGCTGCCAAACTATCACCGTTAGAGAATGTAACTACAGATCTTATCGGGTCTACCTCCGCAACAGAAATACCTTTGTATTCCTCCAAGCCGTTTGACGCAGTGTAAAGGCTGTCACCCACGCCAAGGATTTGAATTACACGTTTAATACCACTGCCACGTTTTACTTCGAACTCCAAGCGGGCACGTGGCGGCTTCTTGCGGTCAATCACTATATCGGCAAGGTACATATACCTGTTTGTACCGCTCAGGTTCTTAAGCTCAAAACCTTTAACCTCGATTTTTTTGACGAGTTTCTTTTTGAAAGCGTCAAGTGCATCAAGTACATAAACAAGGTTGTGTGAGGTCTTATGTGTAGCTGAGTAATTCAGTGAAAACAGGGGATTAAAGTTATTCTTCAATGCATTCTGTGTTGCTGTACCACCCATTTTCTGCGGCTCGTCCAGAATGATAATCGGGCGGTTGGCCTTGATAACATCAATCGGACGACGGGAACCGAACTCGTCGCGCTTGGTGTAGATAATTCGGGCAGCCTCGTTGCCGCTTCTGCCCTCAATGTTTTTCTTCTCGTTCATCGTCGTATTAAATGCCTGGGTGTTGATTATCATGACATTAATACCGGAGTTCTGCGAAAACTCATCAAGTTGGTAGAGATTCGAAGAATTATATACGAAGAACCGAGCCTTAAGGCCGTACAACTCCATAAAGTGTTCCTGTGTAATCTCAAAGGTTTTTTTGACGCCCTCGCGGATGGCAATACTAGGTACGACCACAATGAACTTGCTCCACCCGTATGTCTTGTGAAGTTCAAACATCGTTTTTATGTAAACGTAGGTTTTGCCTGTGCCGGTTTCCATTTCCACGTCAAGCGAAACGGCACCGAGCCCTTGAACAAGCTCATTGGATAGCTTGATATTATTTGCCATCTGAACATCACGGATATTTTTGAGAAGCTGTTCTCTGGTTAACTCCACTTCTGCATTGCGGTAAGCAGTCTCAAACTCTTCCATGGTTTGCTCTTCTTCATCTTCAAACATCGATCCCTGTGCAGGTCTCTGCTTTGGCTTTGTCGTGCCCACGTCGCGGCGGTATTTGGATACGCCGTAATTGGGCTGCCCGGCAAATACCTTAACTACACTTTCCGCAGCCTCTGACTGGAAGGGCTGTATTTTGAACTGAAATTTCATCTACAGCACCCTCCTTATCGTGTTCGGGCTATAGGTGGAAAACACTTGCTCGAAGTTGACCATGGCGCTGTCGTTTATAAAACTGCTGTCACGGAACACGGCGTAGTACGGCTTTTTCTTGGCAATTTCCGTAATCAGAGCGGTATCAACCCTGCCGAAACAGGCAATCAGGTAGTTGTCGTTGACATAGAAGGTCTCTCCTTCCTGCCTGATTTTCGCTGAAAGCGGGATGCCGAGGTCGAGCATAACCTGGAAGAGCAGGTCCTCCTCTGTTCGGTCAGGCTTGATGTTGTCCATGAAGCCCTCCAGGTTGAAGTTCATTTGCGCATATTCTTCGGGTGTGTAATAAACGTCTTTCATATTGCTGCTGTCTAGCTTGAGGACCCGGAACCCGATATCCAGATTTTCAATGCCGGGCTTGTCCTTGTTATCCTCCTTAATCTTCTTTCCGGCACGGCGGATGCGCTCTTTGCCGATTTCAGCAATGGTTTTATACCCTGTTTTATAGGCATCGGAATTCTCGTCGCAAGGCTCAGGCAGCTGTACCATTATGAATTTTCGCTTGCCACCGTCCTCCGCGTTGAGTTGCATTACTGCATCGGCGGTTGTAGCAGAACCTGAGAAGAAGTCCATTACGATATCGTTTATGCCTAAGCCACAGATTAGTAGTTTTTTTAGAAGTTTCGTTGGCTTCGGAAATTCAAAATAGTCATTTGAAAATAAGTCTCTGATTTCTTTTGCTGAATCAACAGATACACCACCGTCCAAAATAATTGTGGGCAGCGTGCTGCCTTGTCTCACTTCTGACAAAAACCTCTTTAAATATGGAGTCCCACTGCCTTCACGAAAACCTATTCTATTATCCGCAATTAATTGATCCACCTTTTCATGCCCATAAAGCCAACACTTATTTTTAGGTGGCATATAGTCTTTTCCATCATACGGATTTCTTATCGGGAATACACAGCTTTGCGCCAATCTACCGCCCTTCCCGTTTGCACTCAAATTATCAGCAAACCATGGTCCCCTGGGATCGTTATTGGGATTTTTATATTTTTCATCGATTTCTCCATTTCTAGGTTGAAGGAAAAGCTTAACAAGCTCTTTATTTTTACAATACACAATAACATATTCGTGAATTTTCCCAATAAATCTATCATTCGGAGTATTTGCTCTTCGTTTCCACACTAATTGTTCTATATAGTTCTGTGCACCAAATATTTCGTTACAGATTTTTTTTAGGTTTTCTTGTTCTCCATCATCAATGCTAATAAAGATAACTCCATCATCAGTCAGTAAATCCCTCGCCACACGCAGACGCGGATAGATCATATTCAACCAATCGGTGTGGAAACGCCCATTGCTGTCAAGGTTCGGCGTAAGGCGGTTGCCCTGTTCATCGTACTGCCCGTCGCGGCGCAGGAACTCACCTGTTTCTTCGGCAAAATCGTCCTCATATATAAAATCTTTTCCCGTGTTATACGGTGGGTCAATATAAATCATCTTCACACGGTTCAGATATGTTTCACGGAGCAGTTTCAGTACGTCCAGATTGTCCCCTTCTATGTATAGATTCTCGGTATTGTCAAAGTCCACGCTTTCCTCGCGGCAGGGGCGCAGAGCCGCGGCAATGGGCGCGTTCGCCAAAAGCACTGACTTTTTCTTGTCCGGCCAGGTGAACTGATAACGTTCCTCTTTGCCTGACACTACGTGGGTGTTTATTTCCTGTGCGAGAATATCTGCATCAATCGCCCGGACAACCTCCCCGTTTTCATCAATAGTTTCAGTGACGGCGTTTGGGAACATAGCGGCCAGAGCGGCAAAGTTGTTATCAGCCAGGTTAGGGGTAGACATCTTAAGTTTATCCATTGGAAAATTCCTCCATTTCGTTTTTAAGCCTTTTCACTTCTTCAACCAGCTCCCATTTTCGGCGAGGCTGTTTCTCGTTCATCGCTTTTTTCTCAAGCGCGGCAATTTTCTTTTTAAGCTTTTCGCGGCATTCATTGGCTATGATGGTTTCATCTAAGCTCTTACCCTTTGTGAGGTCAATGCTACCAATTTCTGCGATAATATTCTCCCATATTGCCCCGAGGTCAAGCCCGCGTAAGTTTAGCTTCCATTCATGAAGCGATTTGCTCTCTGACACAAGAACGCGTTCAGCACGGTAAACGGCAAGACGCACTGTGTCCTCATATTGCAAGACAAATAGCATACGCTGGTCAATCAACTTTGACAAAAGGACAATGTTCTTCTTGTCGCATTCTGGAGTTTTCAGCGACACCAATATCAAGTAAATCGCCGAAACATCCAGGCTTGCATTGACCGCCAAAGTCTGTGGAGAAATCTCCGCTACGATTACCAAGCGGTTGATCTGTTCGTCAAACAGTTTGCGATCGTCTGGCTTCGGTTTGAATCTATCGAAAATCGCTTTTTTCGGGAGCGGCTTTTTAATCTCTGTTGATCGCGGCAGTCCAAACATTTATGCCACCTCACTTTACGGTCAGGAAGCAGACCAGCTCAAAGTCGTCCAGACCGTCAATCGTGTTCGCAGCCAGGGATATCTGTTTGCCGGAGAGAAAACTGTCGATAGAGTTGTCCTCGTTCAAGTCCACGATGGACTTTACGGCAAAGTACAGAAGGTCCGAATAATGGCGCATATTTCTGCCGTTTTTCGTTTCGGCATTGAATTGGTGGCAAAGCTCTTGGTCCGGAACTGATTTACCCTTGCATAGACGCCTGAAAGCGTCGAGGAGTTTTTTCGGCTGCAGGTGGTCGATATGGATAACCGAGCCATCACGGACGTACACCATATAGAACGGATGAAGCTGGTTCTTGTTCTGCGGGTTGATGCCCGCATTGCGATTTTTTAAAATGTATATTGTACCATCCGGCGCATCGTCGTTTCCTCTCACAACTGCATGAAGACCGAATGGGACTTTATCGAGGTTATCGTGGTTCTTGATGTATTCAAGCAGGTCAAGCCTAAACTCATTCAGACCCAAGTCCATAATCGAAACGCCGGATTGCATTTCTTCGATGTCCACGACCTCGTTCTGCAGGCGTTCAAGCTGCGCCTTTCGGTATTCCAGGTCGCCCTGCTCCTCGGGGTCAATCGGGTTGTCGTCGCCTGTTGACGTCATAACGGAAGCTTTCATTCGGGTTTCAACGCGGCCTTTTAATTCAAGGTACTTGTCCAAATCGATATTAGGCCAAAAGTTCACCAGCTGAATCCTGGAGTTGCAGCTACCAATACGGTCAATGCGCCCGAATCTTTGGATAATGCGAACGGGGTTCCAATGGATGTCGTAATTGATGCAGAAGTCGCAGTCCTGAAGGTTCTGCCCCTCGGATATACAGTCCGTAGCGATGAGGATATCTATTTCGGCGGGGTTATTGGGCATCAGTAAAGCTTTGTCCTTTGAAAGCGGCGAAAACAATGTCAGTATTGTGTTCATATCAGTGCGCGGCAGTTTGACAGTTGTCCTGCCGTCTGTCGTGCCAGTTATCATGGCCACGTCAATCCCGAACCGCTGCTTCATGAGCGGAGCGATTTGGGAATAAAGGTAGTCAACTGTATCCGAAAACGCAGAAAATAGCAACACTTTTTTGTTGCCGGGATTAAACGGCCGCTGTATCTTGTCTGAGATAATGCCTATCAACGTTTGTAGTTTTCTGTCGAATTCAGGGGTGATGTCCTCGATCATCATTGAGAGCAGTTCGAGGGTTTCAGAGTCCTCGACTAACTTCTCACGCCAGGACACATAGTCCATATCGGCAAGGTCGATGTCGAATTTCTTACCCTGATGCTCAAAAAAATCAGTGTTGGCGTCGTCGGCGTCAAATTCAGTATCAGTGATTTCCTGTGTGTTGATAATCTTGCTGCCACCGCTAGTGAAAGCATCGATGTCGGCAATCGTGCCGTTTATCAGCTTCCTCACCCGGTCAATCGTGATGCGGAATGAATATACAGAACTCTCAAGCCGTTTTAGGAGATTGATACACATCAAGCGGCGAATGCCGATTTCGCGACCGGCTCGGTCAATGTTTACGCTCGGGTCTATGTACTTGGCGCGGCGGCTTTCGAGAAGAAAGTCGGTTGGGATATATACAGCAAGATTCAGCCGCATAAGCTGTTCGTAGATTTCATCGTAGTCAATCGCCGATGGTAGGTCGGTCAATTTCGGGCGCAGGGCAAGCGGCTTCATTCTTTCTGGAAACTTGCCTATTTCTTCTATGTTATAGTATTTCTCAATATGCTTACGGGAACGGGCAATTGTTACGCTGTCAAGTAATGTAAAGAAGTCAAAGTCGAGTGACCGAAGAAGGTTCTCGGTCGTGCGTTCTTCCGGGTCGAGTTTGCTCCATTTATTAAAGGCAGTTTGAGCGTTGCGAAATATTACATCAATCGGCTTTGCAGTGTCGAGTTTGTCATTTATGAGTGCAGCGTTGCCCTCGTAAGCAAGTTCAAGCTGATGCCGCAGGTCGGAGAACTTATTGTTGACTGGCGTCGCAGAAAGCATCAATACTTTTGTTTTCACGCCTTTGCGGATGACCTTGTTCAACAGGGTCAGATAACGGTTCTCGCGTTTGGCTTCACCACTCCCCGAATAATCACCGCCATTACGGAAGTTATGCGATTCGTCTATGACTACCAGGTCGTAGTTGCTCCAGTTGAGTTTCGAGAGGTCTATGCTCCCTGAAAAGCCACGCTCTCGAGATAAGTCAGTGTGGTATAGTACGTCATATCGCAGTCGGTCTAAGGCTATAGGATTATTGAGATAGTTTTCTTTAAATGTTAGCCAGTTGTCACCTAGTTTTTTCGGACAAAGCACCAGCACGTTGCGGTTACGGAGCTCGTAGTATTTTATGACGGCCAAGGCAGTGAATGTCTTACCTAAGCCGACACTGTCGGCAAGGATACACCCGTTGTACTTTTCCAGTTTGTTGATAATTGCAAGAGCCGCGTCTTTTTGAAAACTGTATAGTTTACTCCATATTTTGCTTTCCTTGAACCCTGTCGCCTCGTTCGGCAGTACGTCCTCGTTGATATCCTCAAGAAACTCGTTAAAAATATTATAAATGGCTACAAAATAAATGAACTCAGGCGAGTTTTCGTTGTAGGCGGCTGTGATGCCGTCAATAACCTGTTCTGTCACATCCTGAAGTAGGTTCTTGTCATTCCATATCTGTTCGAACATCTTAACATACTCTCCAGACAGCGGAGCGTCAATGCGGTTGACAAGGTTCATTATGTTGTTGCCTCGCTCGCACCCCAAGTCCGAAGTTGTGAACGAATTTAATGGCGAATAGGCTATTGCTTCATTGGGTTTGACCACACTAAGGAATCCGCTCATCGCTCCACCGGTTATGTTAGAGCGGAAGCGTACCTTTTTCCGAATCCACTCTGCACACTCGCGGGCAATCGCCTTCTGGGTCAGTTCATTACGCAGCTTGACTTCAAATTCCGTGCCATACAAAGATCGTTCGCGATTAAGCCGAGGGATATAGAACTCACGCTTCTCCTTAGGTGCTGTTTCTTTCAAGAAGGTCGGTGAGGTAAATACAAAGCGCAGCTCGTCAATCCCATCAAGCTGCTCTTTGAGCGCTTGGTAAGCATATATTGAAAAACAAGCAGCGGCTATCGATAATTTATCACCTTTTGATACCGTTGCCGCCAAGTCATCTTTGACGGTTTTAGTCACGTTGTCAAGAATTTGCATATGTTTTCCCTCGTTTACAAAGTTTATTATCGTTTACTCAATCTTTGCGCTTTTGCCGCTATTAACCCAAGCATCCACTTCAGATATCTTAAACTTGTATTGCTTACCTATCCTACGATGAGGAATAACGCCTTTTTTTATCCAATTGCGAATGGTATCCTTGCTGACGCCAAGATACTCAGCAATTTCTTCAAGGCTGGACCATTTTTCCGGCTGGTTCGTCATTGTTGTTCCTCCTTATGGATTGCCCTCTGCAGACTACACGACAGTATTCAGGGCAGTTATCTAATTTCCTTGTTATATTTCAGACCATAATCCCTTTCTATATTCTCTATTACGGAACGGAATCCCATCCGTAAACTTCCTAAAGCACCGTTGGGTGACATATTAAACCATTCCCAATCCTGGTGGTCTATGATGAATCCATGACCATTGAAAATGCCTACTTTATCAAGATAATTATTGCAAGCTTCAATAATATCCCGTATAGGCTGTAGCTCTTTATCGGTAAAACTCATTCCCATAACACTGCTAGCCAAGGTTTGTTTCATTTCAAGCACAGAGGCAATGCAGTGTTCTTTCTGTTCTACTGCGCCAGGGTTAAATAAAACGCGTTTTGACTCAAGATAAACCAACAAGTTTCGATAAAAATCTTTCGCTGTGGGATTATATTCACCTGATATTCCGCCAACAATATTACCGTTCATTGTGTTTATATTGATTATCGTTTGGCCCTTAACATCGCCG
>Ga0209313_1000602_pt1 | contig 28070 bp, 24 predicted proteins | sample BioC13SIPDNA_3_FD_185748 | JGI IMG/M metagenome (GOLD analysis project Ga0209313, IMG submission 185748) | Anaerobic biogas reactor microbial communites from Washington, USA - Biogas_R2_B C13 SIP DNA (SPAdes) (version 2) | ecosystem: Engineered > Bioreactor > Anaerobic > Unclassified | place... | reverse complement strand
CTCCCGGCATTCGTTGGGTGGTTCCTCGGGGCAGCCAGCCTGACAGCTGTCGAGCCGGGGGCTTCGTGGACTGTGGCCCAGCTCTGTTCAATCGCCCTGATCCGCTTCCCGATCCGACCTGCGCGAGCGCCTACTTCCCCCTGCCTGCCGTGAGCGTCGTCTTCATCGTCGTGGGCATAGTTGGTGCGATCTTGTGCGTCGGCCTTCTCGCCCGCACGGCCACCTTGATCGCCCGGTCGACTTGACGCGCACGTATGCCGCAGATAGGGCGCCCGACTCGCGTCCGGAAGGAGCGGCAGAAGCGCAGGTACGCAGCCCACTGCTCGGATCCGCGCAAGGCTTCGACGCTCTCGGAGAGCTTCTCGTGCAGTGCTTCCATTTCGGCGCGCTTCTGCTCAACGGTGCGCCTGGACTTGCGGGCCTCGGTCTGGTCGCGGTGGCGGTCATGGTGGGGTCTCCTTCGGTTCCGGGTGCGTTGGTCAGGCGCGCGTCGGTCGGACGTTTCTTCGACGCTATGAGCCGGAACCGACGACCCACCCAGCACCTCCGCGACGCGGACGGCTTCGGCTCGGCGCTAGCGGCGCTGCTGCACGGCATCAATGAAGACTTCGCCTTCAACTCCAAGGCCACCACGGTGAGAACGACACTGCCGGAGCTGCTCGGGATCCGCGCCGTGGTGTGCCAGGACTTCGCGCATCTGGCGTTGGGTGCGCTGCGCTCGGTGGGGCTGCTCGCGCGGTATGTGTCGGGCTATATCGAGACGACACCGGCGCCGGGTGCGACCAAGCTGGTAGGCTCCGACGCCTCGCACGCCTGGGTCTCGGTCCGGGTGCCGGATGGGAGCTGGGTGGACCTGGACCCGACGAACGACCACTTCTGCGACAGCCGGTACCTCGTCTCGGCCTGGGGCCGTGACTTCGCCGATGTGTCCCTGCTCAAGGGAGTGATCTACACGCAGGACGATGTGACGACGTCCTCGACATTGCGCGTGGGTGTGGACGTCACGCGAGTCTGAGTAGATGTCACGCGCGTGGTCGGTTCGCCGCGCGTTTTTGTCGATGCTCTGGCATAGTTTCCGGAGGGGGGGACAATTCGGCCCTCTGTCAACAACGACGTTGGGAGCGAGAATGTCACGATTTTCCAAACGTACGGGTGGGGCGATCATCGCCGCCGTCTTCCTTATGGTTGGCGCGACTAGCGCGTCGGCAGTCACGCAATTGACCACGCCTGCGAGTTTGCAGCACGGAGGTCCGAGTGCCTCCCACACGTACGGCAATACCTACCACCGAACAGTGATGGGCCAGTACTGGAACAAGGGATTCAAGTCCAACAGCGGCGCGACCTCGTACACCGGATACACCTACTTGCAGTGGGTCTCAACCGAAGCAACCACCATCAATTCTTCTGGGTTTGCCTGCAGGTAGTGAATCGGTTCGGCTGACAGCGGACGCTGTATAGGTGCTGGCCCCGAGGGACGCCTCGGGGCCAGATATGGGTGTAATGAGACGAGGAAGTGCTCAGATGAATCGCTTGGGATTGTTGATTGTGGCAAGCGCATGGCCCTTGCTCTCGGGTTGTTCGAGTGACGCCGAGAGTAGCGCCACCGCTTGGGAAGCGCCAGCGTGGATGGCTGATCAGGCGCAGGGGAGAGAGAGTTTCATTTCGCGGCTCCAGGCCTGCATGGACGCCAAAAGTTGGGACCTGACCGTCGACGAGTCTGGCGGCTTCAATGAGCCATTCAGCAGTGAAGAGGAGATGATGCGGGCATCCGACGATGGCCAGGACTGTCTTGCCGAGCAGGGCATTGACGTGAGTGCCTTGGAGAAGCCGCTGACGGAGGCGGATCTGAGCGTGATGTACACCCAGGACGTCGACACCTACGAGTGTCTGGTGGCTCAAGGAGTCGAGATGGAGCGGACGCCGCCCGGCGTCGACCTCTATGTCGAGGCAGGTTTGTCCGGCCAGGCTGGAGCGCCCTTGCCCGACCCCTGGTGGCCGTACGGCGACCAGGCGATAATGTCGATGCCGCAGGGAGAGGTGGAACAGCTCCGCCAGGTGTGCCCAGAGCGTTGGGTGTTCGCGGGAACTTCGTGAACAGGCGTACTCGCGTCGGGCTGGCATGGGCGGGGAGCGTTGCGCTGGCGTTGGTGGTCGGCCTCGGAACTGGGCGAGCGACGTTGGCGCCGCCGGAGTCGCCCGACGCCGCGACGCCAGCGTCCGCGTACACGGTGATCGACGGGACCGTTGGACGCACGTCTACCTTCAGCGTCAACGTCGAGTGGCCCAGACGGACCGTCGGCTACTCCCTGAGTGAGGGCGCTGTCACGAGCGTCGAGGTTGTCAGCGGTGACACGGTTGAGAACGGCCAAGTCCTCTACGACGTCAACCTGCGTCCGGTGGTCATCGCGCAGGGCGAGACGCCGGCCTTTCGTGATCTCGCGCAGGGCGTCAAGGGCCCTGACGTCAGTGCACTCCAGCGGTTGCTCATCGAGGGTGGTCACCTTGCCGGTGAGCCCGACGGGGATTTTGGGCCCGGGACAACTGCTGCCGTCAAGGCGTGGCAGCGCTCCCTCGGCATCGAACGGACAGGTTCGGTGTTGGCCCAGGACATCGTCTTTGCTCCCGACCTTCCCACTCGCGTGGTACTGGCTGACGGCATCGAGGTCGGGAAACGCCTCACTATTGGAGAGGTCGCGGTCGAGGTGGTGCTCACCGACCCTGACTTCTCCATCGCCGTCGACGGAAACGCGGTTCCACCGGCCGCTGGGAGCCCTGTGACGGTCTCGTTTGACACCCACTCCTGGCCGGCGCGAATCGGAGCCACCGCACCCTCGGCGACTGATCAAACCGGCACCAAGCTCAGGCTCGAATCTGATGACGGCGGTCCGCTGTGTGGTGACGAATGCACGTCCCTGCCGCTGGTGCCGCCGTCTGGGAGCGTCACCGCGAGCGTCGAGATCGTGCCCAGCGCGTCTGGATCGGTGGTTCCGGTCGCCGCTCTCGGCCAGGACTCTGTCGGCGGCTACTTCGTCACATCGCTCGATGGTGACAGGGTCCCTGTCGAGGTCCTGAGCACGGATGGGTCGAGGGCGGTCGTGGACGGTGTCGAGGCCGGGGAACAGATCCAGACCCTGGCTGACGGCCCAACGCCGTGAGCGGTGGTGGCCTGTCGTGCCAGGACTTGACGTTCGCCTACCGCCGCGCGCGAACTCCTGTCATTGACACCCTGTCGGTCAACTTCGCCGCGGGCGCGGTGACAGCGGTGACCGGTCCTTCGGGGTCAGGCAAGTCGACCCTGTTGTATGTTCTCTCGCTGCTGCTGCGACCCACCGCCGGCTCGGTCATTCACGACGGTCTCAACCTGGCAGCGGCCCGTGACGATGTGGCGTCACGGTGGCGAGCCCGCGAGGTTGGATTTGTCTTCCAAGATGCGATGCTCGACCCGGCCCGCACCGTGTTGGATAACGTCTGCGAACCAGCCGTCTTCGCTGGGGTTTGTCGCCGAGCCGCCGAGCGCCGAGCCGCAGATCTCCTCGACCGATTCGGGGTGGCCCATCGCGCCGATCATCGTCCAGCTGAGATCTCGGGGGGGCAGGCGCAACGCGTTGGCCTCTGCCGTGCCTTGCTGAACAGTCCCCGGCTGATCTTTGGTGACGAACCGACCGGCAACCTGGACAGCGAGTCAGGAGATGTGGTCTGGGGTGCGCTGACCGAGATGGCGCGTGACGGTGCCACCGTCATCGTCGCGACCCATGACACGCAGCGGGCGGCCCGGTGCGACGAGTGGGTGCGATTGTGAGCAGTCTCGGACATCCGAGCGTGAGTGGGATCCTGCGGGAGTGCTGGGCCGCCGTCAGGGCCCGACCTGTCTCGTCGGTCACGACCGCGTTGGTCATCGGGTTGGTGTGCTTGGTGACCTTGGCGACGACCGGACGCGCCGCCGCAATCGAGCAACGGGTGCTCGACTCGGTCGACTCCATCGGGACCGCGCTGATCACCGTGACCGACAGCAATGGTTCTGCAGGCATCCACCCCTCGGTGGTGGAGGTTATCGGCGACCTTGACGGTGTGGATTGGGCTTTCGCGCTCGGTCCTGCCGATGACGCACTGCCGCCGGATCTGACGGCAAGTCTGGACGGGGAGCCACTGACCGCTCGATCACTGCTCGGCGAGCTGCCCGGCGAGGTCCTGCTGACCGCCGGACGAAGCGCGCGCACCGGCGAGGCGGTCGCAGGCCGGGGCGCGGCTCGTTCGCTCGGGCTGGTCGATGCGGTGGGCGGCGTTTCGGTTCGAGGCCAACCGGTCGCCGTCGTCGGCACCTTCACGGCAACGGGTCCCCTTGACGCGTTGGACTCCACGGTGCTGATCCGTGACGACGACAGTGCTCCGCCGATCGTTCGGTATGTGTATGTCCGGGCCGAAGTGGGCTACGACGTCGCGGCGCTGGCGGAGGTCATCCAAGCGATTTTACCCGCCGAAGCGCCCTCAGCCGTGACCGTCGAGCTGGCCCAAGGGGCTATCGATCTACGGGAGGTTCTCGCTGGATCCCTTGGAGAGTCGTCCCGGCAGCTGATGCTGATGGTGTTGGGGATTGGCCTGCTCCTGGTGGCAATCACGATGACCGGGGCGGTCAACGCGCGCCGACGTGATTTCGGACGGCAGCGAGCCATCGGGGCCACCCGGAGTGCCATCGTGGCGATGGTCTTGATTCAGTCCCTCATGTCCGGAGCGATTGGTGCAGTCGTCGGTTCCGCGGCGGGGGTAGCGGTCATGTGGGGCATCGCCGGAGCTGCGCCTAGCCTCACCTTCACCCTCAGCGTGGTGCTGCTCAGCCTTCTTGTCACGATTGTCGGCGCAGCGCCACCAGCGATCGCCGCATCCCGCCGGGACCCGGTGAGCATCCTGCGGGTGCCGTAGCGAACGATCTGGTCACGCGAGCCTGACGGTGGCCGCGCCATCCCTCAGATGGGTGGGACAGTGGCCGCTGCCCCACCGTGCGCAGCGGGTGACATGGCGGGCGGTGGCGCTGCGGTGCCGGTGTGCAGGAGGTGACACCGGCACCGGAGACGGGATCAGGCCGAGGCGGGGGTGTCCTGGCGGTACATGTCGCGGGAGTTGGCGCCGAGGTTGCACGCGGCGAGCACGAGCGCGGTCAGACGGTGCCCAGGGTCGATCACGTGGGCTGTGTCAGCGGCGATCCGGCTACGGGCGTTGTTGCCGCCGTAGCCGTCCATAATCGCCGTCACCGCCAGGATGTCGGCGGCCTGGCTGGCCGGAGTGGCCCGGCACACCGCCCGAACCCGTCCTAGCAGGGTGCGCAGGTCGCGGGAGTCGGCCAACCAGGATCGGGCGGTCTCGTCCGCCCACGGCAGGGGGTGCGGGTGTGGGGTCTGGCCCAGGAGGAAAGAACATCAGCGCGTCGCGGGTGTTGCCGTCGCTCAAGGCGGCACCGGCGGCGGCCAGGTCGATCCCGTCGATGTCGGTGGCCAGGTCCGGCAAGGCGGCCCAGGCGGTAGCGGCGGTTTCGGCGGCGACGCCGGTGAGCGGGTCACGGCGGCACCGGTCACGCACGATGGGTCATCAGGTGGAAGCCGGCCCTGAACGCATTCGCCGTCACCGTCGCCGAACGCATGCCCCCGGCCGAGACCCTGTAATGAAAACGCCGGAAACACCGTTCATCGGACCCCGACCCCGCCAATCCTTCGCGCCACGAAAAGTGCGTCCTTGTGGGCGGTATGACGCGCCGGCAGAGTGACTGGAGCGTCCGAACGTCCTGACCGACGGCAGTGCAGGACAGGTGCGAACGGCATACTGGCTCGCATGGATCTGGACGCCTACGTCGCTGTCCGGCACGAGGCATGGCGTCGCCTCGAGGTGCTCGTCGCCCAGCGGCGGCACACGGGCGAGGAGGCCGACGAGCTCCTCCGTCTCTACACCGAGGTCTCGACTGACCTCTCCATGGTGCGCTCGGTCAACCCCGATCCGGCTCTGGTCCGTTACCTCTCCGCCCTGCTCAGCCGGGCCCGCATCCACACCGCCGGTGCCCGCACCGGCTCGTGGAACGCTCTCGGGCGGTTCCTCACCATGACCTTCCCGGCCGCGCTCTACCGGATGCGGTGGTGGTGGATCGCGACCGCGCTCGCGTGCGTCGCCTTCGCCTTCGCCGTCGGGGGATACGCCAATCTCAACCCCGAGGTCTACACCTCGCAGCTCACCCCCCGTCAGATCGACGCCTACGTGCACACCGACTTCGAGAACTACTACTCCGAGTTCCCACACCATGAGTTCGCCACGCTCGTGTGGGTCAACAACGCGTGGGTGGCAGCCCAGGCCATCGCCTTCGGCGTCCTCGGAGCACCCGTCATCTACGTGCTCTTCCAGAACATGGTCGGGGTCGGGGTGGCGGGTGCGCTCATGGCCGAGCACGGCCGGCTCGACCTCTTCTTCGGCCTCATCCTCCCCCACGGGATCCTCGAGCTGACCGCGATCTTCGTCGCCGGCGGCGTGGGCCTGCGCCTGTTCTGGTCCTGGGTCGAACCCGGCGAGCTCACCCGCCTGCAGTCCTTCGCGCGCGAAGGGCGGGCCGCGATCGGTGTGGCGCTCGGCCTGATCCTCGTGCTCCTCGTCAGCGGGGTCATCGAGGGCTTCGTCACTCCCTCCGGCCTGCCCACCTGGGCGCGGATCACGATCGGCATCGTCGCCGAGGTCACGTTCCTCGCCTACGTCTTCGTCCTCGGTAGGCGGGCCGCGGAGCGCGGCGTGAGCGGGGACATCGACAGCACTGCGCGCGGGGACTACGCACCCGTGGCGGGCTGACGCGGCAACGCAAGGACCGGCTTCAGAGCCGACCGTGCGACTTCAGCAGCAGGTAGTAGTCGACGAGGTCGACCGGCAGCGTGTCCGCGTCGGCGTCGAGAACGTATGCGCCGACCCGCCGGAGGGCGTCCGCCGTGTGCTGCCGGAGGGCAACCGTCCGCTCGGCGGCGGCCGCCGCATACGTGCTCTCGAGGTCACCGCGCGTGGTGCGTAGGGTCGTGATGGTCGGATCGGCGACCGAGGCGACGACGACCTCGTGGTGCTTGACGAGTCCGGGTAGGTGGGGGAGGAGGCCGAACTCGATCGCCGCCGACTCCAGCGGGGTGATGAGGACGACGAGGGCGCGGCGGTTCCCGCGGGCGCTGACCGCGCCCAGAAGCGTCGGCCAGTCCGCCTCGAGAAGCTCGGGCTCGATCGTCGCGAAGGCCGTGACGATGTCGCGCAGGTGCGCGGTGCCGTGCTGGCCGCCGCCGACCCGAGCCCGTATGCGACGGTCACCGACGACGACCTCCACCCGGTCCCGCGCACGCTCGGCGAGCGCAGCGAGGAGAAGTGCCGCGTCCATCCCGGCGTCCAGCCGTGGGGCGTCGCAGACGCGGCCCGCGGAGGTGCGTGAGGAGTCCAGGATGATGACGATGCGCCGGTGCTGCTCGGGCTGCCACGTACGCACGACGAGGTGCTGTCGCCGCGCTGTCGCCCGCCAGTCGATGGAGCGCACGTCGTCGCCCTCGACGTAGTCGCGCAGTGAGTCGAACTCGGTGCCCTGACCACGGATTCGCACAGCCGACCGGCCGTCGATCTCGCGCAGCTGCGCGAGCTTGCTCGGCAGGTGCTTGCGCGAGGCGAAGGGATGCAGCGCGCGGGCCGTGCCGGGCACGAGGAAGGACTTCTGCCGGGCGGCGAGGCCGAGCGGGCCGACGAGCCGCATAGTGACGACGTCAGCCGCGCGGTCGCCGCGCCGAGTGGGCATGAGCAGCGTCCGGTACCTGGCGCGCTCACCTGGCCCGAGCGTGACCTCGTGCCGGTCGCCGGTCGCCCCGGCCGACGGCTGCCAGGCGTCCCGGAGCAGACCACGGACGCGGCGTCGTCCGGTGTTCGTGACGGTGAGGACCGACTCGTTCGGCTCATGGAGTCGCCTCGCCGGGATGGGGTTCCGGTACAGGTGCAGGTCGCCGGGGCGAGGCGCGAGGAGCGCGTCAGCGATGAGGAGCAGCGCGCTGAGCAGCGCCCACACCCAGACGGTGCGGGTCGTCGGCCAGATGACCGCGGCGATGACCCCGATGGGGATCAGCCACAGTGCGCGCTGGGTGAGTGCCATGGTGTGTGGTGGGCTCGAACGGGAAGGTCAGCGCGGCACGGGGACGGACCCGAGTGCCGAGGCAAGGACCGAGGACACCCCGATGCCCTCGAGCTCGGCCTCGGGGGTGAGGCTCAGCCGGTGCGCCAGCGTGGGCTGGGCGAGTGCCTTGACGTCGTCCGGGGTGACGAAGCCGCGACCGGACAACCACGCCCAGGCGCGGGCGGTCGTGAGCAGCGCCGTCGCGCCACGGGGGCTGACACCGAGGGCGAGTGAGGGCGACTGGCGGGTGGCCCGCGCGATGTCGACGATGTAGGCCAGCACATCGGCGCCGACCTGGACCTGCTGGACGGCCGCCGTGCCCGCAGCCAGGTCGTCCACCCCCGCCACCGCGCGGATCCCGGCAGCAGCGAGGTCGCGCGGGTCGAAGCCGGTGGCGTGCCGGTGCAGCACCTCGACCTCCTGCTCGCGCGACGGCATCCCGAGCTGGAGCTTGAGGAGGAAACGGTCGACCTGTGCCTCCGGCAGCGGGTAGGTGCCCTCGTACTCGATGGGGTTCTGCGTCGCCGCGACGAGGAACGGCCGCGGCAGCGCGCGGGGTTTGCCGTCGACACTGACCTGCCGCTCCTCCATCGCCTCGAGCAGCGCGGACTGCGTCTTCGGCGGCGTGCGGTTGATCTCGTCGGCGAGCAGGAGGTTGGTGAACACCGGGCCCTCGCGGAAGACGAAGTCCGAGGTCCGGCTGTCGAAGACGAGCGAACCGGTCAGGTCGCCGGGCATGAGGTCGGGGGTGAACTGCACCCGCTTGGTCGTGACGTCGAGGGCCGCCGCAAGCGAGCGGATGAGAAGGGTCTTTGCGACGCCCGGGACTCCCTCGAGGAGCACGTGGCCGCGGGCGAGGAGCGCGACGATGAGGCCGGACACTGCGCCCTCCTGCCCCACGACGGCCTTGGCGACCTCGTCGCGCACCGCGATGAGGGCCTCGCGCGCACGGACGGACTCCGGGGGCTCGCGCTTGACCGGCGGGCGGGACGCCGCGGGAGGCTGCGCGGGAGTCTGGGCGGGCACGGCCTGGGCAGACGCTTCCTGAGCGGGGGCGGGCTGAGCAGCCCCAGCCTGAGCAGCCCAAGCCTGGGGAGCACCGGCCTGGGATTGCGTCGGAGCGGCGTGGGCCGGGGGAGGAGTGGCGTCGGCCAGCTGGGGATCGGGCTGCTGGTCGGTCATCGGAGACGCACCTTTCCTTCGAGCTCGGCCAGGTCGGTGCCGAGGGTGATGAGCGCGGCCGTCGAGGCCGGCTCGTTGTCGTCGAGCAGAGCATGTATGCGGTCGACCGGTTCACCGGTCGCGTTCGCCACCGCAAGGACGAGGGTCTGGAGGGGCTCCCCGCGCGCGACGCCGAGCCGTTGCCGCAGCCGGGAGCGGGTGCCCTCGCGCAGGATGGCGGCGGTGCGGGCGCGGTCCCGGGAGCGACGGTACAGGTGCGCCCGGCTCTCGGTGGTCTCGGCCGCGCGCACGACGACGGGCAGCGGCTCGTGGACCACACGACCGAGCCTGCGGCCGCGGACGAGGGCGAGCAGGACGGTGCCGACCGCGAGCGTGGCGGCCACCGGGGTGGTCCAGGCCGGCCACGGGGAGTAGGTGTCGCCGGAGGTCTGCGGGCCCTCGTCCCCGGAGGGGATGAGCCAGAGGAGATCCGGCGAATGCCCGAGCAGCCGCAGGCCGATCGCGGCGTTGTCCTCGGAGGTGATGGTGTCGTTCGTCAGCCCGGGGCCGAAGCCGACGAGGAAGGTCTGGGGGCGATCCGGTGCAGCCGGCAGGAGTGCCAGCAGCGCGCCGGCGTCCTCCATGCCACGGGTCGGGAGGCAGGTCTCGATGTCCGCGTCGCTGGTGGGGAGCAGGTCGCTGGTGGGGAGCATGAGGACGCCTGCGCCCGAGACCACGTCACCGGGGTTGATGCCGGGGATCGCGCAGCGCGACGCAGGAGCCGAGTCGAGCGGGAATGCCGTGGGTGCCGGGTATCCCTGGAGGTCCGGGGTGAGCACGCCCACCGCTCCAGGCTGCGCGAGCAGTACGACGAGACGATCGGCGCCGGCGGCCCGTCGCGCAACCTCCCGGAGCGCGCTCGGCGAGAGGCCGTCATCCGCCGTGACGACGACCGTCGTGCCGCTCGGGACCTCGGTCGGGAGCTGGGCGACGGACTCGATGACAGAGACGTCGACCCCGTTGTCCCTCAGGACCTCGGCAATGGCCTTGCTGCCGATTGGTGCCGGCGAGCGCGGATCGAGCAGTCGGGCGTCCGGGGTGGCGCGAGCGCCGAGGACGACGAGCGCGACCGAGCCCAGGACGAGGATGAGCAGCCAGGTCGCGATGCTTCGGGCCTTGCCCACGACAGCCGACCGGGAGGGTCCGAGCGAGCCGTAGGAGCCGGCGGTCGCGGGGCCTCCGACGGGCGCCGATGGCGACGAGCCGGTCGAGGACCGAGCGCCCTGAGTCGTGGTCGTCACGTCGATACCCCCGCCCACGGCGGGTCGAGGTGGAGCGGGACCTCGTCGGCGAGTCGGGCCTCGAGCGCCAGCACGTCGTCGGCCGCTTCGGCTGAGGCAGCCAGCCCGCCGTAGCGCACGGCATCGAATGCCGCGGCAGCCCGACCCAGATGCTCGGCCTCGGCCGGGAAGGCCCGACTGAGCGTCTGGGCGATCTCACGGGCGGTCGCGCCCGGGAGGTCCTCGAGAATGAACCGATCGACGGCACCGGCTGCCATGGCCCGGTATGCGTCGAGCACCGCCGCGCCCAGGTCACCTCGGGCCCTCGCGGCCTGCGCCCGACGGCGGTACTCCGCTGCGGAGACCCCGACCTCGTCGAAGACCGCACCCTGTGCCGCCTGTCGGGCGCGACGACCGGACTGGAGCCGGAAGGCCGACCAGACGGCGAGGCAGAGCACGAGGAGCACCCCGCCGAGGACGGCGAGCACCCACCACCTCGACATCGTGTCGCCCGCGGCTCCATCGAAGAGACCGGTGAACCACTCCACGAAGGCCCTGACGGCGCGTCGGAGGAGGCTCTCCTCGGTGCCGTACTCACTCTTGGCCAGCTCATCCGCCAGCAGCCTGCGCCCCTCGCTGGACGAGGGGTCCAGCGGAGGTGAGTCGAGGGAGAGCAGGCCGGCCACGTCAGGCTGAGGTGCGCTGGAGGGGGTCCGTCGCAGGAAGCCAGGGCAGTGGCGCCTGACCCTCGACCGCCTGGATGAGCCGGACGTCGAGCGCCTCGTCCCGCATCCGCTGGTCGACATAGAGCAGGGTGTCCACGGTCGCGGTGATCGGGGTTGCGGCCGCGGCCGTGATGAGCGTGGTGGCCGCGCCCACGAGGACCTGCACGGTGACCAGCACACTGGCGCTGACGGCCGCGAACATGATCCCGACGAGGATCATCGTCACCGGGATGACGAGGACCTGGGCGATGATCGAGGCCAGCAGGGCGGTGAGGATCCGGATCCCGAGGATCCGCCAGAAGCCACGGAACCGGGTGAGCTGCCACGACCTGCGCAGCGAGGCGAACACCCCCACGCCCTCCAGGACGACCGCCGGCGCGGCGAAGGCGAAGCGGGTCCAGAGGAAGAGCATCGCCGGGATCATGAGGAGCAGCAGGACCAACAGGACGACGACGCCGACGACGAGCAGCTGGTCATCACCCTGCATCCCGCCCATGACCAAGATGACCAGCCCCGGAGCGACGAAGGCGGCCACGACGAGCCCGACGATGAGGGAGATCAGGAGCGAGACCCCGATGACGGGGAGGAGGCGGCCCTTCGTCCCTCGCCACGTCTCCGGCAGCTTGACCTTGCGGCCCATGACCGCCTGGCCCGTCACATACGCGATGAAGCCGGCGAGGGCGATCGTCGCGAGGCTCCCGGCGATCGCCGGGATGTACTGGCCGAGGGAGACGAGGATGAAGTCCGTGCCGAAGTCCCCGTCGGGGACCGGTTCGGGATCCATGAACGTTCCCGACCCCTGCTGCGCGACGAGCACTCCGATCGGCGTCGACGGGATGAGCGCCACGAGGGCCACGAGCAGGCCCACCCCGACCGTCGAGGCGGGGTTGCCCTTGATGATCTTCAGGGCCGCGCCGTAGATGTCGCCGAGCCCGAGCGGCCGGAACGGGATGACGCCCGGCTGGTAGGTCGCGGCGCGCGGCATCTGCCACTGCGGCCCTCCCGGGTAGCCCGGGTACGGGCCCTGCGGTGGCGGAGTCGGCATCGGCTGCGTATGCGGCGGCTGGGTATGCGGTGGCCAGCCGCCCGGTCCGCCCTGACCGGGTGCCCCAGAGGGAGCCGCGGACTGTCCCGGCGCGGCGTAGGGCGGCGCGGGTGGTGGACCGGCCGGTGCGCCCGGAGTCGCCTCGGACGGATCCTGTCCTGGGGTCGTCCAGCCCCCTGGAGTGCTCACGTGTGGCGTCTCCTGTTCCTGTCGTCGTCAGTCCGTCCGGTCGGGACGTCGCGCGGGCTCCAGCCTCGCACGGCCGGGCCACGCGTTCCCAGCCGGGCACGCCCGAACGTAGCGTCCGGCGAGGCGCCCGCCGCGACCCCGGCTGGGTGAGCTTGCCGCGTACGAGAACGCACTGGCTTCAGCGAGGCGCCCGCCGGATGCGTGAGGCGAGACCGTCGCTGCACCCCGTGGGCGCTCGCCGGTGTCAGGCCGGGTCGGTGCTCGTCAGGCGCTCCATCGTCTCGCGGACAGCGGCCATCCGCTCGGCGGCCCGACGTCGGGCAGCTGCCAGCCGGGCGGGGGCGTCGGACTCGTCGGAGCCCACCGGCTCGATCACCTCGCAGTAGATCTTCACCTTCGGCTCCGTCCCCGATGGGCGCACGATGACCCGCGTGCGATCCGCGAGGAGGTAGCGCAACCCATCTGTCGGGGGGAGCCCACCCTCGCCGCGGGCGAGGTCGTCGAAGCGCTCCACCGTGATCCCGGCGATGTCGGTCGCCGGGTCCTCGCGCAGGCGAGCCATGATCTGCCCGATGAGGGAGAGGTCCTGCACGCGCACCGAGAAGGAGTCGGTGAGGTAGACCCCGTGCCGGTGGGCGAGGTCGTCCAGGACGTCGCCGAGGGTGCGCCCTTCGGCCTTGAGCGTCGCCGCCTGCTCGGCGATGAGGAGCGCAGCCGTGACCCCGTCCTTGTCCCGCACACCGTCGGGGTCGACGCAGTAGCCGAGGGCTTCCTCGTAGCCGAAGCGCAGGCCGGGCACGCGGGAGATCCACTTGAACCCGGTGAGGGTCTCCTCGTGGCGGATGCCGGCGTCGGCGCACATCGCGCCGAGCAGTCGGGAGGAGACGATCGAGTTGGCGAAGACGGCCGTGCCGGGGTCCACCCCGCGCCCGAGGATGTGCGCACCCAGGAGGGCACCCACCTCGTCGCCGCGGAGCATGCGCCAGCCGCCGGGGCCCGGGACGGCCACCGCGCAGCGGTCGGCGTCGGGGTCGTTGGCGATGACGATGTCCGGGTTGGTCTGCTCGGCGAGCTCGATGGACGCATCCATCGCGCCCGGCTCCTCCGGGTTGGGGAAGGACACCGTGGGGAAGTTGGGGTCCGGCTCCGCCTGGCTCGGGACCGGGTGCAGCTCGGTGAATCCCACTGCGGCGAAAGCCTTCTGGACGGTCTCTGTCCCGACGCCGTGCAGTGCGGTGTGGACGACGACGAGGTCGCGCGGAGTGTCCGGGTCCACGATGCTGACCGCCCGGGCGAGGTACGCCTCGAGGACCTCGTCGTCGAGGACCTCCCAGCCCTCGTCCGCGCGGGGCACCGAGGCCACCGACTGGACGCGTCCGATGTGGCGCGCGATCTGGGCATCGGAAGGGGAGACGATCTGGGAGCCGTCGCCGAGGTAGACCTTGTATCCGTTGTCTTGCGGCGGGTTGTGGCTGGCCGTGACCATGACGCCGGCGTCCGCACCCAGGTGCCGGATCGCATACGCGAGGACCGGGGTGGGCAGTGGGCGGGGGAGGATCTTGGCCCGGCCGCCCAGGCCCACGACCACCGCGCACGTGTCGCGCGCGAACACGTCGGAGTTGCGGCGTGCGTCGTAGCCGACGACGACGAGCGGGCTCTGGGCCTCCTCCGCGGCGGTGCCCCCCTCCTGCTCCGCCTTGGCCGGCAGGTACTCCTCGATGAGGTACCGGGTGAGCCCGGCAGCGGCGCGGATGACGACGGCACGGTTCATCCGGTTCGGGCCGGCGCCCAGCTCTCCCCGCAGTCCCGCCGTGCCGAACTCGAGCATCCCCGAGAAGCGGTTGAGCAGGTGGGCGTGACCGTTCGCGTCCCCCTCCCGGGCGCGGGCGATGAGGATGTCGAGCTCCTCCCGCGTCTCCTCGTCGGGGTCGTCCTCGAGCCAGGTCTGCGCGACCTCGATGAGCTCCGCCAGTGCGGCCTCGTCGGTGAGTGAGTCGCCCTGGTGGGCAGCCGCATACTCCATGCTTGTCCCCCTAGATCCGGGTCACGATGCTCGCGAGCAGGTTGCCGCAGCGGTTCGCCGCCGCCTGTCCCTCCTCGAGGACCTCGGCGTGGGAGAGCGGCGTCTTGCTGATACCGGCGGCGGGGTTGGTCACGAGCGAGATCCCGAGGACCTCGAGCCCGGCGTGGCGGGCGGCGATGGCCTCGAGCGTCGTGGACATCCCCACGAGGTCTCCGCCCATCCGCTTGGCCATCTGCACCTCGGCGGGGGTCTCGTAGTGCGGCCCGCGGAACTGGACGTAGACGCCCTCGTCGAGCGTCGGGTCGCAGTCACGGGCGATGTCGCGCAGGCGGGGGGAGTACAGGTCGGTGAGGTCGACGAAGGTCGCGCCCTCGAGCGGGGAGACCGCCGTGAGGTTGATGTGGTCGCTGATGAGGACCGGGGTTCCGGGAGGCCACTCCTCCCGCAGGCCTCCGCACCCGTTCGTGAGCACGATGGTCGAGCAGCCGGCCGCGGCAGCGGTGCGCACCCCGTGGACGACGGCGCGCACGCCCCGACCCTCGTAGAGGTGCGTGCGCGTGCCGTACACGAGCGCCCGCTTGCCGGTGTCGCCGATCGCGACCGAGCGCATCGTCCCGCTGTGCCCGGCGACGGCCGCCTTGGCGAAGCCGGGGACGTCGGTGTTGTCGATCTCGGCGAGCGTCTCGCCGATGAGATCGGCGGCCTCACCCCAGCCGGAGCCGATGACGAGCGCGACGTCGTGCCGCTCTGCGCCGGAGTGCTTCGCGATAGCCGCCGCCGCGTCGCGCGCGACCTCCATCGGGTCGATCGCGGGGTCGTTCAGGTCGAGTGGGCCGGTATCGGTGTTCACCTTCCGGAGCCTACCGGGGTGGTTGGATGGAGACCGTGAATTCGCGCAGCAGCAACGTGGTCATCATCGGCGGCGGTCCGGGTGGATACGAGGCGGCCCTGGTCGCTGCCCACCTCGGCGCCGACGTCACCGTCATCGAGAAGGACGGTGTCGGAGGCGCGGCGGTGCTCACCGACTGCGTGCCGAGCAAGGCGCTCATTGCCACGGCCGACTACCTCTCCGAGTTCGAGACCGCGACGGAGCTCGGCGTGCACCTCAAGGACGACGCGGGTGACGCGGTCACCGACGCTGCCGCCGAGCTCGCGGACATCAACGCCAGGGTGCTCGCGCTGGCCGAGGCGCAGAGCGAGGACATCGAGACCCGGCTCCGTGAGGTCGGGGTGCGGGTGCTGCGCGGCTCCGCCCGGATCGCGTCGGTGAGCGAGGTCGAGGTCGAGCTGTCGGGCGACTTCGGCGGGGGCACGGAGCGCGTCGACGCCGACGTCATCCTCATCGCGACCGGCGCGACCCCGCGGGTCATGGCCACCGCGCAGCCGGATGGCGAGCGGATCCTCACGTGGCAGCAGATCTACGCCCTGGAGGAGCTCCCTGAGCGGCTCGTCGTCGTCGGCTCCGGTGTGACGGGCGCGGAGCTGGCCCAGGCATACCTCGGTCTGGGTGCGGAGGTCGTCCTCGTCTCCTCCCGCGACCGCGTGCTCCCGGGTGAGGACCCGGATGCCGCGACGGTCATCGAGGAGGTCTTCAAGCGCCGGGGTATGGAGGTGCTTGGCCGCTCTCGCATGGCGGCGGTGGAGCGCGTCGACGACGAGCGGGGGAGCGGGGTCGTCGTGCGGCTCGAGGACGGGCGGGAGGTGCGCGGCTCGCACGCGCTGCTCGCCGTCGGCTCGATTCCGCAGACCTCTGGCATCGGGCTCGAGGAGCTGGGCGTCCGACTCACCGAGTCGGGGCACATCATGGTCGACCGGGTCTCGCGGACGTCGATGCGCGGCGTGTATGCGGCCGGCGACTGCACCGGCGTCCTCCCGCTGGCGTCGGTCGCCGCGATGCAGGGTCGGATCGCGATGTCCCACGCGCTCGGCGACGCGGTCACCCCGCTCAACCTCAGCATCGTGAGCGCGACGATCTTCACCGACCCCGAGATCGCCACCGTGGGGGTCTCCCAGAAGGACGTCGACTCCGGAGAGGTCGCCGCGGAGGTGGTCACCCTCGAGCTCTCGCGTAACCCACGGGCCAAGATGCTCGGTGTGAGCGACGGCTTCGTCAAGCTCTTCGCCGAGCCGGGCTCAGGGTCGGTCCTCGGCGGCGTCGTCGTCGCACCGCGCGCCTCGGAGCTCATCTTCCCCGTGACCATCGCGGTGTCGCACCGGCTCAACGTCGACCAGATCGCCTCGACCTTCACGGTCTACCCGTCGCTGTCGGGCTCGATCGCCGAGGCCGCCCGGCGTCTCCACTCCACCAGCTGAGGCTTGCTGGGGTCGGTCGCGGCGCTTGAGGGTCCAGGCTGCAGACGAGAGCGGCCCGTCTCTGCATGGAGGGACGGGCCACTCTGGTTCGGACAGGTCAGTCCTTGAGCTCGCAGATGACCGCGCCGCTGTTGACGGTCTCGCCGGGGGCGCCGGTCAGGCCGGTGACGGTGCCGGCCTTGTGAGCGGTGATGGGCTGCTCCATCTTCATCGCCTCGAGCACGAGGACGAGGTCACCCTCGGCGACCTCCTGACCCTCCTCGACGGCGATCTTGACGATGGTGCCCTGCATGGGGGCGGTGACGGCGTCACCCGAGGCAGCCGCGGAGGACCGGCCGCCGCCGCTGCGCTTCGGAGCCTTCTTGCGGCCGCCGTCGTTGCCCCCACCACCGAGGGACAGGCCACCGGGGAGGCTGACCTCGAGGCGCTTGCCGGCTACCTCGACGACGACGGTCTGGCGGGGCTCGCTCTCGGCGGCCTCACCGGCGGCACCGGACCAGGGCTCGATGGTGTTGTCGAACTCGGTCTCGATCCAGCGGGTGTGGACGGAGAAACTCTCCTGCGGGTCCGCCGGGGCGAAGGCCGGGTCGGAGACGACGGCGCGGTGGAACGCCGCGACGGTCGGCATGCCCTCGATGATGAGCTCGTCAAGGGCTCGCCGGGAGCGCTCGATGGCCTCCTGCCGGGTACGCCCGGTGACGATGAGCTTGGCGATCATCGAGTCGAAGGCACCCGCCACGGTGTCGCCCTCGAGCAGGCCCGAGTCCCAGCGGATCCCGGGGCCGTGGGGGACGACCATCCGGGTCACCGTTCCGGGGGCGGGGAGGAAGCCGCGACCGGCGTCCTCGCCGTTGATGCGGTACTCGATGGAGTGGCCCGTGGGCTGCGGGTCATCGAAGTCGAGTGCCTCGCCGTCGGCGATGCGGAACTGCTGGCGGACGAGGTCGATGCCGGTGACCTCCTCGGTCACCGGGTGCTCGACCTGGAGCCGGGTGTTGACCTCGAGGAAGGAGATGTCGCCGGCCGGGCCGACGAGGAACTCGCACGTGCCGGCGCCGACGTAGCCGGCCTCCCTGAGGATGGCCTTGGACGCGCGAGTGAGCTCGGCCCGCTGCTCGTCGGTGAGGAAGGGCGCGGGGGCCTCCTCGACGAGCTTCTGGTTGCGGCGCTGCAGCGAGCAGTCGCGGGTGGAGACGACCACGACGTTGCCGTGCTGGTCCGCCAGGCACTGGGTCTCCACGTGACGGGGCCGGTCGAGGAAGCGCTCGACGAAGCACTCGCCGCGGCCGAAGGCCGTCACGGCCTCACGGACCGCCGACTCGTAGAGCTCCGGGATCTCCTCCATCGTCCGCGCGACCTTCAGTCCGCGCCCACCACCGCCGAAGGCCGCCTTGATCGCGACCGGCAGCCCGTGCACCTCGGCGAAGGCGACGACCTCGTCCGGGCCGTCCACCGGGTCGGCGGTGCCCGGGACGAGCGGAGCGTCGGCCTTCATGGCGATGTGCCGCGCCTTGACCTTGTCACCCAGGGCGTCGATCGCCCCCGGGCCCGGCCCGATCCACACCAGGCCGGCGTCGATGACCTTCTGCGCGAACTCGGCGTTCTCGGCGAGGAACCCGTAGCCCGGGTGCACAGCGTCCGCCCCGGCCTGGTGGGCGACCTCGATCAGCTTGTCCTGCAGGAGGTAGGAGTCGCTCGGGGTGCTGCCGCCCAGCGCATACGCCTCATCAGCGACCTTGACGTGGAGGGCGTCCCGGTCCGGCTCGGCGTAGACGGCGACGGATCCGATGCCGTGGTCCTTGCAGGCACGGGCGACTCGGACGGCGATCTCGCCGCGGTTGGCAATGAGGACTTTGCTGATCGGCATGGTGCGATCGTATCGGTGGGGCTTGGTATGCCGCTCCCCCAGGGAGTCCAACGTCTCAGGAAGCGCCCGGCAGGGGTCGACAGCACCAACCCGGCAGCCCCGGGAGGCGGCTCCTAGTAGCGGTCGGGCAGCACGCCTGGCAGGTGCACCGGCGGGAGACTGAGCACGCCGGGAACGACCAGTCCGGTGGCCTCCTGCAGTCCCGTGACGAGACGCTGCCAGAGCACCGGCCCCTCGAGCGGGAGCGTGGCGGCCAGCGTCACCGCTTCGGAGCTCTCGGGGGGCTGGAAGGCGGCGAACGGGTTCGGCTTGGGGAAGGGCACTACCTCGACGTCCCGGCGGGTGACATCGAGGAGGGTGCACGTCTCCTCGATGGCGTCCGCGAGTCCTCCGAGGCGGTCGACCAGGCGGTGACCGAGGGCGTCGGCCCCGGTCCACACGCGGCCCTTCGCCACCGCCCGCAGGTCCTCGACCGGGAGGTTGCGGTCGAGGGCTGCCTTGGCGGTGAAGTCGTCGTAGATCCGGTCCAGCCAGGCGTCGAGGACGGCCCACTCCTCCTCGTCGAAGGGCTCCTGGCTCGAGAACATCGCGGCCCGCTTCGAGCCGGCAATGAACCGCTGGTTGAGGCCGATCTTGTCGAAGGCGCCGCGGAGCACGAGCTTGCCTGCGAGCACGCCGATCGAGCCGGTGATCGTGCCGGGGCTCGCGACGATGCGGTCGCAGGGCATCGCGATGTAGTAGCCGCCGGAGGCTGCGACCGAGGCCATGGAGGCCACGACCGGCTTGCCACCGAGGCGCACCTGGAGGATGTCGCGCCGCAGCGAGTCCGAGGCGACCGCCGAGCCTCCGGGGCTGTCGATACGCAGGACGACTCCCGCGATGTTCTTGTCCTTGGCCGCTGCTCGCAGTGCTGCGCCAAGGGACTCCGAGCCGATCTGCCGGCCCCCGCCCGGGCTCGTGCGCGGGTGTCCCGCGGCGATCGAGCCGATCGCGTCGATGACCGCGATGGAGGGCTTCCCGGCGGGCTTCGGGAGCTGCGACATGACGGCGCTGAACTTGCTGACGCCGTGGCGCTCCACATACCGAAGCGTCGGCTCGGCGACACCGATGCGCTCCCGGACCGACGCATACGCCTCGTCGCGGTAGCCGACCCGGTCGACGAGGCGACGTTCCAGCGCGTCCTCGGGGGCGAGCGGCGCGTGGTCCATCGCCTCGCGGACCGCCTCCACCTCGAGGTTGCGGTCGCTCGCGATATCGGCCACGACCTGCTCGGTGATCGACTCGACGAGGCGGGTGAGCATCTCCCGGTGCGGCTCGGTGAGGTCGGTACGTGTGAAGGTGTCTGCGGCGCTCTTGTACTCATGCCGCTGCCCGAACTCCGGCTGGATGCCGAGCTTGTCGAGCGTCCCGCGCAGGAACGTGGCGCCGGCCTGGAAGCCGACGAGGCCGAGCGTCGAGGCCGGCTGCAGCCAGATCTCCTCGAATGCGGTGGCCAGGTGGTAGCCCACGGAACCGTCGCCGAGCTCGCCGAAGGCCGGGCTGAAGGCCACCGTGGGCTTCCCGCTCGTGCGGAACGAGCGCACCGCGGCCCGCAGCTCATTGGCCTGGGCGAGGGTGAGGCCGCCGCCATAGATCACGCCGATGAGACCGACCACCGTGTCGTCGGTCTGAGCCTTGCGGAGGTGGTCCACGAGAGTGCGCAGCTGCGGGGTGCGCAGCGCACGGAGGGCCTCGAGGGGGTTCGTCGGCCCTGCCTCAGCGAGCCCGCGGCCGAGGTCGAGCTCGAGAAGGACCTTCTCGCCGGGGCTGCCGGGGATCTTGTCGGTGAGCGGGATCCGGGAGATGAGGCCGTCGAGGACCGAGGGAAGCTTCATGCCTCACCACCCTATGTGCTCGCTCCGTCCGACCTCTGCCGTCAGCCGGGCCGCACCCGTCAGCCGCCGGTGGCCTCCGCATAGAAGCGGACCATCGCGTCGCGGAAGGCCCGGCGCGACTCGGTCCACGTGTAGAACATGTGTCCGCCGAGGTAGTGCTCGGTCGTGAGTCGCCCCCGGTCCTGCTCGCGCAGTCGCATGAGGTTCACGAGCCGGTCGCTTGCGTGGTACGGCGTGACGAGGTCGAAGCGGCCGTGGCAGAGGAAGAAGCGGGTATGCGGGCTCAGCGCGAACGCGTACCTCAGGTCGTCGACGGCCCCCGGAGGCGGCGCGACCCACGGGCGCTGGGCGTCCTCGCTCCAGGACTGGTTCACCTCGTGCGAGAGGAGGAGGTACTCGCGGTCGGTGTCGACGCCGATGCCGCTGCGGATCTGCTGGTTGGCGCCGGCCGCGAAGATCCGCTCGATACCCGAGAGCGTCGGGTCGGGCCAGGTCATCCCGTCGCGGTCGGGGAACGGGTTGGCGGAGACCATGCTCGCGTCGTAGAGACCGACGACCTCGGCGTCCTTGGCCCGCAGCTCGCGCACGAAGCGGTAGATGGGGATGCGTCCTTCGGCGCGCTCCACGAGCTCGAGCGGCAGACCCATGAAGTCGGCCGTCCGCGTGAGGATCTCGCTGCGCCGCTCGCGCGACATCGACGCGCCCTGGACGAGGAACGCGACGTACTCGGAGGTCGCGAACTCCTCTGCGGCAGAGAGCACCTCGTTGATGTCCGCGTCCTCCGGGAAGACGCGACCGAGGCCGTTCTGATGGGCGGCCGCCGCCATGGTCGGCAGCACGTCGACCCAGGTCTCCACGGCATAGTCGCTCGGCACGAGGAGGTTGAGCTCCAGGGCGGGGCTGATGATGACGACCCCGTTCAGCCCGACGCCGTACTTCTCCGGCAGGAGCTTGGCGAGGCGGGCCACGCGGTAGCCGCCGTAGCTCTCACCGGCGATGAACACCGGCGAGCCCCACCGGTCGTGGGCGGTGAGCCAACGCCGGATGAACTCACCGATCGAGTCCAGGTCGCGCTGGAAGGCGAAGAAGCGCTTCGCCTTCTTCTCGTCCTCCGGGCCCGCCGCCGCGGCCTGGGCATCCTTGCCGTCGCCCTTGCCGGCAGCCTTGTCGCCCTTGATGAGGCGGCTGAAGCCGGTGCCGATCGGGTCGATGAACACCAGGTCGGAGAAGGCGAGCCACGACTCCTCGTTGGTCACGAGGCGTGAGGGCGGCGGCGGTGCCGTGCCGTCGTCGTGGAAGCTCACCCTGGCCGGGCCGAGGGCGCCGAGGTGGAGGTAGGCGCTCGAGGCGCCCGGCCCGCCGTTGAAGACGAAGGTCACCGGACGGTCGACGTCGGCCGGCGCAGCCTCGGTGCCGGCGAGGTAGCTGACCGAGAACATCTCGGCGACCGGCTCGTCGGCCTCGCGGAGCACCGTCCAGCGCGCCACCGCCTCGTAGGCGACCTCGCCGTCGGGGCCGGCCCACGTGTCCCGGCGGCTCGAGCCCTTGGGAGGCTCGTGCTCGGTCTTGTCCCCGGACCGCGAGACGGGTCCGGCGTCGGGGCCCTCGGTCGTCGTTGCGCTGCCGGAGGGTGCCGGCGACTCGGTGTCGGGGGAGGGGGCTGGAGTGGTGTCCGCAGTCATGGGATCAGACGGTAATCCAGGTCCCCGCGCGACACGACTCGAAACTGAGTACCGCGACTCAGGGACATCGCCGACCGGCGTGCGGTTCACTGAGGCCATGACGGCACAGACGCCTGCGGGAGAGCCCCGTCCCCGCCAGTTCACGACGAGCGCCCAACGCTTCCGGTGGCTGACCGGGGAGCTGCGCGCCTGGCAGCAGGAGGGCCTGATCGACGCGCCCACCGCCGAGGCCATCACCAGTCGGTATGCGGTGGCCGGCTCGGGTGGGGTCACGAACCTCCCGGTCCGGGTCATCCTCGCGCTGGGCTCGTTCTTCGTCGGTATCGGCCTGATCTGGCTGGTCGCCTCCAACCTCGACGAGCTGTCCCCGCTCGCGAGATTCATTCTCGTCGTGGCGATCTGGATCGCTCTCTCCGTGACCGGAGAGCTCACCCAGCGACTCGTGAGCGGCGCCTTCAAGCTGCTCAGCGCGCTGGCCTTCGGCGCCGTCGTGTTCCAGGCGGCGCAGAGCCTGCAGGTCCCGGCCTACCGCCCGCACCTGCTCCTCGCGTGGGCAGCGGGTGCCCTGCTCTATGCGTACGCACGACGCAGCCGGGGCGCCGCCTTCGTCGGCATCCCCGTCCTGGCCGCCTGGTACGTCTGGCAGGTCATGGACGCCAGTGCCAACCTGGCGACATTCACGATCGCAGTCCTTCTGGGCTCGGTGGTCGCGGTGGCCCTCGCGGCCCTGCACCCGCAGGGGTGGCGCGGGTTCGGTCGGCTGTGGCTCGCGGTCGGAGCGGTCATGTCCCTCGTGGGCGTCTTCGCCGCCGCCCTTCCCTACGGGGACGACGACGGGCTGCCCTGGGCAGGGGCGCTCGGCGCCGGTGTCATCCTCGTCATCGGCCTGGCGGCGGCCGCGCTGTGGCGATCGACGAAGGGCGCGCAGATCGCCCTCGGGGTGGCGGTCGCCGCGCTGCTCCTCGGTGCTGCCCTCAGCCTCTGGAGACCGTTCCCGGACGACATGGGCATGGTCCCCGACGAGTTCACCTTCGCGATGTGGGTGCGCACGGGACTGGCGATCATCGTCTTCCTCGCCGTCGCCGGTGGCTGGGCGGTCGTCGGAGCACGTGAGTCGCTGCCCGTCATCTCCGTCGCTGCGACAGCGGGCGTCGTCGTGTTCGTCACCTTCCAGTCCTTCGCCGTCTTCGCGCCGATCATCTCCGGTGCGACCCTGTTCCTCCTCGTCGGCGCCGTCATGATCATCACCGGGGTGGTCGCCGAACGGGCCCGCCGCCGCATCGGATCGGAGGTCACGTCATGACCGAGTCCCAGACCCCAGCAGTCGAGGAGCAGGGCACCGGACCCGGTGCGCCCAGCTCGACGGGTCCGGGGGAGCGGACGGAGCCCGGCCGGTGGCCGGGCAGCCGGACCTGGATCGTCCTCGGCGTCGTCCTGCTCGCCCAGCTGCTCATCGCCCTCCTCGCCGTCCTGCCCCAGCTCTCGCCGCGCGTCTCCGGCACCGAGATCCAGCTCCGCGTCGGGCCGGTCGACCCCATCGACCCGTTCCGTGGCGCCTACGTCGCCCTGCGCTACCCCGACCTGCCGGACACCAGCTCGATCGACGACCGCGACACCGATGAGCGGGGCCTCGCCTTCGTTCCGCTCATCCAGGAGGGGGACGTGTGGGTCGGCGGCAGGATCCAGCGGACCGAGCCCGACGGCCTTTACCTGCGCTGCAACGACGACGACTGGCTGCTGCGGTGCGGCATCGAGAGCTGGTTCGTCGGTCAGAGCGAGGCCCGCGCCATCGAGCGGGACATGCTGAACAGCGGCGCCATCGCCACCGTGCGGGTGGACCGGTGGGGCAACGCGAGCATCGTCGGGCTCGAGCCGGACGACAGCTGACTCGGCTCACCGTGCTCGCCGGCCGGGCAGCCGCGGACACCAAACCACGGGTCGGCTGATCAACCGGCAGAGCGGCTCGCCTCAGACCGGCAGCAGCCGGCTGACGATCTGACGCAGGTGGGCGATCGTCGAGCACTCGTGCATGTCGACGATCTGCCCGTAGGTGTCCGACTCGCTGTCGCCTGACCCCCACGACCTCGCCGGCTCGGGGTTGAGCCAGATGACCGCCCGAGCCCGGTCGCGGATCGTGTGGAGGGCGTCGAGGCGCGGGTCGGTGTGGTTGCTCCGCGCGTCACCGAGGATGAGGACCGTCGAGCGTGGCGTGACGGCGTCGAGGTGGTTCCCGACGAAGTCGGCGAACGCCGAGCCGTAGTCACTGTTCTTGTGCCAGCGGGTCATCTGGGACACGTCGCGGATCTCGTCGGTGAGGTCGGTGCCCGCCGGCGCCGATGCGAAGAGCTCGGTGAGGTCGACGCAGACGTTGATGAAGCCGAAGACCCGCACCTTGTTGAACTGCGCGTGCAGCGCCTGGAGCAGCAGGATGGTGAACCGGCTGAAGCCGGCGACGGAGGACGAGAAGTCGGCGAGGACGACGAGGTCCGGCTTGTGTGGTGGCCTCAGACGGTATGCGGGGCGCATCGGCACCCCTCCGGTCGCCATCGAGCGGCGCAGGGTGTTGCGCAGGTCGATGGTGCCCCGGTTGCGACGACGCCGCTTCGCGGCGAGGCGCGTGGCGAGCTTACGGGCCAGCGGCCCCACCGTCGCCCGCAGCTCGGTGAGCTCCGTCGACCCCGCGAGGATGAAGAGGGTGCGGTCCGCGGAGGGGCGCACCGCATACCTCCCGACCCGCTGGCGACCACGGATCTCGGCGTTGCGGCGGCGGGCCTCGCCCTCGACCGCGGCGCGGAACGCGCTGATCCTGGAGCGCAGCTCTTCTCGTCGGAAGGACTCCGTGAAGAGCGGGCCGTCGCTGCCCGGACCCGACTGCAGGGCGGCGGCCAGCGCGGTCTGTGGGGCGAGGGTGTCGAGCGCCTGGGCAGCCGAGAACGAGCCGACGCTGGCCTCGTTCGGCAGACGGCCGAGGTCGAGGAGGGCCTGCTCGGCGAGGCGCTGCAGGGCGGCCGCGTCGTTGTCCGCCAGGGCCCGGGCCAGCTCCGTGCGCAGGGCCGCCGCGTGGTCACGGCGTTCCTCAGGCGTGTCCAGGGTCGGGGGCTCGGCGACGTCGCGTGACTCACCGATTGCTCGGGGAAAGTAGACGTCGAAGAGCTGGTCGAACACGCGGCGCTCGCCGGACCGGCGGAGCAGCGCGGCGGCCAGGCCGGCGCGCAGGCGCTCGCGGTCGTCGAGTCCGAGGGCCGTGGCTGCTGCGGCGGCGTCGATGATCTCGCTCGGCCCGGCGACCAGACCGTGCTCGCGCAGCGTCCGGCCGAAGTCGACGAGGTGCCGGTGCAGTGGGGGCTGGGTGAGGGTCATCGGCGTCGTTTGCGGGGCGTCAGGAGGTGGCGAGGGCCGCCGCGGCGCGCTCGATGTCGTCGCGGTGCTTGAGGAGGACGCCGAGGTTGTCCTGGACGATCTCGGGGGAGAGGTCGTCGGCCCCGAGCGCGAGGAGTGTGCGGGCCCAGTCGATCGTCTCCGAGATGCTCGGCGCCTTGCGCAGCGGGAGGTCGCGCAGGCGGGCGACGAGCCGGACCACGGACTCGGCGAGAGCGGCGGGCAGGCCGGGCACCGCCTCCTGCACGATCTGCTGCTCGAGCTCCGGCGTGGGGTAGTCGATGTGCAGGAACAGGCAGCGGCGGCGCAGTGCCTCGGATAGCTCGCGGGTGGCGTTGGAGGTGACGACGACGAAGGGGGTGTGGACCGCCTCGATCGTGCCGAGCTCGGGCACCGTGATCGCGAAGTCGCTCAGCACCTCGAGGAGCAGGCCCTCGATCTCGACGTCGGCCTTGTCGAGCTCGTCGATGAGGAGGACGACCGGCTCCTCGGACCGGATGGCGGCGAGCAGCGGTCTGGCGAGGAGGAACTCGTCGGTGAAGATGTCATCGCGCACCGAGGCCCAGCTGGGGGACCGGCCGTCCGGGGACGTCTCGGCGCTCTGCCGCTCAGCGGTGATCCGAAGGAGCTGCTTGGCGTGGTTCCACTCGTAGAGCGCCCGCGCCTCGTCGACTCCCTCGTAGCACTGCAGCCGGATCAGTCGCGATCCTCGTGCGCGGGCGACGGCCTTGGCGAGCTCGGTCTTGCCGACTCCGGCTGGGCCCTCGACCAGGAGCGGCTTGCCGAGCTGCTCAGCGAGGAAGACGGTCGTCGCGATGGCGTCGCTGGCGAGGTAGCCGGCCGCGGCCAGCGCCTCCTGCACCTCATCCACCGACGCGTGGCCTGCGGCGGTGGGCTGCGACGTGCTCACGCCGGGTCCGGGCGGTGGGGAACGGCACCATGGATGGTCATGTCCCCATTGTGGGTCACGCGTCCGCGTGCGACGTCCCGGCCGGACTCGCTAGGTTCGTGAGCCATGTCGAGCTCGCCGCAGGATCAGGTCCGTCGGGTGGAGACCGCCTTCTCGCGGATCGTCGGCCACCCGCCGACCGGCGTGTGGTCGGCGCCCGGCCGGGTCAACCTCATCGGCGAGCACACGGACTACAACGCGGGGCTCTGCCTGCCGATCGCGCTGCCGCACCGCACCTATGCGGCTGCGGCCGGACGCGACGACGGCCTGCTCTCGGTCACCTCGCTGGCCGAGGGGCTCGGCGGCTCACCCACCGTCGTCCCGGTCGCCGACATCTCGCCGGAGAACCCGGGCGGCTGGGCCGGCTATGTCGCCGGGATGGTGTGGGCGCTCCGCGAGCAGGGGTATGCGGTGGGCGGCCTGGACATCGTGCTCACCTCGAGCGTCCCGATCGGAGCGGGGCTCTCGAGCAGCGCGGCCCTCTCCTGCTCGGTGGGAGCAGCCGTGTCGGGGGTGTACTCCCTCGACCTGCTGGATCACGAGGAAGCACGAAAGGTGCTGGTGCGTGCCGCGATTCGGGCCGAGAACGACATCGTGGGTGCGCCGACAGGCGGGATGGACCAGACGGTCGCCCTGCTCGCGCAGGAGCGGCATGCGCTCCGCCTGGACTTCCGCTCGGACGAGGTCACGCCCGTGCCGCTCGACCTCGAGGCCGCGGGGCTGGCGCTGCTCGTCTGCGACACCCGCGCCTCCCACGTCCTGGCCGACGGTCAGTATGCGGAGCGCCGCGCCACCTGTGAGCGGGCTGCCTCGGTGCTCGGGGTGTCGTCGCTCCGTGAGGTGCTGCCGGATGAATTGCCCGGTTCACTGGCCCGGTTGGACGAGGTCTCGGCCCGGCGGGTCCGGCACGTGGTGACCGAGAACGCCCGGGTGGAGGCCTGCGTCGAGGCGCTGGTGCGCGAGGACTTCGGTGAAGTAGGGGAGCTGTTCGTGGAGTCCCACGCGTCGTTGAGGGATGACTACGAGGTCTCGTGCCCCGAGCTCGACGCTGTCGTCGCCGAAGCCCTCGCCGCCGGCGCGCTGGGTGCCCGGATGACCGGGGGCGGCTTCGGTGGCTCGGCGATTGCGCTACTGCCCCGGGAGCTGGTCGACGCGGCGACGTCCGCGATCGAGGCGCGCTTCGAACGCGAGGGCTGGCGGGCGCCGGAGTGCTTCGCCGTCACCCCGGCGGGCGGCGCATACCGGGACCTCTGAGGCGACTGCCCGCTGACTCGCCGCTTAGCCCTTCGTTCGACCTTTACTCACTCGCTTGACACCTGCCACGCCGTTCGACCGCAATTGCAGGCGAATCACGGAGTGCGCGGCGATCGAGGGAGTAGGTGTCGAACGACGGAGCAAGGGGTCCCCGGCGGGCGGCGCATACCGGGAC
>Ga0209313_1000540_pt1 | contig 30708 bp, 28 predicted proteins | sample BioC13SIPDNA_3_FD_185748 | JGI IMG/M metagenome (GOLD analysis project Ga0209313, IMG submission 185748) | Anaerobic biogas reactor microbial communites from Washington, USA - Biogas_R2_B C13 SIP DNA (SPAdes) (version 2) | ecosystem: Engineered > Bioreactor > Anaerobic > Unclassified | place... | reverse complement strand
AGATTACTCCTCGTATGCCTCCGCTCGACTTGCATGTGTTAGGCACGCCGCCAGCGTTCGTCCTGAGCCAGGATCAAACTCTTGTGTTTAATCCCAACAGCCACCCGTTTATCCGACGACAGGCCGTAACCTGAACGCCAGACCCCCGGACGACCGTCGCTCTCGCTCAAAGAATCAACTGTCGTTTCCTTCGCTTCTCGTCTCTGTACCGTTTTCAAGGTCCGCGCTCCCCCCAAAGGGGTGCCCGATGAATATACCACAGCGCGCGAGGATGAGTCAACAAGTTTTTTTATGAAAATATGCGACGCTTGTTCAAGCCTGCGTGTCCGCCGGCGCCGGCAGGATTTCACAGGGCTGCAGCTCGGAAAAAGCGCGGACGACCATGTAGCTGTAGGGCGCCAGGTCGGCGCGGCCCGGCTCGGTGTTCACCAGGGAGTGGGTCAGGTAGAGGGCGCGCACCAGCATGCGGGAAAAGGCAACGGCGCCGTGTTTGGACATCAGCGCCTCCACCCGGGCCCGGGCGGACGCGACGGCCGCCGCGTCCGGCTCCGCCCCCGTCGCCTCCCGGTAGTAGCGCTGGAAACTGTCCAGGGAAAAGCGCATCAGCCGCCGGAGCCATTCCTCCGTCGCCGGTGTCAGCTCCAGCAGCGTGCTGTCGAAAAACACCGCGAGCGCCGTGGCGATGACCTTGTGCGGCCTGCGGGAAAGCGCTTCCAGAAAGCCCAGGCAAAGCGTCAGGCCGTCCGAAGTGCCCTGCTGGGACTGGAAGATGTCCAGCATTTCCCGGAACAGCGGCTCCTTCATCGCCTTTCCGTAAACCATTTGGCGGAAGGAGTCGTCCGCCTGCAGGGAGACGCAATGCCCGATATGCCCGGAAAGCCCCATGCGCGTGAAAACGTCGTCGGAGGAGAGGAAATGGGTCAGCGGGCAATCCATGCCGTGCATGGCCAAGCCGGCTGCGACCATCGGGGAGGCGTAGCCGAAACCGGCGATGTGCTCTCTCCGCACGCCCTCCAGCATCCGGCGGTAAGCCCAGACCTGCAGGACGGCTGCCCCCTGGCTGTGGCCCGCCAGCACCAGGCGGAAGCGGCTGTCTTCCTTCCCGCACTCCGAAAGCACGTCCTTCATCGTGAACCGCTCCATGCCCAGGGCCTGTGCGACGGAGGGAAACCGGATATCCTCGGCGTTTTGCTCATACTGCTGCGCCAGGGCCAGGAAGCCCTCGTGCAGGCCGTCCGGATGGGTGAAACGCATATTGCTCACCCAGTCCTGGGGGCGCCTGCCCGTACCCATGAAGCCGACCGCGACGATGAAACGCCCCTGCGGAAGCGCCAGCACCATGGTGACCGCCTTGCCCGTTTCCGGCAGGACGTCCTGCTTGACGGCGCCGCGGATTTCGGCGATGGGGTTGGAGAACAGGGTCAAGCCGCGGGCAAGGCGCGGCACGACGGTGTTGAGCAGCATCTGGCGCCATCCGGCCTCGTCCGCGGGGCTCCGCACGCCGCTTAACAGGCGCTTGTCCACCTGCATGGAGATATCGGTCCAGCCGGCCGCCAGCCAGGGGGCGGCGTTGAAATCATAGGCGAACTGCGCCAATTCCAGCCCGAAGCGAGCCGCCTCGCGGCTCAGGTCTCCCCGGTTCGCGTCCGCAAACCAGTCCACGCTGCGCAGGTCCGTTTTGGTGTAGTTCCCGTAATACGGCATGCCGCCCTCCTGTCCCCCCGCATTCTACCATGCGGGACTTGCGCAAACAATGAAATTCCGCTTGCGGAAACGCCCTGCCCGCCGTATAATGCGTGTGGTTGGACCTTGGTCTGTGGTTGCAAGCCGATGCCAGTCGCAGGCGAAGCGGCCCACGTAAGCAGGCAAAAGCCTGTGAGCATGGTGCGATCTAGAGGTCAGACCGGCCGGGCGCAAGCCCGAGAGAGCGGCGTGAGGCGCGGACGCGCGGAGCAAGGCTCCTGCCGGCGGGTGTGGGGGCAAAGACCAGGTCAGCGAGGATCAACCTATCTTAGGTCAGGGGGTTACCAGACACATGTACCAGGACAAGACGTTGGTTTGCCGTGACTGCGGAGTGGAGTTCACCTTCACCGCGGGCGAGCAGGAGTTCTACGCGGAGCGCGGGTTCCAGAACGAGCCCTCCCGCTGCAAGGACTGCCGCCAGAACCGGAAAGCCAACCGGCCTGCCGCGGGCGGGCCGCGCGAGATGCACAGCGCCGTGTGCGCGCAGTGCGGGGCGCAGACGCAGGTTCCTTTCCTTCCCAAGACCGACCGCCCCATCTACTGCAGCGAGTGCTTCTCCGCGATGCGCAGATAACTCCCTACAGCATGAGCAGAATCGCCCGGCTTGCGCCGGGCGGTTTTTTTGCGCCGGGAGAAGCGGGCGCATGTGCCCGCCCGGGAGCAGGGCGCCTGTCAACCGATGAAACATCTCCCGTCCAGCCGCGTCTAACAGACAAGAGCCGCGCTCAGCCGGCGCCGCAGTTTGACAAGGCCGGCGCCATGACCCTAAGATGAAGCGGCGCGCCGCCGTCAGGAGGCGGCGCAGGGAGACGCTGATGAAGGCAACCGGCAGGAACGGGTTTTTCCCAATCATCCGCAGGGCGTCAGCTCTGGGGCTGGCCGCGCTCCTCTTCTTTCTGACGGCGGCGCCGGCTGGCAGGGCAGTCGAGGAAGCGGAGTTCACATCACCGGAGACCCTGCGCCCCTACGCGGCCGCCGGGGCAAGGCTGCGGCTGCCGGCGGACGGCCTGCTGTCCCTGTACGCGGTGATGGGCGGGGAGGAAATCCCGCTGTTCCGGGAGCGCCCCTTGGCCGCGGGGGACGTGACGCTGGAACTGGACGGGCTGAGCCTGGCCGGCGAGCCGCTTCCCCGCGGGGCGGGCGTCCTGCGGGCGCGGCTGGAAGCCGGTTCAAATTCCCGGGAATGGGAAGCGCCCGTCCAGGTGCTGCCGCCCGCGGCCGCGCTCAGTTTCGTGGTGCTGTCCTCTGTTTCGCTGCCCGTCGAAGGCGGGGACGACCTGTATGCCGAGCATCAGCTCACCCGCCCCGGCCGGCTGCTGGTCGCGCTGTACCGCGCGGATGACCGCGGGACCGCGCTGCGAACCTGGTCGCTGGACCGGGGGGACGCCCTGCCCCGGCGCTTCCGCTGGGACCGGACCCTGAAGGGCGGGCCTGCGGAACCGGGGGATTACGTGCTGACCTTCCAGGTACAGGGTTCGCCGCAGGGCGCGCTGGAGCGCGCGTTTACCCTAACGGGCGGGAAGGCTCCCTCACTGCCGATTGCCCTGACTGCGGCCGGCGATTTCCTGCCGGAGAGCCTGGACGACGAAAGCGTCTGGGCGGCGATGACGGCGCCCATCACGGTGGTGGACATCGGGGACCTGCAGCACCAGTCCATCTACAGCGCCCCCGACGCGCAGTCTTCCAAACTGGGAATGGTGCACGGGCAGACCGCGGGGCTGACGGTGCTGGACCTTGGCGCCGGGGATTTCGCGAAGATCCGCGCCGCGCGCCACGGGGACGGGGAGTGGGTCACGGGCTACGTTCCGCTGGCCAAGCTTAAAACCGTGGTGCCGGACAGCCGCTTCGGCGTGCTGGTGGACAAGGGGGCGCAGATGCTGACGGTCTACCGGGAAGGGCGGAAAATCGGCAGCCTGCCCGTCTCCACCGGCGTGTACGTGCCGCCAGGCACCGACTCCTTCGATACGGTGCCGGGCGCCTTCCTGACCCAGGACCGGATCGCGTCCTTCGATTCGGAGGGTTTCCGGTACGACCACGCGCTACGCATCGACGGCGGCAACCTGATTCACCAGACCGGCTACAGGACGGTGTCCGGCCTGCCCGACTTTTCCGGGCAGCGGCCCAATCTGGGGCAAAAGGCCTCCCACGGCTGCGTGCGCGTGGACAACCGGGTCAGCGCGGAGGGGCTCAACGCCTGGTGGCTCTACGCCAACCTGCCGCCGGGCACGAAGGTGCTGGTGCTGCCAGAAACGGCAGGAAGTGCCGTGACCGCGGATGCGCACGCGGAAACAGCAAGCCCCTCTCCCGCGCCAAGCGCGTCCCCGGAGCCGGCCGACACGGCAACAACACCCGCTTTTAAGGAATCCGCGCCCCTGCCGACTGATCCGCCCCCGGCGCGGACCGGGGACGTCCTGCGACTGGGCAGCGAAGGGCCGCAGGTCGTCCTGGCGCGCAGCCTGCTGGCCGGGCTGGGCTACCTGGACAGCGGGGAGGGCGGCTTCGACGGCCAGATGCAGGACGCCGTAAAGGCTTTCCAAAAGGAGAACCGCCTGTCGGCCGACGGCGTCATCGGCCGTGACACCTGGGCGGCGCTGACAGACCCGGGCGCGCGCGCCAAAGCGGTTCTGCCGCCGGCCACCGGCGCCCCCCCGCCCCCGGACAAGGTCCGCATCGTCATGACCTTCGGCGGGGACAGCGTGCTGGGCAGCGAGGAAGGCCGGCAAAAAAAGCCGGAGTCCTTCCACAGCGCGGTGGAGGAAAAGGGCATGGGCTGGCCGTACTCCGGCCTGGCCGCAATCCTCCAGGGAGACGACCTGACCCAGGTGAACCTGGAGAACGTGCTGAAGGACAGCGCGAAAGCCCTGGAAAAGCGGATGCACAATTTCCGGGGTCCAACGGCTTTCGCGGACATCCTGCGCCAGGGTTCCGTCGAGCTGGTCAACCTGGCCAACAACCACTTCGTCGACTACGGTCAGGACGGCCGCACCAGCACGCGCCGGGCGCTGACCCGGGCGGGCGTTTCCTATTCAGGCTATGGCAGCCTGCATGTCTTCGAGAAGGACGGCGTCAGGATCGGCTTCGCGGGAATCCGGGAAACGATCTACCACCAGCGCCGGCAGCGGATAGCGGAGGAAATCGCGGCGCTGCGCGCGGAAGGCTGCCGGTATGTCGTCTATACCCTGCACTTCGGGAACGAGTACGAGCCGCGCCACAACGAGCTGCAGACCCAAATGGCGCGGGAAGCCGTCGACGCGGGCGCCGACCTGGTCATCGGCCACCACCCGCACGTGGTGCAGGGCATCGAGGAATACGGGAAGGGGCTGATTGCCTATTCCCTGGGCAACCTGGTGTTCGGCGGCAACCTGGAGCTGAGCACCTTCGACGGCCTGCTGCTGCAGGTGACGCTGGACTTCGACCGCGGGGAGCTGCTGCAAACCCAGGCCAGGCTGATTCCCGTCCTGACCAGCGGCGCCGCGCCCGCCAACGATTTCCGGCCCGTCGTCGCGCAGGGGAGCGACAAGGAGCGCATCCTGGAGGCCGTCCGCTCCGACAGCGCCAAGCCCTACCCGGAGGAATTCATCCTGGGGCAGGTTCCCTGAGCGACAGGCAAAACGGCTGGACAAGCCCAGACAAAACAAGGCCCCGGCGTTCTGCCGGGGCTTTGCGGCTACATGTTTGAAAATGCAAATACTAAACGAATGAGTGAACGCACGGGGGGATGCGGGTTTTAATGGCTCCGCCAAGCGGGAAGAACGGGGCGCAGCCGGCGTCCGCGCCGAGCGAAAGAGGCATCGCGGAGACGCAACAAGGCCATCCCATCGGAGCGTTCATGATTGAGTTAGTATCAAGCCTCCCGCCCCATGGAGCAGGTGACGGGCAGGCCCTTCCGGGCCATGTACCCCTCCCCCCACTCGTACATCGCGGTCAGGATGGGCTGCAGGCTCATGCCGAAGTCGGTCAGCGAGTAGTCCACCCGCGGGGGCACCACGGGATAGACGCGGCGGTGCACCAAGCCGTCCGACTCCAGCTCGCGCAGCTGCTGGGTGAGCATCTTGGGCGTCGCCTGGCTGATGATGCGCTGCAGCGCGCCGTAGCGCAAGGGCCCCGAAAGCAGGTGCCAGAGCACCAGCGCCTTGTATTTCCCGCCGATGAGCCGCAGCGTCGCGTCCACCGGGCAGTTGAGCCCCCGGGTCTTCCGGTCTTCCATGCCAGTTTCCGCCCTTTCTTACTTTTTGGTTAGTATAGCACATAATAGTGCATACTTCCATTATCTCCCCCATGCGGGTATCATGGAATCACAGGCGGACGACAGACCGCCCGCCCGGGAGGAAACCATGAAAAGCCGCACCTACGACGTCTCCGGCATGACCTGCGCGGCCTGCGCCGCGCGGGTGGAAAAAGCCGTGTCCGCCCTGCCGGGCGTTGAAAAAGCCGCTGTCAACTTCGCCGCCGAAACGCTGTCCGTCACGTTTTCCGGGCAGGCCGCCAGCGACGCGCAAATCGCGGGCGCCGTGTCAAAAGCCGGATACGAGCTCAGCGGCGCGCAGCAGGACGCGCAGGCCTCCATCCCCATCGCCGGGATGACCTGCGCGGCCTGCTCGGCGCGCATCGAAAAAGTCCTGTCAAAACTGCCCGGCGTCTCGTCGGCGTCGGTGAACCTGGCCAACGAGACCGCCTCGCTGCGCTTCGACCCGGGTCAAATCCGGCTGTCCGACATCCGCAAAGCCATTGAAAAGCTGGGCTACCAGCCGCTGGAAGCAAAGCAGGTTTCCCAGGCGGACGAGGCGCGCGAACGCAAGCGGCGGGAGCTGCGCGTGATGCGGCTCAAGCTGCTCGTCGCGGCCGCTTTCGCGCTGCCGCTGCTGTACCTGGCCATGGGGCCGATGGTCGGCCTGCCGGTGCCCGCCTTCCTCGACCCCGGCGCCCGCCCGCTGGCCTTCGCGCTGGCGCAGGCACTGCTGACGCTCCCCATCCTGGCGGCGGGCCACCGCTTCTATGTGTCCGGCACCCGCGCGCTGCTGGGCGGCAGCCCCAACATGGATTCCCTCATCGCCATCGGGACCGCCGCCGCCGTGATGTACAGCGCCTACGGCGTGGCGCGCGTCGCCCAGGGGGACACGCACGTCGTGCACAGCCTGTACTTCGAGTCCGCCGGCGTCATCATCACCCTCATCCTGCTGGGCAAGACGCTGGAGGCGGTTTCCAAGGGGCGCACTGGCGACGCCGTGCGCAAGCTGATGAACCTGGCGCCCCGGACCGCGGTCCTCCTGTTTCAGGGCGGGGAGCGCGAAATCCCCGTGGAAGAAGTCGAGGTCGGCGATTTGCTGCTGGTGCGCCCGGGCGGAACCATCCCTGTGGACGGCCGCGTGACGCTGGGAGAGAGCGCGGTGGACGAGTCCATGCTGACCGGCGAGAGCCTGCCTCGGGACAAAAAGCCCGGCGACCCTGTCTACGCCGCGACGCTCAACACCACCGGCTCCTTCCGGCTCAAGGCCGAGAAGGTGGGCAGCGACACCGCCCTGGCGCAAATCGTGCGGTTGGTGGAGGAAGCCCAGGGCAGCAAAGCGCCCATCGCCAAACTAGCCGACGCCGTGTCCGGAGTGTTCGTGCCGGTCGTCAGCCTGATTGCCCTGGCAGCCGGCCTCGCCTGGTACCTGGGCACCGGCAACCTCCCCTTCGCCCTGACCATCTTCATCTCCGTCCTGGTCATCGCCTGCCCCTGCGCCCTGGGCCTGGCGACGCCGACTGCCATCATGGTGGGCACCGGCAAGGGCGCGGAGTACGGCATCCTGATCAAGTCCGGCGAAGCGCTGGAAACCGCGCACCGCGTGGACGCCGTGGTGCTGGACAAGACGGGAACGCTGACCCGGGGACAGCCGGAGGTGACGGAGGTCGTCTCCCTCCTGCCCGGCGGGGAGGACGAATTGCTGGCCCTGGCCGCGGCGGCGGAGGGCGGCTCGGAGCACCCGCTGGGGCAGGCCATCGTGAAAGCCGCAAAGGGCAGGGGCCTGTCAATCGGCGAAGCAGGCGCGTTTGAAGCCCTGGGCGGCCGGGGCGTCCGCGCCGAGGTGGACGGCCGGCGCCTCCTCATCGGCAACCGGCGGCTGATGGAGGAAAATGGCATCAACCTCGATAGCCTCGCCGGAAAAGGCGAGGAGCTGGCGGGGCGGGGCCGGACGCCCATGTACGTCAGCACGGACGGAAAAGCCCTGGGGCTCGTCGCCGTGGCCGACGTGCTCAAGCCGACCAGCCGGGAGGCGGTGAAGGCGATGCGGGACATGGGGTTGGAAGTGGTCATGATGACCGGGGACAACGAGCGGACTGCGCAGGCCGTCGCGAAGGAGGCGGGCATCACCCGCGTGCTGGCCGACGTGCTGCCGGGCGGCAAGGCGGACGCGGTCAGGAAACTGCAGGCGGAAGGGCGGAAGGTGGCCATGGTGGGGGACGGCATCAACGACGCGCCCGCCCTGGCGCAGGCCGACGTCGGCATCGCCATCGGCTCGGGCACGGACGTGGCCATCCAGTCCGCGGACATCGTGCTGATGCACTCCGACCTGACGGACGTGCCGGCCGCCATCGAGCTGAGCCGCCGCACGCTGCGCAACATCAAGGAAAACCTGTTCTGGGCCTTCGCCTACAACACGCTGGGCATCCCCGTCGCAGCCGGGGTGCTCCACCTCTTCGGCGGCCCGCTGCTCAACCCCATGCTGGCCGCGGCGGCGATGAGCTTCAGCTCGGTCTCCGTGCTGACCAACGCCCTGCGGCTGAAGCGCTTCGTGCCCTCAGGCAAAAGCGGAAAGCGGCAGCATACCTGACAAAACCAGGCCACGCGAAAGCCCGGACGCCTGAGCCGCGTCCCATGAATCGGCAGCCGGCCCAAACGGCGGAAAGGAAGCCCCATGAAAACCACAACCCTCAAAGTCCTCGGGATGTCCTGCGAGCACTGCGTGCGCGCGGTCACCGGCGCGCTGACGGCGCTGGACGGCGTACAGGAAGCGAAGGTCAGCCTGCAAAACGGTACGGCGGAAGTCCGCTTCGACCCGGAACAGGTGACGGAGGAGCAACTCCGGCAGGCCGTCTGGGATCAGGGGTACGATGCGCCCTGAGAAAGGGGCCGCGCCGGGCCGGCCGCTCATCCGGTTCCACCGCGCGGTGAACGCGGAGCCGGTCGTGTTCGCCCTGATTCCCGCGACCTGTCAGGGAAAGTGGGTGTGGGTGAAGCAAAAGGCGAGGGAAACCTGGGAATTCCCGGGCGGGCATGTCGAGGAAGGCGAAACGCCCCTGCAGGCCGCCCGGCGGGAGCTGGCTGAGGAAACGGGCGCGACCGATTTTCACCTGTGGCCGGTGAGCTTTTATTCCGTCCGGGAACGCCGGGCGGACGGCTCCCTGGCCCCGGCGCGCTTCGGGCAGCTGTTTTACGCGGAAATCCTGAAGCGGGGGCCGATTGACTCGGAAATCGAGCGCGCGGAGCTGTTCGACGGCCTGCCGGGACCTCTCACCTACCCGGACATCCAGCCGACGCTGTTCCGGAAAGCCCAAGCCTGGCGGGCAAGGCACGCCGCGGCACCGGCGGGCTGACGAAACGCTATTGCAGCGCCCCCGCAGGCCGGAAGACGGCCAAGCGGGGGCGTTTTTATCCGAAGCGGCGGGCGGCAGGCCGGAGGCTGTCCCGGTTCAGGCGGCCGCCGTCACCAGAGCCCGAACCATTTCCCCAGCGCCCAGGGCTCCAGCAGGTGAAGCGCGAAAAACAGGAAGCCGGCCAGCGCCGTCGCCTTGTGAACCTTGAACACCGTCTTGTTCTTCCGGAAATGATGCCAGATGCCCAGCAGGGCCGTCAGGAGGAAGGCGGCGTAGGCCAGAAGGCCCGTATGCAGCCGGATGCGCCCGCCCAGCGCCATGAAGCCGTGATACAGCGCGACGGCCGCCAGCAGGAGGCCCAGGACCTTGTGCAGTTTCCGCAGGAACTTGAGCAGGGCGAAAAACCGCTTGTCCTTGGTCTTGAAGGTCCAGTTGTTCAGCGTGCGCAGCCAGTAGGGAGAACTGGCGACGACCGCCAAAGCGACGCTCACCCAGCCCAGCAGCTTGAATCCATTGCCCATCCTTACCCCCAGGCGCCCCGCCGGTCTTTCGGCTGGCAGGGCGCGATTAGAATGAGCGGGCCGCAGACGCGCGGCCCGCCAGGTCGATTAGGGAAGCAGAACCCCGATTTCCACCGCCTGGGACAGCACGCCGGCGCCGTGCGGGCTGGCGTTCAAGGCCTCGGTGACGTCCTGGCCGGCCTGGACGCCGGCGTGCTCGCCGACCTGCCAGGAGGGGTGCGCGGTGAGGTCATACAGGACGCCGTCCACCGCCACGTAGGCGGGACGGCCGTCCTTGCCGTCGAATGCCTTCAGCTGCTCCAGGGTCAATTCCACCTTGACGCGGCCGATTTCCACGACGTTTTGCAGCTTGCCCACGCCGTGCGGGGAAATCTCCTTGATTTCGCGGGTCAGGTCATGGCCGGCGGCAAAGCCGTTGTGCTCCCCGTTCTTCCAGGGGAGGGAGTTCGTCATGTCGTAGATGACGCCGTCCACCGCCACGTAGGCGGGGCTGCCGTCCTTGCCGGCGTAGGCCCTGAGCTCGTCCAGGGTCAGCAGCACGCGCAGGCGGCCGACCGCCACCACGTTTTGCAGCTTGCCCACACCATGCGGGGAAATCTCCTTGATTTCGCGGGTCAGGTCGTTGCCGGCTGTGAATCCGTTGTGCTCCCCGTTCTTCCAGGGGACGGAGTTCGTCATGTCGTAGATGATTCCGTCCACCGCCACGTAGGCGGGGCGGCCGTCCTTGCCGTCGAAGGTCTTGAGCTCCTCCAGCGTCAGCAGCAGGGGCTCCTTCGCCTCCTGCGCATGCGCCGGCCGGAAGCCAGGCGCGGACAGGGACAGGGCGAGCGCGAGCAGCAGCGCCAGCGCCAAAAGTTTCCTGGTCTTTATCATCAAAAAGGCTCTCCTTTCTGTCATGCCGCGGTTTTATTAGCATACCACCCCGGGCTTTTCTTAAACCGCCGGGCCTGGGCGCGGCAGGGCGACAAAACGCCCCGGATGCGCTATAATCAGCGCCGGCGGCTTGGCGCCCGCCGGAACATCCAGCCAGGGAGAAACCATGCAGATTCGTCAAATGATCAAAATCGACCCGGAATTGTGCAACGGCTGCGGCCTGTGCGCCCAGGCCTGCCACGAGGGCGCCATCGTCATCCAGGACGGCAAGGCGCGGCTCATCCGGGACGATTACTGCGACGGACTGGGCAATTGCCTGCCCGCCTGCCCCACCGGGGCGATTACCTTCGAGATGCGCGAGGCCGCGCCCTTCGACGCGGAGGCGGTCAAGGCGCACATGGCCAGGAGCGCGGCCCAGCCGGACTGCGCCCAGGGCGGCGGCTGCCCCGGCAGCCGGCAAAGCGACCTGCGCGCCGGAGCACCCGCCGCGGAAAACGGCGCGTTTTCAGCCGCCCCTACCCAGCTGAACAACTTCCCCGTCCAGCTGCAGCTGGTCGCGCCCAACGCCTCCTTCTTCAAAGGCGCCGACCTGCTCGTCGCGGCGGACTGCGCCGCCTACACGATGGGCGACTTCCACCGCCGGTTCATGCGGGGCCGGGTCACGCTGATCGGCTGCCCCAAGCTGGACGAGGCGGACTACGCGATGAAGCTGGCTGAAATCCTCAGGGAGAACGACATCCGCTCCCTGACGGTGGTGCGCATGGAGGTGCCCTGCTGCGGCGGCCTCGCCCGCGCGGCGGAGAAAGCCTACCTCACCAGCGGGAAGGACATTCCCTTCCAAACGCTGACCCTCACGGTCAAGGGGGACGTCCAGGAGGCCTGAACCTCCCCTTCCCCTCCCCCATCATTAACAAGGAGGAAACCCCATGAAAGCAAGCGTCGACCAATCCGGGTGCATCGGCTGCGGCCTGTGCGCCGAAATCTGCCCCGAGGTGTTCCGCATGAACGACGACAACCTGGCGGAAGCCTACGGTGAAATCACCCCGGACAACCAGGCGGCCGCGGAGGAAGCCCGGGACAGCTGCCCGGTGAGCGTCATCACCGTCGAGTAAACCCACAACGGTTTGAACCGCCCGGGAAGCGCGCCTGCCCGGGACGGTTTTTTGTGCGGCGGGCAAGCGGCAGCGGCTCCATCCGCTTCCATGGAGCCCGCGAAATGAGACCAGGAGAGAAAAGCATGGACGAACGCCTCAGGGAAATCGAGCGGCGGCGCACCTTCGCCATCATCAGCCACCCGGACGCTGGCAAGACCACGCTGACGGAGAAGCTGCTGCTGTATGGCGGCGCCATCCGCCAGGCCGGCAGCGTCAAGGCGCGCAAGGCCGCCGCGCACGCGACGAGCGACTGGATGGAAATCGAGAAGCAGCGCGGCATATCTGTCACGTCCAGCGCCATGCAGTTCTCTTTCGACGGCTACCACATCAACATCCTGGACACCCCCGGGCACCAGGACTTCAGCGAGGACACCTACCGGGTGCTGGTCGCCGCGGACAGCGCGGTGATGCTGCTGGACGCCTCCCGGGGCGTGGAAGAGCAGACCAAGAAGCTGTTCAAGGTGTGCCGGATGCGCGGCATCCCGATTTTCACCTTCGTAAACAAGATGGACCGGGCCGCCAAGGACCCCTTCGCCCTGATGGAGGAGCTGGAGCAAGTACTGGGCATCCGCTCCTGCCCGGTGAACTGGCCCATCGGCGTGGACGGGGATTTCCAGGGCGTGTTCCACCGGGACACGCGGACGGTGGAACTGTACTTTTCCGGCGACCACGGGCGCACGAAGGCGAAGAAGACGGAGCTGGCGCTCGACGACCCGGCCCTGCCGGGCATGCTGGAAGGACATTACCTGCGCCGGTTGAAGGAGGAGGCCGAGCTGCTGGACGAGGCGGGGGACCCCTTCGACCTGAAGGCCATCCGCGCGGGCGACCTGACCCCGGTGTTTTTCGGCTCCGCGGTGACCAACTTCGGCGTGGAGCCCTTCCTCAACCGCTTCCTGCGCTATACCCTGCCCCCCACGCCCCGGGAAAGCAACCGCGGGGCGGTGCCGCCGGAGAATCCGGAATTTTCCGGATTCGTCTTCAAAATCCAAGCCAACATGAACCCCGCCCACCGGGACCGCCTGGCCTTCGTGCGGGTGGTGTCCGGCGTGTTCAGGCGCGACATGTTCGCCTGGCATTCCGGGCAGAACAAGCAAATCCAGCTGAAGGCGCCCCAGCAGTTCATGGCCGACGAGCGCGCGATGGTGGAGACTGCCTACCCCGGCGACATCATCGGCCTGTTCGACCCAGGCGTCTACCGGCTGGGGGATACGCTCAGCGAATCAACGGGGCTCCGGTTCTCCAGCATCCCCGTGTTCGCGCCGGAGCATTTCGCCCGCGTGCGGCCGCTGGACAGCATGAAGCGCAAGCAGTTCCTGAAGGGCCTCTCCCAGCTGAGCGAAGAGGGCGCCATCCAGACCTTCACCCGCGAGGAGTCCGGCCCGGAGCACAGCATCATCGGCGTGGTGGGCGTACTGCAGTTCGACGTGCTGGCCTACCGTCTCAAGAACGAGTACGGCGCGGAGCTGCTGACGGACCCGCTGCCCTGGCGCTTCGTGCGCTGGGTCGCGGAGAGCCCCAGGGACGTGCGCGAATTGAACCTGACCTCCACCACCGCCAGGGGGCAGGACGCCCAGGGGCACGACGTGTTGTTTTTCGAGAACGAGTGGAGCGTCCGCCTGGCGGAGGAGCGCAACCCGGGGCTGAGGCTCAGCGAAATCGAGCCGGGCGGCGGCGCGGCGGAGGCGGATTGACGCCCGGAGCGCCGGAAACCAGCCAATGCCAGTCTGGCAACAGGCAGGAGGCCACTGAGGGAGGGCGGGCGGTTCCCATTCTTGACATCCCGGAAGCCGCCCGCCTATAATGTCCCGGCGCGGGGAACCCCGCGCGGGAAAACGACAGGAAACGAACGATGAACGCTCACAGCAGGCCGCATTTTTCCCCGCCGTGCCACATTCGGCGCGGCGAGCCGCCGGACAGCGCGCTGCCCGGCCTTTTCGCTCAACCAGAGTAAACGAGGGACGCAGCCGCGGAAAGTGACGGGCCCGGGGAAGACCCCGGCGGGCGAAAGCCCGCGAGGCCCGTCTTTTTATGCGCGGAAACGAAAGGAAACCCATGATTCGAGAGGATATCCGCAACGTCGCCATCATCGCCCACGTCGACCACGGCAAGACCACGCTGGTGGACCAGATGCTGCGACAGGCCGGGGTGTTCCGGCAGAACCAGCAGGTCAGGGAGCGGGTGATGGACTCCGGCGACCTGGAGCGGGAGCGCGGCATCACCATCCTGGCCAAGAACACCGCCGTGCACTGGGGGCCGGTGAAAATCAACATCGTGGACACCCCCGGCCACGCCGATTTCTCCGGCGAGGTGGAGCGCGTGCTCAAGATGGTGGACGGGGTGCTGCTGCTGACGGACTCCTTCGAGGGCCCGATGCCGCAGACCCGCTTCGTCCTCAAGAAGGCGCTGGACCTGCGGCTGCCGGTACTGATGGTCATCAACAAGGTGGACCGGGCGGACGCCCGCAGCGCCGAGGTGGTGGACGAACTGCTGGACCTGCTCATCGACCTGGACGCGGGGCTGGAGGCGCTGGAGCACCCGGTGCTCTTCGTCTCCGCGCGCAAGGGCACCGCGACGACGGACCTCCAGAAACCGGGCGAGGACCTGCGGCCGCTGTTCGACGCCATCCTCAGGTATATCCCGGGCCCCGAATGCGAGCCGGAGGGGCCTTTCCAGGCCCTGATTTCCACCATCGACTACAACGAGTACGTCGGGCGCATCGGCGTGGGCCGCATCAGCCGGGGCAGCGTGCGCACCCAGGAGCCCCTCCTGCGCGTCAACGCGCTGGACCCCTCGGTCAGGGACGCGTTCAAGGCCACGGAGCTCTCCCTGTTCGACGGGCTGAAGCGGGTGCCCGCGGACATCGCGACCGCCGGGGACATCGTGGCGCTCAGCGGCCTGTCCGACCTGAACATCGGCGACACCGTCTGCGACCCGCTGGCGCCCGAGCCCCTGCCCTTCGTCGCCATCGGCGAGCCGACGGTGGCGATGACCTTCTCGGTCAACGACAGCCCCTTCGCCGGGCGGGAGGGCGCCTACGTGACCAGCCGCCACCTGCGCGCGCGGCTGTACCGGGAGACGCACACCGACGTGTCCCTGCGGGTGTCGGACGGGGAAACCCCCGACCAGTTCATCGTCAGGGGGCGCGGGGAACTGCACCTGTCGGTGCTCATCGAGACCATGCGCCGGCAGGGTTACGAGTTCCAGGTTTCCCGGCCGGAGGTCATCCTGAAGGAGGAGAACGGGCAGGTCCTGGAGCCGATGGAGCGGCTGCGCGCGGACGTGCCCCAGGCGGCAGCCGGCGCGGTCATCGAGAAGCTGGGCCGCCGGCGGGGCCAGCTCAAGTCCATGGCCGGGCAGGACCGGGTGCGGCTGGAGTTTTCCGTGCCGGCGCGCGGGCTGTTCGGGTACCGCAACGAGTTTTTGACCGACACCCGGGGCGAGGGCGTCATGAGCGCGGTGTTCGACGGCTACGAGCCCTGGCGGGGGGACATTCCCCGGCGCGGCGTCGGCGCGCTGGTGTGCTACGAGACCGGCGAAACCACCCAGTACGGCCTGTTTGGCGCCCAGGACCGCGGCACGCTGTTTCTGGGCAGCCAGACCCCCGTGTACGCGGGGATGATCTGCGGGCAGTCCAGCAGGCCGGGGGACATCGTGGTCAACGTGTGCCGCAAGAAGCACGTGACCAATACCCGCAACGCTGCCGCGGCGGAGGACAGCCTGCGGCTGGTCAGCGTACGCGCGCTGACGCTGGAGGAGTGCATGGAGTTCATCGACGAGGACGAGCTGCTGGAGGTCACCCCGCAATCGCTTCGCATGCGCAAGCGCGAGCTGAACCACGAGCTGCGCGCCAAGGGGCAAAGCCGCGGGAAAAAGCAGTAGGCGGCCGCGCGAGTCCGGGTTACGGGCTTCCCGGCTTGCCTTTCCGCGTCGCGTCCGCCCCGCGGCGTTCGCTCCCCGCATCAATGCCGCAACCTTCCAGGCGCTTCAGCGACCTGTCCGCCGTGGCGAGCGCCTGGGAGGCCTCCAGAAAGCGCCACGACAGCCCGGCCAGCCGCACGGGATTGCCCTGAAGTCGGAGGGCTGCCAGCTCCCGGGCCATTTCCCGCCGCGCCGCCGCCCTGACCTTGAGGAGGTACCCGCCTTCCCGTTCCGCCCACCCAGGGGCCGCCGGGCGGTTGCAGCCTGACGGCATATGATTCGCCGTTTCCATCCATGCCCCTCCCTTCTTTCAGGGACAGCATAGCCCGGCGGGCGGGTGACCTGCACTGACCGGTTTGCCAACCAAAAAGGCCCCGGTACAGAGGTCCCGGGCTGTCAATCAACCTTATTGCAGAAGAGAAAAACAGGGGAATCGGGAAGCGGCAGCCCGCCGACGGAAACCTTGCCGCCCGGCAATGCCGGACGCGCGGGGCGTTTTCGCGATGAGCAAAAAACATTCCGCGGCCATCCGCCGAACCGAAGGAGATTCGCGGAACATATTCGACAAGCAAAAAGCCCCCGTTCGGGGGCCTTTTGCCAAAGAACGGTGATTTATTTGGCGTTCGCGGCGGCCTTCTGCAGGGCGGCCAGGTAATCGCCCACGTTGATGGTCACGGAAGCCTTCAGGTCTTCCACATCCGGAACGGCCGGGTGGTTGGCGTCGCGCTCGTACACGGGCATGCCCAGCACTTCGTCCACCGTCTTGCCGATGACCCAGGCGCCGAAGGCCTCGATCTGCTCAAACCATTCCTTGCCGATCGGGCTGGCTTTGGCCATGCCGTATTCCGGGCCCTTCTCCAGCTTGGTCTTCAGGCCTTCGGGCAGATTGACCGGCTTGCCTTCCAGGCTGAAATTGATCTTGGTCTGCTGCACGTCCCAGACGACGGACTGGATTTTGCCTTCCGCATCCAGCACCAGGCTGCACACGGTGGTGTTGACCTGGGCGGCGCCGGGCTTCTCGGCGGTGGCGTCGGCGAGGGAACCGATGGAGGTCACCATGCCCAGGCCGTGCTTGACGGCGGGGGCCTCAGCCAGGCCGGCGGAGAGGGAGAGGACGAGGACGAGCAGGATGGCGAGGGCAGCAAAGCGTTTGTTCATGGGTTCCTCCTTGTTGCTTTTCGAATTTCCTGTGTCATTTTATCGCGAAGCCGACAATTAGGCAAGGATTTTGGGATGGTTTTCAAACCATGCCGGGCGGATTCCGTCCCACTTTGTGTATCAGCCCGGGATGCGGGTATATTATTTGTCTTATTTCGGAACATACGCGTTTTTTATGCGCAATTGCGGACGCATCGCAACCATATCCTATTTTTGCATGTCTTCAATCCTGGCCCTATTGAACATTGCGTCCCATCTTTTGTCCCATTGCGTTCCACGAATGTGTGCGACCGCAGAAAGGAAATAATCGGAGGCCACACCGCTTATACGTTCCATCCGTCAGGGAAACCCCTGATAGAATAATGAATGGGTCAAGGGACGAAGTCCCTTGCCAGGGGGCTTGGGGGCAGGATGCCCCCATCGTCCCCCCGCCCCTCACAAGTCGAAGGGCTGCCTGTACGGCAGCCCTTCGGATTCCCTCGTTTCCAGCCTTACTTCGCGTTCGCGGCCGCCTTCTGCAGCGCCGCCAGATAGTCCCCCACGTTGATGGTCACGGAGGCCTTCAGGTCCTCCACGTCCGGAACCGCCGGGTGGCTGGCGTCGCGCTCGTACACGGGCATGCCCAGCACCTCGTCCACCGTCTTGCCGATGACCCAGGCGCCGAAGGCCTCGATCTGCTCAAACCACTCCTTGCCGATTGGGCTGGCCTTGGCCATGCCGTATTCCGGCCCCTTCTCCAGCTTGGTCTTCAGGCCTTCGGGCACCTCCACCGGCTTGCCCTCCAGGCTGAACTGGATTTTGGTCTGCTGCACGTCCCAGGTGACGGACTGGATTTTGCCCTCGGCGTCCAGCACCAGGCTGCACACGGTGGTGTTGACCTGCGCCGCGCCGGCCTTCTCGGCGGTGGCGTCGGCGAGGGAGCCCACGGAGGTCACCATGCCCAGGCCGTGCTTGATGGCGCCGGCCGCGGGGGGCGCTTCTGTTTCAGCGGGAACGGCGGCCTTGGCGGCTTCCAGGTCGGCGGTCAGGGTGCCCGCCTGCGCGGTCAGCTCGTCGACCTTGGCCTGCAGCTCGGTGCCGGCGGCCTCGGCGCCGGACTGGGCGGCCTTGGCCGTCTCCAGGTCGGTGGTCAGGGTGCCGATTTGCGCGGTCAGCTCGCCTTCCCGGGTTTTCGCGGCGTCAAGCTCCGCCTTGACGGTTTCCAGCTCCTGGGCCAGGGTCTGCGCCTGGGTTTCCAGGTCGGTCTTTGCCTTCAGGGCGGCTTCCTGGTCGGTGCTCATCGTGGCCTGCAGGCTGGAGTAGGTGGTTTCCAGCTCGCCGACCTTGGTCTCCAGCCCGGCTTTGGCCGCCTCCAGTTCGCCGGCTTTGGCCTCCAGCTCTTTCACCTTGGCTTCCAGGTCCGTTTTTTCCTGCTGCAGGGCTTGACCGCTGGCGGTCAGGGTCTCCACCTGCTTCGTCAGTTCAGCCGCCTGGGTTTCAAGCCCGGTTTTGGCGGCATCCAGCTCGGCCCTGGCAGCGTCCAGCTCCGCGATGCGCGCGTCCGCGTCGGCTTTCGCCTGCACCGCGGCCTCCAGGTCTGCGGTCAATTGGCCCTTCTCGCTGGTCGCCGTGTCCACCAGCGCCAGCAGCTCCGTGCTCTTGGTCTCCGCGGCGGTTTTGGCCTTTTCCGCGTTCTCCAGCATCAGTTTCAAGCCCAGCGCCCGGGCGCCGCCGTCCTTGACCGCGGCGTCTAATTGCGCCTGCAGCTCCTGGGCTTTCTGGTCGGCTTCGGCCGCGGAGGTCTCCACCAGCGTTTTAGTATCCGCGAGCTCCGTTCCGGCGGTTTTCAGCTCCTCCTGCGTCTGGGTCAGCTGGGCCTTGGCGTCCGCCAGCTCCCCCTGCGTTTGGGTCAGGCTGGCATTGACATCCGCCAGGTCCGTCCCGGCTTTTGTCAATTCTTCCTGCGTCTGGGTCAGTTGGTTTTTGGTGTCCGCCAGCTCCTTGTTCGCATTGTTCTTCTGGCTGACCAGCACGCCGATGCCAATCGCGGCCGCCAGCACGACCACTGCCAGGAGTATCGCCAGTTTCTTCATCGTGTCCTCCTTCTGTCCTTTCGCTGCGGGTTTCGCTCATCCCTCCGCGCCGGCCAGCGCGCGCAGTTTGTCCTCGTCAAACCCGGCGATCACCGTGTTTCCGCTGCGGATAAGCGGCGACACCAGGAAACGGGGGTTTTCCAGCACGTAGCCGACGATGGTTTCCAGGTCCTGGGTGTAGGCTACCGGGTGCGACCGGACCTTCAGGTCGCCCAGGTCCAGCGCGGAGCGAATGCCCGCGCCGCGGAGCAGCAGTTCCGCCTCCCTCCTTCCCAGACGGTGCCTTCCCAGGTCCAGAGACTGGAAGGCGACGCGGCGCTCCTTGAAGAAACGCTCCGTCTTTTGCGTGTCGAAGTTCCGTTTATGCCAGTAAACCTGTATGCTCATGCGGCTTACGCTTCCAGCAGTTCCTCAAAGGGCAGCTCTATCCGGTTGCGCCCATCGTCCCACAGGCGCTCCAGGCGGTAGTAGGCCCGCGCGTCGGGCTTGAAGAGATGCACGATGACGTTCTGGTAGTCCATCACCAGCCAGGCGGCGTCCGTCCGGCCTTCCACCCGGCGGGGGATAAGGCCTTCCTGCGCCAGCTGCTGCTCCAGGTGGTCGGCTAGACCGCGCACGTGCAGGGCGTTGCGCCCCGTCGCGATGACCAGGTAGTCCGTCAGCACCGTGAGCTGCGCGACGCGCAGGGCGACGAGGTCTTCCGCTTTCCGGTCGTACAGGAGCCGTGAAATCCGCAGGGCCAGGTTTTCTTCCGACAATTTCATTTCCCCTTTCTCTATGTGAATGGGAGCGCCCGGCGCCCCGTTCGTTCTATTGGGAGTGTACCCGCCTCACCCGCGGGCGAGCCGGAAACGCAGGTCCTCGATGGCCTCCAGGCTCAGCGGGCTGTCCTGCCCGCCCTTGCTGCGCACGAAGTCCTGCGTGCCTGTCAGGCTGGTCAGCGCGGCCAGCCGCAGGTCGGTCTCCGCCTGCTGACGCACCAGCGCCACCCCCGGGTAATCGCGCGCCGGCTCGACGGCGTCGGCCACGAACAGGGCCAGTTCCACCGCGCCCATCCCCGCCCGGCCCGTGGTGTGGTAGCGGATGGCGTTTAAGATGTGCGTGTCGCTGACGTGGTAGCGCATCCGGGCCAGGTGCGCGCCGACCAGCCCGTGCAGCAGGGCGTTGCTTGCCAGCACCTGCGGGTCGCGGGTCAGCCCCGCGGAGCGGGCGATGGCCTGAAGACGGGGCAGTTCCATGCATTTGGCGCAGTCGTGCAGGATGGCGGCCACCCCCACCTTCTGCATCGGCGCGCCGTGCAGGCGGGCCAGGCGTGCGCCCTCCCGGCGGACGCCCAGGGTATGGCGGAACCGGGCGGGGGACACCGCCTGGCGCACCATGCGCGCATAGTCCGGCTGGTACAGGCCGTTGGCGGCAATGTATTCCGCTACCTGCGGCGGCAGCATCCCCGGCGCGTCGGACAGCAGCCGCAGCTGCGCGCGGACCTGGCCGGAGGACATGAACACGGCGCCGGCGGGCAGCACTTGCGCGTCCGCCCCGTGCCCCTTCAGGAAATCCGTCAGCGCGCTGGCGTTGTAGCCCGCCCGCGGGTAGACGGCGAAAGAACAGATGGAAAACAGCTCCGCCGCGTCCTTCCAGGCGGGAATCCCGGACAGTTTGTCCGCGCCGACGATATAAACCAGCTGTGCGTCCGGGTACTTCCCGCGCACGGCGCGCGCCGTGGCCGCCGCGTAGCGCGGCGCGGCCTGCAGGTCGGTGTCGCTGACGTCAAAACCCCGCAGTTCCCCGACGGCCAGCTCCAGCATCCGGAGGCGGTCCGCGGCCGGCGCCTCGGGCTCCCGCAGCAGCGGCCTGCCGTAGGGGAGGAACAGCACGCGCTCCAGGTGAAGCGCCTGCAGCGCGGCGAGGCCCACGGTGAGATGCCCGATATGAACAGGGTCAAAGGCTCCGCTGAAGATCCCTATTCGCCGCACCGTTTGCTCCTTTGGCTTGCTTCCGGCCTTATTATACACGAGGTTGCGCCGCCGGGAAAGGCCAAAACGTCCGGGGCGGAACCCGTTGGCAACAAAAGCGGGGCGTTTTCGCGAACAGCGAAAGCGCCCCGCAGCCATCCTCCGGGCCGAATCAGGTCCGCGGAGCTTATTCGACAAGCAAAAAGGGGGCGCACGCCCCCTCAGACTGTCAAAAAACCATTTCATGGGAGGTATCGGAGGGCGAAGCCCTCTGATGGTAATCCGCGGCAGCGACATGTGCGGTGCCGCGGGTTTTGGCTTTAGACAAAACATTTCCGCGAATTTCTGCCGGCCGTGAGGCAAGCATAGCGATGCCGAACAGGCAGAAATTCCCGTTCCTGCTTAATCAAAGAAGTGTCCGCAGACACTTCTTTGACACACTGAGGGGGCGCACGCCCCCCTATTGGCGAAAGCGCCCGTTTACCGCAGGAACCCCTCCACGATCTTGGCTTCGGCTTCCTCCTCCGTCAGGCCCAGGGTGCGCAGCTTCAGGATTTGCTCGCCCGCGATTTTGCCGATGGCCGCCTCGTGGATGAGGGCGGCGTCGGGGCTGAAGGCATCCAGCTGCGGCGCGGCGGTAACCACCGCCTCGTCCGCCACGATGGCGTCGCAGGCGGAATGCCCCGCGCAGCGCGCCTTGCCGACGACGCGGCTGAAGAATTCCTGTCGGGAGCGGCCCCGCGCCACAGAGCGGCTGACCAGGTCGCAGCCGGAATCCTCGCCTTCCATCACCACGTCGAAGCGCGTCGTGGCCGTCTGCTCGCCGCTGGTCAGCAGCCGCTCGCGCACCACCAGGCGGGCGCGCGCCTTCAGGGCGGCTGTGGTCACGCGGTCCGAATGGTCCACGCCGCCCAGCTGCACGGTGTCGATGGTCAGCCGCGCGTCCTCCTCAAGGTACACGTCGCTGACCGGGTCGATGTTGCGCTTCCCGTCGCCCCCGCCTTCCCCGATGTGCTTTTCCTCATAGACCACGTCGGCGCCACGGCTGATGAAGAAGCGGTGCACGCCGTTGTGCCGCGCCTCGCCGGCGTCGTCCGTGTGCACGCCGCAGCCGGCCACGATGGTCACTTCCGCCCCTTCGCCGATGTAAAAGTCGTTGTAGGTCAGGTCGTCCACGTTGCCCCGCGTCACGGTGGCGGGGATGAAGACGGTCTCGCCCTTCGTCCCGGGAGCCACATGGACTTCAATCCCCGGCTTGCCCTCGCGGTGGGGGACAATTTTGATGTTGTCCGTGGAGCGGCGCCCGGCGCAGCCGCTGTCCTGCCGGATGTTGTAGGCCCCCTTGAACTCCCCCTGGTACCCGGCGACGGTTTTCAGCAGCCGTTCCGCCACGGGGTTCAGCGCGTCGATTCTCATGCGCCCACCTTCCTGCCCACCGGGCAGTGCCCGGCAATCTCGCCCGCCAGCAGCCCCGGCATGACCAGCTCGCGCGGCCCCTGGTCGCGCAGATGGCCGCCGGAAAGCACGACGATTTCGTCTGCAATCTCAATCAGCCGCTGCTGGTGGGAAATGACCACCATGGTCATCCCCTGCTGTTTCAGGCTGCGGAAGACCTCGACCAGGCCGTTGAAGGACCACATGTCGATGCCGGCCTCCGGCTCGTCGAAAATCGACACCCGTGTGCCCCGCGCCAGCACGGAGGCGATTTCCACGCGCTTGATTTCGCCGCCCGACAGGCTGGCGTCCACCTCCCGGTCCACATAGTCCGCCGTGCACAGCCCCACCTTGCCGGTCAGGTCGCACATCTCGTCGAAGCTCAGGAGCCGGCCGGCCGCCGCCTCCAGCAAGCCCTGGACTGTCAGCCCCTTGAAGCGCACCGGCGTCTGGAAGCCGTAGCTGATGCCCAGCCGCGCGCGCTGGGTTACGTCCAGCCCGGTGATGTCCCGCCCGTCCAGCAGAATCTGCCCGGAGGTCGGGGTGACCAGACCCGCGATGAGTTTGGCCAGCGTGGTCTTGCCGCCGCCGTTGGGCCCGGTGACCACGGTCAGTTTGCCGCCGGGGATGGCGAGGCTCAGGTCGCTGATGATTTCCTGCCCTTCCGGCAGCGTCCAGTTGACGTTGCGAAGCTCAATCACTTGCTATCCTCCACAGCCCGGTTTTCCGGGCGATATTCGCGCAGACATTGTACCCGCTTTGGCGGGCGAAAGCATCCCCCCGGGCGGGCGAACGCAGCCCCGGTTCCTTGACGCGCCGGGGCCCCGGCTTTACAATGCCCCAATACGCGGAAGGGAGGGGACGGGGATGGCTTTCAGCCGCAGGTCTGGCAGCCTGATGCTGCTGCTGGCCGCCGTCATCTGGGGCAGCGCCTTCGTCGCCCAGAGCCTGGGCATGGAGCACATCGGCCCCTTCACCTTCCAGGCGGTCCGCTCCCTGCTGGGCGCGGTTGCGCTGGCGCCGGTCATCCTGCTCTCCGGGCGGATTTCAAAAAGGAAGGGGGACATCCCCTCTCCTGAACAGCGCCGTTTGCTGCGAAGGGGCGGGCTGCTGTGCGGCCTCGCGCTGTTCGTGGCGGTCAACCTGCAGCAGTTCGGCTTAAGGGACACCACCGCCGGCAAGGCGGGCTTCCTGACGGCGCTGTACATCCTCATCGTGCCGGCATACGGCCTGTTCCTGGGGCACCGGCCCCGGCCCGCCCTCTGGGTGTCCGTGCTGGTGGCCGCGGCGGGGCTGTACCTGCTCAGCGTGACGGAGCAGTTCACCGTCCGGACCGGCGACCTGCTGCTCATCCTGTGCGCCTTCGCCTTCGCCGCGCAGATCATGCTGGTGGACCATTACGGCGTCCGGGTGAACGGGGTCAAGCTGTGCGCCGCGCAGTTTTTGGTGTGCGGGGCGCTCTCCGGCGTCGCCATGCTGCTGTTCGAGCGCCCCGCCATCGGCCCCGTCCTGGATGCGGCGGGGCCTTTGCTCTATGCCGGCGTGTTGTCCTCCGGCGTCGCCTACACCCTGCAAATCCTGGCCCAGCGCACCACGCCCCCGGCCGTCGCCTCCCTGATGATGAGCCTGGAGGCTGTCTTCGCCGTGCTCGCCGGCATGCTGGTGCTGGGCGAGCAGCCCACCCCGCGGGAATACGCGGGCTCCGGACTGATGTTCGCCGCCATCCTGATTGCCCAGCGCGCCGAGGGCCCGCGGCTGGAAAAGGAACCCCTGCCCGGCGACTCTTGAGCCCCCGTGTAAGGCGGGTGTAAACTTTACACGAAATTTCGGTCAATTTTTGGCCCGGGCCTGAAAATGAAGTAAAATAGAAGGGTCTTTCGGGCCGTCCGCCCGGCGGGGAAGGAGACGCGATGAAACTCGATATCCAGGACATCCGGAAAAGCTTTGGCGACAAGGAAATCCTGCACGGGATTACCTTCAGCGTGAATTCGGGCCGCGCGATGGGCTTCCTGGGCCGCAACGGCGCGGGCAAGTCCACCACTATCCGCTGCCTGATGGACGTCTTCCGCCCGGACAGCGGCCGTTTCCTGCTGGACGGGCAGCCGTTTAAGCCCCGTTCCCTGCGCATCGGCTACCTGCCGGAGGAGCGCGGGATGTACCAGAAGAACGAGGTGCTGGAGCAGCTGGTCTACTTCGCCCGCCTGCGCGGCGCCACCCGGAAGGACGCGGTGCGCAGCGCGAACGAGTGGGTGGACGCCTTCGAGCTGGGTGAGTTCAAGAAGAAGAAGCTGGAAACCCTTTCCAAGGGCAACCAGCAGAAAATCCAGATTGCGCAGTCCTTTCTCAACGACCCGGACATCCTCATCCTCGACGAGCCCTTCTCCGGCCTGGACCCCGTCAACGCCCAGATTTTCAAGGACGCCGTCCAGCGCTTTGTCAGCGAGGGCCGGCTGGTCATCTTCTCCTCCCACCAGATGGGCTATGTGGAGGAAATCTGCGACGACGTGACCCTCATCCACCACGGCGACATCCTGCTCAGCGGCAGCCTGGACGCCATCAAGCGCGAGGAGGGGCGCGACAAGCTCTTCCTGTCCGCCCTCGAGCCCGCGGACGCCTGGCTGCCGGCGCTGCTGCAGGCCTTCCCGGGGATGACGGCGCAGCGGACGGAGGACGGCGCCATCCTGGACACCGGGGGGCAGCCCCTGCAAGGCGCGCTGCTGGCCTACCTGTCCGGGCAGCCGGTCACCATCCGTTCCTTCGGCCTGTACGAGCCCAGCCTCACGGCCATCTTTATCCGGAAAGCGGGGGACGAGCATGCGGGACTTTAACATTATTTTCGCCTACGAGCTGAAAACCCAGCTGGGCAAGAAGACCACCCGGGTCACCACGCTCATCCTGGTGCTGGTGGTGGTGCTGCTGACCTTCCTGCCGCGCATCATCGGCCTGTTCGATTCGGGCGGGCCGCCCAAGGCGCCGGAAACGGCCTTTGAGCAGGCGGGCTACGTGTTCGCCGACGACGCCCTCCGACAAAGCCTGACGCCGCTGCTGGGCAGCGTGCCGGAGGACGCGGTCTACCCGGACCGCGCGGCGCTGGCGGACGCGCTGAAGGCCAAGGACGTCGGCGTCGGCTTCGTGTTCACGGACGATTTGCGCTTTGAGACCCTGTACCTGGATCGCCCGCCGGAAAGCCAGACGGAGCAGCAGATGGCGGCCTTGCTGACAGAGGCGAAAAAGATGCGCCTGATGAACGAAAAGGGCGTCAGCGCGGAGGACCTCGCGCTCATTGAGGGCACGCGGGCCGAGGGCTTCAGCACGGTGCTGGGCCGGGACCGGCTCAACAACATGATGCTGGCCATGGCGCTGATGGTCCTGGTGTACATGGTGGTCCTGCTCTACGGCAACGGCGTGTCCACCACCATCGCGCGGGAGAAGGACTCCCGTACCATGGAAATCCTCATCACCTCCACCCGCCCCGCCAGCCTCATCATCGGCAAGGTCGCCGCCTCCGGCGTGGCCGCCGTCGTGCAGTTCGGGCTGGTGGTGCTCGCCGGCGTCATCGGGTACAAGCTCAACCAGGACACCTACCCGGAGATGCTCCGCGCGATGCTCTCCGGCTCCCTCACCGCCGAGTACCTCGCCGTCTACCTCTTTTTCTCCATCACCGGCTACGTCATGTACCTCTTTCTCTTCGCGGCGCTGGGCTCGACCGTCTCCAAGATGGAGGACGTGGGCAGCGCGACCGCGCTGGTCCAGTTCCTGTTCATTTTCGCCTACATCATCTCCACCTTCGCCATGAACCTGCCCGACAGCGCCATCTCCGTCATCGGCAGCATCGTGCCGTTGACCTCGGTGATGGTCATGCCGCTGCGAAGCGCCATGTCCACCGTGCCCATCGGGCAAATCATCCTGGCCGGCGCGCTCATGCTGCTGTTCGTTGTCTTCTTCGCCTTCCTCAGCATCAAAATCTACCGCTGGGGCTCCCTCAACTACGGCAACAAGACCCGCCTGGGCCGTATCGTGCGCGAGGCGCTCCGGCACGAGTAGGGGAGAGCCGGGGAGGGAGGACGAAGCGCGGGGGATTCCATCCCCCGCGCCCCCTGGCAAGGGACTTCGTCCCTTGGCCCGTTTATTCTTCCTTTATCCTGATGTAGCAAACCGTTGCAGGCGATGGGATGATTTCAATGAACGATGAGAATTTAGAGGGCACGCCAGGACTGGCGATTGATGACGACCCGGCGGTGCCGGGCTTAAGCCTGCGCCCCGAGCGGGCGGAGGAGCGGCGCCCGGTTGAGGAGCTGACCCGGGAGGCTTTCTGGAACCGCTACGCGCCGGGCTGCACCGAGCACTTCATCCTGCACCGCCTGCGGGAGGCACCGGGGTTCCGGCCCTGGCACAGCATCGTGGCGGAATATGACGGCAGCGCCGTCGGCCACGCGCTGCTCAGCCCCGCGGACATCCTCCTGGATGCCGGCGGCGCCCTGCCCGTCCTGACCCTGGGCCCGCTGAGCGTGCTGCCCGCCTGCGCCCGCCGGGGCGTGGGCGCGGCGCTGATGCGCGCGGCGATCCAGGTTGCGCGGGAGCAGGGGGAAACCGCGCTCCTGCTGACCGGGGACCCTGCCTACTACGGCCGCTTCGGCTTCCTGCCCGCCTCGGCCTTCGGCGTCCGCATGGGCGCCCTCCCCGCTTCCGGCGGCGCGCCTTACTTCATGGCGCTGCCGCTCTTTGACGGCGCGCTGGCGGGGAAAGCCGGCCGCTACCGCGCCTCTCCGCTCTTTGAGGAAGCGGAGGGCGAGACGTTTTCGGCCTATGACAGAACCTTCCCGCCGCGTCGGAAGCTGAAGCTCCCTGGCCAGCTTCGCTGATCTCCTGCAACGCCTCAAGCTTACAGAAACAGATAATGTTCTTTGAGGGTCCGGGAACATTCTTTCAAGAGAGTTCCCGGCGCCCCCTCCGCGTTGCTTTTCGAAAAAGGTCTGCGGACCTTTTTCGATTCGGAGGATGGCTGCGGAATGTTTTCGCTTTAAGCGAAAACGCCCCGCGCGTCCGGCAAAGCCGGACGACACGATTTCCATCGGGGGGCTGCCGCCCCCCGAAGCCCCCCGCCATTTGCCTCTGTAGTAAGGTTAATTGGCATTCTGAACAGGGGGCGGCCGTCGGCCGCCCCCCCGTTTCCCTTCCTTTCCCTTACCGCGGGATGTAGTTGCTGTGCAGGTTGCGCACGGCCTCGATGCGCTGCTTGGCGAACACCTTGGCCGCGGCCTGGGAGGTGATGTTCTCCCGTTCGGCGATGTCCAGGATTTCCAGCAGCCGGTCGTAGATTTTCTTGGTCTCGGCCATCACGCGGTCCTTCACGTAGCCGTGCATCTCATGGTAGACGTTGATGATGCCGCCGGCATTGATGACGAAGTCCGGGCAGTAAATGATGCCGCGCTCCTTGATGAGGTTGCCGTGGACGACCTCGTCCAGCAGCGCGTTGTTGGCGGAGCCGGCGATGACGGGCGCCTTGATTTTGGGGATGGTGTCGCCGTTGAGGGTGCCGCCCAGGGCGCAGGGGCAGAAGACGTCGGCCTCCACGCCGTAGATGTCGTCGGGGCTGACGAATTCCACTTCGGGGTGCTCCTGCGCCATGCGCTGGATGTGCCTGGGGTTGATTTCGGTGAAGTAGACCTTTTTCGCCCCCGCCTCCAGCAGGTTGCCGATGAGGTAGTAGCCTGTCTGCCCGGCGCCCTGCACGGCAAAGGTGCGGCCCGCCACGTCGGGGTTCCCGAACTTCTTCATCAGGCCGGCGCGCACGCCGTGGAACACGCCCTGCGCGGTCACGGGGGAGGGGTTGCCGGACTTGCCCTCCAGGCCGACGACGAAGTTGGTCTCCATCGCCACATAGCTCATGTCGCGGGTGGAGGTGTTGACGTCCTCCGCCGTGATGTAACGTCCGTTGAGGCTCTGCACATAGCGGCCCAGGGCGCGGAAATAGGCTTCGGACTTGATTTTGGACGCGTCGCCGATCAGCACCGTCTTCCCGCCGCCCAGGTTGAGCCCCGCCGCCGCGGACTTGTAGGTCATCCCGCGGGCCAGCCGCAGGCAGTCGATGAGCGCTTCCTCTTCGGTGGGGTAGTCCCAGATGCGCGTGCCGCCCAGCGCCGGGCCCAGCGTGGTGTTGTGGATGGCGGTAATGCCCTTCAGGCCGGTGGACTTGTCGTAGAAATAGACCACCTGCTCATATTGATGCTCCTGCATGTAGTCGAAGACCTTGAATGCTGCCATAGCGCCTCCTTATGTTTATTTTATGTATATTATATTCCTGCTATAAGGCGTACGCAAGAGGCAATCTGCCGGCGCGCCCCGTTGCAATTCGGGGGTCGGTGCGGTATTCTGCCTGTACGAAATCGCGCGGGGAAATACCCGGAAACACCGGCCGGGCAAGGCCGCGCCGGAAGCCCGCCGCCGCGGCGAATCCCAAACGGAAGCAGAGCGGGGACACGCGAAGTATGAACATCCTGGTCCTGAACCTGGGTTCTACCTCCACCAAGGCGGGGGTCTTCGACGGCGCGCAGGAAATCTGCTCGCGCACCCTGCGGCATGACAAGGCGCAGCTGTCCGCCCTGGGCGGCATCCTGGAACAGAAGGAAGTCCGGAAGGTCGCCGTATTGAAGTGGCTGTCCGACGAGGGATACGCCCTGTCCGGCATGAAGGCCATCGCCGCGCGCGGCGGCCTCATCCGGCCCATTCCGGGGGGCGTTTACCTGATTGACGAACAGGCCGCGCGGGACGCGGCTTCCGGGGAATACGGCATGCATCCCTCCAACCTGGGCATGCTCATCGCCCGGGAGTGGAGCCTCGTGGCTGGGATACCGGCGGTCTTCCTCGACGCGCCGGTCACCGACGAGCTGTCCGCGCGCGCGAGGGTGACCGGCGTCAAGGGAATCACCCGCCGCAGCGTCTTCCACGCGCTCAACGCCAAGCGCGTGGTCCGCCTGTACTGCGCGCAGGAGGGGATAGACCCTTTCCGGCACCGCTTCGTCGTCGCCCACATGGGCGGGGGCATCACGGTCAGCGCGGTGGACGGCCTGAAGGCGGTGGACGTCAACAACGGTGTGGACGGGGAGGGTCCCTTCACGCCGGAGCGGGCGGGCGGCCTGCCCATCCGCGAGGTGCTGCGCCTGTTGGAGGCGTTTGGCGGGGACAAGGAGCGGCTGATGGACGCCCTCTACCGCCAGGGCGGGCTGACCTCCCACCTGGGCAGCAACGACGTGGCCGCCCTGTGCGCCCGCGCCGGGAACGAGCCGGAGGTCAGGGCGGTGCTGGACGCGATGCTCTACGGAATCGCCAAGCAAATCGGCGCCATGGCAGCCGCCCTGGAAGGCCGGGTGACCCGGATTCTGCTGACCGGCGGCATCGCCTACAACCGGGACCTGATGGACGAGCTGACGGCCCAGGTGGGCTGGATTGCCGGCTGCTCGGTCTTCCCGGGGGAGGACGAGCTGGCCGCGCTGGCGGAAGGCGCGTTGCGCTTTTTAAGTGGCGAGGAGCAGGCCAGGCGGGTGGGGGATGCAGGCTAAGGGCGCCTTCCCGCCTCCCGGGGAGCGGCTGTTCGTCATCCTGGGCGCCTACGGCACCGGGAAGACGGAGTTCTCCGTCAACCTTGCGCTGGCCCTAGCCGCGCAGGGGCGGAAGACCGCGCTGGCGGACCTGGACCTGGTCAACCCCTATTTCCGCTCGCGGGAAAAGGCGACGGAGCTGGAGAGCCGGGGTGTGGAGCTCATCGCGCCGACAGGCGCCCTGCGCCACGCCGACCTGCCCAGCATCCCGCCCCGGCTGCCGGCGCTCGTCAACGGCCCGGATTTGGCCGGTGTCATCGACGCGGGCGGCGACCCCGCGGGCTCGCGGGTGCTGGCTTCCTTCGCGCCGGACCTGCGCCGCCGGAAGTCGCGGGTGTGGTACGTGCTCAACCGCTCCCGGCCCGAGAACGCGGACGCGGAGCGCGCGCTGGCCAGCCTCCGCGCCGTCGAGGCCGCCTGCGGGCTCGAGGTCAACGGCCTGGTCAGCAACACCCACCTGATCGGTGCCACTACGGCGCAGACGGTCCGGGAGGGCGCGGCTTTCGCGGACCTGGTGTCGCAAAAGAGCGGGCTGCCCGTCGCATGCTACGCCGCTGCGCGCAGCCTGGCGGGCGAGCTCTGGGACTTGGAACCGCTGTTTCCGCTGGACCTGTACATGAAGCGCCCCTGGGAATAAACAAGCGAGGAGCGAGGATGAAAGCGAAAGTAACCTTCAACCTGGACCGGTGCAAGGGCTGCGGGCTGTG
>Ga0209313_1000513_pt1 | contig 31804 bp, 25 predicted proteins | sample BioC13SIPDNA_3_FD_185748 | JGI IMG/M metagenome (GOLD analysis project Ga0209313, IMG submission 185748) | Anaerobic biogas reactor microbial communites from Washington, USA - Biogas_R2_B C13 SIP DNA (SPAdes) (version 2) | ecosystem: Engineered > Bioreactor > Anaerobic > Unclassified | place... | reverse complement strand
TGAAAATGTGTACAACCATAAGAGGCTGCATTCAGCTCTCAATTACAGATCTCCGGTTCAGTTCGAAGTGGAGGTTGCCTTAAATACCATTGCTTAACTATTTGTCCATTATCAGGGGTGCAGTCCATATAACAGGCTTGGAGACAAATCTAGGAGAAGCCCAATAAGCGATATCAAGAAAGAGAAATTAGAGCGGGGGACGGGATATCCGCACGTTTTTACGAGTAAATGGATCTATTTTCGGGGTAGAATCATAGAGACGATCCCAACAACCTGCGCGATGTACGATATCGCCATTTTACTTTGGATGATGATAGTACCCCCATTCTTCATTACCAATTGAATCAATCTTGATTAAAAGTATATCATGGGAATTATTATTTGAAGATAACCCTGTTAGGATATATCCTCCATCGATAGTTGACTGAATGTCAAAAACAGAATTATATCCTATCCCACCAAAAACTTTTTGCCAGATCTTCTTGCCCATTAAATCAATTTTAATTACAACTCCATCAGCATCTTGAGAAGTGGCTTGGTTAAATACGTGGCCCGCTATGATATAATCACCCTCCGGGGTTTCATGAATTGAATTGAATTGGCCTGCCAATCCTTCGAGAAATGTTCTTTCCCATATGAGATTGCCGTTTTCATCAATCTTTGCTAAATGTAAGCTATCGCCATCCGTGCCTGAAATTACGAAGTCTTTGTCCGAAGTCTGCAAAACATCATATAAGAATCTCCAAAAGATCCTATCCCATAACTTATTGCCATTTGAATCTGTCTTTATTAACCATCCCTTTGGATCATATTTCTCATCACTTGAATTTGAAATAGAGCACTTAATTATGTAGCCATTATCTGAAGTTTGCTTAACACTCTCACCAAACGCATCGCCAGAAGCTTTGAAGGTTCTTGTCCATTCGATATTACTATCGAAATCAATTTTAATTATTAGTGCTGGCTTAATCGAATGGCTATCTTTTTTATCAACTCCTGATAAAATGAATCCTCCATCCTTAGTCTCATCAAATGAAAAAAGATCTGGCATATCTAGAACTACTTTCTTCTCGATCATATTTCCATCTTTGTCTAGCTTGATTATCAATTCCCTCCTGTTCTCCTCGGCAAAGTCTCTTAAAGCATATATGGTATAGCCGCCATCCGGATTCAGCTGCATAGAATGAGGTAAGAAAAAGTAAGACCACCAGTCATTATTATGAAATATATCGCATTCTGAGAATTTTTTTGCAAAAATCATATGGCGAGCAGCATCCATCTTTAGCAAAAAAATGAATTTTCCCCCGTTTACGTCTTCTCCATGCCCACATATTATATAGTCACCGTTTGTTGTTTGTTTAATACAGCTGCCTGAAGCATATAATATAGTGCTGCCCATTTGACTAAGCAGGGGTATGAAACCATCTTTGATTGAGTCATTCGAAATCGAAGCCATCCCATTCGCCCCTTCTTTTGCTGGCGGCTCATAATTTCCTATGCAGCCACACTGTGTTACAATAAATATAATTGTTGCAATGTATATAAAAGCTTGATTATATTTGTAGGGCATGTCTTCCTCGATTCCTTTGTCTCATTTCTTACCAATAGCTTGAAGAGATTTTCTTTAGTTTTAAACCTATTCAATTCCGAACAGAGTATATTGGCATTAATGTAGAGTGGATGGACTGGATGCACATTTTGCGTTTTCCGCCATCGCGCCAGGATGCCATTCATTAGACATAAGATTGGTCGCCCTTCTTGTTTTGCGCGCGCGGGCAGCGCTCGCATGTACGCAAGGCCGCAATCGAGGGGCATGGAATGCAGATGGTGAGGGAACCTTGGGCTCCTGACCTATGGCTAGGTAGAAGAGGCACACAAAGTTTTCTTTATTGATATATAATTGTTCCAACATAAAGGTCATTTAAGCGTTTCGGATTGGGGTTGCTGTTGGTGGCTTGGATCAGTACCTACATGGGGGCGGAAATGGCGCTTAAGTTCTTGGGGGGATAGGATGACCCAGGCGCAATCTCAACGCTACCCCACCTTCAATGGCTCCAATCAGGTCGTCTCGGCATTCTTCAATTATATATCCAACCGCTATCACACCCTGGAGATCCTCGACTGTTGCCATGTAGGTGTCGTCCTCCAGAGGCTCATATTTGGCATTTCTCAAGGCTGCCTGGATGTACTCTGCGAACATACAGTACTCTATGTCCACGGAGAGGATTTAACTCTTTTTCGGAAGGTGACAGGCAGCATGCGCTCCTCGCACTCACTGAAAGCCCGACTACAATTTCCGGCGATGAGTGCTCTTTCGGTCTTCTCGGGCCAATTCATCTCGCATCGGCAGTGGAGACTGGATGGATGGCGTGCTCGCGGGCAATCTGGGCCATAGGTTTGCCGGACTCAAGCTCGGCCACTACTGATATCTTGAATTCTCGGTCGTAGCGCCGTCTGGTCTTTTTCATGTGATTCCCTCCATGAGTTGCCATAGCTTAACTCATTGTCCACTCGGAGGGGTTCACTCCACCAATTGACGTTTAACAAGAACTAAATATTAGCGATGAAATGACATTGCAGGTAATAATAATATTAGATGGGTGATCTGGATGAAAAAAATATTATCAATCATATCAATATCAATACTGATATACTTGTCAATAACCGCAACAGGCATGTCAGCAAACCGATTTAATGAGACAACCGACATCATACTGATACACCAGGTCAAGAACATCCTAACAAGCTACGAGTTTACCAATCCATACACACCAAACGAATTTGACTGCTTCGACATGAGCCGCGAACTCTTGGACATTCTGAACAAAGAGGGGTTCGACACCGTACTGATCTCCAAACTCGACACCATAGAGAACACCGCCCATGTCTGGGTAGGTATCTTGGACAAGAAAGGTGACATCTTGATGGTCGATCCAATGGAACATGGGCCATCCGACATCGGGACTATAATGTGGAAAGAAGATCACCCAGAGTACCACACTTTTGTCAATGTGATGGATGACTTCGATGAGTATCTGGCACGGACAAATGACACATGGACTAATGAATCACACATAATACCAGTAACACACACACAAAACAACGATGAAGACAGAGAAGAGACAACACCATTGGAAATAATAATGGAACCACGAGAAATGGAACCAATTACAGTAGAAGTACCATATATAGAACCAACAGGCGTGCAGTTATCTGAGAAGTGATGTTCCATTCATTGGATGAGACGATGATCGATCCTGAACTAGCTCAACAAGCTACTGCATTAATAGCCCCTTTTTTGCCATACTTAATGAATCCTGCTGTCTCTGCTGGGAAGGATGCAACGGTGAAGGCTTTAGGTGGAAAGTTCGTTGAAGCCGGATGGAATAGAGCCACCGGTATATGGAAGAAGATTTGGCCTGAAGCCGAAAAAATTCCGGAAGTTGTGCAGGTAATAAAAGAAGTAGCAGAGAACACAGATGACCAGGAGGCAAAAGCGGTCCTCTCCTGGCAATTAAAGAAGGTAATGGCCAATATGCCACCAGATACAATCGACGAAATTCGAAGCGTAATCGCCGAGAAGGATAGCGAGACTCGGATCACCACTGCTTCGAACGGTGGGGTGGCCATCGGTGGTAACGCTTCGGGTAACATTATCATAGGCGGCGGCTATAGCCCCCAAAGTATCGGACAACAGCAACAATTAGACGATACCGATTTCCGTATTATGCAAGCGATTAGGGATCTTGGTGTCTCCATACCAAACGCAGATAAGATTAATGCACTCGTGAATATAGACCCAGAAGAGCTGGGGGCACGAATTGGCGTAATGCATTCTAGGGATCTCATTAGAGCAGTATATGGCTCTTACATGCATGGCGTTAGTCTGCCCAATGGAATATATGCAGCAGGTCTGACAGATAAAGGAAGACTTGCATTGATACAAAAGAACAAGAAATGAGATATGTCTTCCCATGATCGAATTCATTTACGCTCTAAAGCTATATAATAGCCGCCATCTGTATTTGGACTGATATCCCCATGACAGACCACCTCTCCAGCGCCGTCCAACTTCTCGCCTCCGGCCAACTCGACGAGGCCTCGCATCTACCTGGAGAAGCTCCTCCGCCAGGGTCCCGAGAATCCCGATCTCCTCTACAACTGGGCCTCTGCTTGATAAGGGACGAGATCTGCACCGCTACCACCAGCTTGCTTCCGGCGCTTCTCGCACACCTGAGTAGACCTCGTGCTAGGCTACCAGCGGGCTATCGACTTTTATATGGGTCAAGGAGTACACCAGGCGGAACAGGAGATGAACGCAGCCGAGGAGCTGCGCAGTCTGGCCCGAGATGGATTACGAAAGATTGCCGTGCGCGGGCTGAAGGCCAGTAGCCCGGGGATGGATGCGATCTTCTATTTCTATCTGCCGGATGCCTTGCGGCTGTTCCGCGAGAAGTCTATGGAGAAGGTATAGCAGATCTCCTTTGGGATCGGCATGCTGGGCTAGTACGGGCGGGATATCAATAACTCCCAGGAGAGCCACGTCCTGCGGGCGTTGCCGGGGAGGACGTTCTCGGCGCTGGAGCTGCTTTGCATCATGTACGCTGGCTCAAGAAGATTGAGCCGGTGATAGAGATGGCGGAGAGGCTGGTGGAAGAGGGACTTCTACCTGGATCCGCTCTTCTACTACCGCAGCCTGCGTCAGCTGGTGGCCATTGAGCTCAAGCTGGGAAGTTTCGATGCTGCCTATAAGGGCCACATGGAGCTGTACATGAAATTGCTGGATAGGTACGAGCGCCGCCTGGAGAGGAGCTGCCCATTGGGCTCATCCTGTGCGGCGAGAGGAACCGTGAGCAGATCGAACTGCATCTCAGGGAGATGCTGGAGGCCAAGCTGTGCGGAGCCGTATGGCTGGCGAAGAGTGCTGGTGGAAGGGGCTCAGAAAACTGAGAGAATATATGATCAAGTATCTTAGGGTAAATTATATTATATTCAAGTTGGGATGGGATCTGTATGTCACCTCAATCCTTTCCATTGTGGAAACTCTCCAATGCTTGGATTTCCACGGCTGAGATGCTAAAAAGATCCGCAGACAAACTGCTTTCTGACTATCTGGCAGCTTATGAGGAACTTAGCAGGCAGACCTCACATGCAATCACAAGTAGAGAAAGAACCCAAATTACGCTGCCTCAGGATCTTGACTTATATTGCCCTTATATGCTCCTTATGGGATATGCCATAGAGAACCTTATCAAGGGTGTAATCATATGCGGAACTGGATCAAGCGATCCCAATTTTGGTGGTGCAGTTAATTTTGAGGATTTTCGTGCTGTTAATCGAGAAAATAGTGCACCCTGGACCATTGATCAACATGGATTTATCAACCTGCTTAAAGTAACAGCCATAAGGGCAGATCTCTTTAACGATGACGAAAAAGAAGTGCTAAAATATCTAGATGTCATTATAAAATGGGGCGGCAGATATCCAGTTCCAAAGAGACAAGAACCCGGTAAAAGTTCTGGTTTTGTGTGTGCAGAGCCACCCTATATCGGTTCGAGAAATACGCTTCCGATTCCAGCAGTCAAAAGAATCTATGAGAAAGCATTAGAAGAAATGTGGGGAGTATGCTCGCAGTACCAAGCAGTAGACTAGACCATGAAGAGCTGCTCCAGTTCAGAGATCAGAATGATTGGGCTTTTCGCAGCAACATGAACACTGGCTTTAAGAGGAGCGAGCCATGGTAGATCTGAGTTGGATCGGAGCGAGGAATGGGAGATGGCGGAGAAGTTGACGGGTGCAGAAGAAACAATCTGACAATATGAAAACTGAAATACCTGGACAGCAAGCTCAATTATATAGCAGTTATGCATCACACATCTTGTTCAATATGTAGAATACCTCTGAAAAATAAGGTGGGCTCATGAAGTACAAGGATCTCATTTCATTCGAGGCAATAGAGTCTGTTCTCAAGTTGGCGGAAGCAAACAATAAAACGAAGGCGGAGGAGCATGTTAGAACCTTCGTCATGTCAGAGAACCTCCGGAAGCAGCTTAAAGGCATTGTTTTTCCTAACCTCCAGTTTGAGGAGCCGCACGACAACAAGGGGCTCTTCATCGTAGGCACTTACGGCACGGGCAAGACCCACCTGATGAGTGTGATATCAGCAATTTGCGAGCATAAAGGACTGAGGCCCGATACACAAGGAGACAAGGAATTAGGAACCCAGATGGACATGGTCCAGGGCAAGTTCATGGTTATAAGATTCGCCCTGGGAAGCACTTTGAACACACTGCGCCCTATAATCTGCGAAGAGCTGGAGAGAGGACTGGCCTCAATGGGCGTGACGTATAAGTTCCCCCCACAGGATAAGATAACCAATCATCAAGAAGCTTTCCAGGATATGATGGCCGGGTTTGATGCAAAATATCCCGGCATGGGGCTCTTGTTAGTAGCAGATGAGCTTCTAGAGTATCTTCGGATGAAGGACGAGCAACAGCTTAGAGTTGATTTTTCCTTTATGCGTGAGCTTGGCGAGATATCCAGCTCAACAAGGTTTAGGTTCATGGCAGGCATACAGGAATCTCTCTTCGATAATCCCTCGTGGTCTCACCTCTCCAAAGAGATTCAGAAGGTGAAGGACAGATTCGAGCAAATGAGGATCGCTCGGGAGGACGTGGCAGAGGTAGTGAGCAAGCGACTTCTCCGAAAGAACGAGGATCAAAAGAAGCAGATCCGTGCCCATCTGGAAGAATTCATCGGCCTTTATGGAACCTTGGCTAATAGGATGAATGAATTTGTTGACCTCTACCCAGTCCATCCGGTTTACTTGGAGGTTTTCGAACGGATTCATGTGGCCGAGCGCAGGGAAGTGCTGAAGACACTGAGCCAATCCATGAGAGATCTACTGGATAAGGACGTGCCTGAGGACCATCTGGAGCTTATAACCTTTGATTCCTATTGGTTCAGAATACATAATGACCCTTCGCTGCTGTCAAACCAGGACATTAAGACAGTGCTGGAGAGGACCAAGGTCCTGGAAAGCAAGATTCTTCAATCTTTTCCCAAGCCCCAGTATAAGGATGCCGCTCTGAAGATCGTCCATGGGCTGAGCGTTTTTCGGCTGACCACTCCTGATACAATGGCAGCAATTGGGCTGACTCCTCAAGAACTGCGAGACGATCTATGTATCTATCTTCAGAATATGCCAGAACAAAAAGCAGATTTCCTCGGGCAGCTCGTCATGGTTATTCTGAATGATATTATTGCAACAGTTAGCGGCCAATACATAAGCAAAAACAAGGACAATGGCCAGTATTACATAGATGTCACAAAGATCGTGGACTACGATCAGAACATCTTGGATCGGGCCGGGCCCCTTCCGGCTGGAGATCTGAACTCTGCCTATTTCGATGCCTTGAGAAAGATAGTCCTTGAGAATCCAGAACAAGAGTCTTATGTGCATGGTTTTAAAATTTGGGCTCATGAGGTTCTGTGGAGTGAGAAATGCGTTATGCGGCCTGGTTATATATTCTTTGGAGCGCCTAATGAACGATCCACAGCTCAGCCCCCCAGGGATTTTTATATCTACTTCCTGCAGATAAGGGATAAGCCTCACTTCAAGGATGAGAAGAGGCTAGATGAGGTATTCTTTGAGCTCGATATTCCTAAAGCCGAGAACTGGCAGGATGATGCTTTCGAGCGGCCACTCCGCATCTACGGGGCTGCTATGAAACTTGCTGGAACCCAGACACATGCCAAGCAAATCTATCTGAAGAAGGCAGACGAAGCCTTCAAGGAGCTGGGGAAGTGGCTGGAGAACAATTTGCCTTCAAGGTGCTACGTCACTTATAGAGGTGACAGGAAGCTTCTAAGGGATTGGAACATCCCTGGGCCAAAGCAAACGATTAGAGACATGGTCGAAACGATTGCATCAAATCGGCTAGCTATGTCCTTTGGAGACTCTTATCCGGATTATCCCACCTTCGAGGGGCTCCGGAATTCACCACTCAGTAGCGGGAATCGGGACGACTACTGCAGGGCTGCCTTGAAGCATATTGCTGGTATGGGCTCCTCTAAGCATTCCAAAGCAGTCTTGGATGGTTTAGAATTGTTAGATGGAGAAGTCCTGACTCCTGCCAAATCCAGGTTTGCCATGCCTATCCTTGAGATCCTGAGGTCAAAAGGGCCGAATCAGGTGGTCAATAGGAGCGAACTGATGATAGTCTCGAGTGAGCAATATGGGGTGGAGTTTGAAAGGACCAACAAGATCGAGCCAGAACTCGTGGCCGTGCTCCTTGGATCTCTGGCTTATCACGGAGATATCGTCATTTCTTATCCTGGGGAAAAGGTTGATGCAGGAAATCTGGGGTTGCTTACCAGAAGATCTCCTACAGAGCTTGGGAGGTTCAAGCACATCGAGAGACCGAAGGATCCGCCAATCCAAGCCATCATGGCTCTTTGCAGACTATTGGAAGTAAACGAGAACCGCGCCAAAAAGAAGGAATATCATAACGATATGCTTCGAGATATCCTTGAGATAAGCTCGAAGCTTGTCAATCGCACTGTTATAAGGACTCAGTGGCTGAAGAACGTTCCCGAGCTTTGGGGCGTGGATCTGGTCGATGATGCTCGTGCAAAAGAGTATCAGGAATCCCTTGGAAAGTTGAAAGACTTCCTGGAAGGAATCCAGGCCTATGACAATCCAGCTAAGCTGGTCAACTTCCGCTATAGCGAAGACGAGGTCATGGCTCAGCAGTCTGGGATAAATATATTGGACATGCTGGACCGTCGAGAGAAGCTCTTCTATGAACTTCAACCTCTGGTCAGCTACATCAATCAGGCAGAGGTCCTGATGCCGGACGGCCACCCCTGGAGAACGTCGGCCCAGGGAGCCAAAGGTGAGCTGGCAAAGCTCCTGGCAGAGGATGATCCCTCACAGGAAAGCGCCAGATCTGTTGAGCGTGCTTTGAAATCATCCCGGAGCGAATACATAAATGCTTACATAGATCTGCACAAAAAAGCTCGTCTTGGGGTAGCTGATGATAAGAGAAAGCAGCAGCTCATGAAAGATCGCAGATTGGAGAAGCTCAGGAGGCTCCGGAGCTTACCGCTATTGGATGCCAGGCACCTCGAACGCTGGATAGACAGAGTTGGTTCTCTGAGATCCTGCTTTGCCCTCACTGAGAAGGATCTGGAGAGCAAGCCCAGATGTCCACATTGCAGCTTCAATCCGGGCCAGGATATCATATTCTTTTCATCTCAGACCATTGACGAGCTTGAGGATGCCCTTACCGACATGGAGGAACGATGGTCTCATACGGTAGTCTCAAGCCTGTGTGATCCGACGGTCGAGGAAAGCATCAAGCTACTGGAGCCCTCATCACAGGTGACTATTGCAGAGGTAATTGAATCTGGTACCGTGCCGGATGAACCTTCTGATGAGCTTATTCAAGCTCTCATAGAGATAGAAAGAGGCCTTCAGAAGGTGGAGATCGACATGAAAGATGTTAGGCAGGCCCTCATCGCAGCAGGAAGCGCCCGCAAGCCGGATGAGGTTAAGGACAGGTTCGATGAGTTGCTATCGAAAAAGATCAAAGGCAGCTCGACGGATAAAGTGAGGATAGTATTTACGGATAAAGCCAATTGAACTCAGAAGGCAAAAGGGGCTTAAATTTGATTAGCATGATGGAACTGGGAGATAAATGATGAGAAGATCCAATGGAGGGAATCAAGCTCGTCTGGGCGATGATAGAATAGATCCGGAACTGCAGCCTCATAGATCTCTAAGAGAGCCAGTTCAATGTCTGGGCATGACTTTTGAGAGTGACGAAGCTCGAAGGGCATATTTTTTGGAAAGGCTAAGGGAAAAGTTGGCAGATCCGGAATTCCGAAAGACAGAGGGATTCCCTGTCGGGAGAGACGAAGATATTTTGTCACTTTCCGATCCGCCATACTATACTGCCTGCCCAAATCCATTCCTAAAGGATTTCATCAAGATTTATGGTAAACCTTTCGATCCAAGCAATCCCTACAGCAGAAAGCCTTTTGCGATAGATGTAAGTGAGGGAAAGACCGATCCTATCTACAAAGCTCATTCTTATCATACCAAAGTCCCTCATCTTGCCATAGTTCCTTCAATTCTTCATTATACTGAGCCTGGAGACTTGGTCTTGGATGGATTTTGCGGTACAGGCATGACCGGCGTTGCAGCTCAGTGGTGTGGCTCGGCACCGGAGGCTTTCCGCCGTGAGCTAGAGACCAAGTGGGGCGAGCAGGATCTCGGAAAACCAAAATGGGGTGCCCGCTTTGCAGTACTCAACGATTTGTCTCCTTTTGCCACCTTCATCGCCGCCAACTACAACCTGCCATTTGATGTTGATGCTTTTGCAGAAGCGGGACAAAGTCTACTCAATGAGGTAGAATCAGAACTTGGATGGATGTATGAGACAACTCACACAGACGGCAGGACTAAGGGGCGAATCGATTACACAGTCTGGAGTGAGGTATTTACCTGTCCAAATTGCTCTGAGGAGATTGTATATCTAGAGGAGTCCCTGGATAAGGAGACTGAGAGGGTAAAGGAAAGATTTCCCTGTCCGCATTGTGGGTCTGAACTTTCAAAAGCAAAATTAGATCGTATCTATGAAAGCCGATTTGATACGGTCTTAGGACTTGCGATCCGAACACCCAAACGAAAACCTTCGCTAATAATCTATTCTCTAGACGGGAAAAGATATGAGAAAATGCCCGATTTCAAAGACCTTAATATATTAGAGCATATTGATGAACTTCCATTGCCCCTTGAAGTCCCATCATTGCTCATTCCTTACATGCACATGACTCATGAGAGAGCGCGTATGGATAAAGCAGGAGTGACCCATCTTCATCATTTCTTCTTACATCGTGCGGCTCATGCACTAGCAGCCCTCTGGCGCAAGGCACATGCCTGCCCAGACATGCGTATTAGAAATATGCTTTTATTTTTTGTGGAACAGGCTTTTTGGACCACATCAATTTGTAACTCTTATCGTCCTACGGGCTTTTCTCAGGTATCGCAATACATGAAAGGCATTTATTATGTGCCCTCTCAGCACTCAGAACTCAGCCCATGGTATGTACTCCAAGGCAAATTGAATCGGCTCTCAAAAGCATTTAACATATCACATTCGACGGTTCAAATGGTGCTATGCAGCACGTGCTCTGCAACAAACCTTAATATTTCAGATGACAGCATAGATTATATCTTCACAGATCCCCCTTTCGGTGAAAATATTTATTACGCTGATCTCAATTTTTTCATCGAATCTTGGTATCGCGTAACGACAAACGCAAGTCACGAAGCGATTATTGATAGGGCTAAGGAAAAAGATCTCTCCGAATATCAGCATCTTATGCAATTGTGCTTCGAAGAGTACTACCGCGTGCTAAAACCAGGTAGATGGATGACTGTTGTCTTTCATAACTCTCGGAGCAGCGTCTGGAATGCCATCCAGGACGCCATGGTTGCGGCAGGATTTGTAGTGGCTGATGTTCGAACAATGGACAAACAGCAAGGATCTTACAGACAAGTCACAAGCTCAGCTGTTAAGCAGGACCTTGTGATCTCAGCATACAAACCCAATGGGGGCCTTGAGGAGCGTTTCAAGATCGAGTCGAAGACGGGAGAATGTGTCTGGGATTTCGTTCGTACCCACCTAAGCCAGCTTCCAGTCTTTGTCTCGAAGAATGGCAATTCAGAGGTGATCGTCGAGAGACAGGATTTCCTGCTCTTCGATCGCATGGTTGCTTTCCATCTTCGCCGAGGTGTGACGGTTCCACTATCTGCCTCAGAGTTCTATGTTGGCCTTGCCCAACGATTCCCGGAGAGGGATGGAATGTACTTTCTTCCGGAGCAGGCTGCAGAATATGATAAAAAGAGAATGAACGTTAAGGAGATCATCCAGCTACAGCTCTCCATCACCGATGAGTCTTCGGCGATACAATGGATAAAGCAGCAGCTTGCAAAGAAACCCCAGACCCTTCAGGACCTTACTCCGACATTCATGAAGGAACTTGCTGGATGGAGCAAGCATGAGAAGCTTCTGGAGCTGAGAGAGCTACTGGAACAGAACTTCATCATGTATGAAGGTGAAGGAGAGGTCCCAGGCCCAATCCACAGTTACCTCTCTACCACTTTTAAAGAACTCAGAAATCTCTCCAAGACCGACCCAACTCTTGTGTCAAAGGCAAGAAATCGTTGGTACAATCCGGATCCCAGGAGAGCTGTTGATCTTGAGAAGTTGAGGGAAAAAGCCCTTCTCAAAGAGTTCCATCTCATTGCCGAGAGCAAGAAGAGGATCAAAGAGTTCAGGATAGAAGCGGTTAGGGCGGGATTCAAGAAATGTTGGGATGAAGGCGATCATAAGACTATCCTGGAAGTCGCCAAAAAGCTACCCACAAGCGTCGTTGAGGAAGACAGCCATCTGCTTATGTACACCGACCTGGCCAGGATGAGGCAAGGATGATATGGCCTCCGAGATCAATTCCGGCAATTGGTCCTGGTCTGAGAGCCTGGGCAGACCAGTTCAAGTCATAGAGACAAGAACCCTCTGGGATGTCACCACCGTCCTAGTAAAGGATGCTGAAGGCAAAGTACATGAGCTCATCAACTCCGATCTCAAACCTCTGACCGAAGAAAGAGGAGATCGTGGAGACAAGAACAAGATCATCCATATCGCAGCAGGGGCTCGTCTGGATCATCACCTTCACCTTCCAGAGACCTTATCCGCCCAGATAAACCAGACCATAACGCCTCTTCCCCATCAGCTCCAGCATCTCCATGATGCCCTGACCAGAGATTCAACAAGGCTCCTCCTGGCCGATGAAGTGGGACTTGGCAAGACCATAACCGCAGGCCTGATCCTGAGCGAGCTGAGGAATAGGGGCCAGGCGAATCGCATCCTGGTCCTCTCGCCAGCAGGTCTTGTGGCACAATGGATACCGGAGATGAGAGATCACTTCCACCTGGAATTCTCACCTCTTTTCACCAAACTGATGCTCACCCCGGAGTCCGGCCGGGTCTGGACCCAGTTCGATCTTGTCATTGCCAGCTACGACTCAGTTAAACCTATCGCAAACAGGCATGGTTGGACCAAAGAGGAGACTGAGGCTTACAACGATAACAGGTTCTATGCTATGCTTGATGCTGGCTGGGACGTAGTGATAATCGACGAGGCCCATAGAATGGCAGGAGGCAGCGTTGGTGTAGCCAGGAACGCTCTAGCCGCTGGGATCTCGGCAGTAGCCCCGCACCTGCTCCTACTTACGGGCACACCCCACCAGGGAAAGGCAGACCAGTTCCATAGATTGGTCCAATTCTTGGACCCGGATGCCTTCAGCACCCCGGATACTGTGACCAGAGAAAGCCTGAGCCCCTATCTTCTGAGAACCCTGAAGAAGGATGCCGTCACCATGGAAGGCAGTCCTCTTTTCGTCGAAAAGACCGTCCATCTCGCTGTCTTGCCTGATGACCTGCAAACAAACCTTCACAAGAGGCTCTATGCCGAGACTGCCGATTATATCCGAAAAGGCTATGCTGAGGCAGAGAACTCCAGAAGGCTTGGGATCGGCTTTCTCATGGTCCTGGTCCAGCGTCGTCAGGCCAGTAGCACTGCTGCCTTGGAAGAGACCCTGCGGAAACGACTGTCCTTCTTGGAAAGGATCGCTGCCCCAGATGATACTGCAAACTGCATCGGGTATGGTCTTTCCTTCCCGTTCATGACCGAAGATGCTGCCAGCGGATCAGTCCAAGACGTATCTGACGAATGGTCCGTGGACCAGGATTCAGACATCCACGAGGAGAGCTTGAAAGCACCAAGCTTCGATCCTTCACAAGAAATAGAATGGATCCGCAGGCTTCTGGATCTAGTAGAAAGATTGAAGGCCGAAGGTCCGGACCCAAAGGCCTGCTACCTCCTGGAGCTACTAAGAAGGCTTCAGCAAATCGAGAGGGACCCAAAAGCCAAGTTTCTGATCTTCACCGAATTCTATGGAACCCAAAACATGCTCAAGGAGTACCTGGAGCAGCACGGTTATGCTGTCGGCATCCTGAATGGTTCTATGAACCTGTATGAGCGCCAAGAGGCTCTACAATCCTTCCGCCACCATTCCCAGATTCTGGTAAGCACAGAGGCTGGTGGGGAGGGGCTAAACCTGCAGTTCGCTCATCTGGTGATCAACTACGACCTCCCTTGGAACCCCATGAGGATAGAGCAAAGGATAGGCCGAGTCCATAGGATCGGCCAGCAACATCCTGTCACTGTCTACAACCTCCTCCTTAATGATACCGTTGAGCACCGCGTCGTGGAAATCCTGAGCGAGAAGCTGAATAACATCCTTTCTCATCTTGGAATAGACAAGCTCAGCGACGTTCTGGACACTGCGGCCATTGATAGTGACCTTCAGCGGATATACCGAGAAGCCCTAATGCTTGACAAGAGGCAGCTAGAGACTGAGATTGATTCCCTTTTGAATGGAATCCGCACGCAAATCCTTGATGCTAAAAAGGCGAAAGAGCTTGTTGCTGAACCTCTTAACCTGGAACGGATAAGAGAGCGTCTGGCCCAACCAGTCTCTTACTGGGTGGAAGCCTTTGCCAGCCACGCTTCACCTGATCTTAAGCCAGATCTCCAAGACGAGATGACCAGAAAAGCCCTCGGGGATTTGAATCAGTGGGTCAGAGGCGAGCCAGTTCCTGTGCTGAAGGTATCAGATGTTCCTGCCACCGTGAATGGCATTTGGTCTCTTTGGAGAGCTGGTATCCAGGATAGTAGGGGACGAAGGTACTTGAGGTACTGCCCGCTTTTAGAGACTGTTCAGGGGGATCTCCTAATCCCCTCGGCCATGAAGCTATGGGATAGGCTGATCGAAGGTGCTTTTGAGGTAGAATCCTTAAAGGATGAAACGAGCAGCACTGTGCTATTTCAGCAGGCTTGCTCGACAGCGTCTGGGCATCTTCGTGAAACCTATATCGGAATAGTCGATATGCAACGGGTAGGTCTCAAGGATGACCTCGACCGTCATGAGAGATCGCTTTCTGCCAGGAGGGCTACCATAGCCTCCCTCGGGCTCCCAGAGGTAAAGAGGCACAGATACAAAAAGTTGGATGATGAAGATCGACGCTGGCGCGATGAGCATAAGAAGCGTCAAATCTTTTATCCTATACTCGAACCTATCCTCGTTGCCATGGTTGAAGGGGTGCCCAAAGTTTGAGCGTAGGAGATGGGGTCATCAGAGGAAAACCAGCAAGTGAACTGGGAGACATTAGAAAAGGGCGCATGAGCCTGGGAGATAGAATAATAACAGATCTCCTCAAGGAGAACCACGACAGGTATATCCTGCTAGACCCCTCGGGCTGGCTCTCTGACCCATCTTTCGTTGACGCCTGCAGAGAGTATGGAATAATGCCCATCTCCCTTGGCGAGCTAACAGAAAGCAGTCTCTCTAAGGTCAAAGATCTTGAGTTCAAAAAGGAGCGCCATCAGACCATGGTAGTCCTGGTTGGTTCGAGCGATGACGCCGACTCCTGGCAGAAGTTTCTCGGCTCAAACTGGAGGATGAAAGACGTCCAGCCCTCATCGATCTTCCCCTGCCTTGATCCAGAAATCTCAAAGCATCTATCGCCGGCACAGGCTGCATTCCTTCTGCCGATCTTCTCCTCAGATCACTTTGTCCTAAGCCCCAAGAGGAGCGCTGTGGCGTTACTGGAGGCCTTATTTGGCCTGAAAGCAGAACGCTTGGCAGATACGGATTACTTCTTAGATACCGCCATATCCTTCCTTATGAGGGGCCAGAATCCGAATCTATTCTGGTTAGAGAACATATCCGGATATTTTCCTTCCATTTCTGAATCGGGAGTATCTCCAAAGGCCGCTCTTACTTCCATCGACGCTTTCACCAGGCTTGTAGAGGACCTAATTACTGCAGGTAAGATCTCGCCTGAGAGACTAGCCAGGCTAAGACAGATGGCCTATGGAACTCCTTTTACCAAAGATGCCCCTGTTACATTCTCTGAGCGGCTCGGCCTAGATCCTGTGGAGATCAAAGACCAGGCGATAAAAATGTCTTGGGAGAACATATCTCTCATTTCATGGCTTGATCGCGTGGAGTTTCTTGCTAAACTATCTCTCGCGGAAGAACTTTTTAAAGACCATGAGCTGAAAGAGCTGCGAGATACCACGGAAAGGTCTTTCAGCGCGAGCCTTGACCTCGATTATTTCAAGCTCCAACAGACTCCCTGGCACTACAGGCCACCTATGGTCCATACGATCCTCAATTACATCCAGGCTCACCACAAGAAGGATAAGGTGGCCTTGATTGTCATCGATTGCCTTTCTATCTCTTTCTGGCAGGTCCTACGTTGTTCTCTGGAGGAACGTTTCTCCATAGTGCCAACATCGGAAGGCTCAACCTTCGCTTGGATACCTACCCTTACCTCCGTCTCAAGGCAGTCGATTTTCTCGGCTAGAACGCCTGCGGAACTGGGTCAGATGATAAAAAGCACCTCTGGAGAAGAGGGTTATTGGGAGGATTTCTGGCAGGATAAGGGTCTCCGACGAGAGGAAATCCAGTTCATTAAAGTTGCAGAGAAGAAAGAAGAGGATGTGCAGCACGCTATTCATGATCCGGATATTCAAAAGATGGCGTTGATATTCAGCGATATAGACGAGCTGATCCACTCCACTGCATCGGTATCCACTCTCGATACTGAGAGCCTCCTAAAGCTTATCGATAACTGGGCATCAGTTTCATTCGGTCCAGTTCTCAGAGATTTGCTGTCTCTCGGATGGGTAGTCTTTGTGACATCAGACCACGGGGGTCAAAGGATAAGGCAGAATTTAGGCAACATTCGAGAGGGCGTGTTTACGGAAACGGCAGGACAAAGGGCAAGAATATATTCGAGATTGAGTTTTGCTACAGAAACGAGGGCCAAAGGCATTCTCTGGGATAGTAAAGGAACTCTTCCTCAGGATTACGTGGCCCTGCTAGCCCCTCCTGGCGTAGGATACGGATTATCGTCTGGATGGGGCCATGGTGGTGCCTCTTGGGAAGAGGTCATCGTCCCATTTATCAGATTCGAGGCACAAGATCATGAAGACCATAGGGATATACCATCTCATTGACCGCGAGATCCTCGACCTTGTAGCAGAGCTTAATTCCCAAGGCGTTTCCAGGGAACAGATAAGAGAAGAGGCCCTTCTCTTGCATACCAGGATGGGGATCGGGGCCAAAACTTCGGTGAAACGGAGCAGGCCAGTCTTCAAAGCCTGGCTCTCAAACCCCACTAAGGTATCTGAATATGCCACTGAGCTGTACCCCTCATGTGAACAGCAGGAACAATTAGCCCTTCATATCGCAATGCTATGCCGAGCATATCCTTTCTTCATTGATGTGATGAGCCTTATAGGGTCCCAGCTTCGTCTTGGCAGCCATGTGAATCAAGGTACAATACTCAACCGGACTCTGAGGAGTTATGGCCAGGGAGAAAACGTGAGACAGGGAGTTCGTAAAGTTTTGCAGTCCTTGATCTCGTGGGGCCTCCTTAATAAAACCGCAACTTCTGGATTGTACTCACCCGGAAAACAATTGTCTCTGAACTTTCAGCTATCTGAGATAATGCTTTCTGGTTACATTGAAGGATCAAAGGCGGCTGCAATATCCCTGGCTGAGATAAATAAAATACCTGCGTTGTTTCCTTGGAATATGAGTGATATTAGTTATGGGAGGCTAAAATTGTTGAACATTTTTTTAGAGGGAATTGGGGATGAGTTCATATCCATAAAATATATTAAATAATACACGAGCGCTATGATGGATCAATCAAGGCGTTTACGATCCTTCGAAGATGCAGGTCGCCAGTTTGAAGTCTTTTTCTGAGGTTTTTTACCTTTGACCCAGGCCGTTGGATTCTCTCTGAGGGTCTTCAAGGCTAAAGCATCCAACGGATCATGGATCTCCTGGCTCATTTCGGGACCCATTATTGCGGGTTTTGCACTAGTGAGTCCCGCTCTTGGGATATTGGTCTCAGATGTCTTGATTGAGAGATTTAAGTCGGTACCGCATTCCCACAGGTTTTCGAGCTCTTCCTCCAGATTCTCCATTTCGTTTATGGGCAGCCTCAAGACAATCTCCTTGGCCTTTTCTAGACTGAAACGGTACCAATTAGCACTGCCCAAATAGGTGATCTGGCCATCTATACATATGACTTTGGCATGGACGAGACCCAGTTGGCGAGCCTGGAATACTTTCCAATGATTTCTAAAGGTGAACATTGCCTGCTGGGTGCCTATCCACGCTCTGGGCTCGACGTTTTTCTCGCCTCTGACCAGCACGCGGGCCTCGATATTTTCAGGAGCAACTCTGATTATCTCTTGCGCGAAATAGTCGTCTAACCACGGCCCAATTATGAGGATTGACCTGGTAGCCTTGGCCAAGTCGTTTCTCAGATAAGCTAAGACCCTACCTGACCCAATGCACTTGGAGCTGATTGATGACATTCAGTATCCTTTCTGGTGGAATCGATAGATCTGTTCTGCAGAGATCTGCTACATACTGGTCGAACCTTTTCCTGCCCACCTCTCCTTCGAACTTAAATAAAATGTTCTGCAGCCTGGAAAAGGCCCTTTTAATCCTTTCTTCGAAAAGCAATGCTTCAGACATACCGTTGCCACCAGGATTGTTATCTAGAACCATGAGCCGGTGATTGGCCAAATCGAGTTTTATTACTAGATCTTCAGCTCTAGATTCCACGGCCTCGGCAAGAAAGTACCTCAAGAGATCGCCCGTTAATCGTTCTAGCTCTCTGGTGGTGTCCTCATCGTAGTCGTCTATCTCGATCTTCCCGAAGTCCCACTCCCAGCCCAATGTCCGGTAGGTAAATGGAAAGAGGAAGGGAAATTTATCACCGACTTCCATGGCCAGCTTGAATCTTTCAGTCACCTCATTGAGGGTTACCTTTGCGGAGCGGTTAGATGTGAGGTCTATCTGTGTGTATCCCGTCCACTTCCTAATATAGTCCCATATACCATATTCAAGGTTACCCTTAGCAGGGCGATCTGCTTGGTTGGGCAGGTCAATCATGGCCTGATAGAAACTGAAGCTGTCATCCCAGCTTCCGCGAGTGGTAATCCTATCAGGGATTTCCTCTACCTCGATGCTACTAACTGTATGCATCCATTTCTCTAACAAATACTCGCTATCAACGTGTTCCCACTCCGCTTTTTTCCATTTTCCATTGTAATCTACCACTCGGTATGTTTTTTGATAGTGGTTCAAGTAGACTGCCTCTGGATGGGCATCCCTGTAGATATATATTGAATCTATGCGAGCTACTTCATTTTTCCCCTCTTTTAAGGGGATCTTTCCCTCGCTGGCTGTAGCTCGAAAACCCTTATAGATCCAGAAGGCATCTTCTGTGTTTACCAAGGAGCCATATCGATCCTCAAATAGCTCGGTGAGATCCTCGCGGCTCCGGAATTCTCCGAAGTGATACTTCATGGACCTGGCAAATTCTTGGGCATGCTCACCATTGAGATCATTTTTCCACTCATGATGAGCTATCAGCATGTGCCTCCATCTAATCATCTCCAGATGCACAGGTATGAGCGTAGGCAGACTACCTTTGAACTGGAAAGCGGCAATAGGGTCTTCAAGTATGCCCATATCTCGTGGTTTGGCTGACAGCTTTGCTATAACAAGTCCAGGATGGTTAACCCTCCTGCCAATTCTGCCCATCCTTTGGAGCATCTCTGATTGACGTGGTGGCAATTCGTCCATGAGGCAGGCATCTAAGTTTTCGATATCTACCCCTAACTCCAGGGCACTGGTACCTATAATGAGGGTTCCATGTGTACCCTGGTCATTCATTCTCTTCTCTACCATGCGCCTTTCTTTTGGCGGAAGGTCTGCATCATAGACTACTGCATTATGGCCGTTACTTGTCCTTGCCAACCTATCAGCTAAGCGTTTGCCTCCAAATTTGCTTTGAGTAAAGTAGATGGCATTGACGTGTGGTCCTAGAGAGGATCTGTCCTCCAAGAACGACTCGATCTTAGCTGACCTCTTCCTACCACTTCTACCAGTAATTTTCATCTGGCCATCTATCAACATTATGACTTTGAGGAGGCCATCTGAATCCGGTTTCTTCAAAATTTCCGGTACATTCTTTAATTGTATCAGCTCCACCTGTTGCTTTGAGGTCTCCCCTATATGCATGACCTCATGAGCCTCATCTGCGGAAATCAATGTTCTGGCAAAAGATTCTGCTGAACTAAGGGTAGCAGAGGCTAAGAACACATTTGGCCTGGGTTTTCCCAGTATGTCCATAGATAGAAATACCCGTTTTAGGAAATAGTGGACGTTGGCTCCGAAAACTCCATCATACATATGAGCTTCGTCGAGCACTATACAGACCATATTTTTTAAGAAATATTTGTGCTGACTTACCAAACTGAAGTGGGCCTTGTCTAATGTTGCCACTCGTATTCTAGCGTTCGCAAACTCCTCACTCTTCTCGTGTTCTTTCATGGCTACGTTTGGGTTTTCTTCAGGTCCTGTGCCCTGCCAGATAGTCCATGGTATCTGGCGGGAAGCCACTTTTATAACTCCAGAATACGCCAAATCCTTTATGTCGCGGCATAAAAGGCTCTCTTTTTCTGAGAGATCAGCCAATCTCCCAGCCTGACTCCACATGAGCGACTGAGTAGGGAAACAAAGAAGTGCAGTTGCGTTTTCATCTCTGAGTAGCTGATCGAAGACCCAGGCTAAGAAACACAGGCTCTTGCCGGAACCCGTGGCGGTAGTCATAATAAAGTTTCTGTTCTTGTTCTCAGAGTAAGCCCTAAAAAAGGATGCTTGGTTGGGAAACAGCCCATTGGATTCGGCTTTGGGTTCATAATCTGCTATGAGCTGCGCCATGGGCTTGTTCATACCGCAGGAGTTCAGAGGAATGCGCTCAGGAAAAGGTGTCTTAATTTTTACTGCAAATGGATATATTGCGCCCGCGAAATGTTTCAGGGCATTGCTAGCCACGAGGTCGATGCTTTTTGTCATACGATCATCATTTTCAAGTGATAATGTTTCAGAGATAAAAGGCTATTTTATGATTGGATGTCATGAAATGAAACGATTAATACTAACCTAATGACAACATGCATAAAGTCGCCTCTATAGGCACCCGCCCTTCTCCCTTCTGCTAGTTTCAGTACGTCTGCCGTCTACCAATAAAAAGCCACCATTCTTATTTGTACGATTTCAGGAACCCATGAAGCAGCAATATAAGCCGCCTGCTTTCACTCACCCGCAAACTTCCCCTTTTTACCTTCTTGCTCTTCGTCTTCTCGTTCTTCTTTTAGCAACGATACCAGTACGGCCCGTGCAGCTCACCGTCGGCGTTGGCGCAGCAGTAGGATGCTTTGCCGCAGTTCCCCCCCTTTGCAGCAAGTAGGGGCCCCTGCTCCCAGGAGAGGGACCATACCCCCCATGAACTGCGTCGGCATCGTAACTCCAACTCTCATTACCTGGCCGGGTCTTCCAGTGGGCATTGAAGTTCATTGCCCAGAAATACCTCCATTAGAAGAGCATGTATATATCAGGGCCTGGTGCGCGATCGTTCAAATAAAATTAAATATTCGAATATAATATATAATATAATTAAATGTTATCTTTATTTCATTCAAATTCCTTATTTTTATCAATTTTTGGGTTGCTCCTATAATAGGCGTTTTTTCGTTTTTTTTCCGAAAAATTTTTGGACATCATCCCTCTCTGAGATCAAACCGAGCCGCCTAAGAAAGAAACGGGAACCCCAGGGGGGCCAGCTCCGCCATCCATCATAGGCCACTATCTCCTCCAACTTTTTCCGCGGCCTAGCCGCAGGGACCACGGCTGGATAGCCCAGGGCGAGCATCGCGGCCCCGTTCGCCAGGGCCTGCCAACCAGCTCCTCGCCGGCCTTCCGGATTTTGTTATCCTTTGCTGAAAGGACCACAGATCGAATTGACCAAAAAATGCATGGAGCACTCCTGCATCGCGGAGCGTGTCATGCGAAGCATATGCGGCAGAAGATCCCGAGCCCCGGCCAGTACCGACCTCCTGGAAGGGCAAACAAAACCATCCCATGAAAAGCTCAAAATAGCCTTGGGCTATGGCATATGCGTGTAGTGAGTCCGTCGCCCCATCAAGCCGCTCCTCAAACGGCTCAACTATTATCGATTTTGCAGTATTATTCTAGAAATGTGGTTATTTTTGATAATATAATCATAAAACTGTAGTTTCCAAGTTTTTGATTTTGCATACGCAATGCAGTAAAGAGGTAAAGCACAAGTTATTAAATAGCAAAATATTAGCACAAAAGAGATATCTATCGCTAGTCAATTATGTAAGAATTGAATTCAGTTTATAAAGTTGGTGGTTGAAGTGAAAAACTTGGAAAGTACAGTCATAAAATAGAAAATTTAGGAGGCAGGCGTTGCTCCTGCCCCTTTACCACAGATATATTCAACCGCTGCAGCCGCCTTTCCGCTGGCCTTTAGAAACATGGTTTTGTCGTCTTTTAGAACGCTCAGCCAGTTCTGTATATACGCCGAAGAATTATCCAGAGTGTTGTCGATCCCATTGCCGGCGCACAGATAAGCCGATGTCAACTCAGCAACCAGCTCCTCAAAGCTGTATTCTTCGCCTCCAAATGATGCCGCTCCCATAACCCCCGAGCGGTTCAGCCTTGACTTATGGCCGGTGCTGTGTGCATATTCGTGGAACTTCGTGGCAATGTATCCATCCGTCGTCTTGAATGTATCCATTGGTGGAAGGTTTACAAGATCTTCCCGTGGTTTGTAATAGGCCGAACTCCCGCTCTTCCTGTAAGCGGGCGGGTTTGGCATCTTGGAGAGGACAGCATCGCATGTCTCAATCAGATCTCGATCTGGATCCAGGGCTGCACCTGCCTCTTTCCTGGGCACGCCTTCGGTTTGGTCCCAATTGAACACAGGGAAGGTCTTGATAAAATGATAGATCTTCAGCTCCGTTGTCCCGTCTTCCTTCTCGACTTCCCTAACTTTCTTATCTGAAAATACGATATAGGTGGCCTTCTCGCCTCTCTTGATGTGCCCTCCGTGCTTTTGGGCCTGCCGAAAGGTCAGCCAATATTGGGAGGAGTAGCCCCTGACCATCTCGGCGATACCAAGGGTGAGGATGTTCACCCCCCGATACTGCTTGCCGCTATCGTAATTTGTGGGCAGCTGGCCAGTCCAGGGGCGCTGCCAGGGGATGATTCCCTGTTCCAGGGCTGCAAGGATGCGGTCATTCACCTGAGTATATACGTCGTTGGCCATGGTCCTCAGGCCCCCTTCTGATCCAATGCGATCTTGGCATTGATCGTGTCAATGTCTACGGGGCCATTGAACCCACCAGGCCACTTGCCGGAAGGGCGGATGCTATCTGATGTCTCGGCCGTGATACGCCCTGGTGCATCAGTTCCAGGAAAATACAGCCGCTGGTGCTTGCATTTCTGACCAGGCCGGTATGCGGCAGAAGGGCAACTGCATGATTTTACAGTGGTAACGTAATATGCGTCTTTCCGGTTGCTCAGGACTAGCACCATGTCCAGGAGCTTAACCACATCGGGAAGCGGATCAATCGGCTTGCCAAGGTATTTCAACAGCGATTCGATTGCCTCGGTGCTTTGAGTCACCGGGGCACTAAACAATACTCTAGTAGTCATTCACCCCGGCAGAAACCGCTGGGCTAGGAATCATAATCAGGACTCCTGATCAACCGAAAACAGGTTCATAAACAAATCAGACTGGATATATCGCGGGAATCGATAAGCTCGTACGGCAACTCTGTTATCAACATGACTTTTCTCTTCTTTGTCTCAGTTCCCCTTATGCACTCCCTCATTCGTCTCTATCAATTACCTTGTTCTCCCTTTTTCATTCTCTTCATCCCCCATCTTTTCTCTTGTTCCTCCCCTATCGTCTCATTTCTCCCCAGCCCTATAATAGAAAACAAAAAAACCGAAAATCCTGGGAAAAATGTATACATAACCAAATCCTGTCTGATGTTATCGGTTTTGCCAAAGATATTCACATTTGATGCCTCTGATTTATATATACATTAAATGCCGTCTTGCAGGGATCATAAAAGGCCTCTCTTCAAAAATTTGCAGATATTCATGCGAAATCAATATTCCTCATGCTGGTTGTCTGCTGTGATTAGTTGGGCGCTGCAAAGGGTTTGCTTTCGATAAAAATAGACTATCACGAGATCTGCATGGAACACACTGCAATTGCATTGAGAAAGCTGGTTTTTTTCGTCTTTCTTTGTTGTTGTCTCGGGCATTTCTGTTGAAACTCACGAGTGAGAGAAGATAATGGGCTTAGAAAGCAAGGATTGCCCATCATTCATGCATCAGCTCTCTCGGCAGGAGCCTCTACATCTTTGGCAGAGGATCGAAACAATTTTTCCATCCCTTTCCTCATACCCCAGAACCCGAAGCATGGACGGAATAAGTTCCTTCTTGGAAGGTCTGCTATTCTTTGAGGCCATATGCTCATAGATTTCTATCTCTGAAAGAGCAATGCCATTCTTCTCTGTCAGCTCCAACTGATGCACCCAGCGGTGATACTTCAAAGGTACGGCGGTCTTGGCTAGGAACGATATCAACTCCACAAATTCGGCCGCCGAGGTAGCTGAGAAAAGTCCGCGAGGTGATTAAAAATGAGCAATGCGGACGGCGCGAGATGATTTACCAGCTAGCGATTTGGTCGGCGGAATGCTGCTCCTGTTTCCGATCGGCCAATGACCTTGAGTCATATATCACTCAAACTGATTTTTCGCCGCTATGCTGCGAGGTCGAAAAATGAAAAACCGGTAGCTGGTAAAACATCTCGTCAAAAATCATTTTGATAATTAATTCCCCATTTAATCTTCTTTTTACCGCTTATTTTCTTAATTATTCCTTGATAATGCAACTTACGCAATGCAGGACGTAACAGCTCATTTTTGCACTTCAGCCCCCGGTTTTTCATGTCCTGGATCGACAGTCCCTTGCCAGGTGCTACTTTTTTCAGCAGCTCAAGAATCCTATTTGCGGCATCTGATATCTCTTCGTCAGTGAATTTACTCTTTGCTTTAACCCGATCCAACTCTATCTTGAAAAAATCTACCAGCTTGCCCTCTTTCACAGCTTCTTCCCATCCGGGCCTCGATAACGTGCTGTCGATGGAAATGCCGCCTTCCACAAGCTGTGCAGTACCTGTAAGATTATTCTCAGTGATCACCCTGGCGATGCAACTAATATCCGGTGTTCGTCCGCCTTGTTGCCCACCAATAACTTGTTCGTCGAGATATCGAACCTTCCAGAGGTCTGCTCGGGCTATGATCACTATCTTTGGCTGGAGTTCATTGCCACCCATTATAGGAGAGATACGTAGCACAGAGTTTGTGGTTTCATCCATCATGATCGAGTTTAATATGTCCCCTGCGTTCTCATCGCCCGCATCCCTGGCCGCAGCCCAGTAAGGTTGAATAAAGTCCGTATCATGCGTGCAAATGACATTGTACTGAGCCACATCGAGGCCACGTGAGACAACTGAATTCTGGTAGAAAATGTTGACATAACCGCCCAGATAATTCCACTGTTGGCCCATCTCTCCTTCCTCCTGCGCTGCATGAGCTATACCACCTAACGATCTCATCAGCCTGTCCTGATGCTCTTTTGATCCCACTAACGCCATTATTGGCCGCCGAGTTTTACTATCTGGATCATCTGCCACTGCCTTCATAATCTTCTTGATCTTCAGTCTTTGATTCTTCACATCTCCTCGATAAGCATCTTCACCACTGCTATCGATTGGCATAACAACAAAATTTTTGCTATATTTGAACCTTCGAATTTCAATTACTACTGAATTTCCTAATGATTTTCCAAAAAGTTTTGCCAGAGTATTTCCAATGATCAGGAGCTTGTGGCCCGGTGCCTTTGCGGTGTCTGTCCATCCCATATCAATAGCTGGTTTTCTGGCATCACCTATTAAATATACCGAGTTATATCCGCTTCCTCCAGATGAAATCAGATGATATGGCTTTTCCGGATATGAATATAGAGTTGCAGAAATTAATTTCTTGATATCATTTTCTGAGTTAGGATCTGGAATGTGATATTCATCAAGCTTATTGAGTGCTTTTTCCTTTATATCGGGACTAAATTTGCATTCTCTTGAAGCAAGTTCATTGGCCATTTGCTCATAGCACTGCTTCGGATCGCTTTTGCTACTCATAGTGATATTGATCGACTCATTGATACCTTCCAACGTATCTATTGCCCACAGCAGGGCTTTGTCCTCTTCTCTGGGTCGATCCTTCTCGCTTATGGCAGCTCTCGCAGGAGCTGCTTGATCTAGGGCTTTGCCCAAACTATTGTCGATTTTATATTCATTTCTCGCCTTTTTGAATCGGAACAGCTCAGCTGACGGTGGATAGAAGTACGCTAGAGTGGGATCTTCATCCAATACAGTCAATGACCTTTGCTGTATGTCCTCTATGAAGTTTACCACGGTAAAACAATAATTGGCAGACTTTTCTGCTAACTTGAGAATGTAGTAAGGGCAGAGGTCATATGGAACCTGATCCTTTGTTAAGATCATGTGCTGAAATAGTAATTTTAATGCAGTCTCTTTGAGCCCCATGAAACTGTGCCTGTCGTGAGGGCAAAACTCACAATTGGAACAATTTGGCCGCTCTTTCCGGCACATCCCTTGCCTGTGTTTCCCTTCCAGCCACACGGCATATTGCCCTCCTTCCTTGCGGAATGCTTCGATGGCATGTTGGACTATGGAATGCCTGTGGGTGATGTAGTTACCTTCTCTGGCTTTTACTAACTGCTTGGCAGCCCAATAGGTCTTTCCTATCCTCGGAGGCCCTTTTATCACAATAATCGGTTCTGTCGGTAGATCCTCCGGCAGCTTATCGACGATGATCCTGTTCTCTATGAGATCGATTTGGCCGGACGATTGACTTCTGGCTGGGGGTTTGTAGCCTAATTCTCGTGCTACATCCAGCACCCGCCAAAAAAGCTCTCCCCTAAGACATCCCGGCCCAGCCTCTCCACAAGAGATAAATCCCGATTTTACGGCTAACCATTCAAGCGGACCTCCGCCAGAGCCACAACGATGGCAGTACCAAGTGTTCTTGTCAACGTTTATATGGAGGTTTTTCCCTGTCGTGGAACCGTGCATAGGATGCGAACCGAATATTTCCCGGCCATTCTTTCCGTTCCTCTCCCTAGGATTGTCCGGCATGGCGATATCCTGGATTGGTATTGAGTCTGCTATCGCTGAGCTTGGCCTCGACTTCGAGGATTTTGACTTCTTTTTCTTAGCAGCGCGAGGGGCTGGCTTTCTGTCATTTCCTGAGAACTTGCAGCAAGAGATGGCATCTAAGAGTTGTACCTTGGTTATTGTGGCGATTGGGAGATCGTCTGCAACTTCATATTTATTGCCATTAGGATGAGTACTTCCAGGACCGACAACTTGTGTCCCTATCCATTGAATCTCGCCCAGGTGTAGAGCTTCCTCTGTTTTCTTTGGATTTTTAAGAGTCTTGTCGTATAGAACGATCTTGCCATTGAGATCTGGTATATAGTAGTACCTGTGGAATCCGCCGCTTCCTGTCCTCACCCTAAAAGTAGGTGGCAGCTTTTCGAACACGCCGAGTTCCTGTAACCTATCTTCCTCATCCGAGTCAAAGGGCGCCAATCCATCATATCCGGCTGCAATTCCATAATTTCCTCCTCGCGCAAGATGGTGAACCAGAATCGGATCAGTTGCAGAGTAATTTGTTACCCGGCTCGGCTTCTTTGGTAGGCGGCCTTTTTTTCCGTTTTTCTCCCAGGCAGCCTTACGTTCATCCCAGTCGGCTATTGCTTCATCCAGATTGTCATAAGTCCAGAAGCCTTCAAAAGGTTTTTTTTCTTTCTTTTTTATTCGAATGTATCTCAGATCTTTGTTCTCTCTAAGCCTATCGGGAATTTCTGCATGAGCGGTTGAAGAGCTCGAAGATAAGTTTTTTATATCTTGAGGATTCATAATATTATCACCTTCAATTAGCATCAAACTCAGGGGGCCAACCCTGAGTGCAATTTTTATATTTATGGGTCCTCCAGGAGCGATGCGTTCTTTTTGAAAATCGGAGCTTGATCGAGAATCCTGAAAAGATATTGTTTATCAGGTATGTCGGTTCGAAGAATTGCTACCTTTTGGCCAATTAATGGCCGGATGCTTTGCTCTAGCTCAGCAGGTAAGACAAGCTGGATCTTGCCAATGGATGCAATAAGTGTACCATCTCGGCAAGTGAGGCTTCCTAATGGTCCCAAGCACTCTTCGTAGAGAGAAAGGCGGAGCATCTCCCTAAATGATGTCATGCGTCGCCCTCCACTGAAGCTGCCCTTGCTTCCTGGGCGGTTAGATGACTCCTTAATGCAAGTTCGACCTCCGGTTTTAGGACTCCGTAGATCTTTCCGTGCTTGTTTACTGCAAATCTCCTGAAATTATCAAGGAGCTGCTCATCAACATTCACAACCAACAGAGACATTTTAGTTTCACCTAGAAACATTATTGAATGCGAAAAAATATACCAATGCTTCGAAACCCAAAATTTGGTTTCATGAGGTTATATATATGACTGCGAATAAAGCATCAGATGAGGTTGTTGGCAGAGTGTTAAAGCTTTTTTTAGAGAATCCCACGAAATTCTTTGATTATATGAAGATTAGGTGCGAATTGCTTAAGGATAGCGAATCGAGCATCAGAAGGGCTCTGCAAGAGCTTGAGGAAGAAGGGATATTGGATATTTCAAATCCAAGTGGAAGACAAAAAAGCAATGATAAAACTAAGATGTATAAGATAAATATGAACCCTAAGGCTATCGAGAAGATGTTAAATATCTCTCTTACTGGTAGCATAGATGGTTTCCTTCGATCAGCATATGTAGAGCATTTCATAAGAAAAAACAGTTTTGAGCGTGTCTATGATGCAATTAAAGAAAAATTAAGAGATGATAAATTTAAATGGAAAGCCTCCTCTGAATTATTTGATCTAAAAAGCACCAAGGAAGAGTATGTCGATCTAAGAGATATGGCTAGTGAATATTATAGTAGTCTTAATATATATCACTCATTCGGATCACTACGTAATGACAACGCAGAACTGATTAATATGGCTATCGAAAGGCCAAAACATGATTTCTGCGATGAAAAAATGACTGACCTAGCTAATAAAATTGGACTAGACATAAAAGCGATACGAAATAGACGCATCGAAATATTAGATGATTTTGAACCTTGTATGACGATACCATTTTATAGAAATACAGTCCATAAATGTGTTAAAAATCTATTTTCAGATCTATATAATAGGGAATTGATTACGTTTGGATTGGCAGAATTCATGAAATACGACAACTATCTTAGTCCATTTACCTCATATCCAATGAATAATCCAGAAGTTTTGCTATTTTCAGACCCTTTCAAGAGAATATACCATAATTTCTATTTAATGAGAGAACTTGATCTGAAAATGCTTTTTAAGCGCGCTTCTACTGTCTATATCAGGTTCGCTGATTTGCTTTTTGAACATTTCAGGAATCATCTCCCACTGAAGCAAAATCTCGAACTGTGGACAAAACAATTTATCTTTCTATGGAATGTATCTGTACCGAATTTCGATATCGTATGGGAATATCTTAACGAGCTATATTTATATAAATTAGGGTCCGGAAAATATCATGTTCACACAGAGGGATTGAGTCTGTTTGTAATAGATCTTAAGACAAATAGGGAAGTTAGCGGTTACCAAGAGATTATGGAGAAAAACGGGATTTTGCAGCCATTCGATCCCCCATTTCTTCACCACCTCTTTGTTGGTTTAGAGACTGACGTATACGATCCATATACAAACCTGAATTCTAGTTTGTGGTTCGAAGGTGTTAAAGGAATTCCAGATATTGTATCATATGATGATATTATATCTGACATAAAATCTAAATTTGCTGAATACGGCTGGGATTATTATATGTAAAAGATTTTGGAGCCAAGGCACACTGTCAATCTCAAACCCCAAGCTGCGGCACATGGGCCAGATAGCTCTCCCTTAGCTCTTTCTTATCGATATGGTCGTAGATATCTATGGCCTCCTTTCTTACATCTCCGCGAAGCTCCTGAATAAATTCGCGAGGCATTCCTGCGCGCCTGAGATGGGTTGTGAACCAGTGGCGACAGCAGTGCGGCGAGAAATGGTCCTCCATGCGGTCTGAGTCGGGATTGTGCAGTCCGATCTTTTCGGCTGGCTTGATGACAGCCAAATAGACGCCGTTACGATTCAGGCGGGTCCCCATGTTATTTATGAATAAGGCCTTTGAGCCCTTTTTATTGCGGCTTTCTCTAGCCCTTACCCATCTGTGCAGTATTATAGCAGTTTCATCATCAAAGAATACTGTCCTATTGGTCCTCTTTGGCGTCGGCTTTAGCCTCATGCTTTGCTCAACCCAGTTTATGTCATCTACATCCAAGGTGATGAGTTCTTTTCGCCTTATCCCTGTCTTTGCCAGGAGCGTTATGATGGCTTTGTCTCTCACGTCCAGCGTGGAATTGATAAGCTTGGCCATCTCTTCGACTGATATGAGCTTCCTCATCTGACCCTCATCGTTGTCCTTATACCTGCGGATATAGCGTTTCCTGACGGAATGGACTGGATTCTTGTCAACGTATCCCTCATACTCCAGAAATTCGTAGAACATGGCCATTGAAGTAAAGTAATTCCCTACGGTTTTCAGACCAACTTTTCTTTCCTTCCGAAGGTATTCGAGAAAACTCCTCAGGATATTGCGATCAACATTCAGCAGGTCAAGGTGCCGCCCTCGTAGGTATTGATTATATATCTTTAGGGATGAGATGTACCTTCGTAGCGATTCCGGCGACATGCCGCGGATTTCACAATCCTCCTTATATTGCCTTATCAATTCAGCGGATGTATCAACTGAATCAACAGAAGTGAAGTCAGCGCTTTCTAAGCCTTCGGTCACCCTACCCACCTCCAGCCACGTTGAGTTGAGTTGACCAGGCCGTATCTTTCCAGCTCTTCCAGCTGGGCCGATATGGCTTTAACCAGGTCTGTGTCTTTAGGATCGATGTCCAGCTCATCCAGGAGCTTATAGCTATCGATCGTGACACCTCGCCTCAGTATTGTGATTAGCTCTTGATTGTACTTTCGCGCGCCTTCGAACCGGTCCTCAACGAATGCCTGGCTGCGATAGCGTTTTAGCTCGTTCTCATATTTCTCTAAAACGATCTTCTTTTGATTAAGGTCGTCTCGCAGCTCTTTGTTCTCGCTTTTTAGCCTTCCAATCTCTTTGATCAGCTCTCCCCGAGGCTTGAAATCGGATTGCTCAGAAAGAGTGCTCTCAACCATCTCAATAATGAATTTAGATAAAGGAACACCTGCCTCTTGGGCTAGGCTCTCCCAGCGCGCTTTATCTTCAGCTGAAGGGAGGTAGAGATAAACGTATCTGGACTTGTCAGGCATTACCATGGGCTCACCTAATTAGAATAAATGGACCCCATGGTATTTATGCTTTACTAGTAATTTTATGCGGGGGACGGGATTCGAACCCGCGAACGCCCGCGCGACAGGGCCCTCAACCTTGCTCCTTTGACACGGGCGTGGAAAACCCCCGCTCGCAAATATGAGTTATAGATCGGCTCGCTTAGCCGATCC
>Ga0209313_1000506_pt1 | contig 32429 bp, 29 predicted proteins | sample BioC13SIPDNA_3_FD_185748 | JGI IMG/M metagenome (GOLD analysis project Ga0209313, IMG submission 185748) | Anaerobic biogas reactor microbial communites from Washington, USA - Biogas_R2_B C13 SIP DNA (SPAdes) (version 2) | ecosystem: Engineered > Bioreactor > Anaerobic > Unclassified | place... | reverse complement strand
GTAGGCACATCTGTCAAAAAAGTATTAGTGGGACTAGCACTCGCTTCAGTATCAGCTCCATATGCCCATATCATTGCTATTGCCAATAAGCAAACAGCAAGGCATAGTCTGCTCAGCTTTCTTAACCGCCTCATATCACTTGCCTATGTTTCACAACATTTCCTTTCATATTGCTATTATTGACATTATATTCCTTTATTTAACATTTAACAATAATAATGCCTGTAGCTATGCGGGCCAATAGATATGAAAAAGCCCGGCAGCGCCGGGCTAGGTTTACTTTATATAAATCTCATTTTTTGATTTTGATAATAATCAGTTTCCGCTTTCCACATCGAATTGGGATCAGTTAAGAATTCCAAAAAGTCCTCTTTTATCCCGGTTAGGTTTTCATTAGCCCGGATTACTACTTTCATATCCCAGGCTAAGCTTAATCCCTTTACTTCAAGGCGCACCAAGTGTCCTTCATGAATTTCCCGCTGAACTACCGGCAAGGGCACCAGTGATATACCCTTGTTCCTTAAAACTGCTTCTTTGATCGCTTCGAAGTTACTTATCTCGGTTACAATATTAAAATCTTTGAAAGAAATTCCTTTAGTTTTCAAGTACGAATCAACAAAATGACGAATACTGGATTCTTCTTCCCTAGCAATGAAGGGTGTTTGCATCAATTCCTCCAAAGAAACTATCCGACTGTTGAACCAGCGGTTATAGGCGGGAGCTATAAGTACCAATTCATTGCTTTTTACTGTATAGACGCTAAGATCTTTGTCCAGAAAAGAATCCCCTTCTATTACTCCTAAGTCAAGGGAACGATCTTTGATAGAGTTTATAATGTCATTACTGTGACCAATATCCAACCTGATGTGAACATTATCATGGAGCTCTTTAAAGGTTATTATAGATGAGGGTAAGAAGTAATTCCCAGCTGTATAGTTGGCACCTACATTAATAAATTCTTTATTATTTCCGGAAATATTGGCGATTTCACGTTCCATCTCAGCATAAACAGCTAAGATACGTTCACCGTATTCGTAAAACTTTCTCCCAGCTTCAGTAAGTTTAACTCCTGTGTTACAGCGTTCAAATAGCGCTACATTGAAGTTCTGTTCCAATATTTTCACCTGAGAACTGATAGCTGGCTGGGTAAAATTCAGTATTTTAGCAGCTTTAGTAAAGCTCTTGGCCTGGGCTATAGTGCGAAATACTTCAAACTGTTCTATATTCATCCAAAAATCCCCCTGGTCACGAACCTATTAAATATTTTTATACTCTTATAATAATATCAAACTTAGGACATTTTACAATAGATTTCGATCTGCAAGGGTTGTCCTCGAAGTTTTAGAAAGGTGGTATCTTCAATCATGTTTGTCGTTTATGGAACCATTGATCTGCATTTACCCTATTCATCTTCATTGAAAGAAAAACGCAAGACGGTACAGGCTATCATCTCACGAGTTAGAAAACGCTTTAATGTTTCTATTAGCGAAGTTGATCATCACGAGCTTTGGCAGCGCTCTACTATTGGATTTGCCGCAGTAAGTGCCAGCTTCGCAGAATCCGAATTGATATTGTCAGCCTTAAAAGAAACCGTTTACCAGTATAGTGATCAGTCGGAGTTGATTGATTTCCTATTTACCCATATCTCGGAATAGTGTGCCAACATTTACCATGGATATAATAAAGGATATTGTCATATTTTGTTGAATTCTGGGTAGTACTTACTTTTCTGTAAAGAATGTTTTGCAAAGGAAAGGAGTGATAATCTTTGCAAAAAGTAAGAGCTACCTTTTCAAGTTGTCTAGCAGTTTTAATTATTGGGGTTTTGGCCGGCTACGCCGTTATGTTACTACCTCAGTATGCCGAGGGGGAAACTATTTCGTCTTCCCCGACCATTACCATTGGTTCACCGGCTCAGCAGCCAGTCAGAATCGATGCAAACTCTTCGTCAGAGGCCATTACCATTAGGGTCAACGGGGTTCCTTATACATATTACACTACAGTTTCTAAATCTACCCCGTCACCCGCCTTAAAACCTTTGGTAACCGCGCCGAAGGTACCAACTGGATTGAGGGTTGTATCTATTGGTGATGGCCAACTGGACGTAGCCTGGAACAAGAACTCCGAATCTGACTTGAAGCACTATCGTCTGGCCTATAAGCCAGCGGGTGGATCCTACAAGTCAGTGTTTACTACTGGTACAAGCTATAGTCTAACCGGCCTAGAAAACGGTAAAAAGTACACTCTGAAAGTCAAAGCTATTAGTAATAGCGGGGCTGATTCAAGCTACTGTAGCTTTGTCTATGCTACCCCCAAGGCTACCGTACCTAGTGTACCCAAAGGCTTAAAGGTGGTATCAGTCGGAGACGGCCAACTGGACGTTGCCTGGAACAAGAACTCCGAATCTGACTTGAAGCACTATCGTCTGGCCTATAAGCCAGCGGGTGGATCCTACAAGTCAGTGTTTACTACTGGTACAAGCTATAGTCTAACCGGCCTAGAAAACGGTAAAAAGTACACTCTGAAAGTCAAAGCTATTAGTAATAGCGGGGCTGATTCAAGCTACTGTAGCTTTGTCTATGCTACCCCCAAGGCTACCGTACCTAGTGTACCCAAAGGCTTAAAGGTGGTATCAGTCGGAGACGGCCAACTGGACGTTGCCTGGAACAAGAACTCCGAATCTGACTTGAAGCACTATCGTCTGGCCTATAAGCCAGCGGGTGGATCCTACAAGTCAGTGTTTACTACTGGTACAAGCTATAGTCTAACCGGCTTAGAAAACGGTAAAAAGTACACTCTGAAAGTCAAAGCTATTAGTAATAGCGGTGCTGAGTCAAGTTACTGTAGCTTCGTCTATGCAACCCCTGTTAATTCTAGCCCGTCTCCATCAGAGAGCAAAGTTGAGGTAAAAACCCTGGCACCCGGGACTAAATATGCAACTCCCTTATATGTGATCAACAGCGGTAAACCCGGGCCGGTTGTTATGGTTGTGGGTGGTGTACACGGTAATGAAAAAGCCGGTTATACTGCAGCTCGAAAGATAACCGAGTACCAAATCAGCCGTGGCACTCTCCTGGTTCTACCCGAAGCAAACCAATTAGCTATTAAGGCTGGTCGTCGGGCAGCCTCAGGTTATAGTGACTTGAACCGTTCATTCCCTCAGACTTCCAGTCAAGCACCTAAAACGGCCTTATCTCGAGCTATTTTCAATGCGATTAAGGAGCATAAGGTTGACTGGTTGATAGATCTTCATGAGGGATACGACTATTACAAAAACTCTAACACGAGTTCTGTCGGGCAGACCTTGATCTATTATCCAGCTAATTCTACCCGAACTACAGCTCAGGCTATAGTTAATGATCTCAACAAAGGCATCAAGACTTCAAACCAAAAATTTACCCTATTACGCTACCCAGTTAAAGGCAGTTTGGCTAGGGCAGCTGGGGAATATCTGGGGGTTCGTGCCATGATCTTTGAGACTTGTTCTAAACCCGCCTTGTCGACTCGAGTTAATTACCAGACTCAAGCGGTTAATAAGCTGTTGAATACACTAAACATGCGTTAGTCTCATCTGATTTAACGAGTAATATTAACGCGGTTGGATCCGCGAACGGAACCGGAGGTAATTCGACCACCTTGGCTAGTAGTCGATACTGACCTCCGGTTCCGACTTACATTTACAGAAGCTCGCGAGCTGGTGGTACGCATATCAGTTACCCCAACTCGCGTGCTGCTTCTGGAATAATAGGAGGAGCTACCAGTTCTACCACTTACCGATGCTCTCCCTGAAGGACTCACGCTGTTAGCTGACAATACTGAAGACGGTCTGTTGCGTGACCTACTGGCACTGTTGTATTCCCTTTTGGTTGGTTGAGTCAGCTTCCATCCTTTTCTTAAATCAATTTTTTCGTCCCAGGTCACCTGATTGTCTATCATTTCCGGTATTATTTGCAGTTCCTCCTGGTATTCTTCATACAAATCGAGTTTTTTCAGATTAGCCCATAATGAATGAAATATGGGTCGAAAAAAATCTTGGTCACCTTTATAAAAAGCCTTCTGAGCCTCGACAGTATTAAGATAATTCTGAGGAATTTCCGCGTAACGGTTAGCTACGATCTTAGCCAGGCATAACACGGCCGTAGTTACTTTTTGACTCATCAACCAACTTCCAGGAGTACGATATTCAAAACCTCCATGATCTTTGATTCGATAATCTCCCATAAAACCATATTTCCTTCTACGTCGGGCAGCTGAAGTAGGATTCTCTATCAAAAAGATGGGAATACCCAGGTAGTTGTCCAGAGCTCTTAGCAACCCTCCGTCCAAACGAATATTGCTAAAGTGTATGTGCCCCCCTATAGAGTAACCTTTAACAGGCTGGCTTCCTGCTAGCCAACGTGTATTCTGATAAGGTGCCAACCTGGATGCACTGATAAGAGCCTGCCTAATATTCGAGCTGAGTTCGATGGGTGACAACGCTGGTCGGGGTCTTACCTCTGCAATCGGTCGTTGCTGCCGGTTGGGTACCCGAATGTTGTCGCAACCGATGATACCATCTCGCGGAAAAAACTCCGAGGCGGATAACATTTTGCCGGTCTTGCTATTTAGAATCATGAACTCAGGATCAGCCCCCATTTTCACTTGAATGTTTCTAAGTTCTGCCTCCCTTTCAGCCATATTTTTGATCTTATCCATTATGCGATTGAAATCTTTATCGCGAGGTTCAGGGGACGAGTCGATATTGACTACCTTATAACGACGCTTAGCGGTCAGCACAATAGTAACCATAGCTATATCCAATCCAATCAAATAGGCTACCCGACGCGCTAAATCTGCAATCTTTTGGTTATCTCTTTCCCGAATATATTTGGACTGCTGTTTACCTTTTATGAAGGTTGTAACTTTGATGGAAATTGCCTCCATGTCGGCTATCAACACTTCGTAGCTTCGATTTACGGTTTCCTCTTGGGCCAATCCATGATGAATATTGTTAACGCTGAGAATCCCAGCAGCTTGTTCCATATTTAAGCTGTTTCGTACTGCCCGGGGGGTATTTATTATGCGCCGCACCGATGAAAAACGGTCAATACGATCTATCTGATAATAATCTAAACTATTAATGGCCAAAACCCTGTATTCCACTTCCTCAAACATCTTCTGCATAGCATTCAGCAGCTTTTCTCCAACCGAATTCATTTGGTACAGTATAGTCAGATTCATACGACTACCTTCCTTTAGAATTGTGTTCAGCTGCAAAAATGAAATAATCTATTAGAAGTTCCATATGTCTATGGCGGATATCAGCTTCATCAAATCGAGCGGGTTTGGAGTTAACCTCTAATATCCATAGTTTTCCTGAGGAATCGACCCCAATGTCCATGGATAAAACACCCAATGGGATCTGCAATCCTTCCTCGAGGACAGCTGGAACAATGCGGCAAATCTTATGCAATTCCTGCTCAATAGAATGCTGTGTTTTTGAAGTAGGAAACACCTCCTTAATTACCGTATAGAAATTGGCACGTGAACCACCATTAGGTACGTGAGTTACAAATCGGTTGCGAGCAGCAACACGCACCCCTACCCCAGTTAGTACCCATTCTCCTTGCCGATTTTTTTGGGCTTGGGCACGCAAGTCAAATATTCTCCCATTCAAACGAGCCAAATCTATCCCTTGTTGAAGAATATATCGACGCGGATAATCCACGCTTTGCCTCAATCTCATACTAAGCCGACGTAAATTAGGCACATAAATCCAGTTTTTACCCTTCCATTCTGTACGACCATAACGAAATCCACGGCCATCCACCCGTTCAACTTTCAAGATTCCCTGGCCTTTACTACTGTGACAGGGTTTAAGAAATAGATCCTTATGGCGATGAATCAGTGATTGTAGGCTGGTACCACTGAAAAGTGTGGTTTCAGGAAGCCAATACCGGGCCATGGGATCTTGCGCTAATACTTTGAAGACTTCCCATTTGTTAAGAAAGCGCCGATTGAACAGATACACACCAGGATGATTATCAAAACCCTCTAATAACTTCTGAACCATCCTCTGATTTTCGGTACTCCTATATAAAATGCGGTTGTATACGACATCCGGTATGGGAAAGTTACCGCTTATCCATTTACCATTAGGAGTGTAGGTGTGTCCGTGAATCAGGCCTCGTCCCCAGAAAACATCCTGGGGAAAGAAGCAATAGATGAATATGCCTCTCTTCCAACCTTGAAGAATGAGCTGTTTATACAATCGTCTTGATTTTGTTGAATTTGTGGTAGTCTCACTGGGTTTGCTGGCAATCAGTACGGCAACTACAGGACCAATTCTTATGCTACTTTCATCCTGCCGCAAGATACGATATGAATAGGCCGGAATGGCTATAGCTCGCGATACTGCCGGTGATACCTCAAGTAGATGGACAGAGTCAGACGAACCTTCATCAGGTTCTATTTGAGCCTGAACTCTAAGTGAACGATTGCCAGCCTGAAGACGAAATGCGGCCGGAAGTTTGGAAGCAATGGAAGATGAGATTAAAACTGATGGGGTTCGACTGTGTACACTTCGCATCATGAGACTCCTTCACTGTTTTATACTGCATAATATGTCTCATAGATGAAGTGCGTGCAAAGCGCCCTCTTATGTCTATAATAATAAAAGACCGAAAAGTAGGCTTAGAATAGTTTCATTACCTTCAGTAGTGGGGCTAAGAAGCAATATCAACATAATAAAGGTATCGATTTTCCACAATAGTGTAGTAATGCACTTAAGTCATCTCGCTAGACATTAAAGCGAAAATGAACTATGTCACCGTCTTTAACTATATATTCTTTACCTTCCAACCTAAATAGACCATGTTCCTTTACAGACGCCATGGATCCATGCTCTTGTAGTGCCTGAAATTCCACTACTTCAGCTCTTATAAAACCACGTTCGATGTCAGAATGTATTTTGCCGGCGGCTCGGCGTGCGGGGGTGCCTTTCTCGATGGTCCAGGCTTTGACTTCATCCTCTCCAACTGTAAAAAAGGAGATCAGTCCCAGACGTTCATACATACTACGAGAAACCTTGACCAGGCCCGGTTCATCAATTCCTGCTTCCTCGATAAATAGGTCACGCTCGTCTTCATCCAGTTCCGTAATATCTCGTTCGATACTGGCGGACAAGGCCACCACTGGTATACCGTACTGCCGAGAATACTCCTCAACTTGGAGGCGATCAGGATACTGGCCTGACAGCAGATCGTTTTCCGAGAGATTCAGGCAGATCAGCATCGGTTTACTGGTTAAAAACTGATAAGTTTTCATAATAGCCTGTTCTTCTTCATCAAGCTCTATATTGGAGATAGGCTGTTGACTTTCGATAGCTTCACGTAAACGCTCCAATAAATTAAGTTCTTTTTCAGCTTGAGCCTTGCGTTTGCCAGCGTTGATGCGCTCTACCCTTTTATCTATCAAGTCTAAGTCGGCCAGCAATAGCTCATAATTAATCAGTTCAATGTCTCCTATAGGATCAATTTTATCGCCCACCAAAGGCACCTGACCGTCTGCAAATACTCTGACCACATGCAATAGGGCATCCGCCTGTCTGACCGAATCCAAGAATACCGAAGCACCTTTCTCATTGCCAGGAGCCAGGCCAGGAATGTCTACTACTTCCAGTTGTGCATAAGTGGTCTTTTTCGGTTTATACAATTCAGATAAGTAATCAATGCGATAGTCAGGGATCCTGGCCATCGCTGAGTTTGCTTTGTTAGGTACCCCGCCTTTATGTCGTCCTTCAGTTAAAAGTTCAAAAATAGTAGTTTTTCCTACCATAGGTAAGCCGATAATACCCAGCTGCATAGACTACCACCCTCCTAAAACGTCAAATCATATTATATCCCTGTAATGCGTAGAATACCAGCAGTTTCCGCCACCATAATTAAGGCCTCTTCTATTCCGAAAAGGCCATGTTAGTGTTCTTGTGATTGTAGATATACCAATCTAGTTGCAGCTGACTGCCTAGAAGACCATAATAATACGCTAGAGAGTTATTTCGGACAAAGCCAGTATTAGAAATATGCCTGTCACTGCCAGGCCAATTACCAAGAGTGTATAGCCGCCCATTTCACTAAACTGGTATAGTCTTCCGGCGTTGCCAATATTAAAGAAGAAAAGGGCTACTGCCAGTACTAATAGTAACACTATGAAAGGAGGCGCTCCTGAGCCCGGGAAAAATACTGCTAAATAAACAGCAAAGGCTACCAGTAGAAGTATATTCAAAATGTATAACAGGCGATAAAAACCATCATCCAGTATACTTCTTCCCTTGATTTCCGGCGGTATTGCATCCATATCGATATAGGTTATTTCTTTATCCGTCTCCTCAGCGATCCTATCTATCAATGCGTTATTAGTAGGGGTAAGCCCAAAAAAGCCTCGATTTGTTTTTAAGTAGACAAATCCCTGGTAGGGCTGAGTAGCGTACATTTTCACTGGTCCTAGGCCTTTAGCGGTATAAAGACCAACCATATATCCGGGCCAACTAACTCCTAAAATAGAGTAGAGGTTGCTTTTTCCAGTAACCTTTATAACTTCATTGATTTCGCTTAATGGTATCTTTATAGTACGAAATCCCCAGCATATTAGGAGATTTCCATCTTTAATTCGATAGTCGAGAGCATATGAACCCACCAACAAGACTATAAATATCCCCGCAAAAAAATAAGCTGGTAAGACCAATGCTACCTTCAGTGCTTCATCCCCTGTTCCAAGGGAATAATCAATACCCCAAAAAACTATAGTAAATACAATCGTGCCAAAAAGCAAACCCAGCCAGAAAGCATTGGATGGTTTAGCTCTAACTCTGAAATCCTTCAACTTCAACCTCGACTTCCAACTCAATTATTTAACACCTCCTGATTTTCACCGTTAGAGTATCTATAGAATCCGCGCCCAGTCTTTCTACCCAGATACCCAGCCCTAATCATAGTCGAGAATAACTGATGGGGGCGATACTTGGGATCGCGGAATTCGTTATAAAAAACCAGAATTACAGCATAGACAATATCCAGTCCTATCATGTCAGCCAGTTCTAAAGGCCCCATAGGCATGCCAGCACCAAGTTTCATAGCCATGTCAATTTCTTCGGCATTGGCCAGACCCTCACCTTTAATGAAAACGGCTTCATTTATGTAAGGAACCAGAATGCGGTTAACTATATATCCAGGGCTATCTCTGTGTACTACCACTTCCTGCTTACCTATTTGCTTGGTGAATTGGCGGGCACGCTCAATAGTATCATGACTGGTTTCCATCCCTTGAACCAATTCTACTAGCTTCATGGCTGGTACCGGGTTAAAAAAATGCATACCCAATACTTTGTCCTTTCGCCTGGTGGCTGAGGCGATCTCGGTTATTGAAAGTGATGAGGTATTGGTTGCCAATAAGGTATGAGGTGGACATAAGTGATCCAGCTCTGCAAATATCTGCTTTTTTACCGCCATGTTTTCCACTACTGCCTCTATAACTAAATCAGCATCATGTACTTCAGCCAAATCAGTACAAGTTTGGATACGGCTGAGAATATCATCACGTTGCTCAGTGCTTAACCGCTTTTTATTGATAGCCTTAGCCAAGTTTTTTTCAACTGTAACCAGGCCATCTTGAACAATACTCTTTTGGAGGTCACGGAGGAGCACCTGGTAGCCACCCTGAGCTGCTACCTGAGCAATACCGGCACCCATAATACCGGCTCCCAGAACAGCAACTTTATTCATTACCTTTCCTCTCCCGTCTATCCTAGATTATGTTTATGCATTTTTTTATAAAGCAACGACCTATGAATATTAAGTAGTTGAGCAGCTCTTTTCCGATTTCCCCCGGAACGATTCAATGCCTCTAATATAGCATTCCTCTCCGCTAACAGGATGGTTTCTTGGAGAGTTGTTGTCGGTGGTTCGGACGTGCTTATATTATATTTCGAGCTTGAACTTACCCCCGTACTCATTCCCAATAGAGACAGATGCTCTGGTTGAATAGTATCAGTGTTGCCAATAATCAGGTTTATGGCTCGTTCCAAAATGTTTTCCAGTTCACGGACATTGCCCGGAAAATCATATTCTCTCAGCCGTCGACGCGCCTCGTCACTAATTCCCACTAAGGGTATATACAAACGATCGGTAATCTTCTCTAATAAATAATCGGTCAAATAGTCAATGTCTTCACGGCGCTCCCGCAAGGGAGGAGCAGTTAAATCGATGACATTAAGTCGATAGAACAAATCGCTTCTAAATTTACCCTGTTTGATCAACTCAGTCAAATCACTATTAGTTGCTGCAATCACTCTTACATCCAACTTAATGGTATTAGTGCCCCCTAATCGCTCAATCTCAAACTCTTGTAGAACTCGCAATAGTTTAGATTGTAAGCTTAGGTGAAGTTCCCCAATTTCATCCAAAAATATGCTACCGCCATTAGCCAGTTCAAATTTACCTGGCTTCCCCCCCCGCATGGCACCGGTAAATGCTCCTTCACAGTATCCGAACAGTTCTGACTCCATCAAGTTCTCTGGGATAGCGGCGCAGTTTACTTTAATGAAGGGTTGATTACTGCGTGCACTGGCATTGTGAATGGCATGAGCCAATAGCTCTTTGCCGGTTCCGCTTTCACCTCTGATCAATACTGTAGAGGTAGTCTTAGCTGCTTGAGCAGCCAGATGTCTCACCCTTTTCATCTGCGGTGACATACCCACTATTTCATTGAAGGTGTATTTGCTGCGCACTGTTTCTAATTCACTGCGATAATACTCGATTCTATTCAAGGCAATATTTAACTGATGAGAAAGATGTTTGGCTTTTTGGGCATCCATAACTATCTCTTTGGCCAAATGTTCCATGAGGGGAATAGTCTCCATTACATGCTTATCCACCAATGATGAAGCTTGAGGGCCCAGCACCTCAATTGCGCTTTTGCTCACCGAGCGAATATACCCTTTACCATCAATAGCGATCATAGCATTACCCAAGTAATCAAAGCTATTGGGGCCCATTACTCTATATAACTCTTGAGCTCCCACCCCCAATAGGTCCGAAGACAATACCAGGCCTATGAGACGGCCGGAATCATCCTTGACTGGATAACGATGAAAACCTGTGTCCACAAATAGTTTAAAAGCTTCGCTTATATCGTTTTCGGGTTCTAGGGTTACTACTGATGGCTGCATGAGCTCCTGAAGTAATGTGTTCTCATCTCTGTTATCGATCAAAGCTCTTATTAAGTGTGGCCGGGTAAAAACCCCCCGTAGATAACCTTCATCATCTACAACTGGAGCACCATACAATTTATAATTGTTCATGCTTTCACAGGCTGATGCCAAAGTACTATTGATATTAAATGCATAAAACTCTGTGCGCATAATATCTCTAACCAGCACAGTATCAGACCTCATTTCACCTAAAAGGGATAGTTAATCACCAAAGCTTATACCTATGGCTCGACCAGTTCTTATCATATCGCTATCCAGCGGTACCTTCCGAATTTCACTGATAGACTCCTGTAAGCTTACGGTTGTAATCTTGGTTCCCTGCAGACTCACCATGACTCCAGAATTGCCTTCTATCAGGTTTTCTGCGGCAGCTACTCCATACCTGGTAGCCAGAATACGGTCGTAGGGTATAGGTGATCCTCCTCTTTGCAAATGGCCCAGGACAGTAACCCGAGTTTCTATATCAGTTATGGCTTCGATTTCTTGAGATAACTGGTTGCCAATACCGCCCAAACGGATGGGATCATGACTGGTAGGCACATACTTTTGCACTACCATTTCGCCATCTTGAGGGGCTGCTCCTTCAGCTACCACGATGATGCTGAATTTTTTGGTCAACAGACGCCGCTGCGTGATTTTCTCCACTATTGCTTCAGCTTTGTAAGGGATCTCTGGAATAAGTATTACATCTGCACCACCAGAAATCCCTGCACATAACGCTATCCAGCCAGCATAACGTCCCATGACTTCTAATATCATGACCCGATGATGAGATTCTGCAGTAGTATGCAGCTTATCAAGTGCTTCAGAGGCTGTATTGACAGCGGTGTGAAAGCCAAAAGTTACATCGGTCGCCGAAAGATCGTTATCTATCGTTTTGGGAACACCTACAACTGGCACCCCCAGTTCGGCAAAACGATGAGCAATGTTGAGACTGCCATCCCCGCCTATGACAACTAATCCTCCCAGACCTAGTTGCTGTATATTGGCAATCGCCCGGGCTGATTCATCACTAAAATAATCTTGTCCACCTACTATCGAATGAAAATTGAAAGGGTTGTCCCGATTGGTGGTTCCCAGAATGGTTCCACCCCTATGGGCGATCCCCGATACGCTAGCTAAGTTCAAAGGCATATAGTCATTGTTCACTAAACCCTTAAAACCGTCGCGAAAACCAACTACTTCCACTCCATATTCATTAATGGCAGTTTTTGTCACAGCTCGAATGACTGCATTCAACCCGGGACAATCGCCTCCACCTGTTAAAACTCCAATGCGCTTAACCTTAGCCATTATTGATCCCCCTGTTAGCGATTAATTTATAATGTATCGATATAGGGCCTATTCGGCACACATCATGATTATTCCTGTCCCTAATTGGTCTCTTAGGGATTCTCTCGCATACAGTTTAACTGATGTATTAAGAAGATACCAATTCCCTCCCCCATACCTTTGGCGCCAAATGATTAGAATCCAGCCAAATAAATACTGTATTCCAGAGGCCTTTTAAAAGCATTGCGCATTACTATTTTTGACAGCTCGGTTACTGTAGTCTTGCGTGGTTTCGAGTTGACTTCAATGAGCCATATGTGGCCATTTTTGTCCAATCCCAGATCCAGACCTAGTTCACCATAAACCATCTGACTGGCTCTTTCAATGGTGGTGGCTACCTGATGGCAAAACTCCTTGATCTGTCGGTTCTTTTCTTCTATTAAATCAGCTTTCCGAAACATTGATCGCATTATGATCTTACTGGGTAGGGCTTTGCCCCCACTGCTCAAATTGGCTACCGAACTTCCCCGAGGGGCAACGCGTACAAACTTCTTGCTCAGTTGCCACTCACCTCTGCCATTTTTCTGAAAGATGATGCGAATATCAAAAGGTGACCCATGGTAAGTGGCTATATCTATGCCCTGTTGAACAATATAGGGTTTATCGGCGCGTATGGATCGGGTACGATGAATAAAGTCTGCCGCATCATCTGCGGTACTACGGAAGCGCTTGCTTCGGTGCACTACGTAATGCAAGGTGTTTTTTCTATCCTGAGTTACTCGAATAATGCCCATTCCTAAACTTCCATTGCTGGGCTTGACATACACCGTCCTATATCGCCTCAACATTGCCGCTAAGTTTTCAGTGGTTAACGGCCTAGTTTCCGGCAAATGTTGATGCAACACCGGATTGGTAAGGAGCATCTCATGAACTCTCCATTTATTGAGGAAGGAGGGATTGAAATATTTCAGGTAAGGCTGCTGCATCAACTTCGTTTTGGCGTTTTTGATTTGTTGGCGCGCTTCTCCTCTACGAGTTGAAACTCGGTCATATACTACATCGGGCAGTGGATAAATGGAAGATATCCAACTCCCCCTTCCCTGATTAGAAGGGCGATATGAATAACCCCTTACCGTTAAGTTATCCCAATTAATAGAAGCAGGGGTAAATACGTAGGTCTGGCCTGGCAATGTTTTGCTTATGTGATTCAAATAAATAAGTTCTGCCTGTACACTGGTCGGATCATAATTCCCACGGTTAGGTAAATTGGTGGCCAAAATCCCTATGGTTGGTCCCAAATGCAACATGTCAGCCTGTTTATCATATCTAATCTGCATGCGTTTTCTTTGGTGAATATAAAGAGCTTGTGCCAGTGTTGGGGAAAGCATATAAGTAGCTCTGGTATCAGGCCTAACCACTAATTCTGCGACAACTATCAGGCAGCCCACTCTTACCTTCACCAGTGGTTGCACTGTGATTCCCAGACGTTCAACCAAACGATCGGATAGGAATATTTTGCCTACTATTTTCATTAATCATACTCCTTTTCTGAAAATCCTGCCAGATATCGACTATATAACAATGGGTTTATTATTGACTGCTGACGCATTTGTTGTTCGCCAATGAGATTGAATATTTGTCGGGCAGGACGTAAATTGGCCTCAATAAACCAGGCCTTACCGGATGTGTCTATCCCTAAATCGATTCCCATTTCTCCAGCCATACCGATACTTTTCTCTAAGACCCGGGCTGACTCCAGGGCTATGAAACTAAGATCATGTTCTATTTGATCACGCTGTTCCCTTTTTTGAAAATGTCGTTCCAAAACAGTGCTGAGTTTAGAGCCCCGACCACCCGTAGCAATATTACTGGTGATAGAACCTTGGGCCCCCATACGACAGCCCATGCCAGTTATATCCCACCGTCCCGTATGATCTTTCTGTACTATTGCTCTCACATCGGTGATATGACCCTGGAATGATAATAAATCAATGGGCTGTTGAGCCAGATATGCTCGCCGTCCCATTACGACGCGTAAGGCTCTTTGCAGTTGACTTAAAGAGTGAGCTGTCCCCCGGAATGATTTTTGGTTTTTCTGATACTGGTATTGATAGTTACCTTTCCTTCCATTGCGCCTAACCCGTATGATATTGTTTCCCTTCGAGCCGATAATCGGCTTCAGATAAACCGCCTGGTATTTGTTTATCATGCTGTCAACGATAGTGAAATTTGTGAGTAGTCTGGTATCTGGCAGGTGTTCAGCTAATCGAGGATGGTGGCTAATGATTTGATAGGTTAACCATTTGCCAGCCATGGTAGGGTTGATGAACTTGACTCCTAATTCATCAAATCTTTTGCGGAGCGAAAGGATAATCCGGGAATATGAATAACTCCTCTCTCGTGGATAAACTACATCTGGAAAAGGGTAACTACGTTTAGTCCAACCATTTTTTCCGTATGTGTACCCGATGACGACCTGATTTTGCCAATCAATGGTATGGGGGCTAAAGACATAACATATCTCCCCTATCTCTTGACCTCGATTAAGAAGTTGTTTTGCAAAGCCTGTCTGTCCATTATAAGGCTTGCTGGGCCCTCCCAAGATTTCTATCATAATCCCTACCATGGGACCCAGTCTGATCTCTTTAGCACTACTTGAATAGCCGTACTCACTATTAGATTTCAAGCACAACCGGTGCAGACTGGCCGGGTGCATATAGAGTACCTTGGCATCATTATTACTATCTGTCTGTATGTTTACCAAAAATGAGTGGCTCCGCTTACCAGTTCGAACGATTAGCTCTTCATTGTCTTGCAAAAACAGTTGTCCAGCTAGTTTTTTAGTTACAACAATTCTTCTTAGGCTTAATTGGTCGTTCGCTGCAATACGAATTTTGGGAAATGAATACATCCCCTTATCGCCACCGTTCCTGTTTAGTATCTTATAATATGAAAACAGTTCATTCTTTGCTATTATTAAAAAGTAACTCATTACCGCTTTAGTAGCGATAATACTTGTAGTAGATGGAGAGATTAAGATTATGATTCTGGTAAGTGCTTGTTTATGCGGTTTGAACTGCAAATATGATGGCCGTAATAACGAACACCCATTTTTTGCGGAAATGCTGGATCGTGGTGATGTGATCACTGTGTGTCCGGAAGTCTTAGGGGGATTACCCATTCCTAGAAAGCCGGCGGAAATAATCCAAGGAACCGGTAGTGATGTATTGGCTGGTACAGCCCAGGTAATCGCCCATGATGGTGAAGACCTGACTAAGTTCTTCGTGAAGGGTGCCCAGCGGTCTCTGGAACTGGCCCAGGAACATCAGGTGGATCTGGTGATCTTGAAGAGCAATAGCCCTTCTTGCGGTGTAGGAAAAATATATGACGGCACCTTTACCCACCAAATTAGGGAAGGTCATGGCGTTACAGCAGCCCTATTGAAAGAAAACGGCTTATCAGTGGTCAGTGACCTCGAATATCTCAAGGAGCGTGGTCAAGAATGAAGGCAGTCAGCCTTTTTTCAGGAGGTCTTGATTCACAATTGGCAGTGCGATTGATGCAAAATCAAGGTGTAGTAGTTACTGCCATAAATTTCAGCAGCCCCTTTTTTGGCGCCGATGAACGCACCAAAAGAGCTGCCCATCAATTGGGAATTGAACTATTGATAAAACCTGTGGGGGAAGAGTACTTAGAACGAGTGCTTAGGAACCCTGTATACGGCTATGGGAAAAACCTGAATCCCTGTATAGACTGTCACGGTTTCATGTTCAGAAAGGCTGGCGACCTTATGCATGATCTAGGAGCCTCCTTCATTGTTACCGGCGAAGTCCTAGGACAACGCCCCATGAGTCAGAACCGTTCTGCGCTCAATGCCGTCGATAAATTATCCGGATACAAAGGTTATATAGTCCGTCCTCTGTCCGGCAGACTTCTGGAGGCTACCATACCTGAAAAAGAGGGCTGGATCGATCGTCAATTAATGCTTGATATCAGTGGTCGTGGACGCACCAGGCAAATGGAGTTAGCCGAAGAGTTTGGCATTCAGGAATATCCTTCCCCGGCAGGTGGGTGTTTGCTGACCGAACAAAACTACGCCCGCCGGCTCAAAGAAATACTGAATCTTATTGAGCATCCCCGACCGGAGGATTTGGACATTTTGAAAATAGGACGCCATTTTTATCTCGAAGCAGGTCTTCTTTTGGCAGTAGGCCGAAACCATTCTGAAAATGCCCGTTTGGAAGCGCAATCCCGTTCATCTGATCGGTTGATAAAGGTAACTGACCGACCCGGTCCAGTGGGTTTGCTTCGACCAATCCTGCCTATTGATCCTAGCCCCCATTTAACTTACGCTGGCTCCATAGTGGCCCGCTATAGTGATGCTAAAAATGAAAAAACCGCCCCTGTGAAAGTCTATACCAAGGACGGTGAAATCACTGAAACTTTTGTAGTTATCCCTTTACCTCAGGATCAAATTCCTGCTACGGTTTAGTCGGATGAGGCAAAAATACTGAGATCTATTTGCTCAAACATGGCCTGATAACCGGAACGAGCAGGGTGTCCCCCGTCCGGCAACAACAGTTCCGTAAGCAGTTGACCCTGGGAATCATAAAAGGCTTGGTGAAAGTCTATCACCTTCAATTGGAGTTGATCGGCTGTTTGATGTATCCAGTCACGTAGCCTCATCAGGCTGCGCTCCCAAGGTGCGTAATCCACGGCGGTGGGAGTACCTAGTATGACTATTATGCCCGCCGCCAAGGCTTTATCGATCATCATCTGCAGGTTGCGAACAATCACCTCATAAGATTCCTGACCCACCACATCATTTATGCCCCCCATCAAGATTAGATGAGTGGGTCCGACCTGCAAGACATGGCGATCAAAACGGTGCAGCATATCCGAAGTAGTGTTACCGTTGATACCACGATTAATAATCTCTACCTGCAATTCTTTCTGCAACATGGCTACCCATGAGTCCTGAGGGCCAAAAGGAAATCCCCAGGTAATCGAATCACCCAGACATACTATCTTCATTTTTTTCCTCCTATATCGTTTCGAAGGTACCATACTTGTCATGGTTTACCATTCCCAGCTTCTCCAATCGCTCCAGATGTTTTAGGATCATAAGTTTTTCCCAAAACAGAACAAAGGGAGTGGGGTGCATACGGTAAATCAAATGTTGATCAGCAAGTTCGTTAAATGTAGCAGGTTTGTTTTTAAGGTAACGGTAAATGCGCTCTTCTCGTTTGTAAATACGGGCTTTATACTCCTGTAAGGTTCCCATAGGATCAGTGTCAATTTCTTTGGTATGGCAGGAACATAACCGAGGGGGCTTCAAGGCAATCAGACGGTCGATAGAATGTAGCATCTGATCTGGACTGGCCAGTACTTCTCCATACCACGGTCCGGCATTAGTTAAACAAATATCGCCGGTAAAGAGGAACTCCTGATCAGGAAACCAGAACGAGCAATGACCAGCCGAATGTCCCGGCGTATGTAACACCTCTACTTTAGTATGACCAAGATCTAGTACCTGACCATCTGACAGGTAATCATGGATAGGTATGACCAGGTCTTCGGTAACTTCCATGCCCATTTGCATCGCTGCCTCACGGTAGTCAATTCCCGGCATTAATTCCCCCCAGCGATCAATCGAATTGTAGTACATGAACTCCTGCTCACTATCAAAAGCTTGGGCATCGTTAGCATGGATATAGGTTTGGGCATCGGTGAATAACCGATGCCCTCTGGTATGATCGTAATGATGATGAGTATACAGTATCTGATCCATTCTGGCAGGTTCAATCTCCAACAGAGATTTGGTATCTGCTCCGGTGTCGATAATGGTTCTTATATCATCCTCCACCAACACACAGTTACAGAACAAAAAACCCGCTTCACTAAAGAGCAATTTAACACGATCGCTCACTGAAATCAGCATCTGTCCCCCACCCCTTATATAGCAGCAAGATTCCTTTTCTTCTTAATCCAATGCCGCTTCCTCTAATTGGTTGATAATCTCCTCAAGCTTATCAATATTAGCTCCATAACCAGCCCAGTCACCTTCGCGCAAGCGTTCTTCAGCTCGATCGTAGTAATCTCGGGCTAAGCCAACCAGATCGGATATGCTGGAACTGGTGCTAGGCTCATCGACCGGCGGTTGTCCAGTATCAGGCGCGTCTGTGGTCGGTTGTTCACCAAATAGTTTCAACAAGGCCTGATCCAGAGAAGGCTCCATGACGATCTTATTTCCGAAGGCGGCTATTACCCGTTTTAATTCCGGTATGCGCCCGTTTTCAGCCTGCAGATATAAAGGCTCCACATAGAGAGTTGAATTAGCCATCGGTATTACCAGCAGATTCCCCCGATGGATTCGAGAACCTCTTTGACTCCACAAGGTAAGCTGTTGCGCTATTTCGGTATTCTGGTTTATACGAGCCTCAATCTGCTCCGGTCCATAGACGGTCTCCTGTTTGGGGAAGTTGTATACTATCATGTTGCCATAATGATCCCTATCCATGCGCGCAGCCATCCAGGCGATCATGTTCGGACGGCTCTTAGGTGCATAAGGGAGCATCAATACATATTCAGCCTCTGTTTCACCAGGTAACTGTAAAATCAGGTAATAGGGCTCCATCTGTTGAGGCTCTTCTCCAATAATTTCGTTGGGTATGATCCACAGATCCTCTTTGTTGTAAAAAACGTTAGTATCGGTCATATGGAAAGTACGATACATATTGGCCTGAACCTGGAACATGTCGACCGGATAACGGATATGTGCTTTAAGACTATCCGGCATTGAGTCCAATGGTAAGTACATGTTCGGGAAGATTTTTTCATAGGTTTTGATAATCGGGTCATTTTCGTAGGCTACATAAAATTTCATATCACCATTGTACGCATTCATGGTAATCTTTACTGAATTACGTATATAGTTGTTACCTCGACTATCAAAGGGCTCAGAATAAGGATACTTATCTGTGCAAGTATAAGCATCCAACATCCAGTACAGATGCCCCTCATCATTGATGACTATATATGGATCCTGGTCATAGCGCAGGTAAGGGGCTATTTTTTGTACTCTCTGCATAATATTTCTGTTCATTAGTACTTGGCTCTCACTGTGAATGTCGTTGGATAGTATTATTTTGTAATCTTTCAATACCCAGGCTAATATCAAACGCTTGCCAATAGAACCTACCTTGATCCCACTCTGGCCTTCATAGGTGGAAAAAACGTTCTCATCACCCATGGGATAATCGAATTCTTTTTGATGAGTATTTACGATGACATAGGAGTTGGTCCGCTCACCAAAATATATTTCGGGGCGGGTGACCTTGAGATCTGTACTAAACTGGGGTGGAATATCCTTGATGATAAATTGTGGAAATCCCTCTTCCTCTACCTCAGTCACTGGGCTGACTACAACTCCATAACCATGGGTATACATCAAGCGCTGGTTGATCCAGGTCTGCGCTTCAGCGGTAAGCTCACTCTGATCTATCTCCCGAGCCGACAGCATAACCTGCCTATAACGCCCGTCGATGGTATAGCGATCAATGTCCACATCGTCAAACACATAGTAGGGACGCAACTGCTGTAGATTTTGGTAGGTAGTCTTTAGGGGCAGCCAATCCCAGAGTCGGATGTTATTAATGGTGCTTTCATGTTCGGGATCGTTGATATTCAGATCATAGTCAACCTTGAACTCTCTGTTCTCTGCTCTATCCAGCGCATAGGCTTGCCGGGTAAAGGCAATGGAGTTTTCCAGATAGGGTTTTTCCTTATTAAATTCGTTGGGCTGAACTATCAAACTCTGCATCAAAGCCGGATAAATGCTCCCCATTATAATAGCGATACCCAGCCAGGCACCTACACCTATAAGGATCCAGTTAAGTTTGCGTACGAAAATATTGGCCAGTATTATTAGGGCTACTATAATTGAAACGATGATCAATACTTTTAGAGCCAGTAAACGGGCATGTACATCAGTATAGGTAGCTCCAAATATCAAATCATTTTGTGAAAATAGCAACTCATACGTGTTTAGCTTATATCCCCAGGACTTAAGAGCAAAAATCAGAGCTAGAATTACTGCTAAATGCCCTTTGGCAAAAGTGAACTCTCTCCAATTACCCAGCAAAGCAGCTGAACTGGCATTCAGTATATAAACAACGATTAAGGTAACAAAAAGAAGAACCAATGAGGACATTAAAATGCTATAAACAAACTGGTAAAAGTTGAGGTTAAAAAAGTAGAAGCTCAGGTCTTTGTTAAAAATGGGGTCAGTGGTGCCAACAGCTACTCGATTGAAATACTGCTGAACTACGATCCAGTTATCTGCCGCCACTGAGCTAACCAAAAAAGCTCCCAGCAAACTAACCCCTATAAATAGCCAGGTGGCAGACTTACTCTGCAGGAATTCTTTCCAGGCATTTTGATTCCGATTAAGATAAATCACATCTTGTTCAGGATCATGCTGATAAGGGGTATCTTCCTGATCAGCCAAATTACGACGAGCAATAAGAAGATTGACTGCGAATATAACAAAAACAAGTAAAAATACCAGACAATATAGTCCCACCTTATTGAACAGAAAAGTAATGAATACTTCCTTAAAGTCTACGGACGTAAACCACAGCCAATCCACATACATATTGGACAAGAATGACAACAACCATAATGCCAAGAACAGTAAAACCAGTTTAACCGTACTGCTGATCGAACCAGTTTGCTGATTACCCATCAAAACCCTCCTCATACACTTCTTTTAATAATGTCTCTTTACGCAAATCCCGGCATCCACAGTCAGTTTCCAAAGGCAGGTCTCTGAGAACTGCCCACAACAATCGCCCTACCTCCTGGCTCTGATTGTGGAAAATGTCGGCTAACTCCTGATGAGTCCAAGGGGTCACTATACCCTCGGCATAATTGACCACCATATATAACCCGGCATAACAAGCTCCGATCTCTCGAGCTAAATACACCTCAGGGCACAGGCTTTGGCCAATGATGTCACCCGCAGCGATTCTGTATAGGTTCACTTCCGCCGGGCTTTCAAAATGCCGGCCATCAGTGTTTACATAGATTCCTCGATTGAAGATACGGCCTGCCTTCCACATCTCTTGAGCTTTATTGCTTAATAATGTGCGAAGATGCGGACAAAGGGACTCGCGCATCACCAGCAAATACCGATCATCCAAGTTAACATCCTTACGCATAGATACATCGATATAATCATGAGGAATCACAATATCACGAGGATCCAGCATATGGTTTACGGCTCCCACACCGCCTTCGGCTAAAATGCTTTTTACGCCGGCTTGGCCCAAGACCCAAAACACCTGCCGAGAAGCATCAGCACGGGAAACTCCTCGTCGCCAACCGTGCATACGGCATGTGAGTAGCCTTCTGATCCCTTGATCCCCTGTTATCTCCACTAGTTTGAAAGCAGGACTCTCACCAAAAGGAGTGGAAAACACCATATCCCGATCTACAACTTTGAGATAGTCAAGATTCAGATCCTCGGGAACTTGAATACTAAGTGTGCTAGATCCACCGATCAAAGCCAATGAGGCCTGAGGAATTATCATGCTAATCCTCCTGCAAAAGTTTTAATAATGCGGTATTCAGTATCACGCAGAGCGGGAACTCGCCCAGCCGAACGGATCATACTAATCATATCTTCTATTTTCATGCGGTAGCTTAATCCTGCTGCCCGCACTACATTTTCCTCGATCATGATACTGCCCAAGTCATCAGCGCCGAAGAACTGCGACAGCTCACCAACTTGCTTACCCTGGGTGACCCATGATCCCTGAATGTGATCAAAGTTGTCTAAATATAAGCGGCACAGGGCTAAAAAACGAAGATATTCCAAGGATGACATTTTTTCTCCCATTAATTCGTTATTACCAGGTTGGTAAGTCCACACGATAAAGGCTCGAAAACCACCGGTCTCATCCTGCAAATCACGAATGCTTTTCAAGTGGTACAGACGATGATCCAAGTTTTCAATAGTACCCATCATCATGGTCGCCGTACTCCTTATGCCTTCCTGATGAGCCGCATGCATGACATCCAGCCATTCACTGCTCTTTATTTTATGGGGACTTATCTTGCTACGCACCTCATCATGGAGGATCTCCGCCCCTCCACCGGGTAAGGAGTCTAGTCCAGCCTGACGCAAGCGCCTCAGCGTATCCCGCAAGGTTAAACCTTCATTACGAGCAATAAAAGCTACTTCTGGTGCAGTGAGGGAATGGATGGTAATATCATAGCGAGCCTTGATGCCCTTGAACATATTTTCAAAAAAGGCCAGTCCTAGTTCCTTGTTTAAACCACCTTGGATCATTAATTGAGTCGCACCCAGATCCAAAGCCTCATCGATTTTCTGGTAAAGTAACGCCTCGTCTATCACATAAGCATCGGTGTCACTTTTGTCCCGGTAAAAAGCACAAAAGCTACATTTACAGGAGCAAATATTAGTATAGTTGATATTGCGGTCTATTACGAAGGTTGTCATCCCTTCCGGAAAACGGCGATCGCGTACCTTCGTAGCCGCTCGGGCAAGGTCATAAATATCAGCATGGTAGAATAGCAAACGGAACTCCTCCTCATTCATCCGTCTGCCAGCCATTATTTCTTCCAAAATATTACGTATCTTAATCAATAGTAAACCTTCCCCTTAGAGATTCAAAACATTCAAGGGCGGAGCTTGTTCAATCAAGCCCATACTGTTAGCTTGCCGATAATACTCCATCAGGCCTTCCTGTTTGGAGCGATCGAAATCAAAGCGCAAAGTTGTAAAATATTCCACAAGATATTCGGGGGGGAAATCCTCCCACTGACAAGCTTTGCGAGCTACATCACCAATGTTTTCAAGACTATAGTCCATGGAATCACAGAAAGCCTCTTTTATCAGTTTCACCTGATCCAGGTGATTCTCAGCAAACTCCCTCCGTATAGCCCACACTGAAAAAACCATAGGTAGACCGGTTAGATCCTTCCATTCCTGCCCTAGATCATAAACATAGAGGCTATCGGAGGTTTTATACTTGGCTCTTAGGGCATCATCGCCAATCAGCAAAGCCGCATCAGCTTCCATCAGCATTGCTCTTAGTTCCGGTATGGAATCGAAGTATTCCGGGACGGCTTCATACTTACGAGCCATGATTATACGCAGTAGGTTCTGAGAGGTTGCCGAAGTATTGGTCAAGGCAATTTTTTTGTGGTGTAAATCCTCAATAGGAACCTTGGAGAAAAGATAGATGCTCTTAACTTCGCCGTCACAACTTATGGATATATCGGGCATGATGACATAGTCAAGATAGTTTTTGGCGTATTTGATAGATGGAATTGGAGCCATATCCAACAAATTGGCTTCCAACATGCGATTAAGGTCTTTGGGATTACCCTTTATAAGGTCTATTTCCAGTAAAAATTTCTTTTCAATCAAACCATAAAATAAAGGAAAACAATTAATGAACTGGATATGTCCAACTCTTGGTTTCATAGTTATGCCTCCGTTTAATAAGTGCGTAGGATATTATAAACAGTATCCCGCTCCGTAGGTAAGTAGCCAGTCTCCCGGATCAAGTTTATCATCTGCTGTTTGCCTATCCCTTTACTGGTTTGGGCCCCGGCAGCGTGCATGATACGCTCTTCCACAATCGTACCATCCATATCATCCGCGCCGAAATGTAAGGCCACCTGAGCTATGGGTATGCCTTGCATTATCCAGAAGGCCTTGATATGGTCAATGTTATCCAGCATCAATCTGGAGATAGCAATGGTTTTGAGATCATCCACTGCTCCCGTGCGACTAATATGTGACAATTTGGTGTTGTCGGGCAAGAATGGCAGAGGAATGAAAGACTGAAAACCAGGAGCTTCATCCTGAAGTTCACGCAACTTCAACATATGATCAATGCGGTCTTCAATTGTCTCGATATGGCCATATAACATGGTGCAATTGGTGAGTATACCCAATTGATGAGCAATGCGGTGTACTTCCAGCCACTCTTCACTATTAGCTTTTTTAGGACACAGATCACGGCGAATCTCATCGTTGAGTATTTCTGCCCCGCCTCCCGGCATGGATCCCATCCCTGCAGCCTGCAGTTCTCTTAAGACTTGCTCTACAGATAGACCACTGATTTGAGCAAAGTAAACAATTTCTACGGCCGTAAAGGCTTGAATGTGAATATCCGGATAGGCTTTATGCAAACTTTCCACGATACCCACATAGTGTTCAAAAGGCATTTTGGGGTGAAGTGCACTAACGATATGAAACTCAGTTATGCCGCCTCCAACCTCATTGCTGCCATAATCAAAAGCTTCCTGGGCGGTCATACAATAGGGCCCGCCTGTCCCTTCCTCATCAACTCCAAATGCACAAAATTTGCAGCGCGACACACAGATATTGGTAAGATTGATGTGACAGTTAACATTAAAAAAGACATGCTGGCCCGTTTTGTTCATTTTTACTTCTCGAGCCAACTGCCCTATATCTAATAAATCAGCTTCATTGTATAAGAACAATCCATCTCTTTTGTCCAACCGTACCCCATGGCTTATCTTGTCAGCAATTGCCTGCATATGTTTATTCATGTGATATCTCCTCTATTAACAGTTAGCAGTATTATACCAGATTTACAAAAGGGGTCCGGGCGGAAATACTCGCTTTCTTGACAGTAACTAAGAATCATATATCTGTCGTCATCTGGCAAGAGAATATTTCTATCCTGACCCCACCTGTTATTTGGTAGCTTTTTTGATTTCCTCCATGTAGCGATAATACTCTACTGGATCAATTTCTTCGCTGAAAGTTAGCGCCCATTCGAGGCGTCTTATTATCTCTTCGGTAGTTCCGGTTCCGGTATAGATCAAAGGCTCACATGACAGCTTTTCTAAGAAGAGGGCCAGCTCAACAACTAGTTCTTCTACTTCTTGGAGCCCTTGTTTTAGATTATAGAGATTCCGTAAGGCCAGTTCCTTCTGCAGATCAGAGATTTTAGACTGTATCTCCAAGATAGTATCATTAATAATGCCGGCTGGAAGAAAATTGGTCATGTTGTTTACTCCTCAGTAAACTCTTTTTTTTTCATTTCGTCGGCCGCCCCTGAAAACCTTTTTTAGTTCTGTTGAGCCAACCTTACAATTCGTTCCACCAGTTCATTGAAGCTAATACCCGCTGCCTTTGCAGCATCGGGAACCAAGCTCATTTCGGTCATCCCAGGGATTGTGTTTACCTCTAGCACAAAAGGTTTGCCTGACTTATCGATGCGAAAATCTACCCGGGCAAAACCACGACAGCCCAAGAGCTTATAGGTCTGAACTGCTATCTGCTCAATTTCCTGTTTAACATCCGGGCTGATCCTTGCCGGAATGATGTGTTCGCATTTACCCTGGGTGTATTTGGAATCGAAATCATAAAATTCATTGACCGATGTAATTTCAATTATAGGCAAAACTTCAATTTCATCATTGCCAAGCATGGCTACCGTCACTTCCGCCCCGGCAATATACTGTTCCACTAATACTTCCCGATCATAGAGGAAAGCCTGCTCTAAAGCGAGCCCGATTTGGGATGGATCTTTGACTATCAGGGTTCCAATACTGGAGCCCTGAGTTGATGGTTTCACTACCAGGGGCATTCCCAGTTTATCAGCCAGATAAGATCCTATTCTACCTGTATCCTGCTGACTTCCACTCTGGCTGATGATTTCGTAAGGAGCGGTTGGTATTCCTTCTCCACTTAGATATTTTTTGGTTAATACTTTATCGATACAGATAGCACTGGTGGCCAAACCGGAACCGGTATAAGGTATTTTCAATAAATCCAATAGTCCCTGAACAGTACCATCTTCCCCGGGTTTACCGTGCAGAGCAATAAATACAACATCTGGAGCATAAGCCCTGATCGCATTTATGGCATGACTGTTAAAATCCAGGCCTTCTGCCTGATGACCTATGTTCTGCAGGGCTTTTACAACCGCTGCTCCACTTCTTAAGGATACTTCCCTTTCCGCAGAAGTCCCCCCCATAAGCACCAATACTCTCATTAAAAAACCTCCATTTGTATGGCTGGTTGCTTTATATTCTCCATCACTACTCTACAATAAGATTTATGACCTTATCCATAGTAAATTCAATTATTAATAAAAAATCCATAATATTTTGCTTTACAGAACACCTGTTCCCTTTTATAATAAGAATAGAACATTTGTTCCGTGAGGTGATGATGTAATGTTTGTCGGTTTCAGTAAGAAAGAATTTATACAGTCTTTTCTAGCTGCCATGAGCATGGTGGGAACCGTTTATGTTTTTAGTGTCGGCTTTTTACTGCTGTTCTAGCCAGCTTAGCAATCAGTAACGGTTACCCTATTAATTAAATCATAACAATTCATGAAGCACTCTTGAAGCTTCGCCAAATGTATGGTAGAATAAATTTCGCTGAGCACAGCACAGGGGAGTAGCTCAATTGGCAGAGCACCGGTCTCCAAAACCGGGGGCTGGGGGTTCGAGACCTCTCTCCCCTGCCATATGAATTTTACAGGCCTTGCGGTTATACAAGGCCTTTGTCTTTTCTGATAAAATCCCGCTAGAAAAACCTGGCTATTACGATCTGGTTTTGTTGTACATCCTCAAAGTTTCAGCACTGTCAAAAACTAAATCGATCAGATGCACACAACCGTTTTGGGCTCCTAACCGGCCAGCCAGTTCTTTTTTATCCAGCTGCAGTATATCGATTCCCGTTAAGTCCTGCAGATAAGAGCTGGACTCCCGACAAACCTGATCTGGTGCTCTGAGCAATTGTCCCTGGGCATCTACGACACGGTGGTCAGTTTTTCTCAAACGCAAGCAGGTATTTACCTGATGAAAAGTATCGTTGAGTGAACCAATTAGCCAATATTCCCTTTCGGTGGCCATCAATTGCTGATTCTTAAAGCGGTTGAACAAATACTGTTCTCTTTCGGGCTCACCAATATAATCTGACCAAGAATTAGTTATCCGATCTAGATTGCTATAGTAGCGGCATGTTCCCAGCATAAACTCTTCTCCTGCTTGGTTATATTGGTGGGCGGTGGAAAAACCACGTTCTTTGAAAATAAAGGTCTCTCCCTGAAATGCTCCAATTATGCATTGGTTAAATAACTCCCTCTCCTGAGATGATAGTAGTGGAGCCAAAGCTTTTCTTAGCTCGGGCCCACTTCCCAAGTAGGCTGTAACCCCTTTTATCTCAGGGATATGGATAACTGTCTCGGTGAATTGTTCAGCCTGACGCAGTTTGAGCAATTCTGCCTTTTCTATAGAAAAATCCTTTACTCTTACCTGCAGAACAGCCGTCTTTTCTTCCACCGAATCCAGGTAGTGACAGGATGATGTGATTATTTCCTTAGTGGTTCTTTCCACATGCACATGCCATGATCTTTGAAAATGAAATTCCATATTTACTCCTTAATAATACTCCTTCTTTATATTATCATTGGGTTAAATGGGAATAAAGTATTATGAGCTAAGAGGGTGTTGGCATGAGTGTAGGGGTTTTCTACCACCCGGACTTTGCCGAGAAGGGCTATATCACTCTTCTTCACCGGGTAAAACCTGCTTATGATACGCTTTGTAGGCAGCCCTATGCAGTTAAACTAAAGTTTTTTGAACCTTCAGTAACTACGCTGCACCAGCGTTTATTAAATCAGGTTCACACGGAAAGTCATATTGGGACAGTGCAAGCAGAAGGGTTCCACGAAGTTGCACTATTAAGTGCTGCCGGGGTGGTAACTGCCGCCGAATTATTAGCAGCCCAGCAATTAGATAGTGCTTTTTGCTTTGTGGGTACTGCTGGACATCATGCGGGCCGCAATTATAGCTGGGGTTTTTGTTATTATAATGACGTTGCCATGGCAGTTGTTCGACTTAGGCAACTGGGCGTGAACCGAATTTTGATACTGGACATGGATCCCCATTCAGGTGATGGTACCCGCGACATACTAGCATTGGATCCGCAGATAACCCACATCAACTTTTTCGCGGATGAAGACTATTCCTACCAGGATGATAAGCATCATAATTATGGCATACTTATCGATAATGCTACCGATAAGGTGTTTCTGGAAGCTTTGGAAGAGATTCTCCCCAAAGCCGCCAACGTGGATTTTGTTATAGTAATCTTCGGGCATGATTCGCATTGTGAAGACTATGGTGACTTTTACTTAACTATCAACGGATATCGAGAATTTACCCACCGTATGAAGGAATTTGCAGCGAACAGACCTTTGCTATTTGTTTTGTCAGGAGGATCAAATCCTCAGGTTGCTGCTTCGGCTATCCCCACAGTCATCGAGTCCTTGCTTGACTGACGGCGAATATCACTGATCTTTCATCCTTTTTTTTGATAATTCTTCTTGAAGCTTAGTGATTTCTTTGACTGCGATCTCTCCTTTAATAATAACCAGTTCACGAGAATTACTATTGACAGCCCTGGCAAGGTCTTCAACGGCTATTTCCGCACAGCTGACCGTTGACTTTTCAGCTTTGTCGGCTTGGTGTTTCATGGTATCCCATTCATCCAGCATACTGACCGACTGGTTTTGGGCTAAGTCCCATTCCCCCTGCTGACCCCAGGCAGTTACTAGCATAACCTGATATTTTGTATCGTAGAATTTAGGTGGCAAATCATCCTCAAACAGGCGGGCTATCTCAGCAAATTGGCCATACAAGTCGATAGCTGCCAGAACACTTTCGATATCATTCTCCGCATTAATTTCTGCAGTCAGTTTATCCAAAGCCTCATCAAATTGGTTCTTGATACTATTGTTCATACCGGCTTGCATAGCTTGTACCTGTAGCGTTGTCCAGTTTTCATGGATCTCCATCAGACTTTTTGTTTCCTTTTCCCAGGAAGTCTGACTTTCATTGGTTGATTCCGATTGGGTTCCCTGACTTTGCTGATTATTCTGCTGTCCTCCTTGTCCTTGCCCCTGACTCTCGCTACCTTGTTTTTCGACTTGTTTATCACCTGATTCCCCACTTTGTCCACCTTGACCGGTTTGTTTACCCTCTTGGGGGTGAATGGGGGTGGATTTATTCAACAAGGATGGTTGGCGCATCTTCCATTTTTGATCTGCCTGCAATATTATCTCTTCAGTTGCGGAGATAATTTTCTTAAACTCAGATGGCAGTTCTGCCCGCTGGCTTTTTTGTTGGTCTGGCTTTTGGGCAGACTCCGATTGGCCCGAGCACCCCGGAAGTAATAAAAAGATGGTGATAATAAGTAAAGTTGCCCATGAATATTTGCCCACCAAGGTATCACCTCATCATATAGTCACCATGTAGGTTATCCTTTTTGGGCCAAATTCATGCAGAAAATAGGAATGGCGGCCATTTGGCCGCTACTGGAGATGCAAGAAGGACTTATGCGCAAGATTAAGGACGATCCTTTGACTTGCGCGGATACTGCTTTTGTCAGATATTCTAACCTAGTTCCTTATTCTCATGATACAAAACTCGGCTGGGTAAAGCCAGGCTGAGACCCATATCTGTAACAATCTCCATTATTTTTAGGTTGACGTCTTCTCGAACCTCTAAATACTCGCTCCACACAGTGGTATTAGTAAAGCAATAGATAATAATATTTAATCTACTGTCCCCGAAGCTTTCAAAGTTTACCATTATTGTTTCCTTATGAATATCGGGATGATCATTCAGCATTTGCCGAATACGTTTGACACAGGTTTCCATTTCCTGGCCGGTGGTGGCATAGGATAGACCCAGATAATAAAAAATGCGCCTTTTCCCCATACGGGTATGATTGGTTATTGGCTCATTGGCCAGAGTAGCATTGGGAACAGTGATAACTGCCTGATCAAATCCTCTTATCAGAGTACTACGAAAGGTAATTGTCTCCACAGTCCCTTCCACACTAGGAGTTGCAATCCAGTCACCAATGCTGAATGGTTTTTCCAGTATTATAATCAGACCACCGAATAGATTAGCCAAGGCATTCTGGGCCGCCAGGGCTAAAGCTAATCCCCCCAAACCCAACCCAGCAATAAAGCCATTTACATCGTAACCCCACTCATTGGCCACGATTACTATCACCAGCGCAATAATAATAAAGCGGAGCACTTTAGACAGAATAGGAATTAATATTTCATCTACATCAAGTCGTTCGCGAACTTCTTTAGAAATGATGGACTCAGGACTACTGAACTTATAGATCGCCCAACCTAATATCAGAATAATCGCCGAACGAAACAGCTTCAACATGGCCGCATCTACCATAATACTTAACGGCAAAACACGCAGGGCTAAAAATATCCCTACTACCAGTATGAAAAGACGGAGTGGTGCTTCTAAGGCATCGATTATTCTGGGATAGAAATTGTCACTATCAGAAGTCCAGCGCCTTATCCATTTGAAAATATACTGTACCACGTATTTGCGCACCAATGTAAATAGGACAACAATTAAGAGTGCCGCCAATATTGAGTACAGATGATCATATGAGAGCCAGTACTCCACCCATACATGGATCATATTTATCAATTGCTCCATAAGTTAAGCTGGATCAAAGATGACCCTTTCCACCCTCCTAAATAATAATTCTATGATGCTATTGTTTCCGGCTCGGTTTTCTTAGACGAACCGGTATGAAAGTACCATAAAATAGTCAATACTCCTGAAAAAGGGATGTTCAGGAGGTTATATGGACAGGGTTGTTCGTTACTTAATAGTAGGAACATTAATAACAATACTGCTGTTGCAGCTGTCTATTTATGGTTTATGGCAAACCGACAATCCACTTTATCTGTTGTCCCTGATTTGCTGTCTTTGTACTTTAGGGGTTACGGCTTATCATTTAATAGTACTTAGTGTACACCCCCAGGACTTCACAACCAATATATGTGTAGTAGTTGTGCCGATAAGTGAACCCGAAGCTTTTGACCCTCTCTATGCAAAAGTCAGGGAACGTATGTAAATAAGGGCCGCATGGGCGGCCCGATCATTTAGTCTATTTCTCTTTTTCTTCTCGTTCTTTCCTGGCTCGTTCCACGATTTTTTCGGTGTTTTGAGCCGGTACTTCTTCATAATGAGAGAACTCCATCTTGAATTTCCCCCGACCTTGAGTGATGGATTTCAGATCGATGGTGTAACGGGCCATCTCTGCCAAGGGAACCTGGGCTTTAATGACTTGCTTCTTACCCGATGGTTCCATACCCTGGACCCGGCCTCGTTTGGTGTTAAGATCACCAATAATATCACCCATATATGAATCAGGAACCAAAATTTCCACATTCATAATAGGTTCCAGCAGAGCCGGTTTGGCAGTCTCCACACCTTTCCTAAAAGCAAGGCGAGCAGCCATCTTGAAAGCCATCTCAGAAGAATCCACCGAATGGTACGAACCATCATACAAAGTGGCCTTAATATTCGTTACCTTATAACCAGCCAGAACGCCTTCGTCCATAGCTTCGATCAGGCCCTTTTCTACTGCGGGGAAGAAGTTGCGCGGTACTGATCCGCCGAATACATTTTCCTCGAAAGCAAACTCTCCGTCTGCATAGGGTTCAAATTTGATCCATACATGACCATATTGGCCATGCCCGCCGGTTTGTTTCTTGTGTTTACCTTCCACTTCTACTGTAGCGCGAATAGTCTCCCGGTAGGGTATGCGCATGTCACGGGTAACTACATCTACTCCGTACTTACGGGTCAACTTTTCAATAATGTTGTCAATATGGGTATCTCCCATGCCTGTTAAAATCGTTTGCTTGGTTTCCGGGTTCTTTTCTACGGTTATAGTCGGGTCTTCCTCAACGATCCGCTGTATGGCCCCGCTGAGTTTATCCTCGTCACCTTTGCTCTTGGGTTCTATAGCTACACTGAGGGTCGGTGTGGGGAATTC